>WBZL01001394.1_pt1 | contig 25478 bp, 16 predicted proteins | sample 5204291 | NCBI WGS metagenome assembly WBZL01 (sample SAMN12344345, study PRJNA552823) | activated sludge metagenome | biome: Activated sludge suspended growth; feature: Nitrification reactor; material: Wastewater; isolation source: activated sludge from nitrification reactor of wastewater...
ACATGCTGCGCCTCGACAGTTTATTTAACCAGATACGGCAGCCCTTCCACCGAAATTTCCCAGCCAAACGTATCCGAAAAGCCACCGCGATACCGTGCTACCAGCCGGCCGCCATAAAAAGGCGTGCAGTTTTCCGGTGTCGGGTTGTTCCAGTCGCAGTTGTCCAGCACCCCTGGCACCGTAAACTTGTACGATGGGTCAATCCACTTTGACCCACACGCCGCCGGGTTGCGGGCATCCACAATGTCATCCACTTCAAAACAGCGCCCTTGGTCCGTGTTGCCATAGGTAATGGACCAATCTTCCTCGGCCACTGAATCAAAATAAAAGGTAATGGGTGGTGTGGCTCCCGCGTCAGGATCAAAAAGCCGAATTTCTACCTCAGCTCCGGCATATTCAGCCCCAACATAAATCAGCGGTATATCCACCTCCACAATCTTTTCCGTCTGCTCGCCAACGCGGCCTTGTCTAACATCGTCATCAGTCAGCCCAAAGTTGGAGTTCATGGGCAGATTGCCCAGGGCAAAGACAACCGCTCCCTGCGAATTGTGCGTGCCTGGGTGATCTAAAATGTAGAGATTGCGCTCGTTTACATTGTCGGGCAAATTAGGGTCAGTAGAGGGTGGCCCTGCCCACACCTCAAACCCGTTTTCCGAGCCGCCGGAGAAGCCAGTGACATCCAGATAGATGTAAATATCTTCATTGCCAGCATCTACCAGAATCCCTGGAACGTCTCCGGCTGGTCTTCCATCCACTTCCTGTAAATCGAGCAGGAAGGTTTTTGACCCCGGCTGTACGTTAACCCCTGGCGTAACGCCGGGAACAACCCAACGTAAATCGGTGTTGTCGCTGTTATTTTTTTTGCCGTTGTAGGTGGAAAGGTTGATACGGCTAATGGTGCCGTCGCTGTTCTCCAGAAAATAATACAGTTCAAAACGGGTTTCCGTGTTGTATTGCTCTAAATAGCTGCTGCGAGACGTGCAGCTTGTGTCGCCAGTGCCTCGATTCTCGTCAATACGCATGATCCAGTATGGGTTGATTTGGTCAAGCGAAATGTTGGCTGTGGTGACGCTGGTAAGCGTAATTTCCCCAGTGGGGATGAGGCATGGGTTCCAGCGATTGCGCGGCGAACCGCTGGGGCAAAATTCGGTAGATTCGGCCGGCAGGCCAAAGCTCTGCGCCAGCGAGGATCGGGTAATGGTAACAGGCTGAGTCGTTAAGTCCTGGTTGTGGGTTTCGGGGTCAAACAGTTCAACTTGCAGATAGCGATTATCCTCACGGTATGATTTTGGCACCAGAATGCGGTAGGTGTAGCTGTAGGTACCATCGGAGTTGCGCGGTTTGGGGGTGTTGGTGGCACCGCGTGGCGAGAAGGGATCACCCCAGGCGGTGCAAATATCAGGGCCAAAGATGCCTTGATTCGACGTGCTGACAATGCCATCTTCCACGCGGCGGCTGGCATAAATGTCGGCCAGCGGAAAGAAGGCGGCTTCAGCTTCACGGGTGATTTGGATTTGGTCACGGCCGATGACGCGCAGGAAAAATAGCTCCACATCCCAATCTGCTTCAACATGGTAAAGGCGCTGGCCGATGGGGGTGGTGTCAGTGCTGCTGCGGAGCGAACTAACGACGCCGTCGGGCATTTCGTTGGCTTTCAGGAACTGCTTGGCCTTCTCATCGGCAACTTCTTTGCGCTGAAGCACGCTGCCCACCGTTTTTAGCTCGGTGACACCGGCCAGGGCGGCGGCATCAACGGCCGCTTGTAGCTGCGCCCCTCGCGCAAAAACCAGCCCTACATCCACCGCCAGCCCAATCATGGCGATGAGGCCAACGATTGCTGCCGCGATGAGGACAATACTTTGTCCGCGTTCACCCGCCAACGGGTCTGTTGAATGATTGAATAACTGCTTCACAATCAATTACTCCCTTCTGGAATAACCTGCCCACAAGAGGTGTCGAGCCGGATAAATTCAGCCATGATCCAGTTGCCGCCATAGCCGTGCAGCCGGAAGACAGCAAAGCCGCCAATTTGTGTACTTGTGTCATCCCACACGATGATGCGCAAAGTGCGCCCTAAATCAATGTGGGGGTTGAGGGCGTTTTGCACGCTGCCAAGTGTGACCCCGGCCGTGGCGACAAAATCACCCACGTGGAGCGAATTGTCTGTGGGGTCGGTTGGCTCGATGTAGCCGCGCTGGCTGGGTACGGGGTCGCTGTAGTCGAGGCTGTTGCCGGGCCAGGCCAGGCTTTGGATGATATGTTCAGGCAGGGTGCGGAACTGGTTCCAGGCCAGCCAGTTGAATTGACCTTCGTTAAAGACAAAGACATCCCCCTCGCGGCTTTGGTCAAGCGATTTGCCCGGCTGGTGCAGGGGGAAGTCGCCGCTGCCGGGAATGCGGCCGGTTGGGTAGAGATAGCCGCCGCCGGGAATTGCCAGGGCCGAGGTGGCATCGCTGCGAATGGCGATGGGGAAGGCGGCACAGCCGTTGGTCTGCTCCAGATTTAGCCCGGTGAGCCGCAGCACGTTGAGGCTGCGGATGGAGTAGGGTTTGTCCCAAAAGTTGTTGATGCCAATGATGGATTCGGTGTCGTAGAGGATGAGGGTGCCAACGATACGCAGCCCGCGCACATCCCGATTTTCGGCCTTGAGGTTGGCAAGTACCTCGGCCTTGACGGTATCGGTAACAACGTCGCCAAAGCGGGCGGTGAGGCGGCTGCCGAAAATGTGTTCAAAGGTGAAGATGTCGAAGTCGGTGCCGGTGTTGTCAATGCGGCCGCGAATAGACCATACGTCCCAAACGTCGGGGGAAAGGTTGATGCGAACGGTTTGGGAGACGGTGCTTTGGGCTACGATGACCATTCCTTCATCCTGGCCGCCGTTGGCACCAAAGCGGGCGGCGGCGCGGGAGGCGGTGCTGATGCGGTTTTGTGTTACCATGTATTGGCTGACTTCAACCAGCCCGGCCAGCATGGGGACAAAGACAAGGGCAAGAAAAAGAGAGAATTCAACCAGGCTTTGGCCGCGTTCGCGGATGGTGTGGTGGTGCGGGAAAGATAAAATTTTACTCATGGTGCGGCAACTTCCTCCAATTTTTCACCGCTGGTGGCATCGAAGCGCATGGAGAGCGAACGGCCGTTTGCCGGGGCAAACAACGTCAACAGCCATTCCAGCCGCTCCGTCGTGGGCAGCAGCGACATCGTAAATGTGGTTGTCACTTCCTCTGCCAAAAACGTTTCGCCACCGTCGCGCAAAAACGTGCTGATAACCGATTCGCTATCTACATCCCAACCCGTAATCGGCGGCGGCGTGTTGGGCTGTTGGTAGGGGCTGCTTTGTACAAGCTGCCCGCTGTCGTCAATGACGGTAATAACGGCCGTTTCCACCACCCCCGGCGAGAAAAAGGTAAAGCCCCAGGCGCCCGACCCCGTTTGCAGCATTTCTAGCGTCACCCCCTGCGACCAGGTGGCCGAGGCAGAAGCAAGCTGGGCATCAGCCTGCCATTGTTGCGCAATGGCTTTGGCGGTGGCGAAGGCTGTTTTGGCCGTTCGGCCGGCGAAGGCGGGGGTGGGGGCGCTGGGCAGGGTGGGGGTGACGTTGGCGCGGGGAACGGCCGTTGGTATCAAATCGGTTGTGTTGGTGGTGGCAACAGCGGCCGGCTGCGTCCACAATCGGTAGCCAAACACCCCGACCACGGCCAGCAAAACCAGCAGCACAAACCCTAAAATCCACTCTAATCGGTTCATATATGTTGGAGACCGGAGATTAGAGATTGGAGATTGACCTTGGCAAAGCGACAATCTCCAATCTCTAATCTCTAAATTCCCTTAAGGTCGGCACGTGCTGTCCGGCCGGTTTGAGCAGCCCATAAACGGCAAGAACATCTTAAATGTGCTGCGACGGAAGGCAATCTGGTTGTTGACCCCCACTGTTTCATACACCAAATAAGTCCACTGGCTGCCCTGATAGGCCAGCCGGGGTGAGAGTGCCTGGGACGGCGGTGGCGTGGGGCGGTTGAGCGGTTCCCAACTGTCGCAGTCACTGCCCCCCCAAATGCTTTCCAATGCGGGGGTAACATCGCTACGGATGCCGTGGAAGTAGGCCAGCGAGCAGCCCTGGTATTGCGCCAGCGTGGGGATGATTTCGCGGCTGCTGGTGACGCTGACGGCCCCGGTGACAAGGGGTGAAGCCAGCCACCCCAGGGCAGTGTTGCACTGGGCTTCGCAGCTTAAATGGTGGATTTGCACGGCAACATCTGTATTAACCAATGATTCGGAGGCAAAAGCGACCTCAACCCCCTGGTTTGTCAGCAAAATGGTGGGGCGGCGGGCATCGCCAGCCCCGGCCAGCAGCGACAAATCCACCGGGGCGCTCCAGCCTGTGGCGGTGCTGTGGCTGTAGTAGATGGTACCTGGCACCGGTTGCCCCGGCGCACCCGTTTTATCATGTTCTTCCCACACTACATGCACCACGTCATTTTCGTCAATGGCGACATCGGGGAAAAGGGAGGAAGAGGGGGTGGCTTTGACGGTGCGCGGCTGCTGCCAGCTTGTGCCGCCGTTGGCCGACAGATTGAAATAAATGTCGGGGTTGGCGGCGTCGCCTTCTGACCAAACTACGGCGAGGAGACCAGAACGGCCGTTTGCGATGGCTGGCGTACTTACTCCTGGTGCATTTTGCGGCGTAGACAAAAAGGTGATATTGCTCGTACCCCACACCCCTTCCGGCGCATAGACCAGCCCGTTGCCTTCGCGCCAGACGGCATGGGTGGTGTGGCGGCTGTCGTCATACACGGCATCTACCTGCGCTGAATTGAGCGTGCTGCTGTAGACCGAGGCCGGAGCCGTCCAACTGCTGCCGTTGTTAAAGGAACGCACAAACCAGGGGTCGTTGGCCGTGACGCCGTTGCCCATGCGGCGGTTAAACAGCACCGTGACCGTTGGCCCACTGGCGGAAGCGGCGATGACGGGGCGGCTGGCACCAAAGGGGGTGTTGATACTGGTGGTCAGTGGCTGCTCGATCCCCCAGTCGGGGAGGTTGTCGGCGGTGTCGGGGGCGGCAGAAGAAACGGCCGTTTGTCCCAGCAACCCCACCAGCACCGGCAGCAGCAAGGAAAGAAAGAGATAATGAGATCGTTGCATAAAAATTGAGAATTGAGAATTGAGAATTGAGAATTGGGAATGCTAAACGTTCTCAATTCTCAATTCCCAATTACCTATGGGTTGGTACACGGGCCAGGTGTCAGGAACAGATCGGCAAAATCAGATGGTGCCGAGGTGCTGACCACAGCACTGTATTCCTGATTGCCCAGGCGGTAACAAGCCGTCAGGGTATATGACCCCAGCGGCAGGTTTTCAAACTGGTAATAACCAAGCAGATCGGTGCGGGTAACGGCCAGCAATGTATTGCTGACATCATACAACGCCACCTGCACATCCTCCTGCGGTGTGGGAATGGGCAGCACCAGCCGCGCCACCCCGCTCAGCCGATTGTTTAGCACAGCATCGCCGACAAAGATTTGCACCGTTGCCCGGCGGCTGGTGCCGGAACTGTTACTCACTTCATAGGTAAAGCTGTCGTTGGGCGGGCTTTCAAAGCCGCTGGGCGGCGTATAGTCAAAGCTGCCGTTGGGATTGACCATCACCGTTCCGCCATTGGCACTGCGGCTGTCAAAGCTGGACACCGTGCCGCTGTTGGCAACATCGTTTGCTAGCAGCCCGCCGCCTGCCGCCACGCGCAGCAAGGTGTCTATCGGTGTCGAGTAAAAATCATCAAAGACGATGGGGAATGGTGGGTCAACAAAGATGGAGACAGTGGCGACGGAACTGCCAACCGTGTTTTGCAGCGTGTAGGTGAAGGTGTCAACCGGCGGGCTGGTGTAGTCGGTGGGCGGGTTGTAGGTAAAGCTGCCGTCGGCCGCTAGATTCACGCGCCCGCCGGCCGTAGTGGTTTGGTCATAGGCCGTAATCGTGGCGGCATTGAGGGTGTCGTTTCGCAGCACCCCCTGCTCTGCCGTGACCGAGAGCGGTGTGTTCATGGGGGTGGTGTACTGCGAATCATCCTTGGCATTAGGCACTAAGGGGAAGACGGCGATGGTCACGGTGGCGGTGTTTTCACCAGACCCGTTTGCTAGAGTGTAGGCAAAGGTGTCGTTGATGTTGTTAATGCTGACAAAGCCAACGGGGGGCGTGTAGGTAAAGCTGCCGTCCGCCTGGATGGTCACGCTGCCACCTTTTGTGGTTGGGTTGTCATAGCTGGCTATGACGGTGGTGCCATACAGCTTGTCGTTTGCCAACACCCCCTGGTTGGCTACGACCATGAGCGGCGTGTCAACATAGGTAAAGTAAGCATCATCTACCGCATCCGGCGGCGGAGGCAGGATGGTGATGGTGACAGTGGCTGCGGCTGAACCGGCAGCATTGGTGAGGGTGTAGGCAAAGGTATCGGTGTAGGCTGTGTCATTGTCCTTGATGGGCGGGTTGTATTCAAAGCTGCCGTCTTCGGCCAAATTAATAGTGACGCCAAGACCGGTGGTGGTGCTGGACTGGGCAAGATCGATCCTGGCACCGTTGCGAACATCGTTATCCAGAATGTTGGGTTTGCCGGGGCCGGGAACGAGCAGAATTTCGTTGGCAAATACTTCATAGCTGTCTGGCCGGGGTTCGGGCAGCGGCGGGTTGACAATGATAATGACGGTGGCGACGTTGGAGGGGCCAACGCCATTTTCAAGCTGGTATTCAAAGCTGTCGCTGCCTTCGAAGCCGGCCGAAGGGACATAGACAAAGCTGCCATCGGCCTGCACGGTGACGGTGCCGCCCTGACTGGTGGGGATGGCTGCGCCGGGGGTGGGCATGGTAATGATACCGCCGCGCAGTTCGTCGTTGGCAAGGATGCCCAGCGAGGGTTCGCTAAGGGGGGTGTCGCGCTTGGTGGTGAAGGTGTCGTCATTAACGGCCGTTGGTTCCAACAAATCGGGAATCGGTGGCGGCGGTGGCGGCACGCCAATCCCTTGATTGGCGTTGCCAAGCTGCCCAAACGGCTCGTTATTCTCTGTGATAACCCCCTCTAACTGCACGGAAGGAATAATGCCGCTTAAAATGGGGGTGATAATAGGCACCCGATAGACAACCCGCACCGTCATCGGCTGATTGGGATCGCCAGCATAGGGATCTGGGCCAAAGGGAACAGGTTCCAGCGAACCGCGAAAGTTGCCTTGTTTATCTACCCCGTATAAATAGATGTCGTAATAGTTGGGGTCGCTCGACGTTTTGGACAATTCATTGATCGGCAGCCCGGCGAGTGTGTTGTGGGTCACGCTGATAACCGATGCCGGCCGAAAATCATCGGCATCGCGGCAGGCATTATTTTGTAATGCGTCATTGAACTTGGGTAGATGCGCCACAGGGCAACTGCTGCCGGGTAGCTTGCGCCCCGTAACAGCATAACGCGCCCCTTCACGGGCGGCGTTTTGCACCGTGTTCCACGCCCAAAAAATGCGCCCGCTTTCGATGATGATAAACATTGAAAGCAGCAGGGCAATGGCAACGAGGGCGAACTCTACCAGGGATTGGCCTTTTTCAAAGGTGCCTTTTTCAGAGGCGGTGGGATGATTTTTTTTGTGCCGGGTCATACCAAAAAACTGCTCCGGCGGAAGAAACGGTTCGTTTGTTCCGCACGTTTGGGTATACTTTGGATTGTTGGGAATTGGAGATTGGAGATTATGATACGTCAAATAATCTCCAATCTCCAATTCCCAATCTCTAAGATACGATATAACCGTCATCAAAGCGTTGATCGAGCGTTGATCTGTAAAATAATGGGTTTAGATGAGTAACGGATTAAGAATGGCTCTGCTGGGGCCGGTTGAATTGTGGCTGGATGGGGAGCCTGTGGGGTTGGTGTCGGCCAAGGCGCGGGGGTTGCTGGTGTATTTGGCGGTTAACGGCCGTTCCTACTCCCGCACCGCCCTGGCAAACCTGCTGTGGAGTGACCTGCCCGAAGCCGATGCCCGCCGCAATTTGCGCGTGGAGCTGCTCAAGCTGCGCCAGGCAGTGGGAGATTACATTGTGGCCGACGCGCAGACGGTGGCCTTTGATGCCACGCTGCCCCACTGGCTGGACGTGGCCGAGTTTGAGCGCCAGCGTGAGGATGTGGTGGGGTGGCAAACGGCCGTTTCCCTCCATCGCGGCGACTTCCTCGAAGATTTATACGTGCGCCAGGCACCCGTTTTTGAAGAGTGGCTGGAGGCTGAACGGGCGCGTCTGCGTCTGCGTCTGCTCGATTTGCACTGGCGGCTGGCGGAGAGGTTGGCAGGGCAGGGGGAATGGGAAACGGCCGTTTTCCACACTCGCCAACTGCTCCACCACGACCCCACCCGCGAAGCCGCCCACCGTTTGCTGATGACCCTGCTGGTGCAGCAAGGGCAGCGCAGTGCCGCCATTGCCCAATACGAACAGTGCCGCGCCCTCCTTGCCACCGAACTCGGCCTCACCCCCGCCCCCGAAACCACCGCCCTCGCCCACCAAATCCGCCACAACATCCTCCCCCCCACACCCCACCAATCTCCAATCTCCCAATCTCCAATCTCCCCCCTCCCCAACCCCTTCATCGCCGGTCCCCCCATCACCGACCCGCGCCACTTCTTTGGCCGCGAGCGGATTGTGCGGCGGCTGTTTGGGCTGCTGCGGCAACGGCCGTTACAGAACGCCGCCATCATCGGCCCCCGGCGCAGCGGCAAAACGTCGCTGTTGCATTATGTGCGCCAAATCACAACGGCCGTTTCCGTTCGTCCCGACCAGCGCACCGACTGGCTGCTGCAGCCCGCCCAATACCGCTGGGTTTTTGTGGATTTTCAAGACCCGCGCTTGGGGGATTTGGCCGGGCTGCTGCGCCATTTGCTGCTGGGGATGGGGCTAATGGTGCCAGAGCCTTGCACTTTGGAGACATTTCTGGACATGGTGGCCGACGAACTACGCCAACCCACCGTTGTCCTGCTCGACGAAATTGGTGTGGCTCTCAGCCGTTACCCCGAACTTGATGACACTTTTTGGGAAAGTTTGCGCTCGCTGGCAACCAATCAGGTGGGCGGCAACCTCGCCTTCATCCTCACCGCCCCCGAACGCCCCGATGAACTGGCGGCTCACAGCGGCTATGGCTCCCCGTTTTTCAACATCTTTGGCTATGCCGCCACCCTGGGACCGTTGGACGAAGCCGAAGCGCAAGCACTCATTGCCAGCAGCCCGCGTCCGTTTGCGGCGGCGGATGTGGCGTGGCTGCTGCAAAAAAGCGGCCGTTGGCCGATGCCGCTGCAAATTTTGTGCCGCGAGCGGCTGCTGGCATTGGAAGAAGGCGAGGCGGATTGGCAAGCCGAGGCATGGGCGCAGGCGGCTCCGTTTGTGGCACACAGTATGAGCGACCATGGATGAAAATCAAAGATTTCGCAGATTCCGCAGATTTTTTTGTGAAAGAATAAAGATGGTGCTGGTGGTTAGCGGCTTGTACCAGCGACCAGCAACCATTTCCAACTCAGGAAAATCTGCGTTCTGCTGGCACAGGAAGTAATTGATGATGCTTTTTATTAAACATGCTCATGTTTTGACTCCTAACGATGTTTTAGAGGATGGGGCGGTGTTGGTGGAAAACGGCCGTTTAACGGCCGTTGCCCCCAGCCACACCCTCACCCCGCCGCCCAATGCCCGCATTATTGACGCCACCGGCCAATACTTGATCCCCGGTCTCATAGATCTCCAGCTCAACGGCGGCTTCGGCCACGATTTTACCCAGGATCCCGGCACCATTTGGGAAGTGGCGCGGCAGTTGCCCCGGCACGGCGTGACCAGCTTTTTGCCCACCATCATCACCGCCCCTTTGTCAGTTAGCCAGCGCGGGCTGGATATGTTGGCACAAGGGCCACCCGCCGATTTTGTCGGCGCAGCACCACTGGGGCTGCACATTGAAGGCCCTTTCTTGAACCCAGCCAAAAAAGGTGCCCACAACCCGGCGTATATTCAGCCCCCCAACCTGGCCGCCGCCAGCCACTGGTCGGCCGCCAACGGCGTGGCGTTGGTGACGCTGGCTCCAGAAATGCCGGGAGCCTTGCCCCTGGTGGAGGCCTTGGCTGGGCGCGGCGTGGTGGTTAGTGCGGGGCATTCAATGGCAACGTTGGCTGAAGCGCAGGCCGGGTTTGAGGCGGGCATTCGCTATGGCACCCACCTGTTCAATGCCATGCCACCGCTGCACCATCGTGAGCCGGGGCTGGCGGGGGCATTGCTAACCGATGAACGGCTGACGGTTGGGCTGATTCCCGATGGTATTCACGTGCATCCGGCATTGGTGAAAATGGTGTGGGAGGGGGTGTCGCGGGAGCGGCTCAACTTTGTTACTGATGCCATGGGCGCATTGGGGATGCCGCCCGGTCGCTATCTGCTGGGCGACCACGAAGTCCATGTTAGCGAAACGATGGCGCAGCTTGCTGACGGTACGCTGGCGGGCAGTATTATCTCGCTGGATGTGGCACTGCGCCATGCCATTGCCTATACGGAAAGTTCATTAACGGCCGTTCTGCCCACCTTCACCTCCGTCCCTGCCCGCCTGCTTGGTCTTGACCATCAGCTTGGCTATCTTCGCCCCGGCTACATTGCCAACATGGTGTTGCTTTCCTCGACGTATTACGTAAACTCGACTATAATTAATGGGATCGTCATTGAGTATCTCAATGCCACTATTTAATATGATTTGTCAGACCATATGCAACGGGGAGATTATCAGTGTCCATACCTGTAACAAAGTCAAACCTGTACCGGGAAATTCACGAGCAGCCTGAAGTATTGCATCGTGTTTTAGCACAAGAAGGGTACATCATTGAAGAGATTGCCAGAGCGATTGGCAAGCTCGATATTAATCATCTGGTGATTGCCGCACGTGGTACCAGCGACAACGCCGGCCGTTATGCCCAGTATGTGTTGGGAGCGCGTAACCAAATGCTGGTTACGTTGGCAACCCCCAGCCTTTACTCCCTCTACAAGCGCCCTCCTTTGGTCAAAAATACGATGGTGGTGGGGATTAGCCAAAGTGGTAAAAGCCCGGATATTGTGGAAGTGTTGGCTGAGGCGCGGCGGCAGTCGGTGATAACGGCCGTTTTTACCAACGATCCCGACTCCGATCTGGCCGAGCAGGGAGATCTGGTGGTGAATTTGTGTGCGGGGCAAGAAACGGCCGTTGCTGCCACCAAAACCTACACCGCTGAACTCGCCGTCATTGCCAGTCTCAGCAACTGGCTTGGCAAACCCTCCAAACGCCACGACCTGGCTCAGGAGTTGCCCGAAGCCGTGCAAAAAACCTTAGCCCTCAATGACACCATTGCTCAAGTTGCTCCCCGCTACCGCTACATGCAGCACTCCGTCGTCATCGGTCGGGGTTTTAACTATGCCACCGCCTTTGAACTGGCACTCAAGCTCAAAGAACTTACCTACACCATCGTCGAACCCTACAGCAGTGCCGATTTTCTCCACGGCCCCCTCGCCATGATTGATAATGGTTTTCCCGTAGTGGTGGTTGCCCCCAGCGGCCGGCTGGATAGCGAAATGGAAACCTTCGTCCAAACCCTGAAAAGCCATCGTGCCGAAATCATCGGGATTAGCGATAACCAAGCCCTGCTCGATCAAGTGCGAATACCGCTTGCCCTGCCAGCCCCGCTTGCCGAATGGTTATCGCCCATCACCGCCATTATTCCCGGCCAGCTCTTTGCCATGCACCTGGCCCACACCCGCGACTACAATGTGGATACCCCACGCAGCATTCGCAAAGTGACCGAAACCCACTAACGATTTGGGCAGCCTAATGTTGCCAAATTGCCGGGTAAAAGCTGCTTAGAAATCAATATAGAGTAGGTGTTAAAATATTTTGACAGCCCCATACCCTTATGGTAGTATCGCACCATTCCAGGATAACATAATCCTTTTCGATTTTGATGAAGGTGCAACCTTTCCGAAGGAGAGTCTGAATGAGATCACGTACAGAAATGATGGTAGAGCGCCTACGCGATTTACAAGCTGCTTCAGAAATTGAAGCCTCAGCCGTTGTTAGCGTTGATGGTTTAATCATGGCTTCGGCTTTACCATCTGGTGTAGATGAAGACAGAGTCTCTGCTATGTCGGCCGCCATGTTGTCTTTGGGGGATCGGATTGCAGATGAGCTAAAGCGCGGGTCATTGGAACAAGTTTACATTCGGGGCAGTTTGGGCATCATCGTTCTCATGGCTATTGGTGAAGAGGCCGTTTTGACTGTGTTAGCGCGTGCCGATGCCAAACTAGGGCTTATCTTCCTCGATATGCGCCGGGCTGTGGAGGATTTGTCACGCCTTATTTAAAAATGGTGCGAAAAAAGCCTTTTAAGCAAAAATAACGCGAAATTTCGTGGGGCATGTCAGCCAAGGTGACATGCCCCACTTTTATTTTGTACAGGAGCAAGCAGGATGACGAAATTTATTTTCTTCACGGGTGGTGTTGTTAGTTCTGTGGGTAAAGGGGTAAGTGCAGCGGCACTGGGTCGCATCTTAAAGGCACGGGGGTTATCGGTGGCCGTACAAAAACTGGATCCCTACATCAACGTAGACCCCGGTACCATGTCGCCTTATCAGCATGGTGAAGTATTTGTAACCGAGGACGGAGCCGAAACGGACCTCGATTTGGGTCATTATGAACGGTTTATTAACATCAACCTCAACCAACTCTCCAATGTTACCACTGGGCGCGTTTATGCCGATGTGATTGCCCGCGAACGACGCGGCGATTATTTGGGCGGCACGATTCAGGTCATTCCCCATATTACCAACGAAATCAAGCGGCGGATTTACCTGGTGGCGGAAACAAGCCAGGCAGATGTGGTGCTGGTGGAGGTGGGAGGAACCGTGGGGGATATTGAGGGGCTGCCGTTTTTGGAAGCACTGCGCCAGATGCGCTCTGATGTGGGGTATGAAAATACGCTGTATGTGCATGTGACCTATTTGCCCTATATCAAGGCCAGTAATGAGCTGAAGACGAAGCCGACCCAGCACAGCGTGCGTGAACTGCGCGGCATTGGTATTCACCCAGACGTGATTATTGCCCGCGCTGATTACGACATTCCGCATGAACATCTGCAAAAAATTGCCTTGTTTTGCGATGTGGCCGAACGGGCGGTGATTCCGGCGGTAACGAGCGACATTCTTTACAGCATTCCGCTGCTGCTGGAGGAGACGGGGCTGGGTGATTATGTAGTGGAGCGGCTGAAGTTGGCGGCCAAACGGCCGAATTTGAAGCTGTGGGAGCGGATGATTGAGCGTATTCGCCAGCCCAAACCGACCATTTCGCTGGGGATTGTGGGCAAATATGTGGAGCTGCACGATGCCTACATGAGCGTGCGCGAGGCACTTTACCATGCAGGCATTGCCAATGAGCGCAACGTCCACGTGGAGTGGATTCATTCGGGTGATTTGGAAAAAGGGAAGGGGTGGGAGCAGTTTGAGCATTTGGATGGGGTGGTGATCCCTGGCGGCTTTGGTGAGCGTGGCATTGAGGGTAAGATTCAGACGGCGCGGTGGGCGCGGGAAAACGGGGTGCCGTATTTGGGACTGTGTTTGGGGATGCAGGTGATGTGTATTGAGTTGGCGCGGCATGTTTTGCACAGCGATGAGCCAAACAGCACTGAATTTGACCAGCACACCAAGCACCCAGTGATTAGCCTGATGCCGGATCAGCATGATTTGACCGACATGGGGGGGACGATGCGGCTGGGGGCGTATCCGTGTGATTTGAAGGAGGGGACGCGGGCGGCGGCGGCGTATGAGGAGCCGCTGATTTATGAACGGCATCGTCACCGCTGGGAGTTTAACAATGCGTATCGGGAGACGTTGGAGGATGGGGGGATGGTGTTTAGTGGGGTGTCGCCAAACGGCCGTTTAGTTGAAATTGCCGAACTGCGTGACCATCCCTTTATGCTGGGCAGCCAGTTTCACCCCGAATTCAAAAGCCGTCCCAACAAACCCCATCCGCTCTTCAACGCCTTTGTCGCGGCCGCTGTCGCCCGGCAAATGGCGCGGCAGGGAAGTAACGGGAAGGTGGAAATGGGGGAGGCTTTGGTTCAACGATAGGATAATGGGACGCAGATTTCTCTGATGACGCAGATTTGAAGTCAAGTTTGCCAACAAGCACCTGCAAATCAGGAAAATCAGGAAAATCTGCGTCCTGTTCTCTTTGTTATGCACAACCTACTTGACTTTTTGCGTGAGCGGAGGCTGCTGGACAAAACGGCCGTTTTTGCCGCCACGCCGCTCAAAGGGGGATACTGGAACGCCGTTTACCGCATTCAGGGGGACGGCGTGGATTGGGTAGCCAAGGTGTTTCGGGCGGGGTGGGAGTTGACGCTCTACCCGATTTTACCCGATGCCGAGGCGGCGGCGTTGCAAGTGCTGCAAGGAACGGCCGTTGCTCCCGACCCCATCGCCTATTTCCCCGCCGTCAACGACCAGCCCCCCGTGCTAATTTACGAGTTTTGGCCGGGGCGCATGTGGCAAAGCGGCGTGGTTGCTGTGGCCGATGTGCTGCGGCGGCTGCACGCGCTGGATGCCAGCGGCCTGACCCAGTTTCGGCAGCAACCAACCAGTGCCGAGGGGATTTTGGCGCAGGGAGATGAGTTACTGGCAGCGATTCCTGAAAGTAGCCAGGTGCAGCAGGTGCGGCGGCTTCGCCCACCTGTCCGGCCTTTGCCGCAGGCAGAACGGCCGTTTTTGCTCCACACCGACTTTGGCCCTGGCAATATGATTGATGGCCCACGCGGGCTGCGGATTATTGACTGGCAGTGTCCGGGGCTGGGCGACCCGACGGAGGATGTGTGGTCATTTTTGTCGCCGGGTCTAAACATTTTGTTCCACCACGAGCCGCTGACTGACGCGGAGCGGACGGACTTTTTGCAGGCATATGGGGATGAGGGGGTAAACGGCCGTTTGCCCCACCTCACCCCCTACTACACCTACCGCTTCGCTGCCTACTGCTGCCTTCGCATTGCCAACGCCCCCGAACCAGAGGTGCGGGCAGTCTATCGGCGGGCATTAGCGGCTGAATTAGGGATAGGGTAAATTAAGAGATACTACAAATGGAGCCTTGAGGTGCAGTCACGTCGCTTTTACAGTTCGGCGGCGGGGAGACAAACAGTGAAGGTGGTGCCGCGTCCTTCTTCGCTAACCACCGAAATCGTACCGTTGTAGCTTTCCACGCTTTGCTTCACCATGTAAAGCCCCAGACCCGTCCCGGCAATGCCGCGCTCGACGGCCACCTGGGTGCGGTAGAAACGTTGGAACAGGTTGGGCAGCGCGTGCTTGGGGATGCCAATGCCTTCGTCGCGCACCTGCACCCGCAGCGTGGAATCATTTTTTAGGTCGGCACTGACCTGCACCGTACCCGACAGCGTAAATTTGATCGCGTTTTCCACCAAATTTTTGAAAATGAGATGCAGCGTGTCGGGATTTACCATGACATCAGGCAAATTGGGCTGGATGCGCTGGCGGAAGATTAGCCCTTTTTCGGTGGCTTGGTCGGCCATAGCGGGGAGCATCTCATCAAAAAAGCCGTTGACGTTTACAGGCTCTGAACTGCGCTGGAGTTCGCGGGCTTCTTGTTTGGCAAGCTGGAGCATTTGGCGCACCATTTGCTGCAAACGGTCGCTCTCGCGCTCGATAACGCCCAGGAAGCGGTCTTGCTTTTCTTTTTGCTGCGCCTTGCCCTCGCGCAGCAGCCGGGCGTACATCAAAATGGTTGCCAGCGGCGTGCGCAGTTCGTGGACGATGCCGTGGAAAAAGTCGTCGCGCATCCGCTCCACTTCGCGGATTTGACGCAGGTCGCTAAAGACAAAGATCACTTCGTTGATTTGCCCGTCTTGATGCTGCACCGGCGCACCGCTGATGAGAACGGGGACATAGTTGCCATCTGTCTGGCGCAAATCGGCCGCCAATTGGGGGAACTCGCCTTTGGCATGACGCACCTTTTGGGCAAAGTCCGAAAATTCTGACTTTTTGAGCTGAACGATCTCTCTCGCGTTTTGCTGAACAAGACTGGTGGTGCGAGCCTGGAGCAAGCTGAGCAGTGCGTCGTTGGCATGGGTGATCACGCCGTCGGCCGTGGTGGTGAGCATCCCCTCTGACATGGAGCTAAAGATTGTTTCAATACGGCGCTTTTCAGCAATCACATCCTGGTGCAGCCGGGCGTTTTCGATGGCGGCAGCGAGTGAGCCACCAATGGCCTGTAGCAGGCGCAAATCATGCTGGGTGAATTTGCCCGTTTGTTTGTTGATGGCCTGTAGCACACCAATGATCCGGTCTTCCACTTGCAAGGGAATGCAAATCATGGATTTAGTTTGGAAGCCGGAAAGTTTGTCTACGTTGGAATAAAAGCGGTCGTCGGCGTAGGTGTCGTTGATGATGACGGGCTGGCGGTTTTCGGCCACCCAGCCAGCAATGCCCTGGCCTTGCTTCAGGCGAATGGGGGGCATGTCTTGAAAGCGGTTGCCCATGACCATTTTGACAAATTCGATGTCGCCGTTGGGTTCGCGTAGCCCCACGGACAGTTCTTCAACGTTGAGGGTGCGGCGCACGGTGCCGGTAAGCTGCTTGAAGATGGTGGGCAGGCTGAGGGTAGACGTTAGCGTGTAGCTGATGTCGGAAACAACGGCGAATTCGACGTCCTGACGGTCGGTTTGGTGGCGTAAGTAGGCGCGATCCAAAAAGACGGTGACGTTGCTGGCAAGTGGCTCCAGAGTTTGCTCGGTGAGAATGCTGTTGGGCGTGGGGTCTATGAGGCAGATGGCACCGGGCGGGGTGGAGGGGTTGTAGCTGTCGGGGTAGGGAATGGGTACGGCCAGGATAGATTCACGGGGCAGTTGCCATAGCTCGCTTTTAAGCAGTTCGGCCGGCGGACGCTCAAATTTGTCCAGACGGATGGCGCGGCCGGCGCTGAGAATGCTTTCAAAGGTGGCTTTTTTGTCTTCCCAGCGAGTTTGTTCGGTTTCGCCATTGCTATGACAGACCCAAACGTCGTAATATTGGCGTTGGGGGTCGCTGATGCTAACGACGGTGGTGAGGCCGGTATGAATGGCAATTTCATAGGCAACGGCAGCACAAACGCCGTGGGCATCGAAAATGCTTGAGAGTGCGTAATTTAAAGATTGCCATAATGCCTGGAGTTGCCGTGCAGAATTTGGCACTTTTACCGTTGTCGTCATAGGTTGCATTTATAGCGTTCAAAAAGTAAGTTTGCAAGAGGAAATAGGTCACAGGTACTAAAAATAAGATGAAAAGTTTGTTAATCTTACGTCATGCGAAGTCGAGTTGGGCACAGGGGAGTTTGTCGGACCACGAACGGCCGTTAAACGCCCGTGGTGAAGCCGACGCCCCGCAAATGGGCAAACTGCTGCGCCAGGAGGGTATTGTCCCTTCATTGATCATCAGTTCATCGGCCAAGCGAGCCGTGACCACGGCGCGGCTGGTGGCCGAAGCGGCCGGGTTTGAAGGGGAGCTGCTTGTCACGCGCCAGCTTTACCACGCTGACCCGGAGACGTATTTAGAGGTGCTGCGGGAAACGGCCGTTAACAGCCACGACTGCGTGATGGTGGTGGGGCATAACCCCGGCATGGAAGAGCTGGTGGCGCAGCTAACCGACTGGGACGACGTGTTTACCACTGCCAACATTGCCCACGTAGCCCTGCCCATTGATTCGTGGCAAGAGCTGACGGATGAGGTGACGGGTACGCTGCTGAATTGGTGGCGGCCGAGGGAGTTGTAGGGAGTGGGGGGTGGGGGGTAGGGTGTTCCTGCGCCCCACTCCCTACGCCCTACTTTATTACAGTGTTGCTTCTGCCAACAACGCCTCTTCAATCCGGCTGGCGTGGAGCTTGGTGAGGCTTTTGTTTTTGGCAACCCAGAGGCCAACGAGTTCGATTCGTAGAATATAGCGGGTTTGGCCTTCGTCGGTGATTTCTTGCATGATGTCGCGTTCCACAAGCTGGATGAGGGCCATGGTGACTTCGGCCGGGGTGGGGTAGATGCCGTAGGGGGCGAGGAAGGCAACGAGGTCTTCGGGGTGGATGGGGGTGTCGCGGTCCATGAGGTGGGAAACGGCCGTTAATAACCCCTTTTCCACAAACGACGACCGCTGCCACAAATAGGCAAAATGCACTTCGCCCAGCCGCAGCATCTCATCCAGCGCCGCGTTCACATCGGAAATGGTGATGTAGCCCGTGCGTTCACTGTTGGCGCGTTTCACCAGCGTATAGCACACCAACTGCAAAAAGTAGGGATGCCCCGCCGTGACGCGCAAAATCTTGTCCAGTGCCAAATCGTCATATACCAGATTGGGCTGCACCGGCTCGGTAATGAGCCGCGTGGCTGCGTCCGGGCTTAAATAATCAATCTTGCGGTAAAGGGCAATGTTGAACAGCACCGACCAGTAATCGGCGCTCATTTCTTCCAGGCGGCGCGTGCCAACAAAGATAAAGTTTAGCCCTTCGCTGTGCTGCATCAGGTGGCGCAGATAGGTGAAGAAGGTGGGGGGCAAAATGTGGTCTTCGACCAGGCTTTCAAACGCCTCGAACTCATCAAACACCAGCAGCAGGGTGGTTTCGGCCGGCAGCAGCGAGCGCACGTGGGGCAAAAATTGCCGCTGGAATTGGCGCGTTGGCTCTTCCTGCCATTCGCCTGGTTCCGGCACCACCACGTCAATATCGCGCAAGGCCAGGGCGTCGGCAATCAGCCAGGCAAACTCTTGCAGCAGGGCGGGCATTCCCGGCACCACGCCCAGCGATTGGCAATCAATATAAACCGGCAGCAGGTGGGCGGGTACGTGTTCGGTCAGCCGCAGCAGGGCCGATGTTTTGCCGGTGCGCCGCTGCCCCACCAAAATGAGAACGTTGCGATGGGCGCGTCGGCCGGCGTTTTCGGCAATAAAGCCAAAGAGCTGCTCGCGGCCAAAGAAGAGGTGGCTGTTGGGGCGCAGCGGTGTGCCGGGCATGTAGGGGTTGGCAACGGGTCTGAATTCGCGGGCGGGCGGGAGCAGATGCACCATGTCGGCAAAGGCCAGCGTTTTGTCGTGCTGGTTGCGGTCGTCATAGGTGATGGTGAGTGCCAGCCGGAAGGAGTCGGTGGCGGCGGGAGCAATGACGAATTCGATTTGGCGCGAGCGGCCGGGGGGCAGCAGGGGGATGAGGGGGGGCATGTTGAGCAGGTTGTAGGCGGGGTTTTCGTCGAGGATCGCCATGACGTTTTCGGCGGTGGCGCGGCCGATGTTCTGGATTTCGAGAACAACGGCCGTTTGTGCATTTGGCACCAGCCGCTTCGTTTTGAGCGTGAGGCGCAGGTCGGCGCGGCCGCGCAGCTCTTCGATGGTGGAACTGACCAGCCCGGCCCACCGCTTGCTGATGCCCTGTACCAGGGTGCGCTCCATGCGCGGGGAAAATTCGGGCAGTTGCAGGGTGAGACGGTTGAGCAACACGGCAGCTTCGTTGAGGTAAACCAGACGGTCGTCGGCCAGCTCTACCCGTTCGCTGTCGCGCAGGTTGGTGAGGATGGGTAGCAGGGCATCGAGGACGGGGGCGTATTGTTCGCGCTCTTCGAGAAAGGTGAGGAGTTCGACAAGGTGAGGGCGCAGCAGGCTGAGTTCGGTGATGGTGGGGGCTTCGGCCAGTTCGGCGGCCGTTTTGTAAATCATTTGCCAGCGGCTGATGTCGTGCCAGGGGGGAATGTGTTCGTTGATGTCGTCGAGGGTGCTGTTGATGATGGAGAGGCCGGCACGAAAACGGCCGTTTAGCAAGAACAGCCCATCCGCCAAATTTGCCACCAGCCGGTTTGGCTCCTGCCGCGCCGCATTTGCCAGGTACAGCAAAAAATCAACCGCCCCATCGTAATAAATGTACCGGTTTTCCAGCAGCCGCAGCGTGTCTTGCGGCGTGCGCTGAATGTGCCGCAGCAGCCGCTGCGCCCGCGCATCGGGCGATTGCGCCTGCCGCACAAACAGCACAAACGTCACCAGCCCCAGAGCGGCAAACAGCACCAGCCCATAGCGAGCCAGCGTTGCCAGCGGCGAGAGCGACAGCGGCACTGGCCCTGGCGGTGGCGTCACATACCCTTCATAAAGCCCATCACTGTAGTGGAAGCGGTAGTAAACCCCTTCGGCACTGGTTGGCGGGTTTGGCACCAGCCAGAAGAGGGATTCGTTGCCGCTGTTGATTTCCTTTTCTTCCAAAGGCTGCCACTCCCCTGTGTCACTGTCTTGCACCTCCAGCCGCACGTGTACGAGGTCGTTTTCCACGTCGTGGACGGCGACGTTGATGCTGTATTGCCCTTGTGCCAGCTCTACGCCGGGGTTGGTAAGCAGCGGCGGGCGGTTTTCCTGGGCGCGGTAAAGCTGGACGAGGCCGTTGTCGGTGATGAAGAGCAAATCGGCCGTTTGGCTGTTGTCGCGGCGCAGCACGGTAAGGGCAAACAGCCCGCTAAACAGGTCAATTTCGTTCGTCAGCTTGGGTTCGCGGGTGTGGGCGCGGCTATAAATGTGGACTTGACCGCGCTGGGTGCCAACCACAACGGTGTCGGGTACGGCGTCGCCATCGCGGTCGTCCCAGTGCAGGCTGGTGATGGTTCCCTCGTTTTCGAGCTGCCAACTGATGATGGGGCGGTTTTCCTCAATATCAAGCCGCAGCAGGTGACCGTCGGCGGTGGCAACGAGAAAGGCGGTGATATTTTTGAAGAAGGCTTCGGTCAGCGATTGTTCGTTAGGGATGCTGAGGGTGGGTGAGCCGGGCAGAGCCAAAGGCCAGGCAAATTGTGCCATTAGAATGCCGCGCCAGTTGAGGCCATAGGCATAGCCATCGTCCACAAAGACCAGCAGGCGGGGGCTGAGTTCTTCGCTGCCGTTGGCGGGCATGGTGTAGACCTGGGTGATGGTGCCGCTGTAGGTTGCCAAGCGACGGGTGACGAGCGTGCCGTTGATGTCGCGGATTGCCAGCAAGTCGTGGCGGGTGGTGAGAATGATCTCTGGTTCATGCTGGGTGCTGCCGCTGAGGACGAGCAAATGCTCGATGCTGTTATTGGATAGGGCGTGGCTCCAAAGGGGTTCGCCGCCGCTGGAAAAGAGGTGGATGGCACCATTCTGGGTGCCAACGATGATTTCTGGCCCGTCGTTGGGGGCAAAGTCGCTGACTAGTAGGGCGGTAATGGGGACATCAAAGGGGGTTTCGCTGCGTTTTTCGCCATTGGGCTGGCGAATTTCCAGCCAGCCGCGTTGCGGCAAGGCTTCGGAGGCGTTGGTTTCATTGCGGACAACAACGACGTGGGGCGGTTCGGTGGGAGAGCTGGGGAGGGCGGCCAAGTGGGTGATGGCTCCACCGGGGTCGTTGAGAGAGCGAATGGTGCCGTTGCTGTTGAGGCTGTGAATGCGGCCGTCCTGGGTGCCAACGATGATTTCTTCGGTGCCGTCTTTGTCGAGGTCAACGACGAGCATGGAGAGGGGGGCGGCGTTGAGTGAATGGTTCCATTCGCTGGCACTTTCGCCGGTGCTGGTGCTGATGCCGATGAGTTCGAGGGTGGCGAAGCGAGCCAGAAGTAGTTCGCTGTTGTTGTCGCGGTTGATGTCTATGAGGCGGGTGAGGCCGCGCATATCTATGCTTTCGTAACGGCCGATTGTTTCGCGGTTGTTGCCCAGCAGGATGAGGTCGGCGGAACCGGCGCTGCTGATTTGGGGTTCGATGGTGACGGCGAGGGTGGGCCGGCCGTCGGGGATGCTAACGGCCGTTCCTGACAGTGCCAAAATCCCGCGTGTGGCGTCGGGATCCAGGTTTTGTGTCCAAAAACGGTGGCCGTTGCGGTCAAAGGTGGTGACGGTGCCAACGGCCGTTCCCACCGCCAACGCCATCCCCTGCGGCAACTGCACCGGGGCAATGGCGGTGACGGGCTTGTTGAGCGTGCGCAGCCACAGCCGTTCGCGGCTGGCATTGTAGAGGTAAACGTGGCCGAGGTTGGTGCTGATGGCAAGCTGGGGCGGCAGGGCGGGGTCAAAGGTGAGGGGAGAAACGGCCGTTATCCGCCCCGACACACTTAACTCCCAGCGTGGGTCTTCGTTGTCCAGATAAACCACATGCCCAAAGCGGCGCGGCGTAAACAGCGCCAGCATCATCTCAAGCTCGCCATCCTGGTCAAAGTCGGCCAGTGCCAGATGGGGGTCGGCGTTGCTGTTGCTGTTGGGGTCTTGGTAGTGCCACACTTGCTGGCCGATTTGGTTATAAAGCAGCAGGACACCGGTGTTGAGGACGACCAGGATCTCTTCATTGCCGTCGTGGTCGCTGTCGTAGCCATAAACGGCCGTTGGTATCAGTGCTTCGCCGTCATTCAGGCTGTCTTGCCGTTCAGTCGCTTCAAAATCATTGATGCTGCTGGCCGGGTTGCTTTCGTTCAGCCGTATCTGCCGAATCACAACGCCATCGGCCGTCAGCAGCACCAGCCGATTACGCATGGCTAAAACGACCTCCATCTCAGGCTGGCTTTCGCCGTCCAGGTTGACGGTATTCAGGTTGAGGATGGGGTCCTGGGCCAGATAGCGCCATTGGCGGATGCCGGACGCGCTGATGAGATCTACTTTGCCATCTTCATCGGCCATCAGGAACTCTAAAATGCCGTCGTGGTTGATGTCGGCGGTGACGACGTTTTGCAAGCGGCCGGAAGCGGAGTATTGCCAATAGCTGGCCGTGGGCTGGAGCGCGGTTTGGGCGTGGGCGGCGCGGTGGCCGAGGAGCAGAAGGAGGAGGAAGAGGAGCAGGGCGTGGGGCGTGGGGCGTGCGCGGGCAAGCCGGTGGGTATGGTTGGGGTTGGTTGGGTGGATAAACGGCCGTTTCATGCAAGACGCTCCGGCACGCACCGGGGCTGCGTTTAGCTGGGCGGACGCAGCGAATAGCCGACGCCGCGTTCGCTCACAATCCAGTTGCCGTATGGCTCGATGGCGCGGCGCAGCCGTTTGATGAGGGTTTTGAGCCGGTCAGGGTCGTCTACGAGAACATCGCCCCAAACGGCCGTTTCCAAATCATCCCCATGCACCACCTGCCCCGGCTGCTGGCACAGCCGCACCAAAATGCTGAACTGTGAGGTCGTCAAATTTTGCTCCTGTCCATTAGCCCACACCTGGTGGCGCAACTGGTCAATGACAAACGGCGTCGCCTGGATCAACCCTTCCACATCCTGCCGCCGCACAAAGCGGCGCAAGATTTCGCTGGTGTAATGGTATTCGTTGTTGTCATACCACAGCAGACACTGTTGCTCCAACTGGCGCATACTGTCAATGGGGCCATCGGCAATCGCCAGCGTGTGGCGTTCGTCGGGGGTCAGGTTTAGCCACAGATAGCTGATGTGGGAGCTGGCTTCCATTTCAATGGAGCCGTCCAGCCGCATCAAATCCTCCTCGCTCTCCAGCGTTTGCCCCTGGCTGAGCGCCTGAAAGGCGTGGTAGCCGGCCACGTGGAGGAAGAAGGGGTGGGGGCCAACCAGGTTAATGAGGTGGTTGGTGAGTTTTTCGGAAAAGGTGACGTTGGTTTGCTTGAGCCGGTTGTGCAGCAGCTCCCTGGCTTCTTCGTGGGTGAACAGCCCCAGCGGCAGGGTGACGAAGATGTTGAAGAAGGGGGAGCTGAGTATTTCTTCTTCGGCGGTGATGGCGAATAACGGCCGTTGGCTGGCCGTCAGATAAGCCAGTCCATACTTGGTCGTCAGACCGCGCAGCCGGGCAAAAAAGTAGGGGGTCAAATGTTCGTTGGCCGCCAGCAGCTCAAACTCATCCAGCAGCACCACAATGGAGACCTTTTGCCGATGCACCGCCCGCAAAATGCGATCCAATGCCCGATAGTTGCCGTCTGGGTCAACTTCACCCACGTCCAACCCCGCCTCTTCACACGCATCCAGCAGCCCCGTCAGCAGTGCCTCATACACCTCTTCCGGCGGCGAACCGCCCAGCTCCTGGCAGTCAAGCAGCACAAAGAGAGTGTTCGGCGGCTCCAGGTTCAGCCGTGAGCGGACATCGGCACGGCACAAATGAATGAGCAGAGAACTTTTGCCGATGCGGCGCGGGCCAATAAGCGAAACGCTCTGCCCGTTACGCAGCAGCCCCAAAATCTGGTCAATCTCTGCACCCCGGCCGTGAAAATAGGTGGCTCGCCGGATTGCGCCACGATGAAAGAAGGGATTGCTTATGCTCATAGTAGCGTTTATTTTATCTGCATTGTAAAAAGTGGCAAAACGGGGTTATTTTGGAGAATGGGGATGGGACTGGAGATTGGAGATTGGAGATTGTGAACCGGCACCAATCTCCAACCTCCAATCTCTAGCCGCTGCCTGGAATATCTGACAGCAGTGCCGTCACCTTCTTATGGTTGTTGATGCGCTTCCATGTAGGCGCGCAAAACGGCATTCATGCGTGTTTGATAGCCACGCCCTCCTGATAACAGGTGAGAAAACAGCATCTTGTTTGCAAGGTGCCGCTTGCCGGTCAATGCTCCCTGCCTAAAAACCGCTCTGCTCGGCGTTTGTTCTCACTTTTCTGCGTTGGCTATGCTTGCGTCCGCACTGTCGTGCTTCTTGATTCGCTCTTTTTTTCTTTTATAATGGGGGTAGGTTGCTAGCGTTGGGGTTGTTTTGCTCAGAGAACAGCTTCCTTTTTGTATGAAACCCCATACGCTTTTCCCCGGTTCCGGCTTAGTTCAACAAGGATTATACGGCTGTGGAGCCGTATGAATCCTTTTTCGTTAGAAAAGCTCCGCAAGCGAAGACATTTTCCCAGACCTAGAACATCATCAGAGGAAAAAGTTCATGACAATATCAATTTCAACTCTCGAACGCTTTTGTCGTCAAGTCAGAGAACGATCTAAGGAACACCAACAAGCTTTTCAGATTTTGCATCATCAAAATCTTTGGGGTGCAGCACTCAGTTTGGTGCGACAAGAACTCGATTCGATGATTCGGGTAATCTATTTACTCGAAACCGAGGAACCGATTGAACGCAACAGACTCATTGAAGATTCCATCAATGGGAGACACTGGAAGCGACAAACGGAAAAAGGTAAATGGATCCGAATAACCGACCGGGAAATGGTTGATCTGGCTTTAGAGAGACACGGCTGGATCACGCAGGTATACCAATATGGCTGCAATTTAATCCACCTGTCCGATTGGCACGATTATCAGAATAATGATCCAGTGGAAAATTTGAGTGAAACGGAACGTCGCACGCTAAGGGTTAAAATCGAGGATTTTCATGGTAGAGAGCTTGGCAATGTTTCTTTTGAGATGCTAAAGTGGCATGCACCTTACACAATTGACAAAATTGCTTCTAACCTTGAGTGTTACGTAAAACAACTTGAGAAAGGTGAATAACCTTACGTCAGAGTTTGTGTGACAGAAAGCTGATATTTACGAGCCGCCTAACAA
>WBZL01001396.1_pt1 | contig 25467 bp, 23 predicted proteins | sample 5204291 | NCBI WGS metagenome assembly WBZL01 (sample SAMN12344345, study PRJNA552823) | activated sludge metagenome | biome: Activated sludge suspended growth; feature: Nitrification reactor; material: Wastewater; isolation source: activated sludge from nitrification reactor of wastewater...
TCTATTCGTTTCGTATAATATCTTGGAAGGTCAAAACCAACCGCATCACCGGTCAGTCGACCGCAACTGGCAAGGTTCCACTTATCAAAGAACGTTTTCTGTCCAAACAAACGGGGCCACCTCTGTTAGAGCATCAGGGAACGATGCCCTAACGTATAACGTGAGTTCGGGATAAGCGACTTATACGCTATTCATTCTCCGTAATTTTCCAGAAAATTTGTAGGTTGGGCTAAGGAGGGAAGCTCAAAGCCGGATGTTCGACACCTGTTGGAGTCCTTAGTAGGCCTAACTATCATTCTTAAATTAATGGATTACAAATGATCGGATCCGCTTTCCTTATCCCGAACTGAGGTTAACCTATTTAACGTAACGATCTACTGGCGCGATTGCGCAGGGTGGTAGTTCCTCGACACACCACTGATACGACGGTCGCCGGGGAAATTCGGCGCGCAGGTGTTGGCCCATATGATCGAGGTAGAATACTTTGAGCTGCCGGTAGCGAATCTAATGGAGCAGCAGCACCAGCGTCATCCACTCCGGCAGGGACAGGCTGCCCTTGCGCAAACGATGGCGCTTACCGTCGGGTAGCAGTCGGGCGTTGAGTTGAGGTTCGAACGCTTTGTAACAGTCGTCGATCCGGCAGTAAGTCTCGGGAATATTGTCCCTGATGAGGGACTCCGTGTGCCGGGGTTGATGAGGGCGTGCACCCAAACTAGCAAGACAAAATGCCCCATCATCATTTTACAATCAATGACTTGGCGCTAAATTTCGGGCTTCATTATCCCGAACTGGCGTTATTTTTACTGGTATGTGGCGCCTTGATCCTGCTACCCAGGCTCAGACGTTGAACAGAAAATTCAAGACATCGCCGTCCTTGACGACGTATTCTTTGCCTTCGGCGCGCATCTTGCCGGCTTCTCTGGCTCCCTGCTCGCCCTTGCAGGCGAGAAAGTCAGACAGCGCGATTGTTTGCGCGCGGATGAAGCCTCTTTCGAAGTCGGTATGAATGACTCCGGCGGCCTGCGGGGCGGTATCGCCGACGTGGATGGTCCAGGCCCGCACCTCCTTGACGCCGGCCGTGAAGTAGGTCTGCAGACCTAGCAACTGGTAGGCTGTGCGGATCAGGCGGTTCAGCCCGGGTTCTTCGAGCCCGAGATCGGCCAGAAAAATCGCCTTGTCTTCGTCATCGAGGTCGGCGAGTTCGGCTTCGATCTTGGCGCACAGGGCAATCACCGGTGCACCCTCGATGGCCGCATGTGTGCGCAGGCGGTCGAGGTGCGGGTTGTTCAGGAAACCGTTTTCGAGAACGTTGCCAACGTACATCGTTGGCTTGATGGTCAGCAGGCACAGTGGTTTGAGCCGCGCCTTCTCGTCAGCGGCGAGGGTCAGCGTGCGCGCTGGTTTGCCGTCGTTGAGATGGGGCAGCAGGCGTTCGAGAATACCGACCAGTTTCTGCGCTTCCTTGTCGCCGGCACGTGCCTTCTTGATCTCGCGATTGAGCGTGCGTTCGACGGATGCGAGGTCGGCGAGAGCCAGTTCGGTCAGGATGGTTTCGATGTCCGACAATGGATCCACGCGCCCCGAGACGTGCACGACATTGTCGTCGTCGAAGCAGCGGATGACACTGACGATGGCGTCAGTTTCGCGGATATTGGCCAGGAACTGGTTACCCAGGCCTTCACCCTTGGAAGCGCCGGCAACCAGACCGGCAATATCGACAAACTCGACGATTGCCGGCTGGATGCGCTGTGGCCTGACGATCGCCGCGATCTGTTGCAGGCGCGGATCGGGCACTTCGACAATCCCGACATTGGGTTCGATGGTGCAGAAGGGATAGTTCTCGGCGGCGATGCCGGCTTTTGTCAGGGCATTGAAAAGGGTGGATTTGCCGACATTCGGCAGACCGACGATACCGCACTGGAGGCTCATTGGGATTCCAATATTAAATGGTCTTGAGATGCAGTTGCCGTTGCGCGGCCGCATAGTCGCCGGTGGCGAGCAGGGGCCAGGCCGTCAGGCAGCGATCGATGGCCGGGTCGATCAGATCCTGTTCTTCACGTCGGGGTGCCTTGAGGACATAGTTGACGACTTCTGCGCGCTCGCCGGGATGTCCGATTCCCAGTCGCAGTCGCCAGAAATCCGGGCTCGCGAGGCGGGCCTGGATGTCTTTGAGGCCGTTGTGACCGCCGTTGCCGCCGCCCTGTTTGAGTCGGATAGTGCCGGGCGGCAGGTCGAGGTCATCGTGTACGACCAGGGTCTCGTCGGCGGCGATCTTGTAGAAACGCGCCAACGCGGCGACTGCCTGGCCAGAGAGGTTCATATAGGTCATCGGCTGTAACAGCCACAGCTCGCCGATGCGGGCAACGCGGCCAAGGAACCGGCCCTGCGGCGTCAGCGGGGCCTGCAATTGCCGCGCCAATTGGTCGATGAACCAGAAGCCGACATTGTGCCGGTTATCTTCGTATTCCTTGCCGGGGTTGCCGAGGCCGACGATCAGACGGGGTGGTGGCATGCGATGGATTGCCCAGGCGGCCGTGGGTGCTGGGTGCCGGACGGCGGCCGGGCATGAGGTTTTCGGGTTTAGCCGGCAGTAGCTGCGCCCTCGGCTGTATCGGAGTCGTCACTGCCTTTCTTGGCCGGGATCGACACCAGTACATAATCCTCGCCATGCAGGACCGGGGTGACTCCCGCCGGGAAAACCAGCTCGGAAGCATGGATCGAGTGGCCAGCCTGGAGGTTCTGCAGGTCGACTTCGATAAATGCCGGCAGATCCTGTGGCAGGCAGGTTACTTCGATGTCGTTGTGGACGTGCGCGACGTGACCGCCACTGATCTTGACTCCCGGTGCGATGTCGGCGTTGATGAAGTGCAGAGGTACACGCTGGTGGATGGCATGGGTCATGTCGACCCGCTGAAAGTCCGCATGCAGGACCAGTGGCTTCCAGGGGTGCATCTGCGAGTCACGCAGCACGACACTTTCGATACGGCCATCGATGTTCAGCGTCAGAACGGAAGAATGAAACGCTTCCTTGCGCAGGTTGAGCAGAATTTCGTTGTGATCGAGGTCGATCAACTGCGGTGCCACCGAGCCTCCGTAAACGATCGCCGGCACGCGATTCTGGCGACGCAGGCGGCGGCTCGCTCCGGACCCCTGCAGGATGCGCTTGCGCGCGTCAAATTCAAACTTCATGGACAGCTCCTGATGTGAGACAAGCCCCGCCCGCGACCAGGCAGGGGGTGAGAGAAATCGCTACGGCAGGCGCAGAGCGCCTTACTCGATGAAGAGCGATGAAACGGAATCCTCGTTGCTGATCCGGCGAATTGTTTCGGCCATCACCTCGGCTACCGAAAGCTGGCGAATGCGCGGCGAACTGAGCGCGTCCAGGCTCAGCGGAATGGTGTCGGTGACGACCAGTTCGTCGAGATCGGAGTGGTTGATTCGATCAACGGCATGGCCCGAAAGTACCGGATGGACGCAGTAGGAAAGGACCTGCCTGGCGCCATGTTGCTTGAGCGCGGTTGCCGCCTTGCACAAGGTGCCGGCGGTGTCGACCAGGTCATCCATGATCACGCAGGTGCGACCCTCGACATCGCCGATGATGTTCATGACCTCGGACACATTGGCTTTCGGGCGACGCTTGTCGATGATCGCCAGGTCGCATTCGAGACGTTTGGCCAGCGCCCGTGCCCGGACGACCCCGCCGACGTCGGGCGAGACGACCATCAGATGATCGAAGTTCTTCTTCCAGACGTCGCCGAGCATGATCGGCAGCGAGTAGATGTTATCGACGGGGATGTTGAAGAAGCCCTGGATCTGCTCGGTATGCAGGTCCATGGTCAGGACCCGGTGGACCCCGGCAGCCGTCAGCAGGTCAGCAACCAGCTTGGCGGCGATCGGAACGCGCGCCGAGCGTACGCGGCGATCCTGGCGGGCGTAGCCAAAATAGGGGATGGCGGCTGTGATTCGGGCGGCCGAGGCGCGTTTGAGCGCGTCGGCCATGACCAGCAGCTCCATCAGATTCTCATTGGTCGGCGCGCAGGTCGATTGCAGGATGAACACGTCCATGCCACGCACATGTTCTTGGATTTCGACACTGATCTCGCCGTCAGAAAAACGACCGACGTGGGCGCGACCAAGAGAGATGTTGAGACGCTTGACGACATCGGCAGCCAGTGCCGGGTTAGCGTTGCCGGTAAATACCATCAGGCTGTCGTAGGCCATGCTGCGCTTCCCGTGGCGCGCGAACGAATTCTCGGCGCCGTATAAAGCAAGACGGGCAGCCATCACCGCCTGCCCGCTTTGACAGAAATGAAATGGCTGGGGAGGAAGGATTCGAACCTTCGAATGCCGGAATCAAAATCCGGTGCCTTAACCAACTTGGCCACTCCCCAGCGATCGTTCGCATCGCATCGATCGCGAACGAGGCGCGGATTATACCGGGGATTATTCAGCAAGCACAAGTGTAATCAAGGCGCACGTGCTCGGTGGTGGTCGGCTCTGAGGTGGTCGTGGCTTCAACTCGCCAGTTCGCACAAGGGATGCCGGTCCAGGCCAGTTGCTAGCCAGCCACGCATCGTGCCGGGCAATTGCCGTAAGGAGTTCTCGGCCTGTTCGCGGCTTGCGAACTCGGCGAAAACGCAGGCACCAGAACCGCTCATGCGCGCAGGGGCAGACATTGACAAGGCAGCGAGGTACTCGGCAATCGCCGGAAAGCGGGCACAGGCTACGGCTTCCAGGTCGTTGCCACCGAAGCCGGGACGCCATGACAAAGGGTTGATTGCGAGCGAATCGCGTTTGAGTTCCGGTGCGCCAAAAATGGCTGCAGTCGGCACCTGCAGTGGCGGTTCGAGGACCACATACCAGCGCGGCGGCAGTTCGACTGCCAGCAAGGTTTCGCCGATGCCTTCGGCAAAAGCGTTGCGTCCGAAAACAAAGACCGGCACATCGGCGCCGAGAGCGAGGCCGATTTCCTGGAGGTGCCGGCGCGGCAAATGCAGTTTCCAGAGGTGATTGAGCGCCAGCAGGACCGTCGCCGCATCTGAGCTGCCGCCGCCGAGACCGCCGCCGAGTGGCAGGTGCTTTTCGATACTGATGTTGACGCCGGTCGGGCAATGGGTTTCAGCCTGGAGCAGGCGGGCGGCGCGAACACTCAGTTCCTGATCAGGTGCCACGCCTGCAAGTGGCGTTGCCAGACGCACCAAGCCATCGGCACGCGGCGAGAAACGCAGCCGGTCGCCATGGCCGAGAAAGCGGAACACTGTCTGCAGCAGGTGATAGCCATCGGCACGGCGGCCGACGACATGCAGGAAGAGGTTGAGTTTGGCGGGCGCCGGATAAATGCTGTGCCAGTCCCAGGCTTGGTGGTTGGAAGTCATTGAGTGCAGGACTTGGCAGGCAGCGCAGTCGGCAACATCTGCCACTCCTCGATGCGCAGGCGCAGTTCAAGGCCGCCTTCGCGCTCGACAAACAAGCGGTTGGGGAGGGCCTGTGGGTCGTCGCTGTCGTACTCATAGTGGATCAGCCAGTCCTCGTGCCGCAGGCGAAGCGGGCGGCCGAGGGTGTCCAGTGCCATGTCGCCGTTATCAGGATTGCAGCCACGCAGCCAGTCGGGCAGTCTGCTCAAGGGCAGGGGGTAGGCCAGGAGTGACTGCAGTAGTTGATCGGCAGTCGCTGCCGTATGCGACTTGCCATCACTACCGGTCAGGCGTGCGCCCGTAGCATCGCTGACGATCTCCGCCAGGCCTTGCCCGAGCGGCGAGGACAACAGCAACTCGTCGCGGTCGCCGTCATGACGCCAGTACAGGCGACCAGGGTAGTTCTTTCCTTCCTGGCGCAGCGCAAAGCGGCCGGTTAGCGCGAAGCCCTGCAGGTGGTCTCGTGCGATGGCGACCGGTGGGTGTGCGCTAGCTTCTGGCCCCAGTGCGGAGCAGGCACTCAGCCCAAGCACGCCGACGACGATCAATGGTGCGCTCAGGACTGCACGGCTGCATCGGATCAGGCCAAGCTGCAGGCGTTTTCCGATCAGGGCAGGAACCTCCTGATCGCTTCCTTCAGCACCTCGTTTGCCGGGTCCTTTTTGTGTGCCTCGCGCAGGGTCCGCTGGGCTTCATCCTTGCGGCCGAGCATCCACAGCACTTCCCCTGTGTGTGCCGCGATCTCGGGGTCGGAGCGCAGAGCCAGGGCGCGTTGCAGAAGAGCTAGTGCGCCTTCGAGATCGCTTTGCCGATAAAGAACCCAGGCCATGCTGTCGAGGATGAAAGGGTCATTGGGCGCCAGTTGCAGAGCCTTTTCAATGAGTTGCCGGGCTTCAGGCAGCCGTATGTTGCGATCGGCGAAGGCGTAACCGAGTGCGTTGTAGGCCTGTGCATTTTCAGGTTGCAGTTCAAGCAGTTTGCGCAGGCGGCTTTCCATGATTTCCAGGCGTCCGAGTTTCTCGGCCAGCAGCGCCGACTCATAGAGCAATTCGGGCTGCTCCGGCTGCGTACCTAGCTCCTGGTCGAGCAGGGCAAGCGCCGTCTCTGTCTGCTTCGCATCGCGTAGCAAGGCGGCCTCGGCAATGGACAACTGGACGCGTGACGACGGGTTCTGGGCTGCTGCATCGCGCAGCTGGCGTCTCGCCTCATCGAGCTTGCCCTGATTGTTGAGGATGCCGGCACTGCGAATCTGCGCTGGAAGATAGTGCTCGCCCTGGCCAACCTGTCGGTAAGCGGCCAATGCTTCGTCAGCACGCTTGCCCTCTTCGGCAAGCTGACCGAGGTAAAAGTAGGCCGCGCTCTTGTCAGGGATGTCGAGCGTCACCAGGTGTTTGAGTTGCGTTTCGGCAAGTGTTCTGTCGTTTTCCTGCAGAGCCAGGATGGCCACCGGAAAAACCACATCCGGGTTGTTCGGGTTGGCGAGAAGCAAGCGCTCAAACTGCGCTTTGGCTTCGCCATAACGCTTTTCGCCTACCAGTGCGCGCGCCAGGTACAGTTGCACCTCGCGTGCTTGCGGATGATGTTCGACAAAGCGTTGCAGCGAAGCAATGGCCTCGGTGGATGATTTTTGGGCGATCAGCTGTGCTTCCAGAAGGGCCACTGCTTCCCAGTCCGGGCGCAACTCTATAGCACGTCGCGTTTCGACGAGTGCGCGGGTGTGGTCACCGGCTGCGCTGGCAGCGACGGCGATGGCGTAATGCGCCTCGGGCCGGTCCAGGAATGGTGCGCAGACCTTGATGATCAACTGCAGGACTGCCTGGCGATCCTGGCTGCGGGCAAACATCCGGTTCAGCGCCAACAGGTTGCCCGGTAGCGCTTCCTTGTCGGCCTCCAGCATCTGGATCAATTGCGGGGCCAGGCCATCGAACTGGTTGGACATGATCATTACCCCGACCAGCACCTGTTGGGCACGCTTCGAGGCAGGCTCGACCTGCAACCACAAGCGAGCGAGGTCGAGGATCAGATCGTAACGACGCGCGTATCCCGCCACCTCAGTCGCTCTTGCCAGAATAGCCGGGTCGCGGGTGCGCACGGCCAGGTCGGCATAGGCCTGGCTGGCAAACTCGGCTTTGCCTCGCTTCAGAGCCACTTCGGCGAGCAGGACCTGATAGACCACCTGCACGGTGAGCTCCTTGTACTCCTGATCGTCAAAACGTGGCGCGATGGTTTCCGGCGCACTGCGCTTGAACTCACGCCCTGTCGATTTGCTTTTCCCGGAGGGGAGGTCGGTGGCAGCCAGGGCTGGCACACCGAAGGCAAGCACCAGAGCCGTGCAGAGGAGGGTATTCTTGATCGATTTCATGATTTCCTTGCTTGCCTTGGACCGTTGCAGGAACTGAAGGCGACTTTGCGTCATAATTTGCGCATGTTATGGACTTTTCGCAGTAGCAGCAATGCCAGAACTTCCGGAAGTTGAAGTCAGCAGGCAAGGATTGCTCTCTTGCCTGTCCCAACAATCGATCATTGGCGCGGTGGTGCGCACGCCGCGGCTGCGGCACGAGATTCCGGCCGGGATCGATGCGCGTCTGGCCGGTCTGCGTGTGGAGGCCATCTTGCGGCGTGGCAAATATCTTCTGCTGGACTGTCAGAGTACCTGTGGTGGTGGCTGGCTGCTCCTTCACCTCGGCATGTCGGGTAGTCTGCGCTTGGTATCGCTGGCTACGCCGGCACAGCAGCACGATCACTTTGATCTGGTTTTCGCGCATACCGTTCTGCGTCTTCGCGATCCGCGCCGCTTCGGGGCGCTACTCTGGCACGAGGGTTGCGGTGTCGAAAAGCATCCGGCCCTCGCCCATCTAGGCATCGAACCGCTCTCCGAGGATTTCAACGGTGATTGGCTGCATGCGGCGACGCGCCGCCGCCGGGTGCCGATCAAACCTTTGCTGATGGATGGTCGTCTGGTCGTTGGCATCGGCAATATCTACGCTGCCGAAAGTCTCCATCAAGCTGGTGTATCACCACTGCGCAGCAGTGATCGGATCAGCCGTCTGCGCTACCGTGTGCTGGTGGATGCCATTCGTGCAACGCTGGAGGCCGCCATTGCCGCCGGTGGCAGCAGTGTCCGCGACTATGTGCATAGCGATGGTGGTGCCGGCTGCTTCCAGCTTTCCTGCAGGGTCTATGGTCGCGCGGGTGAGCCCTGCCTGACTTGCGCCAGACCGATACGGGTTATTCGCCAGGCGGGGCGCTCGACTTTCTACTGCCCGCGCTGCCAGCGTTGAGTTGTCGGTCTATGTCGCTGATTGAACACGACCTTGTGGTAGAGTGAAAACCTGTGCCTTGTGCTGGAACCTGCCATGACGCTTGCCCAACATTTTGCCGCCTACAGCGAATGGCGTGCGCGCATCTCCGGAGTGCTTGAAAAGTTCGCAGGTTGGCTCGTCGAGAACGAATTGACAGACGCGCAGATCGATCGGCGCATTGCCCAACTGCGTGACAAGTTACGAGAAGATCGCCTGCATGTCGCATTTGTCGCCGAGTTTTCACGCGGCAAGTCGGAGTTGATCAACGCCATTTTCTTCGCGGGTTACGGCAACCGCATTCTGCCCTCGACAGCCGGACGTACGACGATGTGCCCAACCGAGTTGATGTACGACCGAGCGAAGCCGCCATCGATCGAACTGTTGCCCATAGAGAGCCGTGAATCCAACAGCAGTATCAGCGAATACAAGCACTTGCCTGGCCAATGGGAACGAATCCCGATCGACACCAGCTCCGCTGAAGCCATGCAGGAGGCGCTTCGCCATGTCAGTGACGTCATCCGCGTCGACCTGGCAATGGCCAAAAGACTCGGCTTTGCCATGACGGATGGCGAGCTTGCCACGTTGCGCATCGATGAACAGGGTGACGTCGAAATCCCGCGCTGGCGACATGCGATCATCAATTTTCCGCATCCCCTATTGCAGCAGGGACTGGTCATCCTCGATACCCCCGGTCTCAACGCGATTGGCACGGAACCCGAACTGACTCTGTCCCTGCTGCCCAACGCGCATGCAGTACTCTTCATTCTGGCCGCTGACACCGGGGTGACTCAGTCCGATCTGATGGTCTGGCGCGAATACATCGGCACCCCCGTTGGCCGCAAGAAGGGCCGCATCGTCGTGCTCAACAAGATCGACAGCTTGTGGGACGAACTCAAATCAGCGGAAGAAATCGACGCGGAAATTACCAGACAGGTCGACACCTGCGCGTGGGCCCTTGATTTGCCGGAGGATCAGATTTTTCCGGTTTCGGCACAAAAGGCGCTGGTAGCCAAGATCAATGATGATCCCGAATTGCTCCAGCGCAGCCAATTGACGAGGCTTGAGCGTGCCCTTTCCGAGGAGTTGATCCCGGCCAAGCAGGAGGTCGTTCGCGACAACATCCATGTCGAGTTTGCCGATTGTCATCAGCGGACCCACAGCCTGCTTGAATCGCGCCTCGCCGGTCTGCGCGAACAGCTTGGCGAGCTGGCGGATCTTCGAGGCAAGAACAAGGGTGTCGTCGAGTACATGATGGGCAAGGTGCGAGGCGAGAAGGAGGAATTTGAATCCGGTCTGCAGCGCTACTACGCGGTGCGCAGCGTCTTTTCACAACTGAGCAACAAGCTTTTTGCGCATCTCGGGCTGGATGCATTGCGTCTGTTGAGCACCTCGACGCGTGATGCGATGGTGACAGCCACCTTTTCCAGCACGCTAACCAGCGCGATTGATCGCTTCTTTACGGTTGCGCGCGGCAATCTCGCCAGTTCGAGAGCAGAGGTCGCAGAAATCATGACGATGATGGAGGCCATCTACAAGAAATTCGCTGTTGAACATGGTCTCAAATTAGGGACGCCGACCGCTTTCTCGCTGCAGAAGTACGAGAAGGAAATCGACCGCCTCGATCAATGGTGCCATACCCACATCAATTCTGTTTTCCAGTTGCTGACGCACGAAAAGAGCCAGCTCACGCAACGCTTCTTCGAGGAGGTGGCGGTGCAGGTACGCAAGGCTTTCGAGCATGCCAATCGTGATGCCGAAACATGGCTGAAGGCGATCATGTTGCCGTTGGAGGTTCAGATTCGCGAACATCAGATTCAACTCAAGCGCCGGCTGGAAAGCATCAAGCGGATTCACCAGGCGACCGATTCGCTCGAAGAGCGGATCGATGAACTGGAACAGGTCGAGAGCAAGCTGCTGCTGCAGTTGACTGTACTTGGTCAGATCAGAGACAATTTTCGCGAGATCCTGCAGCAGACGGTGAACCGCGAGGAGATGCTAAGCGTTGCCTGAAACAGTGACCGGAGGGCTCGAATCGCCATGACCGTGGGCCGGGGCGGAGAATCCTGGCAGATGCAGATGAGGAGATTCGAAGTTGCTCTGGTGGTTGTCATATGTTGCGCTGGGTCTGTTTACTGGTTTCTTTGCCGGCATGCTCGGCATTGGCGGCGGACTGGTGATGGTCCCTGCGTTGACCATGATGTTTGCCAGCCAGGCGGGCTTCCCGCCGACGGAAGTTCTCCATCTGGCCCTTGGAACCGCGATGGCGGCGATCCTGTTCACCTCGCTGGCCAGTCTGCGTGCGCATCACCAGCATGGTGCGGTGCTGTGGAAGATCGTCGCCCAGATCACGCCGGGAATTCTTGTCGGGACGCTGCTTGGCACGCTCTTCGCCGCGAGTATCCCGGCCAAACCACTGGCCGTTTTTTTTACGGCTTTCGTCTGCTGCGTGGCCGTTCAGATGATCCTCAACCTGAAGCCGAAAGCGGCACGCGAGTTGCCGGGTGCCGGCGGCGTGTTTGCTGTCGGCAGCGGCATCGGTGCGGTGTCGGCGCTGGTCGCCATAGGTGGTGGTGCGTTGACCGTGCCCTTCCTGACCTGGTGCAATGTGCGCGTGCAGCATGCCATCGGCACTTCTGCGGCGGTCGGTTTTCCGATCGCGCTGGGCGGCTCGCTGGGCTACATTTTCAATGGCTGGGGGCACGCCGAGCTGCCACCATGGAGTCTCGGCTACGTATATCTGCCGGCCCTGATCTGGCTGGTGCCGGCGAGCATGCTGACAGCCCCGCTCGGGGCGAGACTGGCACACCGCCTGCCGGTAGCCACCTTGAAACGTGTTTTCGCCGGTGTCCTGATCCTGCTGGCGGCCAAGATGCTGTGGGGACTCTTCGTCGGAAAGGGGTGAGCAACCCAAAGGGGGTGCAGCGGGCTGGTCGTCGGAGTGAGTGATCAGCGACCAGTGAACTGCGGTTTGCGTTTTTCGCGAAAAGCCGACAAACCTTCGCGGTAATCTTCGCTGTCGAGGAAAGCGAACGAAGCGCGCAGTTCCTGCTCGCCGAGTGGCCGGTCGTGCTGCAGCCGGCGCACCCACTGTTTGTGCCAGCGGGCGACCAACGGCGCGCCTTCGCAGATCCGCCGGGCACTCGCGTAGGCTTCCGGAACGACCTCGGAATCGCTGACGACACGCGTGACGAGGCCCTTGGACAGGGCTTCTCCTGATCCGAGAATGCGCCCTTCGAGCAGAATTTCGAGCACCGTCGCCGGCCCGGCGAGACGCAGCAGACTCGCCATTTCGACGGGATACATCGAGAATCCGAGCTTGTTGATCGGCGCCCCGAAGCGCGCCGACTCCCCACAGATGCGCAGGTCACACTGCGCGGCGATCTCCAGCCCGCCCCCGATGCACGCCCCCTGCACCAGCGCGATCGTTGGGTGACGACAGTCGAAAACCGCCTGCAGGGCGGCGCCTGCCTGTTCATGATAGGCCATTGCACGTTCCAGGGTATCGCGCTGGCTCAGGAACTCATCGATGTCACCACCCGCTGCGAAAGCCTGCTCACCGTCGCCACGCAGCACGACACAGCGCACCTGCTCGTCTCCAGACAGCTCGCTGACCACTGCAGCCAGAGTCCGCCACATCGCCAGGTCGAGCGCATTGCGTTTGCCCGGATTGGCCAGCGTGACGGTCGCGATGGCAGCCTCACGCGTGCAGAGGATGTTGCCGGTCACGCCACCCATTCCTGATGAACGGAACTTCTGACCAGAGCCTCCCGTCCGGACAGGATGTGATCGTGCATCAGGTTCTGTGCACGCGCCGCGTCACCGGCCTTGATGGCCTCAAGAATGGTAGTGTGTTCCGCCAGAGACTGCTGAAGACGACCTTCGATGCTCAGCGAAAAGAGGCGCGTCAGCTTGAGCACCTTGCGCAGATCCTGGATTACCTGCTGTAGCCAGCGGTTGCCGGACAATTCCTGGATGCGGGCGTGAAACTCCTGGTTCGCCACGAAGAACCGTTCGATCTGATTGGTGCCCGCGAAGCGTTCGAGTTGTCGGTGGATCGTTTCGAGTCTGGTGATCTGCTCGGGCTGTACGCGCTTCGTCGCTTCGAGTGCGCAACGTCCTTCTAGCATTGCCATCAAGGGAAAAATCTCGTCCAGATCCTGCTCGGAGATCTCGGTCACGTAACAGCCGCGGCGTGGCTTGAGCGTCACCAATCCTTCGGCAGCGAGAACCTTCAGTGCTTCGCGCAAAGGGGTCCGACTGATGCCGTAATCGACGGTCAACAACTGCTCGTCGATACGCGTTCCCGGCGGCAGTTCGTGAGAAAAGATGCGCTGCCTCAGCCTTTCGGCGACTTCCTGGTAGAGGGCGGTCTGAGCTATACGACTCGCAACCATTGATCTTTTTTCGCGGCCTTGTTCATGTCCCCCAAGGGACCTTGCTTTCATAATTATGGATACAGTATTATTCGTTGAACGGGGTGTCAAGCATTAAAATAATCTGCGCAGCGCGACCCCCCGGGCATCATGGCTCGTGCGTCCTCAGCGGAAGTGCCCCCTCAATCCACAGATTTCTCGAAAGGTTCCGTCATGTCCAACGCGAACAATGCTGCAAAAAATGATTCTGCAAATCTCGATGCCTGGAAGAAGGCTGCCACCAAGTCGGCGCCTGGTGGGAATGTCGACGCACTGAACTGGGTGACGCCGGAAGGAATCGTCGTCAAGCCGCTGTATACCAAGGCCGATGTCGAAGGTCTGGAGTACACCGACACGCTGCCCGGTCTGGCTCCCTTCGTGCGCGGCCCGCAGGCAACGATGTATGCCGTGCGTCCGTGGACGATTCGTCAGTACGCCGGCTTCTCGACCGCCGAAGCATCGAACGCTTTCTACCGCAAGGCCCTGGCCGCCGGCGGTCAGGGAGTCTCTGTGGCTTTCGACCTGGCGACACACCGCGGTTATGACTCCGATCATCCGCGCGTCACCGGCGATGTCGGCAAGGCGGGTGTGGCAATTGATTCGGTCGAAGACATGAAGATCCTCTTCGACGGTATCCCGCTCGAAAAGATCTCGGTGTCGATGACCATGAATGGCGCCGTGTTGCCGATCCTCGCTGGTTACATCGTTGCTGCCGAAGAGCAGGGCGTACCGCAGGATAAGCTCTCGGGGACGATCCAGAACGACATCCTCAAGGAGTTCATGGTTCGCAACACCTACATTTACCCGCCGAAACCGTCGATGAAGATCATCGCCGACATCATCGGCTACACCGCAAACCATATGCCGAAATTCAACTCGATCTCGATTTCGGGTTATCACATGCAGGAAGCGGGCGCCACGCAGGCGCTCGAACTCGCGTTCACGCTGGCTGACGGACGCGAGTACGTCAAAACGGCGATTGCCTCCGGCCTCGACGTCGACTTCTTTGCCGGCCGCCTGTCGTTCTTTTTTGCCATCGGGATGAACTTCTATCTCGAAGTGGCCAAGCTGCGCGCCGCCCGTCTGCTGTGGTGGAAGATCATGCAGGAGTTTTCGCCGAAGAGTCCGAAATCGATGATGTTGCGTACCCACTGCCAGACTTCGGGCTGGTCGTTGACCGAACAGGACCCATACAACAACGTCGTGCGAACCACCATCGAGGCAATGGCCGCAGTTTTCGGCGGCACGCAGTCGCTGCACACCAATGCCCTCGATGAAGCAATCGCACTGCCGACCGAATTCTCGTCGCGCATTGCACGCAACACGCAACTGGTCATTCAGGAAGAAACGCATATCACCAACGTCATCGATCCTTGGGCCGGCTCGTACATGATGGAGAAGCTGACGCAGGATCTGGTCGATGAAGCCTGGAAGATCATCGAGGAAGTCGAGGCGATGGGCGGCATGACACATGCTGTTGAATCCGGCTGGGCGAAGATGAAGATCGAGGGCTGCGCGGCCGATAAGCAGGCGCGTATCGATTCCGGCAAGGACGTGATCGTCGGCGTGAACAAGTACAAACTTGCCAAGGAAGACATGATCGATATTCGCGATATCGACAACAACGCCGTCCGCGATGCGCAGATCGCGCGCCTGAAGTCGGTGCGCGCAAGCCGTGATTCCGACCAGGTCAACGCTGCGCTTGCCGATCTGACGCGCTGCGCCGAAACCGGTGAAGGCAATCTGCTCGACTTCACGGTCAAGGCGATGCGCTTGCGGGCCACGGTTGGCGAAGTCTCGGACGCCATGGAAAAAATCTTTGGCCGTTTCCGCGCCACGCAACAGACCGTCTCGGGGGTCTATGGCGCAGTCGTCGAAGGAATGGCCAGTTGGGAAACGCTCAAGGCCGAGATTGCCCAGTTCAACGAAGAAGAAGGCCGTCGGCCGCGGATCATGATCGCCAAACTCGGCCAGGATGGCCACGACCGGGGGGCCAAGGTGGTCGCCACCGCCTTTGCCGACCTCGGCTTCGACATCGACGTCGGCCCGCTCTTCCAGACCCCCGAGGAAGCCGCCCGTCTGGCGATCGAGAACGACGTGCACGCCGTCGGTGTCTCCTCGCTCGCCGCCGGACACAAGACATTGTTGCCGGCACTGGTGCAGGCCCTCAAAAATCAGGGAGCAGACGACATCATTGTCTTCGCAGGCGGCGTGATCCCACCGCAGGACTATGACTTCCTGTTCGCCGCCGGCGCCAAGGCCATTTTCGGTCCCGGTACCCGCATCGAGGACTCGGCGATGACCGTCCTCGCGGAAATCCGCAAGGCCCGTGCGCAAGTGACTGCCTGAACGGCGTGACCTCCAGCAAAGGGGATGGACATGACCAGCGCGTCCGCCGGCAGTCTCACGGCTGCCGATCAGCACCTCGTCGATGGCGTGCTTGCCGGTCGCCGGCGGGCGCTGGCAAAAACCATCACCCTCGTCGAGTCGACCCACCACGATCACCATCGGCGTGCGCGGCAGGTGTTGGCAGCACTGCTGCCACACACCGGACGAACGATTCGGGTCGGCATCTCGGGTTCGCCGGGTGCCGGCAAATCGACCTTCATCGAATCACTGGGTGTCCACCTGATAGAAGCCGGCAAGCGTGTTGCCGTTCTTGCCGTGGATCCTTCGTCGTCGGTCTCCGGAGGCTCGATCCTCGGTGACAAGACGCGCATGGAGCTGCTCTGCCAGCGCGACGAAGCGTTCATCCGGCCCAGCCCTTCCTCGGGATCGCTGGGGGGAGTCGCCGACAAGACGCGTGAAGCCATGCTGGTCTGCGAAGCCGCCGGTTTCGATGTCATCATCGTCGAAACCGTCGGCGTCGGACAATCCGAAACGACGGTCGCCGGCATGGTCGACGTTTTCGTTTTGCTGCAATTGCCCAATGCCGGCGACGATCTGCAGGCGATCAAGAAGGGGATCGTCGAGATCGCCGACCTGATCGTCTTCAACAAGGCCGACATTGATGAGCGTGCCGCCGCCTTCGCGCGTGGGCAGATGAAAGCGGCGTTGACGATGCTGCGCAGCGCCAGCCCGAACTGGCGTCCCCCGGTTCTGACCGTGAGTGCGCTTGCCAAGCGCGGTATCGCCGAATTCTGGGCCGAGATCGAGCGTTTTCAGCGCACCCTGACCGCCAGCGGCGAATTCGAAGAAAAACGCCGTAGGCAGGCCGTCGACTGGATGTGGAGCCTGATCGATTCCGGTCTGCGCCGCCATTTCCGTGCCCACCCGGCAGTGCGCTCGGCGCTGCCGGAACTGTTGAGCGACGTTGCCGAAGGGCACACGACGCCTGGCGCAGCCGCAGCACGCCTGCTGGCCTTTGTGAAGCACTGATGACAAATTCCGAGAGCCTCCGACTTGTTTGAGTAGTTCTGATTGACGCGACCGTTAGGGAGTAGAACATATGCACGACATCATTCGCCAGCTTGCAGAAAAGCGCGCGGCGGCCTGTCTGGGTGGTGGCCAGAAGCGTATCGACAGCCAGCACAGCAAGGGCAAACTGGCTGCCCGCGAACGCATCGAGCTCCTGCTCGATAGTGGCTCGTTCGAAGAGTGGGACATGTTCAAGGAGCACCGCTGCAACGACTTCGGCATGGCCGCGCAGTCGGTCCCCGGCGACGGGGTGGTGATCGGCTGCGGCACCATCAACGGCCGCCTGATGTTCGTTTTCTCGCAGGATTTCACCGTTTTCGGCGGTTCGCTGTCGGAGGCGCATGCCGAGAAGATTTGCAAGGTCATGGACCACGCGATCAAGGTCGGGGCGCCGGTGATCGGCCTCAATGATTCTGGAGGTGCGCGTATCCAGGAAGGCGTGGCTTCGCTCGCCGGTTATGCCGATGTGTTCCAGCGCAACGTTCTTGCCTCGGGCGTGGTGCCGCAGATCTCGCTGATCATGGGACCGTGCGCAGGGGGGGCAGTCTATAGTCCGTCGATGACCGATTTCATCTTCATGGTCAAGGATTCATCGTACATGTTCGTCACCGGCCCGGAGGTGGTCAAGACGGTGACGCACGAAGACGTCACTTCCGAGGAACTCGGCGGCGCGATCACCCATACGACCAAATCCGGCGTCGCCGACCTGGCTTTCGAGAACGATGTCGAAGCCTTGATGATGATTCGCCGGTTCATCAGTTTCCTGCCATCGAACAATCGTGAGAAGCCTCCCCGTCTGCCGTCGCAAGACCCGGCCGACCGTCTCGACTTCTCGCTCGATACGCTGGTCCCCGACAACCCCAACAAGCCGTATAACATCAAGGAACTGATCATCAAGATCGCCGATGATGGCGACTTCTTTGAGCTGCAGCGCGAATACGCCAAGAACATCGTCATCGGCTTCGCGCGCATGGATGGTTCCACCGTCGGTATCGTCGCCAACCAGCCGCTGGTTCTCGCCGGCTGCCTGGATATCAAGAGTTCGATCAAGGCCGCGCGCTTCGTTCGTTACTGCGATGCCTTCAACATCCCGGTGGTGACCTTCGTCGACGTTCCCGGCTTCATGCCCGGGACCGCGCAGGAATACGGCGGGATCATCAAGCATGGCGCCAAGCTGCTCTACGCCTACGCCGAATGTACGGTGCCGAAGATCACCGTGATCACCCGCAAGGCCTACGGGGGGGCCTACGATGTGATGGCGTCGAAGCACCTGCGCGGCGATGTCAACTTCGCCTGGCCCTCTGCCGAAATTGCGGTGATGGGACCGAAAGGCGCGGTCGAGATCATCTTCCGCGAAGAGAAGGGCGACCCGGCCAAGCTGGCGGCGCGCGAGGCCGAGTACAAGGCCAAGTTCGCCAACCCCTTTGTCGCCGGCGCACGTGGCTTCATCGACGATGTGATCATGCCCAACGAGACCCGCAAGCGCATCTGCCGTTCTCTGGCCATGTTGCGCAACAAGCAGCTGGAAAACCCGTGGCGCAAGCACGGCAACATTCCGCTTTGATCGACGGGGAGAAATAGAGATGTTCAAGAAAATACTGATCGCCAACCGCGGCGAGATCGCCTGCCGGGTCATGAAAACCGCCAAGAAAATGGGCATCAGGACGGTTGCGGTCTATTCCGAAGCCGACAAGGATTCGATGCATGTACTGATGGCCGATGAAGCGGTATGCATTGGCCCAGCAGCTTCCAAGGAGTCGTACCTGGTGATCGACAAGATCATCGACGCATGCAAGGCAACCGGTGCCGAGGCGGTTCATCCTGGCTACGGCTTCCTTTCCGAGAACGAAGAGTTTTCGCGCCGCCTCGAGGATAACGGGGTCATCTTCATCGGCCCAAAGCACTACTCGGTGGCTGCGATGGGCGACAAAATCGCTTCCAAGAAGCTGGCGCAGGAAGCCAGGGTCAATACCATCCCTGGCTACAATGCCGAGATCGTCGATTCGGCGCAGGCCGTCGAGATCGCCAAGGGAATCGGCTATCCGGTGATGATCAAGGCATCTGCCGGCGGCGGCGGCAAGGGGCTGCGCGTCGCATTCAACGACAAGGAGGCTTTCGAGGGTTTCGAGGCCTGTCGCAATGAAGCCCGCAACAGCTTTGGCGACGATCGCGTGTTCATCGAGAAATTCGTCGAAGGACCACACCACATCGAGATTCAGGTGATCGCCGACTCCTTCGGCAATACCGTCTACCTGCTTGAGCGCGAATGTTCGATTCAGCGGCGGCACCAGAAGGTTCTCGAAGAAGCCCCTTCGCCGTTCATCGACGACAGCATCCGCAAGGCAATGGGCGAACAGGCGGTCGCGCTCGCCAAGGCCGTCAACTATCAAAGCGCGGGCACCGTCGAGTTCGTCGTCGGTTCGGACAAGTCGTTCTATTTCCTTGAAATGAACACGCGCCTGCAGGTCGAACATCCGGTGACCGAAATGATTACTGGCGTCGACCTCGTCGAACTGATGATCCGCGTCGCTGCCGGCGAAACCCTGCCGTTCACGCAGGACGACATCAAGCCCAACGGCTGGGCGATCGAGTGCCGGATAAACGCCGAAGACCCCTTCCGCGGCTTTCTGCCCTCGGTGGGTCGCCTGGTCAAGTACCGGCCGCCGGAGACCGCTGAAGGACAGGTCCGGGTCGATACCGGCGTCTTCGAAGGTGGCGAGATTTCGATGTACTACGACTCGATGATTGCCAAACTGATTTGCCATGGGGCAACACGGGATCAGGCGATCAGTCGCATGCGCGACGCGCTGAATGCTTTCGTGATTCGCGGCATTGACTCCAACATTCCTTTCCAGGCGGCGTTGATGCAGAATCCGCGCTTTCTGTCGGGGGTGTTCACTACCGCCTTCATCGCTGAAGAGTATCCCAGCGGCTTTGTCGCTACCGACGTGGTGCACGACGATCCGGGGCTGCTCGCCGCACTGGCGGCCTTCGGCCGCCGCCGTTACATCGATCGCGCGGTCCAGGTCAGCGGCCAGATGCCAGGTCACCAGCGCAAAGTCGGCAGCGAGTGGGTTGTCCAGATGGAGGGCAAGGACTACCCGGTGGTTGTCACACCGATCCCCGGTGGCTACTCGGTGACGCACGGGGCCGATCGCTACGATCTCGTTTCCGACTGGAAGTTCGGCGAACTCGTCTTTCGCGGTACGTGTAATGGCACACCGATTTGCCTGCAGCTCGAGCGCATCGGTCTCTTGTATCGAGTCGTTCACTTCGGCAAGCAGGTCAAGGCCACGGTGATGACCGCCAATGCTGCGCGCATGCTGGCACTGATGCCGAAGAAGCTGCCGCCGGACCTCTCGAAGTTCCTGCTCTCGCCGATGCCCGGCTTGCTGCGCGAGGTTTCGGTTGCCGCCGGACAGCAGGTCAGCGCCGGCGAAAAGCTCGCGGTCATCGAGGCGATGAAGATGGAAAACGTGCTCAAGGCCGAACTCGATTGCAAGGTCAAGAAGGTCGTCGCTAGCCCCGGCGAGAGCCTGTCGGTCGATCAGGTGATCATCGAGTTCGAGTAGGCCTGCGGTCGCTGAAAAGGCCGTTCCAACCCAGCAAAGCCCGCCGTCAGGCGGGCTTCCTGCATCCGCAATCGCGCTGCGGATAGCGACGGGCTGCGCTGGGTCATGCCCTTGTTACTATGAAAGTCGCGAGCGACTCACGAATCTCCCCTCCCCCCTCGCGGGGGAGGGGGGAGGGAGAGGGAAACGTTCATGACTTTCATCATCGGGGGTGTCTTGCAAAGTCATGACTGTTTGATGAAGGATATCGCTACAAAATGACAAATTTGACGGAAGGTGGCCGGCACCAATTGCTCGGTCTTTACGACTCGCCCTTTGTGCGTCGCGTCGCGGTCACGATGCACCACTACGGGATTCCCTTTGAGCATCTGTCTCTATCCGTGTTCCGGCACATGGATGCAATGCGGCCACTCAATCCCTTGTTCAAGGTGCCGATGCTGACACTCCCAAGTGGTGAGAAACTCTATGAGAGCGCTTATATCCTCGATTATCTCGACGAGCTGGCGGTAGAGCGCGGAATTACCGCGCTCACGCCCCGTAGCGGGCCGGAGCGGCGGCAGATACAGCAACTGATGGCCTTGGCGATCGTCGCCACCGAGAAAGCGGTGGCTATCGAGTACGAACGCAAACGCCCGGGCGAGTTGCAATGGTCCGAGTGGACGAAGCGCCTGCGCGGCCAGATGCGACAGGCTTTCGATATGCTCGAAGCACGACTGGACAGCGATTTCCTGGTCGGCGGGCGCCTGACGCAAGCCGACATCACTACGGTTTCCGGGATTGGCTTTGTTCGTTACGTATTGCCGCACGAGTGGCCAGACGGGGATTATCCCGCACTCGCCCGGCTGGTCGACAGGCTCGAATCCAGCCCGGCGTTCAAGGCCGTGCCGCTCGACGAGTGAGTGAAGATCATTGCCCTTCTTCATTCAAACCGAGCACCTACGGCCCGAAAGTTTCCCTGCCAGTACGGCACCGGCACTGAATGCCGCACCAGGCGCAAAGTTCCGCAACTTTTACTTAGGACGTTGAACCGTCCGGGTCGCAGGGGCATTGAATGTTCCCCATAACGGTGCCCGCTGATCAGGTTATACTGGGAATCATCGTCCGACTGGTAAGTCAGATGAGCTGTTGTCGTTCCGCCGCTGGCCGGGAAGAGGGCTTGGGGTGGGCTCGGGTTCTGGCATGAAAAATGCTCCGAGTAAGGCCAGAGATTGTCCGTCGTATTCAATTCACCGTAAGGTTCTGGTCCCCATGAGTAGATGGCAAAGTGGTTTCACGCTGATTGAGCTGATGATCGTGGTGGTGATCATCGGGATTCTGGCGGCCATCGCAATTCCCCAGTTTACCGAATACTCGCAGCGGGCTGCGGACAGGGCGGCGCAGTCCGACGCACGCCATCTCCTGTATCAGGCGCTTGCCCACGTCAACGGCTAGTTCTTCACGCCCGGGCGGAAAACGCTTCCTACGTTCATGCCGATGGCCGGAACGAGCCAGGCGCATACGCAGGCTCACGCTCATGTTTCGTCACTTTAAATCATGCGGTAAGATGCGATGGTCAGGCGGCGATACGGCGACTGACAATTATTGTCAGGCAGGTGACGCAAAAAGATCGTCGGAGGGTGGAGATGCGCTGAAATCGACCTCTTTGCGTGGCTTCGCATCCTGGCATGGAAAATGCTGAACAGAACCCAACGGGTTGTCCGTTGCACTCACTGGAAGGAGTCCGAGACCATGAAGAAGCTGCAAAAAGGTTTTACCCTGATCGAGTTGATGATCGTCGTGGCGATCATCGGTATTCTGGCCGCCATCGCGATCCCTCAGTTCACCGAGTACACCAAGAAAGGTGAAGACAAGTCTGCACAGTCCGACGCGCGCAACCTGCTGACGCAAGCCGTCGCGAACTCTACCCTGTAACGCCAATATATTCTGATCGGAGATTTTGTATGAACAATATCAGTATGAAAAATGTGATTATGGGTTCGGTTCTCGCCGTTGCGGCCGTGACGTCTCTTTCGGCAAATGCGGTGACTGTCTGTGCCGGCGGGGTGGCTGGTACCGGCGCATCATTCGCTTCCGGTACCAATTTTGTCAAACAGGGCTTCACGCCGAAATGTTCGGCCAATGTCTTCATGGATGGAGAAGAATTCTCGGCTACGGTTTTCAGGGCGGGAGCGGCCTCGGCCAAGGGTAAATACTATTTTGGCGGTTCGACCGTTGGCGGGGCCGTGGGCAATATGGGCCCCTGTGCCGGCACGGCCTGTGCCCAGACGGATTCTGCAGCCGGTATGAACGCGGCATCCACGTCCTGAACCGCCGTATTGCGTGCTGAAAGCGGGCGTGCCGCAGGGCGCGCCCTTATTTTTGGCTGACACGCATGCTTGAGTTCACCCTTTCCGGCCTACGTTCCGGCCTGCGCGGAAGAAGCTTCCACGCGGTCTTTCTGCTGGGCGTGCTGCTGATCGGCATCGCTTATCTTTCGGGTTTTTTCTCGCCACGGCAGCCGCAGATCGTGGCCCTCGATGTCGGCTTCTCCGGAGTCCGCTTTTCACTCGTTTTGCTTAACCTGTTCTGGGTTCAGGAACTGGTCGCCCGCGAGATTGACCGGCGAGTGATTCTCTTCTCGCTGGCCTATCCGGTTGCACGCGGTGCTTTCCTGGCCGGGCGTTTTGCGGCCGTGCTGATCCTGTCGGTATTGGCGGCGACGGTACTCGGCTTTCTTCTGCTCCTGGCGGTGATGATGGTCGGCGGGGGCTATAGTCAGGAGTTTCCACCGGCCCTGGGCTTTTCCTTCTGGAGTACCGTCGCCGGATTGGTGCTCGACGCGGCCGTGGTGGCGGCCTTCGCCCTGTGCATCGCCGCGCTGTCCACCGTTTCGGTCCTGCCGCTCGCGCTGGGGGCGGCTTTTGCCGTAGCGGGCAAGGCTCTGGGGGCGACTGTTGCCTATCTGACGCGAGGGGCCGACGGCGACGAGCAATTGTTCGCGAGCTACAATCCGTTGATCCAGCTGATCCAGTGGGTATTGCCGGATCTCTCTCGGCTCGACTGGCGCGAGTGGCCGATGTATCAGTTGGCACCGGCTGCCGAGATGGTTTTCTGGTCGGTGACGATGGCCATCGCGTACATCGTCCTGCTTCTGCTCGCAGCCAGCCTGTTGTTCGCGAGGCGAGAGTTTTCCTGATGCGGCGTTTGCCGATGGCGATGATCGTGTTTGCGGGCATCCTGTCGGCGTTCGTCTATGCCTGGGCGCAGCAGCGTTTGTCCGGCTTGCCCCGGGCGACGGCGACCCCGGAGCTGCTGATTTCGCTGCCGCGCTTTGCGCAGGTCCTGATGGCCGGGGGCGATCGTTATCTGGCGGCCAATCTGGCGGGATTCCGCGTGCTGGTTGCCGACACCAGCCGGATGAGTGCCGAGGATTATGCGGTGCAGGGCAAGCTGCAGCGCGACATCGCCTGGTTCAATCCGGCACACGAGGACAATTACTACATCGCCGCGGCGATTCTGCCCTGGAACGGCCAACTGGATGCGGCACAATACGTCCTGCGCCGATCTTCGGAGGCGCGGACCTTTGACTGGTACCCGCTGTTTCAGTACGGTTTCCTGTTCTATCATTTTCGCAAGGACCCGGCGACCGGCGCGCAATGGCTGCTCCAGGCCGTCCCGCGCGTCAAGACCCAGCAGGACGAGTGGGCGCTGCAGAATGTCGCTGCCTTGTGGATCGAGAAGGGTTATCAGACCGCCAATGCGGCGGGAATGGTCGAGGCGATGGCCGCAGACTCTCCGCCGGGGGCTTTTCGCCACTACCTGCAGGTCAGGGCCAGGCGACTGCGTGATCTGGCGACCCTGCAGAACGCCGTCACGCTTTTTCGCGAGCGTCACGGCAGGGGAGTGGAAAAATTGCAGGACCTGGTGAGCAGCGGCTTGCTCGCCGAGCTTCCCAAAGACCCGCTGGGGTATGGCTTCGGCCTGGACGCTTCGGGGTGGCCGATGTTGAATACAACGCCTTCGAGTACAAAATGATGCTGCCCGCGATTGCCATCGATGATCTTGAAAAAAAATATCCGAGAAGATGGCGGTCGGCGCCGGTGGTCGCGCTCGGCGGCGTGTCGCTGACCGTCGAACCGGGCGAGGCCTTTGGTTTCATCGGCGCCAATGGCGCCGGCAAGACGACGACGATCAAGATCCTGATGGGGCTGATCCGGGCAACGCGCGGAAACGCGCGCATCTTCGGGACTTCCGTTGCGCAGCCAGAGGCTCGCCGGGGCCTGGGCTATGTTCCCGAGAACCCTTATCTCTATGACTATCTGACGCCACTCGAAATCCTCTCGATGGGCATGCGGCTGCATCGGGTCCAGGTCAGCGAGTCGCGAAGCTACTGCCTGGCCTGGCTCGACCGCCTGGGTCTGGCGCAGGTGGCGGGCAAGGCGATTCGTTCCTTTTCCAAGGGAATGACGCAGCGGGTGGCGATCGCCCAGGCCTTGTGCATCCGTCCACGGCTGTTGATTCTCGACGAGCCGCTGTCGGGTCTCGACCCGATCGGTCGCCGCGATGTGGTGGATATCCTTACCGAGTACAAGCGCGGCGGTGGCACCCTCTTTCTGACCTCGCATGTCCTGCACGACGTGGAACGGCTGGCCGATCGCTTCGGCCTGATCCACCAGGGCGTCCTGCGCGCGGTTCGGTCGCCGGCCGAACTGACCGGGGACCAGGAAATGGTCCTGGTGCGCACTTTTGGCCAGACGCCAGTGGCCGGGATGCGTGAGGATTTCTCAGGGCGCTGGATCGGTGAAGTGCCGCGTGCCGCCCTATGGGAACGCCTTGAAGCCTTGCGGAATGCCGGGCATGTGGTGTTGGAACTGCGCCCCAGCCTGTCCCTGGAGGTGGCCTTCATGCGTGCGGTCGGACAGAAATGAAGGGTTCCCGGAAGAAATCTCCGCCAGTCGGCGTCAGACGTTCACCGCTGGACCCGGCTAGCCTGGCGCTGATGCGCCTGGTCGAAGCGCTCAGGTATCCGGAAGTGGAAGCGGCGGCACGCCGTATCCTCGACAGCCGCTCGAGTCATCCACTGGCCTTGAAGGCGCTGGGCTTTGCCCTGATCGGGCAGGCGCGTTTCGAGGAAGCCTTGCCGATCGTCCGTTATTCTCTCGAGCGCAATCCCGATGACCCGGAAGCGCACAACAATCTCGGCATCGTCCTCTCTGCGCTGATGCGCTGGGACGAATCGATCCGGTGCTTCGCTCGCTCGCTCGAAATCAAGCCCCGCGACCCCGAGGTGCTCAAGAATTACGGCGTCGCCCTGTCGAGGATGCACCAGTGGGACGAAGCCGTCCCGTATTTTCTCAAGGCCATCGAATAC
>WBZL01001165.1_pt1 | contig 25456 bp, 17 predicted proteins | sample 5204291 | NCBI WGS metagenome assembly WBZL01 (sample SAMN12344345, study PRJNA552823) | activated sludge metagenome | biome: Activated sludge suspended growth; feature: Nitrification reactor; material: Wastewater; isolation source: activated sludge from nitrification reactor of wastewater...
CGCCGTTACCTGGCAGCCCTTCTGGTCCGTTATCGTCACCGTATAGTCGCCTGCCGTGAGGCCTTGCGGACCGGCAGAAGCGGAGCCGTTGCTCCAGGCGTAGGCATACGGCGGCGTACCGCCCTGAACCGTGGCGCCGAGCGCGCCGTCGGATTCTTCCGGGCAACTGATATGGTACTGGCCGAATTGAGATACATGGGTGATCTGGGCCGTCAGCTGGGCGGGTTGGGTCACCGTTTCTGTGAAATCGGCGGTAATGCCGTAACTGTCAACGATCGACACCTTGTAATTGCCCGGCGCCAGGTTGTTGAACGATATCGGAGAACCGTTCAGGTCCAGGGTCCCGGACGTGATCGTTGTACCTGCCTGTGTTTCAAGGGTGTATTGATACGGCGGCGTACCGATGGTCATGGAGAATTCCAATACCCCGTCGGCTCCGCCGGCGCAGGAGGTCGCTTCGGCCGCGCTGGTCCACTGCAACTGGCAGGGGTGATTGCTCAGGTTCAGGGTGATGACGCTGTCGCAGCCGTTCACCGTGCTCAGGACAACGGAATAGGATCCCGGCGTGCTGAAGCTGGAAGTTCCGACCGTAAAGCTGTCCGTGTCGCAGATGTCTTCATTCAGCACAACATCAAAAACGGGGTTGACCGTCAGATCCAGGTGCACAATACTGTCGCAACCGCTGGCAGCCACCAGTACATCCTGGTACTGGCCTGCATCGGTATACACCGAACCGCCGACCTGGAACTGGTCGCCCTGGCAAATGGCTTCGGTGAGGAAGGTTTCCGGAATGGCCAATACGGTCAGCGCCAGGTTGACGATACTGTCGCAGCCCGTAAATGCCGTCAGTACGTCGGCGTAATTTCCGGAAGCGGTATATTGAGAGGTTCCGACTGAATAGGTCTCTCCGTCACAAATGGTAATATCCAGGTTGGTTTCCGGAATCGGGAAAACCGTAAGGTCCAGATGAACGATACTGTCACAACCGCTGGCCGCGGTCAGCACATCGGTATAGGTCCCCTCAACCGTATAATCGGAAGTTCCGACTGAATAGGTCTCGCCGTCGCAGATGGCCGGCGTGAGGAATACTTCCGGGATCGGGATCACCGTCAGGTCGAGGTTGACGATACTGTCGCAACCCGAGGCAGCCGTCAGGACATCCTGATAAATCCCCGTAACCGTATATACCGAACTGCCGACCGTGTAAGTCTCGCCGTCGCAAATGGCCGGCGCCAGGTCGGTCACCGGGATCGGCAGGATGGTCAGGTTGAGGTTGACGAAGCTGTCGCAACCGTCCTGCGAGGTGAACTGGTCGACGTACATGCCCGTCTGTTCGTAGGTGCTCGTTCCCACCGTATAGGATTCCCCTTCACAGAGGGAAATGTTGAGATTGGTTTGGTAGAAATCGGTAACGGTCAGGTCCAGGACGATGATGCTGTCGCAGCCGAACGAAGTGCTGAGCGTATCCCGGTAGATGCCGGTTTGGGTATACACGGAGCTGCCCACCGTGTAGGAGCCGTTCTGGCAGATGCTGGCTACGATATTGTTCTGTTTGACCGGCGCTACCGTCAGGTTGAGCGTAACGGTACTGTCGCAGCCGTTGGCGGCCGGCAATACGGTGGCATACTGGCCGGTGGCGGTGTACGGCGTTCCGTTCAGCGTATAGGTTTCTCCCTGGCAGATCAGGGCGTTGACGGTCGAGGAAGCGTTCGGCAAAACCGTCAGATCCAGGTGCACAATACTGTCGCAACCGCTGGCAGCCGTCAGGATTTCGGTGAACGAACCGGTTGTTGTATAATCGGTCGTTCCGACGGTATAGACCTCGCCGTCGCAAATGGTGGGTGTCAGGAAGGTTTCCGGCACATCCAGGATGGTCAGGTCAAGGTAAACGGTACTGTCGCAGCCGTTGGCAGCCGTCAGAACGTCGACGTAGCTGCCAGCAGTCTGGTAAACCGAGGCGCCGACCGTAAAGGAATCGCCGTCGCAAATGCTGGGGGCAAGGAAGGTTTCCGGGGTTGCCAGCACCGTCAGGTTCAACGTGACTACGCTGTCACACCCGGTACCGGCTTGCTGGAGGGTCGTCTGGTAGACGCCCGTCGCGGCATAATCCGTTCCGCCCATGGCAAAGGTTTCGCCGTTGCAGATGCTGGGCGACAGGTCGGTGTATTTTGTCGGATGGACGGTCAGGTCCAGCATAAAGAGGCTGTCGCAGCCCTGGGGTGTAATAAATGAATTCTGGTATTGCCCGGAAACGGTGTAGGTCGAATCGCCGACCGGGTACGATTCCCCCTCGCAAAGCTCCACTATTGCGCTTTCAATCAGGACATCCTCAACGGTCAGGGTCAGGTTGACCGTACTGTCGCAACCCGTTACCGACATAAATTGAACCTGATAGCTGCCGGCGTCCGTGAAGGTCTGTCCGCCGAGCGTAAAGCTGGAGCCGCTGCAAATGGTGGCATTCCGGTTGGACTGGATCTTCGGCCTTACGGTCAGGTTCAGGGCGATGGTACTGTCGCAGCCGTTGGCGGCCATGAGGGTAACGTTGTAGTTGCCGCTGGCATTGAAGGTTTGGGAGCCGACGGTATAGGTCTGTCCGTTGCAGACGGCTACCGTCAGGTCGGTATGGCTGAGCGGAAGCACGGTCAGGTCGAGGTTGACGGTACTGTCGCAACCGTTGGCCGCGGTAAGGACCACGGTATACGTGCCTGTGGTATCAAAATTGGAACTGCCGACCGTATAGGTTTGGCCGGCACAGATGGTGGCCGGCAGGTCGGTCAGGATTTCGTTCCTTATGGTCAGGTCCAGATTGACAATGCTGTCGCAGCCGTTGGCCGCGGCAAAGGTCTGGGTATATTGCCCGGACTGGGTATAGGTCGAATCGCCGACCGAGAAGGTTTCGCCGAAACAGCGGGTTTCCTGAAGGTTCGTGGTGGCGTTCTGGAGTTCCACCAGGGTCAGGTTGACCACGCTGTCGCAGCCGAGCCCCGTCACGAAACTTCCCTGGTAATTGCCGGGGGTGGTCAGGGTATTTCCGGCAAAGGAATAGGACCCGCCTTCACAGAAATAGTCCGTCACGTTCACGGTCGGTGTTGGCAACACCTGCAACGTGAAATTAACGGTACTGTCGCAGCCGGTGGAGGAGGCAATCACTTTCGAGTAGGTGCCGGCTGTGTTATAGGGCGTGCCGCCGACCGAATAGGAACTGCCGCCGCAGATCTGCACCGTACCGAGGTTGGTCACCAGCGGCGGCCGGACGGTGAGGGTCAGGTTGACGATGCTGTCACAACCGCCCACCGACTCCAGGAGGATCTGCCGGAACCCGGAGGTAGAGAAGGTCTCAAAGCCGACCGTATAGGTCTGGCCGGCGCAGATCACCGGAGCGATGTTGACCGGCGCGGGCGCGGGATACACCGTGAGTTCGAGATAGACCAGGCTGTCGCACCCCTCCGAGGATTGGAGGGTAAACACGTCGGTGGTGGACTGGGTAAACGTATAACTCGTACTGCCGTCCGAAATGGTATAACTTTCACCCTGGCAGATGGCCTGGGGGTCGTATTCAAAGTAGGTCGGATTGACCGTCAGGGTCAGGAACACCGTACTGTCGCAGCCGTTGGCCGACTGCAGGTGAACGGGCTGCATAAATGTGGAATTGGAGAAGCCCGTGTTGCCCACGTAGTATTCCATGCCTTCGCAGATCTCGGCCTCCACAAACGATTGCGTAGGTTGTTCTACGGTCAGGCTGAGTTCAACCGGCTGGTCGCATCCGTTCCCGTCCACGTACGTGAACATATAGTTGCCGGTGGTATTGTAGGAATGCCCCTGGTAGGAATAGGTTTCGCCCTGGCAGATGGTCTCGTTGATCTGCTCGGGGTCAGGGTATTCCACCACGATCGTTTCGCAATACTGCGGGCCGTCGGCGCTGCAGGGGTTCGACGGGGTGACGCACAATTGGAACGAGGTTTCGAAATTGGGCATATTGAGGTTGACCTGCTGGTCGTAGCCGATCACGTTGCCGTCCTGGGTCCAGGTATAGACACCGGCGCCGAATACGTCGGTTGCGCTGAAGGTGACGTTGCCGCCCGGGCACACGGGGGTCGGGTACTGGATATCCGTCACCCCTGAAGTGATCTGGGGGGCGGTAACCGACCCGGAAAGAACCGTAACGTCGAACTGACAAATGTCGCCGAAGGCGCCGTCAATGACCAGGAAGTAGATCCCGCCCGGGGTCAGGTTGTTGGCGACAAAGTTCTGGGAGGTATTCCCTGGAACCTGGTCGTCGCAGTTGCTGACCAGCTGGAAGGAGGAACAGTCGACGGTATTGTAGATCCCGATCTGAAGCCCGTCACCCTGGTTGCAGGCATATACATCGATGCGCAGGGTCAGGTTGGCGCTGCCCGCGATAAATCCGACCCATTGCGTGTTGTGCAACTGGCCGGCGCAGAACCCGGGAGGGGCCTGACCGAGGATGGTGGCGGCGTTGATCGAGGAGTACCCGGTTAGGTCGCATACCACGCATGCGTCTGAACAAAAACTGGCGAGCGCCGGGTTGGGTGGACATGACCCCGGAGGCATTTGCCCCCATAAATTAAAAAATGAAAAAAGTCCTGATAGCAGCAGTACGATTTTTTTCATGAAACCTTTGTTGCACAGTGTACGAAATAAAAGATGTCTCTTGGGGAGATTCGGCGAATTTTTGGATTGGGGGCTACTTGTCGCTCTAGCCTTAGGAAAGGGCAAATTTAAAAATTCCAAATTTTTTTTGTGTTAATTTTTTGATTCGATCAGCGGCGACATCTACTTCCGCTCTAATTTTAGGGATCTTGCAAAAATCTGGAATTGGCCTCCATAGCCTTTAAAACCAACTGTTTTAATAGTCCTTTCAACAACCTGACATATTGCGTTGATTTGATATTCGTTGCAAAATTGTATGCTGGCAGACAATTTCAAATGCCGTTAAAACCCGAAAGCCAGCCGCATCTTGTCATAAATGGCCGTATTCTCATAGATTCCGCCAAACAACTCCGAACCCGGCCCATAGGCGAAAACGGGGATGAGCACAGCCGTATGGCTTTTGGTGGTGAACCCGGGGATGATATTGTCCATCGTCGAACCGGTGTTGATGGCGTAACCGCCTGTTTCGTGATCTGCCGTAATAACGATCAGGGTTTCGCCGTCCTCTTTGGCAAAATCGAGCGCGGCGCCGATGGCCTTGTCGAAATCGATCATTTCCGAGATGATGTAATCGGAATTGTTGCCATGGCCGCCCCAATCGATCTGGGAGCCTTCCACCATCAAAAAGAACCCTTTATCGCTTTTCTTCTCCAGAAAGAGGGTAGCCAGTTTGGTGGCGGGCGTCAGGTAATCCCTTCCTTTCGAGACCGGCGCCGGATCGGCATCCGCTGTAAAAAAGGCGAAATTCCGGTTGAAATCCACGGCCACTTTGGTCAGGTCCTCCTCATCCGTGCTGGATACAAAATAGTTTTTCGATCTCAATTCCCCGATCAGGTCGCGGCCGTCCTTTCTTTTATCAAAATAACTCTTGCCGCCTCCCACAAAAAAATCAATGTTGGTTTTCAGAAAGTCCGCGGCAATGTCCTCATAATCATTCCTGGATTTCACATGGGCGATGAAAGCCGCCGGCGTCGCATGCACGATGGTCGACGTGGCGATCATCCCGGTGGCCATTCCCCGTTCCTCGGCTTCTTCCAATATGGTCTTGACGGCCGTAGAGTCCATCCTTACGCCGATGGCGCCGTTGTAGGTCTTCACGCCCGCAGAGAACGCCGTAGCGCCGGCAGCGGAGTCGGTGACCAGGTTATCGCCGGAATACGACTTTTGCAGGCCGACAATCGGGAATTTTTCCAGGTTGAGCTTGTTGCCGTTCTTGTACAGGCCGGCCGTGATCTGGGTCAGCCCCATGCCGTCGCCGATCATCAGGATGATGTTTTTGGGGTGCTTCCGGACCACAGGCTCATCATTGCTCAACGTCGAATTGGTCAAAGGAGGCGTGTTGGGGCTGCATGCGGCCAGCAACAGGAGCAGCGGCAAAAGGAGATATTTTCTTTGCATAGTATGTTGTTTTCCGTCCTTCCCGGATCTTCGGGTGAAATCCGGGGTTAAGTTACTTTTAATTTTGGAATTAACCCGACAGGCGGTCAACCGGTCCAGGCATAGCGCTTACCCGGCAGGGCCCTCACCACGCCCTTGAACTCCAGGTTGAGCAGCACCGCGGCCAGCATGCTGCCCGCCATACCGCACCGGCAGAGGAGGAAGTCGATCCCGCACTCAGGGTTTTCGCGGAGCAAATTTACGACTATTTCCTCTTCCGGGTCCAGCTCTACAAACAACTGCCGCTGCAGGCCTTTGCCTTTCAGGGGGCCGTCCCACCGCATGACATACCCGATATCCGCCGGTTCGCTCAGCAAAGCGGCCCGGTGGCTTTTGATCAGGTTGTTGCACCCCCTGGCTGCCGGATCCCGGATCCTGCCCGGTACGGCAAACACGTCGCGGTTGTACTCGTTGGCATAAAATGCGGAGATCATCGAACCGCCTTTCTCGGCGGTTTCAATGACCACCAGCGCATCGCACAATCCGGCAATGATCCTGTTTCTCAAGGGGAAATGCTCCCGCTCGGGCATCACCTGGCTGGTGAACTCGGTCAGCAGTCCGCCGTTTTCCATCATGCGCCGGGCAACAGGCCGGTGCTGCGCCGGGTACACCATGCCCAGGCCATGCCCCAGAACGCCGATCGTCGGGATGCCCAGTTCGGTGCATTTTTTATGGGCAGCAATGTCGATCCCGAACGCCAATCCGCTGATGATCTGCACATTCAGCGCCGCGAGGGACTCAATGACCTCTTCGCAAACGCTGACCCCGTAGGGGGTCGGTTTCCGGGTGCCGACAATGGCTACGGTCCGGAGCGCGTTCAGGTCGGCTTGCCCTTGAAAATAGAGCATGACAGGGCTGTCGTACAGAGGCTTGAGGCGTTCGGGATAGCCGGGGTCCAGGTAAGAACAGGCCGTAATCCCATGTTGATCGATAAATTCCAGTTCGCGCTCGGCTTGCAAAAGGACTTTCTGCTCCAGGACCGCGGTTGTGATCTGGGGGCCGATGCCGGGAATGGCCAGGAGTTCTTTTTTCCCGGCTTCGAATACGGCTCGCGGGCTGCCGCAATAACTGACCAGCTGCCTGGCGGTGACCGGGCCGACCTTGGGGATCATGGTCAGGGCAATGGGGTGCAACAAATGGTCCATCCCAAATGGTTTGTTATCAGGATTTTTGGAAAATTTCCGGCGTTCTTCGAAATGGATGGAAAAATAGGCCCGGATCGGTCCGGGTTTAACGTCTTTGATGGGAAGCTACGGGTACAAGCGTCAACTTTTGACTCAGCCGAATGCCACAAAGTTATTATTTTTCTGTTTTATTAACAATCTTTGTATCAAAATTAATCCGGTTATGGCCACGAACAGAAAATTCACCGCCAGAGTCGAGGTTTTGATCATCGGCATTTTCTTCATTTCCTTCATCATCTGGGCCGTTTCGAAATGCAGCTCTGCTAAAACCGAATACAAGGCGCGTGCCGCCCTTGAAGCCTATGAGGACTCGCTGGCTACGGCGCAGGAGCAACCGCTCGACCAGCCTGCAACCACGCCTCAACCCGCCGCTTCTCCGGCCGTACAGGCGCCCAGCCAGGTCATCCGCGAAAAAACCACACCGCTTTACGTGACCATCGAGGGGCTCAAACTCCGGGACACGCCGAACCTGAACGGAAAGGTGCTGGCCGAATTGAAATTATATGAAGAGGTCAACTTCCTGAATGAGGTGACCGACTCCACCTACGAGATCAACCTGGGCGCCATCACCGCCAACGAACCCTGGGTAAAAGTCCAGGGGCGCGGGCACGCAGGCTGGGTCTACGGCGCCGGAGTCGACTATTACAAGCGCAAATTAAAAGGCGCCTACTGACGGCAAACCATTGATCTTTCAACGCATCATCAAATCCCCTGCATGAAGTGCAATATCCGAAAAGCGGGTCCGGAGGACATTCCGGCGATCCACGATCTGGTACGGGAACTGGCCGTTTACGAAAAAGCCGGTCATGAATTCGTCGCTACCCGGGAAGAATACCGGCAGGACATGGCCGACGGCATTTTCCAGGCGCTTGTAGCCGAAAAGGACGGCCTGGTGGTCGGCATGACCCTTTATTATATGGCCTATTCCACCTGGAAAGGCAAAATGCTGTTCCTGGAAGACTTCGTTGTCAAACCGGATGCCAGGCGGGAAGGCATCGGCCAACAATTGTTTGACGCGCTGCTCCTGGAAGCCGAAGCAATGGGCTGCAAACTGGTGAAATGGCAGGTCCTGGACTGGAATAAACCGGCCATTGCTTTTTATGAGAAAAACCAGGCCGTAATCGATAAAGAATGGTGGAATGGAAAATTATTTTTGCAGAGAAAAAAAAATTAAGTTACCTTTGGCCTGACTTTCAGTCTAATAAATATTAGATTCGCGCTATCATCCCTAAACATTGATTTTCAGCGCTAAATCCACCTGCAGGGGCGCGACACAAAACAGGTCTTCATCTTCAAGTTTGGTTTTTAACCGTTGGATCGCAATATTTTATTTTTCCCAAAATAAAGATATTAAGCATTATAGTGTTTCATAGTGTGAGGGGTAGCCGCTTCGGCGGTTGCTCCTTTTTTTATGCCAACACTTTTGCGAATGCACTTTACAGGAGAATCGGGACGGACCTAAAGTTCGCGCTCCAGCAGCTGATTGGCCAGCTGGATCAGGGGCTCCTTCCGCGCGGCCCGGGCCGCTACCGAATCCAACAACCTGAAGGCTTCTTCCTGATAGGCAGCCTGCAACTTCCTGGCCTCCTGCGGTACGCCGAGTTGGTTGAAAAGGTCGGTTACGCCCCGGATTTTTTCCTCAGGTTCCCAATCCTCATTTGAATAATAGCCAAGCAGCTGATCCCGGCGGCTGGGGTCGGCTTTTTCGAGGGCGATGAGGTACAAGGCGGTTTTCTTGTTCTGCAGGATATCGCCGCCGGTCTGTTTGCCGAATTTGGCGGGGTCGCCGAAGGTATCGAGGTAATCGTCCTGGATCTGAAAGGCTATGCCGACCTTTCTGCCGAACCCGGTAAGCGGTTCCGTATCCGCCCCGCCGCCCACCAGGGCGCCCACTTCCAGGCAACCGCCCAGCAGGGCAGCGGTTTTGCCTTCGATCATGGTCAGGTACTCTTGAAGGGAGACGTCGCTGCGGGTTTCAAAATCCATATCCATCTGCTGGCCTTCGCATACCGCTGCGGCGGCCCGGGTAAAGGCTTCAACGGCCCGGTTTCTGGCAGGTTCGTCAACCGGCGATTTCAACAGGTATTCGTAACTCATGATGAGCATAACGTCGCCGGAAAGGATGCCGGCGTTGAGGCCGAACCGGGAATGAACGGTGGGCTGCCCCCGGCGCAACGGAGCCTGGTCCATGATATCGTCGTGCACCAGGCTGAAATTGTGGAAAATTTCCATGGCAAGGGCGGCCGGAAGGGCTTCCCTGATCCGGTCGCCGAACAGATAAGCGCCCATCAGGGTGAGCACCGGACGGATGCGCTTGCCCCCCAACCCCATTATGTACCTGACCGGTTCGTAGAGGTTGGCCGGCCGGCGATCCAGCTGCTGGTCAGCGAGATAACTTTCGAAAGCGGACTGAAAATACCGGATATCCTTCATGTTGACAGATTAAGCATAACGACCACAAAAAAAGGCATTAAACCTGAAAAGGCGGACCGCCGTTATTTTTGCAAAAAATTGAACGGATCGCCGCCCCGGTCAGAAAAAGCCGCGGGAATCCGGCAAAACTTTCTATTTTTGCAAACAGCACAAAACTACGTCAAGAATACCATGCTCAAAAATGCAAAAAGCTTCCTGCTGCTGCTGATCGAGGATAATCCCGGCGATGTCCGGCTCACCCAGGAAGCATTTAAGGAGATCAAACAAAATATCAGCCTGGAAGTTGTCATGGACGGAGTCGATGCGCTGAAGTACCTGCGCAAAGAAGAACCCTTCACCGACAAAATCCTCCCCGATCTCATTCTGCTCGACCTGAACCTGCCCAAAATGGACGGCCGGGAAGTGATCCGGGAAATCAAGGCCGACCCGTACCTCCGTCAGATCCCCATCGTGGTGCTGACCACCTCCAACGCCCGTCAGGATATCATCAACAGTTATTCGCTTTACGCCAATTGTTTTATCAACAAACCGGTTGATTTCGACCAGTTCTTTACCATCATTCAAAAGATCGTGGACTTCTGGCTCCTGACGGCTGAACTGCCCTCTCTGCCGGCCAGCATGAACAACAATCCACATTTCTATCAGTCCATTTCATGATTCAAATCCTGATTATAGAAGATCAGCCCGCCGATGTCCGGCTTATCCGGCAAATGCTGGAAGACAGCCATTTGAAATGCAGGATAGAACATGTACCCTCCCTGCATGAAGGAATTGCCCTGCTGGCAGAAAATCCGTTCGACCTGGTATTGCTTGACTTGTCGCTGGAGGACACCCTGGGTTTCACCACCCTGCAATCCTACCTCCAGGACGCACCGGAACCCAAAACGCCGGTCATCATCCTGACCGGTAACCGCAATGAAAAACTTGGCGTACAGGCGGTCAAGGAAGGCGCCCAGGATTACCTGTTCAAATCGGAGATCAACACCAAACAGCTCGAAAAATCCATCCTGTTCTCGCTGCACCGGTCCAAAAACCAGCAAAACCTGCAGCAGGCCAACGATGAACTGGCCAAAAGTCAGGAACGCGATCAGAAAACCTTCGAAATCGCAAAACTGGCCAAATGGGAGCTGGATATCGTTTCCAATACCATGGTGTGGTCCAATGAAATGTTCGAAATCTTCGGCTTCAAACCGAATGAGTTCCAACCGACCCTGGGCGATTACATGAACGTTGTACACGTAGAAGACAAGGACAGGGTTTACGATTTCTTTGACGAGGCTAAAAAGACCGACAAGCAGAAGCGGATCGAACACCGGATCTTTGTCAATAACCGGATCGTCAAATTCCTGCTGGTTCAGGCCAAAATCAGCTACGACGTCAAGTCCAACAAGATCCTCTTATTGGGCAGCCTACAGGATATTTCCTACCAGATCGAAAACCGGAACGACACGGATGCCAAGCCGGTCCTGAAAAACCCCGAGCTGCCCAAACTGGCCGAGTTTTTCTTCAAACGGTGGAATTTTCAGTTTCGATCCCCGCTCAATTCGGTCGTCCAACTGCTTTACCTGCTCGAACAAACCGGATTGAACCCCAACCAGCGGGAATTGACCGCCGAATTGCGGATGGCGCTGGACGATCTGTCCGTTTCCACCAATTCCATGGTCAATTATGCAGCCTTCTTTTCCGAAAACCTGGAAGTCAGGGAGGATATCCTCGAATTGAAATCCCTGAGCCCGATCCTCGAAAATGCCGCCAAGGCAGGGGTCAGGAAAGGCGCCTTCCATTTTACGTTTTCCAATGAACTGTCAACCGTCAGGAAAGTGCAGGCAGATGCCGGCAAATTTGCCCTGGCACTGTTCAATATCATCGACCTGATTTCCAATCTGGGCAGCCAGGGATCGGTCACCCTGGCGGTGAACCTGGCGCCGGACCTGAATGATAAAGGTTTCCTGCAAGCCAGGATCGAGTATGCCGGGCCGGCCGTCAAACTGGAAGAACTGGCCGGCGACCTGCCGTCCAATACGACCCTGAAAGACCTGGAAGCATCCGAGAACAGCATCAAAGCGGCCATTACCCTCAAATTGGTCAAGCTGATCAATGGTTCGTTCGAATACCAGTCCGCCGGCGAATCCAGGAAAAAGATCCAGATCCGGATCCCGGTGAAGCTTATCGTGCAGGAACGCGGCGTCATATCAGCGCCCAAAGCGCCTAAAAAGATCCTGCTGGTTGAAGATCACGTCATTTCGCAAATCGCCACCAGGAAACTGCTGACCTCCTGGTCCGAGAATATTATGGTCAAGGTGGCCGCCACCGGCGAAATCGCGCTCGATTTCTTCGGAAAGGACCATTATGATGTCGTCCTGATGGACCTCCAACTGCCCGGCATCGACGGGCTGGAAGCCACAAGGATGATCCGGCAATCCAGCAAAACGCCCATTATTGCGCTGACCGCCAACGCCTCCAAACAGGAAGAGGAAAACTGCCTGCAAGCCGGTATGGATGATTATCTCTCCAAACCGTTCAAGCCGGAGGAACTTTTCAACCGGATTCTCCGCCTGGCCGGTCCGTAAGGCCTATCTTTGCCAAAAATTGCTGAAAAGGAAAATGGACGTTTTTGATCTCATCATCATTGGTGGTGGACCGACCGGCCTGAATTGCGCCATTTCGGCCCTCCGGCGGGATATGCGGGTACTGGTCCTCGAAAAAGGATTACTGGTCAATTCCATCTATCGCTTCCCCACCAATATGACCTTCTTTTCCACCTCAAGGCTGCTGGAAATCGCCGGAACGCCTTTTATCTCCCACGGCGATAAACCGACCAGGACCGAAGCGCTGGAATACTACCGCCGCCTCCAGGAATCCTTTCATATCCCGGTAAACCTGTATGAGGAAGTGCAGTCCATGACGCCGGCCGGAAGCGGTCTGTACCGGATCAATACCCGAAAAGCCGCTTACTTTGCCCGCTCCGTCATTGTCGCCACAGGATTCTATGACACGCCCCGGAAATTGGAAATCCCCGGCGAAGAGCTGCCCAAAGTCAAACACTACTACGACGACGCCCACCCCTATATCGGCCAGAACCTCCTGGTGATAGGCGCCGCCAATTCAGCCTGCGACGTTGCCCTGGAAACCTGGCAAAAGGGCGCCAAAGTCACCATGGCCATCCGCGAGAATGAGATATATCCGAGGGTGAAATACTGGATCAGGCCCAATATCGAGAACAGGATCAAGGAAGGCAGCATCAAAGCTTATTTCAATACCGTTGTCCGGGAGATCCGGCCCGATGAAGCGGTCCTGGAAGGGCCGGAAGGGACCGTCACCCTGCCCAACGACTTCGTGCTGGCCATGACGGGCTATAAACCCGATTACGCCCTGCTGAACAGCCTCGGCCTTGAAATCTCCGGCGACGGGCACCAGGTACCCCTCCACGACCCGGAAACCCTGGAAACCCATCTCCCGAACGTATTCATAGCCGGCGTTGTCTGCGCAGGATTGAAAACTTCAACCTTGTTCATTGAGAATACCCGCGAACACAGCGAGATCATTCTGACGCAACTGGCGGAACGGCTGGGGATAAAAAAATAACTTTACTTCGTTTAATATGCGTACGATTCTTAATTTTGCGCCGAAAAAAGACAATAGAACATGCCAAAAGAACTCGCTTCGCTCCAGGCAGATGAACAGCAACTGATGTTCGATGCCATCCCCTATATCACCATTTTGATCGCAGGCGCCGATGGCGACATCAACCTGAAAGAAACCGAATGGGGTGAAAAAATTACCAAGATCAGGAGCTACAGCTACGATGACAAACTGGTACCCTACTACAAGCGGGTCGGCGAACAGTATGGCCCGCGACTGAAGGAGTTATTGGCTGCCCTGCCGAATGATACCCAGGCCCGCGAAGAGGCTGTCAGCGCCGAACTGGCCAAGCTCAACGGCATCCTGCCGAAGCTCGACTTTTTCTACGCCAGTCTATACTACGAAAGCCTCGTGAGCTTTGCCCGCCACGTAGCCGAAGCGGCCGGCGGCATCCTCGGCATCATGAGCATCAGCAGCGAAGAAAGACGACTGCTGGACTTGCCGATGATCGAAGAGCCCACAGAATAATACATGATGATCCGGACGCTCAATCGCCTTTGGCGTCCGGCCCAAATACCTTTTTCAGCACCCATGCGCCCACATCCCTACCCTGCCTGACGCCTTCCTCACAGGCATCGCGGTAATGGATGCCTCCGTACAGCCTTGAAATGGCCGCTTCCCCGGAGGCTTCGAAAAAGCTGTTGTATTTCCTTTCCGGCAAACCGAAATAAAGTTCGGAAGTATCCGTATACCGGAAATGATCGCCGAACAGCCGGGTCAGGGCGGAGGCCGCTGAAGCGGAGGCCACGCTGTGCCCGCTCGTATATTCCGGAAAAGGCGGCGTTTGCAGGATCGGCCGCCATTTCGGATCCACCATTTTATTGATGGCGGTTTCCGGCCGGATCCGGTCGCTGTGATATTTCTCCTGCCAGCAGCTGATGAAAGCGTCGTGGAGCGTGACCGCTACCAGGGCATGCGCGAAAATGGCCGAATCCAGCGGGATGCCCGCATCCTGGCAAACGATCCCGGTGATGCCCATCCAGTGCCCGCCCGGCGAGATCTTCTTCAGGCCGATGGCCATATGCCCCGAATAAGTGACGGCGAACGGGTTGCAGTCCCAGAAGCTGGCGATCTCCTTTTGCTCTGCCGTCAGGTTGTTGACCACGTTGTAGACCTCCATCATGGCCCCGTAGAAACTGCTGGTGGTATCCTTGCTGAAAGGGGTGGGCCGGACAGGCTGAAACTGATCGGCGGATTCCAGGAAAAAGGGCCTGATCGTTTCCCATTTGGGTTCGACCGGCGGGAAGAATTCCGGCGGCGTCGGGTACCAATGCCCCTCGTCTTTTTGCGGCGTATATCGCTTGTAAGTGCTGAGCTTCCCGTAGCCGTCGGTTTTGGCGTAAGCCAGCACCTGCCTGGCCAACTCCTGCGCGTACCGGATGTTCTTGTTCAGGTTCCGTTCGGATAAAACGCCGGATGCCTTGAAGGCGTCCACCAGTTCTTTCTGCTTTTCTTCCAGCATATACCCGGACGGCATGATCTGCCGGCCCACTTCCAGCAGGGCGTAATTGGCGCTGAAAGCCAGGTTGAACTTTTTGGGTACCGGCGGCGCCTTGATCCCCGGATTGACGTTGAACCGGCCGTCCAGATCCGGCAATTTGCTGCCGCTGCAACGGGCCACCTCATAGGCGCCCAAGGTGCAATAAGCATAAAACCGGCTCGCCGCCGGCGGATTGGCCACATCGTGCAGCATCACCTCCGACAAATGGAATACATTGTCCGCCAGCATTTTCGACTCCCGCTTGCGCTGATCGCCGTCCTGCTGCGCCAATGCAGACATTATGCCCGCGAACAGGAATACCATCCCAAATACGGCGCGTTTTTTGACCTTTGCTCCCGGTACGAACCGGAATTGCCTGGTTTTCATTTTACTTATTTTTATTTTGGTTTATTTTAGTTTGTTATTGTTTGTTATTGTTTGTTATTGTTTTTTATTGTTTGTTATTGTTGTTTTTAGTTTATTATTGTTTATTGTTGTTGAAATCCGTAACAACAATAAACCATCACAAACAACCATAAACAACTATAAACAACCACAAACCATCACAAACCATCATAAACAACTATAAACAACCATAAACCATCATAAACAACTATAAACAACCATAAACCACCACAAACCATCACAAACAACTATAAACAACTATAAACAACTATAAACAACTATAAACAACCATAAACCACCACAAACCATCACAAACAACCATAAACAACAATAAACCATCACTTCTTAGGCACCTCCCCCCGGCTGTTCCCCGGCTGTTCATCCGCATTCAGCCGGTACATTTCCACACCCACGTTGTTCACGCCGGCCAGCAGGTAAGGCATGCCCTCCACCCGGATCACCTGAAGGGATTTGGTATCGCCCGTCAGGCGGAGGCCGGATCTGGTCTGGGGCACGTATTGGAAATGGCCCTTGCCGTCACCCTGGAAGAGCTGGCCGAAATTGGCGTCGATCACGCCCATCCGGATCCGGATCGAACTCTGGTTTCCGGCCAGGATGAAATCCATATTACCGTCCTGATTGTAATCCGTCAGGGCAATGGCGTAACCGGGCGAGAACTGGGCCTGAACCGGCAAACTATGCGGCTCGAAGCGGTTGCCGAGGTTTTCAAAGTACAGGCTTTCCAACACCGTGATCTCAAGTTCACCGGCATTTTTGAGGTCGCCTTTCGAGAAGATGTTTTGAAGCTGGGCATCCGAATAGGACTCGTAGGAGGTGAACTTGCTGCGCAAACTGTAGATCTGGTCCAGCAATTCTTCCCGGCTGGCGAATGGGTATGATTTCCCCTGGATATAGCAGTTCAGGATGGGATCCACCGAGCCGTTCTTGTCAAAGTCCTTGTAGACCAGGGTCGTCGGCTCTTTTGCGTTGGCTTTGAGCTGGGTGTTCAATCCGAAATTGCCGGCCAGGATATCCTCGTCGCCGTCGCCGTCAAAATCGTAGACCGCCAGCCGGTTCCACAAGCCCGCCAACGGGCGATCGAAAAAGCGGTCGGTAGCCCTGACAAGCTTGCGCCCTCCTTCGTTCAGGAAAACCTCGATCGGCATGAATTCGCCGGCCAGCACAAGGTCCATGCGGCCGTCCTTGTTGAGGTCAACCCATTCGGCGTCCGTTACCATGCCGATCCCGGCCAGGTCGGGCGCCACTTTCGCGGCCACACTTTCAAACCGGCCGCCCTTGTTCTCCAGCAGAAAACTTTCGGGCGCCAGGGGGTATTTGCCGGGGATCACCCTGCCGCCGACAAACAGGTCCAGGTCGCCGTCGCCGTCAAAATCCGCGGCTGTGACGCAGGATTTGCTCACGCGCATATCCGGCAAAGCCTTCTGGGCGAGCCCGAATTTACCGGAGCCGTTATTGAGGTACAACCGGTCCTGGAGTGCATTATCCTTTTCCGTGTATTCATTGTACCCGCCGCTGACCACGTAAAGGTCCTGGTCGCCGTCGCCGTCGGCGTCAAAGAACAGGGCGTCCGCATCCGTATACCGGGGGTCGAACGGCAGCACGGCAGAAGATTGAAAACCGCCGCGGTCATCCTGGGTATACAACTTGCCGGGCGTTTCCTGCGCCCCGCCGACATAGACATCCTGCAGGCCGTCGCCGTTGACATCTCCGAGCGCGAGCACCGGTCCGCAGGTCGTCAGCATGGTCATCAGCAGGGGTTGCCGTTTGAAATCGTTGAACCCTTGTTCGACATGCTGATAATCAATGGCAGACGGTATTTTGGTGAATATTTTCGGGCCGGCTGCCGGCTGCGGGTTCTGCACGCCCTTGCTTTCATCTTCATTGACCTTCAGCAATTGATCGGCAGGCACTTTATCCAGCACCAGTTCCTTGCCGGAGGGCCAATCGATCCGGATGGAATCAACCGCAGCCGTTGCGCCCAGGCCGGCGTGGATCCGGTAGCTCACCGAGGACTGGAAGCCGCGGGTCGGCGAAATTTCAAAGAACTGTACCTGGCCGCCTGCATAAATCTTCACCCTGGCGCCGAGGGCGCGGGTATTCTTGCCGGCCCCGGTGAGGGAGAGCTGGATAAAATGCCGCTCGGGCTGGTGTTCCTTGCTGAGGTTTTTATACAGGGATGCAGGTTCGTTCTGGTTATTGACCACCAGGTCCAGGTCGCCGTCGTTATCGAGATCGGCATATACGGAGCCGTTGGAAAAGTTGCGTTCCCGGAATCCCCAGTCCTCGCTCACATCGGTAAAGGTCAGGTCGCCGTTGTTGTGGAATGCGTAGTTGTGTACCGGGGTGGAGCTCATGGAGGTGACCAGGTGGAAGGTATCCGCGGGTTCATGGTTTTTGGCCTTTTCGAAATAGTAATCCCCTTTGTATTTCATAAAATCGCGGTTGGTATAATCGCGATAGTATCCGTTGGTGATGAAAACGTCCTTCCAGCCGTCGTTGTCGTAATCGGCAAAGAGCGGCGCCCAGCTCCAGTCCGTATTCGAGATGCCGGCAAACTGGCCGATCTCGCTGTAGGTGCCGTCGCCGTTGTTGAGGTGGAGCATGTTGCGCATGTTCTGGAAGTAAAAGCCGTTGAGCACCATCAGGGCGTAGTGTTCGTAATTATCGGGGCCGTACAGGAGTTTTTGCCGCTTATTGTCCTCCGGCAGCATGTCCAGGGTGAAGATATCGGGCAGACCGTCGTTGTTGAAGTCGCTGACGTCGCATCCCATGGAAAAATGGGAGATATGCTGCATGTAATCGGTCAGTCGGTCGGAAAAGGTACCGTCCTGGTTGTTGATGTACAGGTAGTCGGGCTCGACATAATCATTGGTAACGTAAAGGTCGGGCCACCCGTCGTTGTTGATATCCGAGACGCTGATGCCGAGGCCGAACCCCAGGGGGTTGCCCTTGATGCCCGCCGCTTGGCTGATATCGGTGAAGCGGCCGTTGTCATTGCGGAACAGCTTGTCGCCGGCATAGGGATCGCGGGTGTTTTTCACATCGCCGAACTCAAAGGATCTGATGACGGTGACGTTGTGGTTGACGAGGTACATATCCAGATCCCCGTCGCGGTCCATATCGAAAAAGGCCGCCTGGGTGGAATAGGACGGGTCGTCGAGGCCGTATTCGCGGGCCCGTTCCGTAAAGGTGACCCCTTTGCCGCCTCCCGGCAGGTCGGTGGGGCCGTTATTGATGAACAACTGATTCCTTCGGGTATCGGGGCTGCTCTTCCCGGAGTAACAGACGTAGATGTCCAGCAGCCCGTCGCCGTTGACATCGGCCATGGACACTCCGGTTTTCCAGCCGTCGTACCCGCCCACGCCGGCCTGGTCCGTCACATCCCGGAAGGAAAACCCGCCCTGGTTGATGTAGAGCTTGTTGGGGCCCATATTGGCCGTAAAATAAAGATCCTCGAGGCCGTCGTTATTGACGTCGCCGACGGCGACCCCGCCACCGTTGTAGAAATATTCGTAGGTGAGCACATTGGAGGCAGGCGTCTCCCGGAGGGTGTTTTCAAACGTTACGCCGGTCCTGGAAGAAGGTTGCTGCTCAAACATGGCGTTTTTCTGGCCGAAAACGAAACTGCAGCAAAAGATCAGGGCCAATGCGGGTGATATCCTGTTTCTCATAAGCGATCAGGCTGTGTAGTTGGTGAAGATGGCCAGTCAAAGTTATGCATTTTAGGATAAACCATAAAAAATAAGCCCGCCTGATTGGTCAGACGGGCTTTTTCTCCGGTTTCCGAGTTCACTGAAGCCCGTACCGGACAGGCGTCAGTTCGGCCAGTTCTTCATCACCGTAAATGCGCGACCGAATGAGGAACCGCACACCAAGGGGGATCTCCAGAGAGAAGCTGGCGCCGCGGCCTTTGACAACGTCGACAATGAGTTGCGTATGCTGCCAATATTCGAACTGGTCTTTCGACATGTAAAAATCGCAGCCGTGGATCCGGCCCAGCCAGACGTCCGTTTCGTTGAGCATCAATTCGCCTTTGGGAAAACACATCGGACTTGAACCGTCGCAGCATCCGCCGCTCTGGTGAAACATCAGGTCGCCGTGTTGTTCCCGCAATTGATCGATGACGGCTCCGGCCGCATCCGTTGACAATACTCTTCTGGTCATGACGGCCGGCATTTAAAAGAAGCCTTCTGCTTTCTTCTTGTAGGAGACCAGCATGTTCTTGGTCTGGCGGTAATGGTTGAGCATCATGCGGTGGGTTTCGCGGCCTATGCCCGATTTCTTGTACCCGCCGAAGGGCGCATGCGCGGGGTAGGCGTGGTAACAGTTGACCCATACGCGGCCGGCCTTGATCTGGCGGGAGATCTGATAGGCCTGGTGCGTATCCCGGGTCCAGACGCCGGCGCCGAGCCCGTACAGGGTGTCGTTGGCAATCTCCAGGGCTTCGGCTTCGTCCTTGAAGGTGGTCACGCAAACCACGGGGCCGAAGATCTCTTCCTGGAAGACCCGCATCTTGTTGTTGCCTTCCAGAATGGTGGGCTGGATATAGAATCCGCCTTCCAGGCCTTCGTTATAGGCGGGTTCGCCGCCGGCCAGGACCTGGCAGCCTTCTTCCTTGCCGATCTTGATATAATTCAGGATCTTTTCGTACTGATCATTGGAGGCCTGGGCCCCCATCATGGTGGACGGGTCGAGCGGGTGGCCGAGTTTGACCGCTTTGGTCCGCTGGATCACCCGGGCCATGAATTTGTCGTAAATGCTTTCCTGGACCAGCAACCTGGACGGGCAGGTGCAGACCTCACCCTGGTTGAAGGCGAACATGACGGCCCCTTCCAGGCATTTGTCGAAGAATTCATCATCGGCATCCATGACGCTTTCAAAAAAGATATTGGGCGATTTTCCGCCCAGTTCGAGCGTTACCGGGATGATATTCTTGGAAGCGTACTGCATGATGAGCTGGCCGGTCGTGGTTTCCCCGGTGAAGGCCACCTTGTTGATGCGCGGATGGGAAGCCAGCGGTTTGCCCGCTTCAATACCGAAGCCGTTCACAACATTCAACACCCCGGCGGGCAGGATGCCTTCGATGAGTTCTACCAGGATCATGATGCCGACCGGCGTTTGTTCGGCGGGTTTCAGCACCACGCAGTTGCCGGCTGCCAGCGCCGGTGCGATTTTCCAGGCGGCCATCAGGAGCGGAAAATTCCAGGGAATGATCTGGCCGACCACCCCCAGCGGTTCGGGTACGTTCATGGAAATGGTGTCGGAATCCAGTTCGCTGACCGTACCTTCTTCGGCCCGGATCACGCCGGCAAAATACCGGAAATGGTCGATGGCCAGCGGCAGGTCGGCAGCTGTTGTTTCGCGGATGGGTTTGCCGTTATCCCAGGTTTCCGCCCGGGCCAGCACCTCAAGGTTTTGCTCCATGACATCCGCGATCTTCAGCAACAGGTTGCTGCGGTAGGCGGCCGGGGAGTTGTTCCAATGGGGCGCGGCCGCCCAGGCGGCATTTACGGCCAGGTCGATGTCTTCTTCCGTCGAACGGGCTACTTTGGTGTAGCCCTTTCCGTCGACGGGCGAGATATTTTCGAAGTATTGTCCTTTTACAGGGGGCGTCCATTTGCCGCCGATGTAGTTTTCATATTGGTCCTTGAACCTCGGTTTTTCCAGTGCATTCTGGACGGTTGCCATTACATCGCTCATGATGTTCCTTTTTGAGTTTGACAAATAATTTTACGATTTGAATTGATTCCAATTTTCATTCTGGAATTTTTCAATAATGCAAAATTATACTCCATTACCTTGACTGCTTTGACGAATCCTGCCAAAAGGGTGAACAATCCTTGCAAATCCCCCGTTTCCCTCCTGGAAATCAGAATATTCCTTCGCATTACCAAAGAAAACCGGTATTTTTGATTATCAAAACTGCGATTGAACATGGATTTGCCCGTTGATTTTTTAAAAGGCAGAAGACTGGAAACGCTGGTGGAGAACCAAACGTCTTACACGCTGGAGAATGCCGCCATGCACGTATTCGAAACCCACCAGGCAGCCGAGCGGGTATTCCTGCAATTCGATCAGCCGGTGCTGGCCAGCATGTTCCAGGGCAAAAAAGTGATGCACCTGCGCAGTCATCAATCTTTCGATTTTCTGCCCGGCGAGTCGCTCATCCTCCCTTCCAACGAAGTCATGTGCATCGATTTTCCGGAAGCCCGGATGGACAACCCGACGCGTTGCCTGGCTATGGCCATTTCAGAGGACAAGATCAGGGAAGTGATCATGCTGATGAACGAAAACCTGCCCAAAGCGGACGACGCGGAATGGCAGTTCATGGATTACAATTTCCATTTCACCAACGATACCGGCATCTACCAGATCATTCAGCGCCTGCTGTTCCTGTTTACCGAAAACCATCCCTCCAAGGACCTGTTTGTCAATTTCATGCTCAAGGAACTGATCATCCGGATCCTGCAGGCCGAATCCCGGAAAATTTATACCGACAAAGCGCTCACGCTCAGCAGCAACAACCGCCTCGCCTTCATCATACAGTATATCCGGGAAAACCTCGACAAACCGCTCACCATAGAAGAACTGAGCCGCAAAGCCTACATGAGCGATTCCAATTTCCACCGCGTATTCAAAAATGAGACCGGCATTTCTCCGGTGGACTTCATCAATAACGAACGGATCAAACTGGCCACCAGCCTGCTGCAGGATCCCAACATGAAGATCAAGGAGGTTTATATGGCCTGCGGCTTCGACAGCCGGTCGTATTTCAACCGGGTCTTCAAGCGCAAAAAACGCCTCTCGCCCAAGGCGTTCCAGGTCAAGGCAGCCAACCGCTGAACATCACAAAGCCTGTGCCTTGTAAGCTTTGGGCGACAGTTTGGTATGCTTCTTGAAAAAATTGGAAAAGTAGAAAGGATCCAGAAATCCCAATTCGTAGGCGACTTCCTTTACCGGCATTTTTTCGTAGGTCAGCAATCGCTTCGCTTCCGAGATGATCAGGCCGTACACCACGCTCTGCGCCGTTTTACCGGCATGCAATTTGGCCAGTTCGTTGAGTTTTAATTCAGTGGTTTGCAACGCCTCCGCAAAATAACTGATGGTAAAATTGCGCTTGAAATTGCCGCGCACCATTTCCAGGAATTTCAAAAACAAGGCATCCGGCTTATAGACCTCCTCCCCTTGCGAGATCTTGGCCCGGTTGACGGCCACCAGGATGAGCTTGACGTAGGCGTGCAGAGCGATCAGGTATTGAAAGGGCTTTTCCGTCAGTTCGTCCCGGATCATTTTCAACGGTCCTTCCACCGTAGCCGGGTCCGGAACCCCAATCACCTCGTTCATATCAAAGTGGCAAAAAAGACCGTTCTGGAAAACCAGCTCCAGGTCAAAATCATCCTTGCAGAAAAAATCAAAGGTGAACTCCAGCACCCAGCCTTTCACCCGCTCCCGGCTTTTGGCATAATGGATCTGTCCGGAAGTAATGGTGATCAACTGGCCCTTTTCCAACCGGAAATCGCTTTCGTCAACCGCCAGGGTAACCGCCCCCTCCGAGCACCAGATCAGTACGTACCGGACAACCCGGCGGGGAGATGCCAGACCGGCATAATCTTCAAGTGGGAATATTTCTATCATAGGGCATAATATACAAAAAATGCTCAATCCGTCGAGACAGCGGCTGCGATCCTCGAATCCGCCGTCCCGTAATACAGGATCCAGCTGCCCTTAAAATGGACCAATCCTTCCACAAAACAAACTTCGTTCACCTCGCCCACTTTTTCGTAATCCTTATCGGGGTGAATGAAATAGCCGGCGGTCCGGTCGAGGAGTTTCCAGGGTCGACTGCCGTCAAACAAGGCCTGACCGGCAGCGTAGGTGAACTTCGGCAACCCAGGATCATTGAAATTGGCGGCATTGCTGCCGTTGTAGATCAACAGGATGCCGTGTTCGGTCTGCAAGGCGTACGGGCCGGGCTCCACCAGCCGGCTGTCGAAATACCCCGCTCTGGAGTGAAGCACTTCGATCAATTTCCCGCTTTCTTCATTCTCCGCCGGCGACCACCGGATCAGGTCCTCCGAAGCGGCCATGAACAGGTCGGTATCGCCGAAATACATCCGGTATTTTCCCGCTATTTTCACAGCTATGGCCCTGCCGCCTTCCTGCCGGGCCACGACAGCGCCGGACTTTGACCAGGTATCGCGGTATTTCGAATCCGTGAGCACCGGGCCGTGTTTGGTCCAGGTCTGCAGGTCCGTTGAGGAAGCCAGGCACAGCCGGGCGGTCTTTCCGTCGTAGGCGGTGTAGGTCATGATATACGTACCGTCTTCGCGCTCGACGATCCGGGGGTCTTCCGTTCCGTCAAAATAGGACTCTCCGGGAATGAGCGGGCCTTCTGCTTTTCGGTAATTCCACTCGTAGACCTTCATGCTATCGTTGGCCGGGTAAAAAACGGGCTTCGGGCGTTTCACAAAATGTAACCCGTCCGCGCTGACGGCCATACCGATCCTGGAAGTGCCGGTATGGTCCTGCGCCCGGTAGAACAAATAAACCGAATCCCCCCTGACCACCGCGGCCGGGTTGAGTACATTGCGCTCTTCCCAATTGACGCGCTCGCCGGAGACCGGGCAATCGAAGGTCAGGTCAGGAGCGGGAACCAGAATGGGGTTGAGGCTGTCCGCTTTGACGAACCCTTCGAGCGTCCAGTTGTTTTGAGGTATTGCAGGTTCCTGCCGGGCATCGGGTTTGCACCCCGTGAGGAACGCCGGCAGCAGGAAAAACCAAAGGTATCCAGGTTTTTTCATGGTGTTGTTGATTCAGGCCTACATTCAGCCTCACCGCCAGGCATACGGGTATGGTATGCGACGGCCGGTCAGGCATACGATCAGGCAAATGTAGTCAACCTGTCCTGGATTCAAACGCGAAACCCGCATGTTTCAGCCGGCGGTCTCACCCATTGCCGGTCAGCATGTAGTCGTCAAAAATGACCTGAGGCCGGTTGGATTGCTGCAGGTTCCAGGCCGTAATGACCACCACCATTTCCCGTTCGGGCCAAACGATGATATTCTGACCGCCGGCGCCGCGGGCGAGGAAGACTTTTGCCGGCCGTCCGTCGGGGGAAGTTCTGAGCACGGGGTTGCTCCACCAGAAATATCCGTAATCATAGCCGGCGTAATAACGGTTGCCCTCAACATCGTGCACTTTGGGAGAAACGGCCTCCTGCGCAAACCACGATGGAATGACCTGCCGGCCTTCCCATTTACCCCCTTGCAGATAGAGCTGTCCGATCCTGGCCATATCCCGGGCCGTCATAAACAGCAGCGCCATGCCGTTGTTTTGGGGCCCGCCGTTGCCTTGCCAGAAGAAGGTATGGTCAATCTCCAGCGGTTTGAACAGGTACCGGTCGGCGAACGAATCGATGCGCATGCCGGAGGCGGCCTGGATGACCCCGGTGGTGAGCACCGGAGCCGCATTGCTGTAATTGAAGCGGGCGCCCGGCGCCGTATCCATCGGCGTTTTCAGGATCGTTTCAAACCAATTGCCTTCAGTTGCCAGCACCTTGCGCCAGGTGTTTTCCGGGTCGTCCCAGGGCGCTTCCTTCCATTTGAGGCCGTGTCGCTGGGTCAGCAGATCCCGGATCCGGATCCCGCTCTTCAGCGTGTCCCGTCCTTCAATGTACGGAAAATAGGCGCTGATCGGCTGGTCGACGCCGGGGATCAACCCCTGTTGGAGGGCGCAACCCAGCAGCGTCGCCACAATGCTTTTGGTAGCCGATTGCAACTGATGGAGCGAATCCGGGGTCCAGTCCCGGTAATAACGCTCAAAAACCAGCTTGCCTTTTTCAACCACCAACAAGCTGTGGACCTCTCCATAGGCATCGGCCCGGATGGCGCTGTCCGCCCGGAGAAAGGCCGGATCATCCTGCGGACCGGGTCTGTAGTGCGAAAAATCAATCTGACAGGCAATAGAAAAGGGAAACCATAAAATGGTCAGGAGTGTAAACAGTATATGCTTCATTTTCAGTCGGGTATTTCTGAACAGATGCGATTTCCGTCTTTTTTGGCGTACAACCCGAATAATCAGCTTCCGCTGTGACATAAGTCATCAGAATTCAGCCCTGAATCTCCAACCTTGCAGGCAAATTCCGCCTTATGGAAATCCTGGAGCATTCCGGCAAATTACCCTG
>WBZL01001397.1_pt1 | contig 25453 bp, 20 predicted proteins | sample 5204291 | NCBI WGS metagenome assembly WBZL01 (sample SAMN12344345, study PRJNA552823) | activated sludge metagenome | biome: Activated sludge suspended growth; feature: Nitrification reactor; material: Wastewater; isolation source: activated sludge from nitrification reactor of wastewater...
CATCGACGAGGCGATCGCGACGCTCCGCCAGCGCCTCGCCGAGGCGGGCATCAACGCCAAGATCAGCGGCCGGCCGAAGCACATCTACAGCATCTACAAGAAGATGCAGCGGAAGCGGGTCGGCCTCGACGAGATCTACGACGCCAGCGCGGTGCGGGTGATCGTCGACGAGCTCCCGCACTGCTACGCGACGCTGGGGCTCGTGCACAGCCTCTGGACCCCGATCAGCGGCGAGTTCGACGACTACATCGCCAAGCCCAAGGGGAACGGCTACCAGTCGCTCCACACCGCGGTGGTCGGGCCCGGCGGCAAGGCGCTCGAGGTGCAGATCCGGACCGCGGAGATGCACCAGCTCGGCGAATTCGGCGTCGCCGCCCACTGGCGCTACAAGGAGAACCGGCGGGCGAACCGCCTCGCCGACGAGCGCTTCAACTGGCTCCGCCAGCTGATGGACTGGCAGAAGGACGTCACCGACCCGCGTGACTTCGTCGAGTCGCTGAAGACCGACATCTTCCAGGATCAGGTCTACGTGTTCACGCCGACCGGCGACGTGATCGACCTGGCGGTCGGCGCGACCCCGGTCGACTTCGCCTACCGGGTCCACACCTCGGTCGGCCACCGCTGCCGCGGCGCGCTGATCAACGGCCAGATCGTGCCGCTCGACCACAAGCTCCAGACCGGCGATCGGGTCGAGATCCTCACCCACAAGGGCGAGCAGCCGAGCCGCGACTGGCTGAACCCGCAGCTCGGCTACGTGCACACCGGCTCGGCGCGGCAGAAGATCCGGCAGTGGTTCCGCCAGCAGGGGCGCGAGGCGGCGATCGTCCAGGGGCAGGGCCTCCTCGAGCGCGAGCTCCGGCGCGCCGGCCTCGAGCGCTACAAGACCGACGACGTGGCTGCGCTGGTCGAGCAGCGCGGCGAGGACCTGCTGGCGGCGATCGGCTACGGCGACACGACGAGCGGCGCGGTGGTCGCCAAGGTCCTCGATCACGAGCGCGAGCAGGCCCGGCAGCAGATGCTGGCCGAAGAGGCAGCCGCGCTCACCGCCCCGCCGGAGCCGACCCGGCGGCAGGTCCAGGCGGCGGCGAAGGCGAAGGGCGGGGCCGCGGGGGTGTCGATCGCCGGGGTCTCGGACATCCTCAGCCACCCGGCGCGCTGCTGCACGCCGGTGCCGGGCGATCCGGTGATCGGCTACATCACCCGCGGGCGGGGCGTCGCCATCCACCGCCGCGACTGCCCGAACATCGTCTCGAGCCCCGAGCCGGAGCGCCTCATCGAGGTCGACTGGGGCCACGCCCGCGGTCGCACCTACCCGGTGCCGATCACCGTGGTGGGCCGCGACCGGCCCGGGCTCATGCGCGACATCCTCGACGTGATCTCGGACTTCGGGGTGAACCTCGGCCACGCGAGCATGTCGGCCAACAAGCGCGAGGGGACGGCCACGCTCTCGGCGACGCTGGAGGTGCAGAGCAACGAGCAGGTGGTCCGCATCCTCAACAAGATCGAGCGGGTGGCCGACGTCGATCGGGCGCGGCGGAACACCGAGTGAGCGAGGTCGGCCGCGGGCGCGTGCCCGCGGCCGCGAGGCGGCGGCTCAGAGGTCCTCGCCCGGCTGCACGCTCTCGAGGTAGCTCTCGAGCGGGGCGTCGTCGTCGAGGAGCTCGTCGATGAACTTGCCGAGGTCCATGTCGAGCTCCTGGATCTCGGTGCCCTCGTAGGTGACGATCCCCGTGCAGTGCGAGGAGTTGAACTCGCGCCAGTAGGGGAGGTAGTAGGCGAGGTTCTCGTGCTCGTCGTAGAGCGACATGAGGAGCTTGGTGTCCGACGCCCAGTAGTCGAGGATCTTGTCCTTGGTCGGATCCGGGTAGAAGCGCTCGTAGGAGTAGCGCGAGTAGTTGTAGTCGCGCTGGAAGTAGACGGTGCTCAGGCGGTCGTCCGGGAACATGGTCGCCAGGAGCGCGTTGAGGTTGCCGAAGTCGTCGTGGAGGGTGTTGCCCTCGGGGATCGTGTCGAGGATGGGGTCGACGTTCCACGACTCGCGGATCTTGGTGTGGAGGGGCCCCGAGTAGCCCTCGCTCGGGAAGATCGGGCCGGAGTCGTCGAGGAGGTAGCCGCGGTCGGCGGCGAGCCCCTTGCGGAAGAAGTAGTAGTTGATGAGCGAGCCGGCGCCGCCCGCCGAGCAGCCGGTGACCATCAGGCGGTCGATCTGCGGGAAGGAGGCGTCGAGCGACTCGATCGTCCGCATGATGTTGTCGTGGCCGTTGTGGTGGTACTCGATCGGCGGCTCGACGCCGTTCGGGTCCTCGTAGGTCATCACGTTGTTGCCGGTGTGGACGTCGCCGGTGCAGTAGGGGATGAAGACGAGGTTCCAGTCCTTGGCCGGGTTGTCGATCACGTCGCGGCGGAGGATCGGCGAGAGGACGCCGTACTGGTCCATGTGGCTGTCGGGGATGCCGTTGGGGTTGGCGGCGCCGAGCGGCGACTTGCCCGAGCAGGTCTCGTAGTCCCAGCACGCGCCGCCGGGCTCGAGGTAGACGAGGACGTTCTTCGAGGTCTCGGAGAGGTTGACGAAGTACTTGTACTGGCTGCCGTTCGAGCAGATCGCGCCGGGGGGCTCGCGCTTGACCCAGACGCCGTAGGGCTCGGGCTCGCCGCCGGTGGTGCCGTCGCTCGACGAGCCGCTCTCGGTCGACGGGGCGGTGGTGACCGTGCCGCTGAGCGACCCCGCGCTGGTCGACGAGGTGCTCGACGACGATGAGCCGGACGAGCTCTCGCTGCCGCTCTCGCCCGCGGTGGTGTCGCCCGGGCCGGTGCAGGCGGCGAGGGCGGCGAGGGCGGCGAGGAGGGGGACGCTCCGAAGGGGATGGAAGGAGGCAAGCATGGTCATGGGTAGCTCCCGTCCGCGAGGGCGGCGATCGCGGTCGACACTAGCAAGAAGGTCCGAGACGACGGGGGGGGCGCCGCGCGCCGATGGATCTGTGATTTCACACACCCCGACTCTGGAGGTGCCCTGCTCTCGCCGCGCGCTTCTGGGTTGCCCGGTCGGGCCGATGATGCGAAGGTGCAGGAATGCGAGTCTCTTGGATCCTCACGTCTGGGGGGTTTGTCAGCTTCTTCCTCGGCATGGCCGGGGTGGCCTCCGCAGAGGGGGCCTTCTCGCTGGACCTCCCCCCGCAGGGCATCTACGGCGGGACAGATGTGGGGACCTGCGGCTGGCCGACGACGGTCGAGCTCGAGGGCGCGTGCACGGGGACGCTGGTCCATCCGCAGGTCGTCATCTACGCCCAGCACTGCGGCACCGGCTACAACAACATCTTCTTCGGCGAGAACATCAACGGCGGCGCCGGCCGCACCGTCAAGACGGAGTTCTGCAAGACCTACCCGGGCGGCGGCCCCGGGACCGGCATGGACTTCGCGTTCTGCAAGCTCGCGGAGCCGGTCACGGACGTGCCGATCGTGCCGATCCTGATGGGCTGCGAGACCAGCGTGCTGCAGCCCGGCCAGGAGGTGACGATCGTCGGCTTCGGCAACGCGGACAACGGCCCCTACGGGGTCAAGCGCGAGGTCACGACCACGATCAACAGCATCAACAACGGCGAGGCGTTCATCGGCGGCAACGGCAAGGACTCGTGCCAGGGCGACTCGGGCGGGCCGGTCTTCGTCAAGCTCTCGAAGTCGCTCTCGCCGCAGGCCGACGACACCTGGCGGGTCTTCGGGATCACCTCGTACGGCGGCGCCTGCGGGACCGGCGGCTACTACTCGATGATGCACAACGGGATCGCGTGGTTCGAGCAGGAGTCGGGGATCGACCTCACGCCCTGCCACGAGGTCGACGGCACCTGGAAGCCGACAGGCGCGTGCGTGGGCTTCCAGCTCGACCCGGGGGCGGGCAGCGGCGACTGGCAGTCGGGCTGTCAGCCGGGCCCGGTGGCGGGGGCGAGCGCGATCTGTGGCCCCGCGGTGGCGCCCGATGACACCCCGCCGACGGCGATCATCACGGCGCCGATGGACGGGGCGGAGTACACGGGCGAGGGCGGCGCGAACGTCGAGCTCGACATCACCGTCGACGCCCAGGACGCCGAGTGGGGGGTGAAGGAGGTCCGCCTCGTCATCAACGGCAAGGAGCAGGGGGGCGACTCGGTGCCCCCCTACGAGTGGAAGGCGGTGTCCTTCCCGACCGGCCAGTGGACGATCGGCGCGGTGGTGGTCGACCTCGCCGACAACATGGGGGTCGCCGAGGACGTGGCGATCGGCGTGAACATGCCGGCGCCCGAGCCGGAGCCCGAGACCACGGGCACCAGCGGCGGCGGGACGGACGGGACGGACGGGACCGGCGGCAGCGGTGGTGGGACCGGCGGGACGGACGGGACCGGCGGCAGCGCGACGGCCGGCAGCGGCGGGAGCGCGACGGCCGGCAGCGGCGGGAGCGCGACGGCGACCACCGGCGGTGAGGATGAGGACGAGGGCTGCGGCTGTCGGCAGGGCGGCGGCGGCCCGGCGCCTGCCCTCCTCCTCGGCTTCGGCGCGCTGCTCCTCCGGCGGCGGCGGCGAGAGCAGCCATGATGCGCGTGGTGACCTGACTCTCCGGTCAGGTCACCTGGATGACGCCAGGAGCGCGGCTGGGACCTCGCCCGGGAGCGTGCCAGGAGCGCGGCAGGCTCGGCTCGGCCGCGCGAGCGCCGGCTCTTGGCGCTATCATCGGCGCGCGAGGACATCATGGACGAGCTCCCGCCGATCACCCGCTTCATCCACGGCCCGCGCTTCCACCACGCGGCGGCGAGCCAGGTCGACATCGCCGCCTCACCGACGCGGGTGTGGGAGGTCCTCGTGGACTTCGCGCGCTACCCGGAGTGGAACCCGCTCACGTACGAGGTGGAGACGCAGGTAGCCGAGGGCGCGCGGGTGACGATGCGGGTGCGCTTGCCGGGGAAGCGGCCGCGGACCGAGGTGACGACGATGCACGCGATCGTGCCGGGGCGGCGGATCTGCTGGGGGATGGTGATGGGGCGGCCGTCGCTCCTCAACACCAACCGGATCCAGCTCCTCACGCCGACCGCGGGCGGGGGGACCCGCTACTTCACCGAGGACAGCTTCAGCGGCTGGCTGGTGCCGGTGGTGAAGGGGCTCTATGGCCCGGCGATCCAGGCGGGCTTCGAGGCGATGACGGCGGCGCTCAAGGCCCGCTGCGAGGCGGGTTGAGCTACTCGTAGTCGGCGGGGTCGAGGTCGATCGACTCGGCCATCTCGCGCCAGTCGTAGCCGAGGGCGTCGGCGGCGGCGAACCAGCGGCGGGCGCCGGCGACGTCGACGTCGACGCAGTCGCCCGTCGCGTGCATGATCCCGAGGGTGGCGGCGGATTTTCCGTGGCCCGCGTCGGCGGCCCGCGTGTACCACTCGATCGCACGCGCAGGGTCGCGGGGGAGCCCATTGCCGGTCGCGTGGAAGGCCCCGAGGTTGGCCATCGCGCGCCGGTTGCCGGCCGCGGCCGCGCGCGCGCACCAGCGGATCGCGGCGGCGCGGTCCTCGGGTCCGCCGAGGCCCTGGGCGCTCATCGCGTAGAGCTCGAACATCGCGTCGGCGTGGCCGCGGGCGGCGGCCTCCTCGTGGAGGATCCGGGCGGCGGCGTGGTCGGCGGGGCGACCCAGGCCGTGGAAGGCGTAGAGGGCCTCGATGTAGCGGACGCGCCCCTCGGGGTCGTCGCCGCGGGCGCCGTCGAGCCAGGCGAGGGCCTCGGCGTGGCGGGCCTCGTCGCCCGTGCGCCAGATGATCTCGGCGGCCCGGGCGGCCGCGGCGGCGTGGCCGGCCCGAGCGGGGCCTTCGAGGGCGGCGAGGGCGGCGTCGATGTCGCCGGTGTGGAGGTGGAGCTCGGCCAGGTCGCAGGCGGCGTCGCGGTCACCGAGCTCGGCGGCGCGGGTGAGGGCGGCGCGGGTGAGGGCGGCGAGCTCGGCGAGGAGGGCGTCGTCGACCTCGCCGAGGCCGATCATCGCGTCGGTCGCCCGGAACTCGAGGGCGAGGCGGGCGCGGCGGGCGGCCTCGCGGAGGCTCGTCGGGTCCGCGGCGGCGATCGCCGCGCGGAGTTCGTCGCACTTCTCCTGGGCATCGAGGGCGCGTCCGTCCATGTCGCGGACATAGCGTAAGACGCGGCCGCGTTCCAGGGCTGGCGCGGAGCGGCGCACCAGGGTGCCGGGGCGGTGCAGATGTCCCCATGGTCAGATCAACGGGGCCGGGCGCGCCGGGCAGGGCGCGCCCGGTGAGCTGGCCGATGGGACAGTCGCGCTCAGTGGCTGACGGCGAGCTTGAGGGTGGCGTCGTCGCGGGCCATCGGCGCGGCGGCGATCCGGGTCTCCTCGAGCGGGGCGTCGGCGCGCTCGTGCTCGCCGACGATGAGGACCGGGTAGCCGGCGATCGAGCGGGCGACCTGGAGGCCGCTCACCACCGCTGACTCGATGCAGCCGAGGTTGAGGCCGCTGTCGACCCAGTCGCCGGCGAGGAAGAGGTTGCGGAGGCCGGTGCCGTCGACCCGCAGGCGGTGGCGATCGGCGCGGGGGAGGGAGAGGACGTGGCGGCCGCTGCCGGCGATCGACGCCCAGAAGTGCTGAGTGTCGAGGCGGCCCTCGGCCATCCGCCGCTCGGGGTCGACCAGGAGGTTCCAGTCGAGGCCCGAGGTGAAGCCGGCGGTGCCGTCGGGCCAGAGGGCGCGGGTGTTGGCGCCGAGCCACTTGGCGGCCTGCGCCTTGAGCCAGGTCCGAAGGGCCAGCTCGCGCTCGCGCGGGTCGGCGGGGAGGGCGTCGACGACGGCGTCGGGGATGGCGCCGTCGAGCGCGATCGAGGCGCCCGGCCAGAAGTTGCCGCGCCACGCCTCGGTGGGGATCCGGGAGGAGGTGTTGACCCAGCGGGGGAAGGGCGCCGGGAAGTTGGCGCCGGCCTCGGGGTCGCCGGGCTGGCCGACCAGCTGCGACCAGCTCGGGTGGAGCCAGAGCTGGGCGCCGCCGACGGCGACGCTGGCGAGGTTGTCGAGCATCGACTGCCAGCGCGGCGACTTGCGGGCGAGGTCAGCGGCGATCTTGCGGAGGGCGGCCGGCGGGATCCCGAGGATCACCTGGTCGAAGTCGCGGCCGCGGCGGAGGAGGATCTCCTCGACCTCCGGCGAGTCCTGCGACTCGAAGTCGAAGGCGCGGATCTCGGGGGCGTCGCCGAGGACGATCTGGTGCCAGCGCGGCTGGTGCGGCCAGCAGGGGAGCCCCTTCACGGCCACGAGGGGCTCGTAGCGGACATTCGGGCGCTTGAGCTCGACCTGCTTGCCGAGGGTGATCGCGGCGACCGAGTCGCCGCCGCGGCTCAGGTGGAGGTGCTTCACCTTGTGGAAGAAGCGGAAGCGGACGCCGCGGCGGCGGAGGAGCTGGTAGAGGGGGGCGAAGACGGTCTCGCCCATGCCCGCCTGCGGGGCGTAGTAGAGGGCGCCGCGGTAGGTGAAGAAGAGGCGGAGGAGGAGCCGCACCATCGCGCTGGCAGCGATCGAGGGCTTCTGCCGGTCGCCGCCCTCGTAGGCGTGGAAGGCGTCGTAGAGGCCGAGGACGAGCGGGTGGTCGACGAGGTCCTTGGCGGCGCCGTGGCGGGCGAGCCAGCCGCGGAACTCCTCGTTGCCGATCGCGTCGAAGCCCCGCGTGCCGGCGTAGAGGCGGTCCTCGAGGATGCCGCGGGCGACGGCGAAGGCGAGGCGGAGCGGGCCGAGGAAGTGGGGGAAGCGGAGGCCCTCGGGGGCGGCGGCGATCGCCGCGAGGCCGAGCTCGGCGGCGGAGAGGAGGGGGAGGGCCCAGGCGCGGAGGAGGCGATGGTCGGCCTCGTCGCCCCGATCGACCTCGGCGGCGGCGGCCGCCTGGAGGATCGCGTCGTAGTCGACGGCGCCGCCGTCGCGGCGGGGCTCGGCGGCGTAGCTGGGGACGCCGAGCTTGCGGGCCCGGTCGATCTGCGCGTGGACGAGGTCGCGGGCGCTGGGCTCGGCGACCGCGAGGATCTCGGAGAAGGAGGGGAAGCGCTCGTGCAGCTGAGGGATGCTCTCGACCAGCCACGCGAGGAGGAGGCCGACGTAGCCCCAGGTGGTGGGCAGCGGGGCGCAGGCGCCGGGCTGGGCGTCGTTGCGGGGGAGGGTGAGGGGCCACACCGGCGAGCGCCCGGGGACGTCGCTGCGGAGGTAGAGGGTGTCGGCGGGGTGGAAGGCCTCCTTGAAGGTGGCCATCGGCGCGCCCGGGGTGCGGCCGAGCTCCTGGTAGCAGCGGCGGAGCATCGCCAGGGCGTTGTCGTAGAAGCCGAAGAGGATGTGGCCGCCGCGCTCGGCGCTGCGCTCGTGGGCGTCGGCGTCGCGGCCGCTCGCAGCCTTGCCGCCGAGGCGCCAGCCGATCTGGTAGACGGTGATCGAGTAGCGGTCCTCCCAGCCGGGCTGGCTGGTGATGGCGAAGACCGCGGCGAGCGAGCCGAAGCCGCCGCCGAGGACCGCGATCCGTGTCTTGCGTGGGGTCATGCGCCACCTCCTCCGAGGCCCCGCCGACGTGGTCGCCAGGTCAGGTCCTCGCGGGTGGAGGTTAGTGCGCGATGCCGCGCGTGTCCATCGCCGCGTGCGCGGGATCAACCGACGCCGTTCGGCGCCTTCTCGACGATATCGATGAAATTGTGAATGAACCCACAGCTCGAGCAGACGAAGGAGCGCACGGGCGCGGAGTGCGTGAAGCCACCCTGCGGCGAGGTGAAGCGGAGGGTGCTCATGCTCAGCGGCAACGGGGCGCGGGTGTCGTGCCCCGCGAAGATCGCCACCGGCAGGAGGGTGCCGCGGCAGAGGGCGCAGGCCTGGCGGGCGCGGGCGTGCCGGATCTCCTGGCGCTCCTCCACGATCCGGGCGAGGCGGTCCTCGAAGCGCTCGAGCTCCTCGCGGAGGGCCTTGTTCTCGCGCTCGAGTTCGCCGAGCTGGTGCATGAGCGCCTGGCGATCGTCGCGGTAGACCATGCCGAGAAAGTAGCCCGGATCGGCGCTGCGGGACACTACGCGGGGGCCGGCGGGCGCGGCCGGTCGGCCGGGGACTTGCTATGGTCCGCGCGTGTCCAGGTTCCAGACCCGCCGCTGCTCCGCGCCAGGGTGCAGCCTCCGCTTCCCGGTCGCGGCCGACTCGTCGCTCGGCGATCGCTGCCCGCACTGCGGCGCCGCCACCGAGGCGGTCGACGCGGTCTACGACACCGCCGGCGCGCGCGACCTCGTCAACGCGCCGCCTGGGCCGGCGCTCGAGGTGCTCCTCGACAACGTGCGCTCGCTGCGGAACGTCGGGGCGATCTTCCGCAGCGCCGACGGGGTCGGTGTCCGGCACGTGCACGTCGGCGGCTTCACGCCGACGCCGGAGCACCCGGGGATGGCGAAGACTTCGCTCGGGGCCGAGCGCTCGGTGCCGTGGACCCTGCACCGCGACGGGGCGGCGGCGGCGGCCCGGCTCCGCGACGCGGGCCTTCGGCTCTGGGCGCTGGAGGGCGGGCCGCGCTCACGCTCCCTCTTCGACGCGCCCTCGCCGGGCGGCGACCAGGCGGTGCTCCTGGTGCTCGGTCACGAGGTGTCGGGGGTGGATCCGCGGATCGTCGACCTCTGCGAGGCGGTGGTCCACCTGCCGATGATCGGCACCAAGGGGTCGCTGAACGTCGCGGTAGCGTTCGGGATCGCGGCGTACTCGATCCGCTACGGGCTCCGCGCGCCGAGGCCGTGATGGGCGGCGCGGCGGCGGGGCTCAGCCGGTCTTCTTGCTGACGCGGACGGTGATCTCGGCGGCGCCGGCCTCGGTGGCGATGACGCGGAGGCGGTAGGTGCCGCCCTGGTCGTCCTGGACGTAGAAGAGGGTCTCGCCGGCGGGGACGGCGACCTTCTCGTGGGTGGTGTCGCCGGCGCCGCCGAGCTCGAGCGCCGACACCCGGCAGTCCTCGGTGAGGGCAGGGCACGAGAAGAAGCCAGGGTTGGCGTAGCCGTAGGACGCGCCCGGCGGGAGGTCGTCCTGGGTGACGAAGAAGAGGTAGGGGACGTTGTCGGCGCCGCGGCGGTAGTAGAAGTCGACCGCGTCGTTGTTCTTCCAGTAGTCGCCGAGGATCAGGTCGGAGAGCTTGGCGGCCTGGTCCTGCAGGAAGGGGCGCGCGGCCTCGGCGATCGCCGAGCCGGAGACGCCGATCGGGATCTGCGAGAGGGTGAAGGCGACGTCGGCCTTGCCCTCGGGGATGTCGCCGTAGGGCGGGGTGTGGAGGGCGACCTGCGCGACCTCGGTGAGGAGCTCCCAGACGAACTGGTCCTTGGGCGGGTTGCCGAGGTTGAGGAAGACGTCGAAGACCGACCAGCCGGGGGGGTTGTTCGGGTAGTCGCCGGCGGGGCCGATGGTCACCTGCGCCGAGCAGATGAAGAGGAGCTCGTAGCACTTGTCGAAGATCCGATCGCCGTAGCGGAGGTGGGCGGCGCGGACGATCAGGTGCTCGGCGAGCCAGGGGTCGATCGACCAGGCGGAGCCGGCGGCGATCTGCATGTCGGGGAGGTTCTTCTTGCACTTGTCGTCGCCGACGCACGAGCTGACGAACGAGGGGTGCTCGTAGACGGCGAAGCGCATGTCGACGGTCGGGTCCTCGACGACGCCCTCGATCGTGAACTTGTTGGGGTCGTTGAAGTCGAACTCGAGCTCGTCGTCGAAGGTGGGCGGGGTGACGTCGACGACCGTCGACATGTAGCCCTTGAGGTTGCCGTTGGCCTTCGAGAGGTCGGCGCCGTCGAGGAGGCGGAGGTTCGACTCGGCCGACATGTTCATGCTGAACTCGGGCGAGAGGACCACGCTCTTGGTCTGGAAGTTGGGGTCGAGGAGGCCGGGGTGGTCGCCGGCGGGGCCGAACTTGTCGCCGAGGGAGGCGAGGTCGGTGAGGGCGTCGTAGAGGGAGATCGGCAGGGTCTTGCCGTCGCCGCCGATCGCCGGGTGGGTGGCCAGGAGGTCGGTCTGGATCGCCTGGGTGAGCATGTCGGTCGGGACGAAGGGGGTCGTCCGCGGCAGGCCGAGCGACTCGCTGAGGATCTGGGCGAAGCCGCCGCCGATCTTGAGGAGATCGGCGAGCTCCTGCATGCCGGCGATCGACGTGCCCGCGACCTCGGAGTTGGCGGGCGTCATGGTGAGGAGGCGGACCAGCGAGTACTCGGCGCTGGTCTTCCAGGTGCTGTCGGGGCCCTTGAAGGTCTGGCCGAGGGGGGTCAGCGAGCAGTCGTGCTGCGGATCGGCGCTGTCGAGCTTCCACTTGTCGCCGCAGGCGTAGGTGATCTCCGTGAGGGCGTTGGTGAGGAGGGGGGTCGAGTCGACCTCGACGAGGAGGATGTCCTTGGCGGTGTCGCCGAAGAGCTCCGAGACCTGGTCGCGGTTGAGCTGGAGGCTCAGGGGCGGGACCGGGGCGTCGTTGATGCGGAGGACGATCTCCTCCTCGTCGTCGTACATGCCGCCGCCGGAGTCGCTCTCGCTCCCTGAGCCGTCGGTGCCGGTTCCGCCGCTCTCGGTCCCGCCGAGGGTGGTCGTGGACGACGAGCCGGTCGCGCTGGTCATCGAGCCGCCGCCGCAGGCGAGGGCGGCGAGGCCGAGGGCGACGAGCGCGGTGGAGGTGCCGAGGTCGCGGAGCATCACAGCTTGCGACGCTATCACAGCGGTGAGGGGGAGGGCAGCGGCGGCGCCCTCCGCACCCGTGCGGGCGTCCGCGGGCCCCGAAACGCCGTGCGGCGGGCCGCCCGATCGGGGGACCCGCCGCACGCTCGCGTCGCTGGCTCGCTCTAGAAGAGGTGCATGTCCTCTTCGGGCGGGATCGTGAGGGGGAACATGTTGCCCCACTCGTTGTCGTCGATGCCGCCGAGGCGGCGCAGCGACTTGTGGACGTGGCGCGGCTCGATGCGGATGCCGCCGGGGTCGACGGCGAGGGTGCTCGGGTTGACCGAGAGGGCGACGTGGCCCTCGTCGGTGGCGCCGAGGACCTTGTTGCCGGGGATGCCGGCGCCCATCAGCATCATGCTGGTGATCGACCAGTGGTCCTTGCCGTTGCCGTCGTTGTAGCGGGGCGTACGACCGAAGTCGGACCCCACGAGGACGACGAGCTTGTCGGCGACGCCCTGCGCCTCGGCCTCCTGCCAGAGGTAGTCGATCTGGTGGAGGAGCGCGGCGAGGCGGGGGATGTGGCTCTGGTCGTGGTTCCCGTGGGTGTCGAAGCCGCCCATGCTGAGGTTGACCGCGGCCGAGATGCCGGCGCGGTAGGCGGCGATCGCCACCTGGACCTGCCGCTCGTCGCCGTTGTTGGAGAGCGGGTTCGGCAGGTACTCCTGGAGCTTCTTGAGCTCGTTGGTGCCGGTGCGGGCGGCGTAGAGCATCGAGATCGCGTTGCGGACGCGCGGCAGGTTCTCGACGGTCTCGAGGTGGTCGCGGCGCTCGTTCTGCGCCGCCAGGATCAGCTCCATCGCCTTGTCGGAGTGGAAGGTGCTCGCCGGATCGTTGGGGTCCCGACGATCCGGGTAGGCGATCCGACCGAGGGCGTTGGTGTTGCCGCTGCGGGTGCGGGCGACGATCCCCATGGTCTCGTCGTAGCCGCCGAAGGAGAGGTAGCCCATCGGCAGGTCGTTGCCGGCGGTCGCGGCGGCGAGGGCCGCGAAGCTCGGGTAGCCCTCGGCGAGGCGGCCGCAGAAGCAGTGGCGCGACCCCGAGTCGTGGCCGTTGGTGGCCGTGTCGAGGCCGTTGATCACCAGGAGCTTCTTGTAGTGCTTCTGGAAGAAGTCCTTGAACGCGGTCGGGTTGTCCATCGTCCCGAGCGGCGCGTAGCGGATGTTGCCCGCCTCCTCGATGGCCGAGGCGGCGTAGGACTTGTTCATCGCGTCCGGGTCCTCGGGCGACACCTTGTAGCCCTTGGGGTCGCAGAGGGACGTGGGGTCCCAGCCGCCGCCGGCGTTGATCATCACGTAGAAGTTGCCGCCGTAGCTGGCGAAGAGGGGCTCGCGCTTCTTGCCGGTGAGCGGGTCGCGGTCGTCGTTGCCGCCGAAGGCCTGGGGCGCGGTGACGCCGAGGCCGGCGAAGGCCATGAGGCTGAGGAATTTGCGGCGATCCATGGTGGTCCTCCTACTCGTACAAGAAGCGGTAGTCCGAGAGCATGTAGGTCATGACGCCCATCCATGCCCGGATCGTGTAGTCGGGGTCGGCGGAGATCTTCCGCTCGTCGGGGAGAGGGTTGCCGGTCCACCAGTCGGACTCGGAGCGGCAGTTGCCGGGGAGGTTGGCGTCGTAGGTGCCAGCCTTGATCCCGTCGCGGCCATCCTTCCAGATGTCGACGAAGAGCGCGTAGGACTTGTCGATCTGGGGGTCGTTGAGCTCGAGCTGCTCGCCGAGGACGTGCTTGTGGAGGTACTGGAGGTTGGCCTTGATCGCGTCGGTGACGGCGGGGACGGCGAAGCCGTTCTCGTCCTCCGGCTTGAAGTCCGGCTCGACGAAGGGGAAGAGGAGGCGGTCCGGCGGCTCCAGCGAGAAGTCGCGGGCGGTCGTCCAGCACGACATCTCCATCGACATGCGGGCGGCGATGTTGGCCATCAGGCCGTTGGGATCGCGGATCCGCTTGGTGATCGAGTCGGAGTCGATGCCGCCGTAGAAGATCCGGTACTCGTTGCCGTTGAGGAGGAAGTCGGTGCCCTTCGGGTTGTCCCGCCACGGGTAGCCGGTGACCGCCTCGATCTTGCGGGCGAGCTGCTCGGGCGGCAGGAAGTTGGCGGTGCCGACCGTGATGAGGGTGGCCGCGGTGTCGTCGTCGGGCACCTCGCTGTAGTTCTTCGCCCGGAAGAACTGGCTCTTGATCACTTCCTTCACCACGAAGCGGAAGTCGTGGTCGAGCTCGGCGAAGTCGGTGGCGATGTCCTTGATGAGGAAGTCCTGGACCTCGAAGGCGCGGTGCTTCTGCACGTAGTGCGGGTCGGCGGTGTCGCCGGGCTCGAGGAGGATGTCCTGGCCGGTGAGGCCGGCGAAGACGGTCTGGACGGTGGCGACCGCGAAGAGATCCTCCTTGGCGAGGCGCGCGGCGAGCCACTGGTGGGCGGTCCCGAACTGGTCGAAGGGGACCTTCTCCTCCTTGAAGCCCGGCTCGCGCATGTCGGTGTACCAGCCCTCGGCCGGGGGCTTGTAGCGACCCATCGCGTCGAAGTTCATGAAGGCGCCGGCGATCGGGTCGATGTACCCGTGGCAGGCGGCGCAGTTCGGGTTGTTCATCGTCGGGTTGAAGTCGGCGATCGCCGTCGGGTCGATCGGCCGCTCGGCGAGGCGGAGCACGTCGGTGGCCAGGAAGAAGCGGTAGACCATCCGCGAGCGGTGGCGGTTGCGGTTGGTCTCGGTGGTCGGGAAGCGGATCCAGAAGATCGGATCGGAGATGACGCCGGCGTGCGGGTAGCCCTCGCCGTTGCTGAGCACGAGGCGCCCAGGCTTCATCTCCTTGGGATCCTCGGGGTCGTCGAACTTGAGGGGGCCGCCGTCGACGCTGACGACCTGGCCGCCGTCGGCGCCGAAGCTCTTCGCCGAGTAGGGCGTGAACATCATGTAGTCGGCGGTCAGGATCTCGGAGAAGGGCCTCCGCTCCTTGACCACGTGCTTGAGCAGGTTGATCGCCGTGCGGGCGACGCCGACGTTCGAGCGCGAGGCCTGGATGTTGCGCAGGTTCTCGTCGGTGGTGGCGTCGAACCAGCGCCGCGCGGGGTAGTCCTCGTCGTAGAGGAGGTCGATCGCCGCGGTGCCGCCGAGGTAGCGGTCGGTGAGGAAGAGGTCGTTGTAGATCTCGCCGAGTCGGTCGTAGAAGGCGTCCTCGTCCATCATCGCGTCGAGGACGGGGTCGAGCGAGTCGATGCCGAGGCCGCGGACCTGCTCGTACTCGTCCTGCGTGGGGAGGCGGCCGACGAGGGCGAGCGAGGCCTTGCGGAGGGTCTGCTCCTCGTCGAGGAGCTCGACCTCGCCGAAGTACTGGCCGAGGTTGACCTCGTCCTCACACTCGACGGGGTCGGCGAGGCGGGCGAGCATCTCCTCCATCGCCTCGTACTCCTTGGAGCCGGGCTCGATCTGGAGGCCGCCGCCGTGCTCGACGCCCTGCTGCGTGGGCTTGACCAGGAGGAGCGGCTGGTCGTTGATCTCGTAGCTCCGCAGGTCATCGAAGACGCGGAGGTTCGCCTCGATGTAGCCCGGGTTGGCCGAGCCCTCGAGGATGAACTTGGTCTCCTTGGCCGCGCCGCTGATGTTGTGGCACTTGACGCACTTCTGCGAGAGGATGGGCGCCCAGACCTTCTCGCGGAAGAACTGCGCGTTGGAGACGCACTCGCCCCGGCCCTCGCATGCGGCGAGGCCGAGCGAGGCGGAGGCTCCGGCGAGCGTCGTCAGGGCGAGACGGCTGACCCAGCGCCGCGCTCGTGGTTTCGGGAACGACCACACCATGGATAACTCCTAGCGATTCGGGAGGGACGAAGGGGCGAGGCCACTTCAGCGGCGACCATACGATCCTTACGTCACCCTCCGCAACCGGAAATCCCAGCGATTCGGGGCCCTGTCGCGGGCTCTACCGTGAAGTGGCGCGGGGTCCTCGGGCACCACCGACTGGCGGGCCGGCCACTGTCACATTCACGGCCGCGCGCCCGCGCGACGACGCGCGGGCGCGGCCGCTCACATGGTCGTGGTGCCGGTGGTGCCGGTGGTGCCGCCGGTGGTGCTGGTGGTGCCGCCGGTGGTGCTGGTGGTGCCACCGGACGTGGTGGTGGTGCCGCCAGATGTGGTGGTGGTGCCGCCGGACGTCGTGGTGGTGTCGGGGCCGGTGGTCGGATCCGGGACGGGCTCGCACGAGCCCGCGTCGTTGTTGCACATGAAGCCCTCGCCGCAGCCAGGCTCGCAGGAGCCGCCGCAGCTGTCGCCTCCGCACTCACGCCCGGCGCACTGGGGGATGCACTCGCACTCGAGGCCCTCCTCGGCCGGGCCATAGCCCTCGTTGCACTCGCAGTGGGCGGCGCTCTCGCCGTCCTCGACGCAGGTGCCGCGGCCGGAGCAGGTCTCGTAGAAGCAGGGGCTGGTCTTGACGGCGGTGAAGCCGAGGGTGTTGGCGATGTCGGTCGAGCCGACCTCGACCTGGACGACCACCGGCGTCGGCACCTTGTCGAGGAGGAAGGGGACGACGTCGAACTCGATGGTGGATGAGCTCGGGCTCAGGGTCGCTGTGGTGAGGCCGTTGGTGCAGCCGGTGGCGATGCTGGCGCCCTGGACGTTCTCCAGCTTGAAGGCGCAGTAGGCCCCGCCGTTGAGGTCGCGGTTGTTCTCGCCGCGGAGGTCGAAGGCGGTGAGGACGACGTCGACGATGGCGAGGCCGGCGGGGGTGACCTTGACGTGGAAGCCGTTGGCGTTGGGGGCGCCCGCGTCGGCGTCGCTCGGTGTGGCGACGAGGGCGGGCTCGGCGATGGTGGCGAGCGGGTCGCCGCCGCTGGCGGCGGAGACCGTGCCGAAGGCGCCGATGTAGCTGACGGCCTCCTCCTCGCTCGTGCTGACGGCCGACGTGTGCACGCGCATCTCGTCGGCGGCCTTGAAGAGGACGACCGGCTTCGACACGTCCTTGAGCTTGGTGAGGGTGACGGTCGCCGGGATCTTGAGGGCGAGGTCGGTGGGCTCGAGGAGCCAGGCGCCGCCCGACTGCTTGTAGGCGCCGCGCGAGAGGTCGGTGTCGACCGGCGAGATCTTGAGGTCGCGGCTCTGGCCGAGCGCGCCAGGCGGGATCACGACCTTGATGCCGCGGAGCTCGAGCTCACCGCCCTCGGGGCCGATCGTCGCCTCCCCTGCGCCGCCGCAGCCGACGAGGACGAGGGCGAGGGGGAGAAGGCCGAGTCGGAGCGAGCGGACAAGCGAAGCCACCATGGTCCCATCTATATCAGGCATGGCCGGGCGGGGGCTATGGCGATGCAGGCGCCCCGCTGAGGTCGACGAGCCACAGCTCGGGGCGCATCGCCAGGGTCGGCCCCGGGGCCGCGAATGTGGGTGGTCGCGGGGTGAGGAGCTCGCCGAGGAGGTCGATCCAGGGGCCGCAGTGATCGAGGATCCAGGCGTCGCTGGTGGCCACGATCGCACTCGTCGAGGCGAGCACGGGGTCGGGGTTCTGGACGAGGAGGGCCTCCCACGGCCAGCCGCGAGCGGCCGCCACGTCGAGGAGGCGGGCCCGGAGGCGTCCGCTGCCCGAGACGGGGCGGTCGAGGTACCACGTGATCGCGCGCGGCGACATGCGCTCGAGGAGACGTCCGACGATCTCGATCGCGAAGTTGGTCTCGGCGACCAGGTCGTAGGCGCCGTGGACGCCGGCGAGATCGCGGTGGGCGCTGTCGCGGCCGACGATCACGGTGCCGTGGCCGAGCGCGCTTTCGATCGTGATCAGACAATTGAGGGCGTCGATCGCAAGGTCACGGCCGTGGAGATCGGCGAGGCCGACCCGACGGGCGCGGCGGGCGTCGCGGGCGGCGTCGGTGCAGGCGGCGCGCCGCACGGCCTTCCGCTGGCGGGCGCTGAGCTGGTGGCGGTCGCCGACGATCACGACCGCCGCGTCGTCGGCGTAGCCGCGCCCGAGGAGCCACGAGAGCTCGGCGACGGCGTGCTCGAGGGTGGGGCGGCGCGCGGCGGCGAAGAGCTCGTCGTCGGCGGGGTTCCGGGTGCGGCGGGCGGTCATCGGCGGGGCCATCATCGCAGGCGGCCGCCGGCCTGTGCAGGGCCCGACGAGGGTCGGTGTTGACAGGGGGAGGCGGGCCCGTCATGCTTGGTGTCGAAAATACACTAAGGAGGACGGATGAGCGCGCTCGGCGAACTCTACGGCCACTCGTTGGCCCTCTTGACCGATCTCTACCAGCTGACGATGGCGTACGGCTACTGGAAGCTGGGGATGACCGAGCACGAGTCGGTCTTCCACCTCTTCTTCCGGCGGCCGCCCTTCCGCGGCGGCTATGCGGTGGCGGCCGGGCTCGACCTCGCGATCGACCTCTGCGAGCGGCTCCGCTTCGACGCGGGCGACCTCGAATACCTGGCGTCGCTGCAGGGCAACGACGACCGGCCGCTCTTCGACGCGGGCTTCCTCGATCACCTGGCTGGGCTCCGCTTCGCCTGCGATGTGGACGCGATGCCGGAGGGGACGCTGGCGTTCGCGAACGAGCCGATCCTGCGGATCCGCGGGCCGATCGTCCAGTGCCAGCTCCTCGAGACGCCGCTCCTGAACCTGGTGAACTTCTCGACGCTGATCGCGACCAAGGCGGCGCGGATCGCCTCGGTCGCCGACGGCGGGGGGGTGCTCGAATTCGGGCTCCGGCGGGCGCAGGGGATCGACGGGTCGGTGACGTCCGCGCGGGCGGCGGTGATCGGCGGGTGCACGGCCACCTCGAACTGCCTGGCGGGGAAGCTCTACGGGATCCCGGTGAAGGGGACGCACGCCCACTCGTGGGTGATGGCCTTCGAGAGCGAGCGCGAGGCGTTCGCCGCCTACGCGCGGGCGATGCCGAACAACTGCGTGTTCCTGGTCGACACCTACGACACGATCGAGGGGGTGCGGCACGCGGTCGAGGTCGGCAAGTGGCTGCGGGCGGAGGGGCACCGGATGGTCGGGATCCGCCTCGACTCGGGGGACCTCCACCAGCTCAGCGTGGAGGCGCGGCGGATCCTCGACGAGGGGGGCTTCGCGGACGCGGCGATCGTCGCGTCGAACGACCTCGACGAGTATCAGATCGCGGAGCTGCAGGCGAAGGGGGCGAAGATCGGGGTCTTCGGGGTGGGGACGCGGCTGGCGACCGCCTATGACCAGCCGGCGCTCGGCGGGGTGTACAAGCTGGCGGCGATCCGCGGGCCGGGCGAGCCCTGGTCGTACCGGCTGAAGCTCTCGGAGGAGGCGATCAAGGTGTCGAACCCGGGCGTTCAGCAGGTTCGGCGGCGGATCGACGCGGATGGGCGCTTCGTCGGCGACGTGATCTACGACGAGGAGCTCGGGCTCGCCGACGAGGCCGCGGGCGAGGACCTGCTGGTGCCGGTGTTCCGCGACGGTCGGAGGATCTACGACTCGCCGACGGTGATGGCGATGCAGGCGCGGGCGCGCGAGCAGCTCGGGCGGCTCTCGGCGGGGGTCCGGGGGCTCCGCCCGGAGGCGGCGTATCCGGTCGCGCTCGACGAGCGCCTGGCGGCGATCAAGGCGGAGCTGATCCGGCGGGCCCGCGGGGGGGCGGCGGAGGGCGGGGCGGGATGAGCTTCACCTACGAGTACGCCCGGCCGGCGTTGACGGTCGACTGCGTGGTCTTCGGGGTCGACGAGCGCGAGCTCAAGATCCTGCTCATCCAGCGGGACCTCGAGCCCTTCGCGGGGGACTGGGCGCTGCCGGGCGGGTTCGTGCGGATCGGCGAGGGGCTCGACGCGGCGGCGCTCCGCGAGCTCTCGGAGGAGACCGGGGTGACGCAGCTCTTCCTCGAGCAGCTCTACACCTTCGGCGAGGTCGACCGGGACCCGAGCGGGCGGGTGGTGACGGTCGCCTACTACGCGCTCGTGCGGCTCTGCGATCACAAGGTGCGGGCGGCGACCGACGCCCGCTCGGCGGGGTGGTTCGCGGCGGGGGAGCTGCCGCCGCTCGCCTTCGACCACGCGCGGATCGTCGAGGTCGCGCGGCGGCGGCTGCAGGCGAAGGTCCGCTACGAGCCGATCGGCTTCGAGCTGCTGCCGCGCAAGTTCACGCTCTCGCAGCTGCAGGGGCTCTACGAGGTGATCCTCGAGCGGCGCCTCGACAAGCGCAATTTCCGGAAGAAGATCCTGGCGATGGATATCCTGGTCGCGCTCGACGAGGTCGAGTCGGGGGTCGCCCACCGGGCGGCCCGCCTCTACCGCTTCGACGAGCGCAAGTACCGACGGCTGGTCAAGCAAGGCTTCAACTTCGAGGTGTGATCATGAAGGCGCTGGTGCTCGTCGATCTGCAGTACGACTTCATGCCGGGGGGCGCGCTGGCGGTGCCGGAGGGCGACGCCGTGGTCGCGGTGGCGAGGCGACTCGCGCCCGCGTTCGAGGTGGTGGTGGCGACCCAGGACTGGCACCCGCCGGATCATGGCTCGTTCGCGGCGAACCACCCGGGTCGGGCGCCGGGGGAGGTGATCGACCTCGACGGGCTCACGCAGGTGCTCTGGCCGGTCCACTGCGTGCAGGAGAGCCGAGGGGCGGCGCTGGTGGACGAGCTCGGCGAGGTGAAGGGGCGGCTCGCCGCGGTCTTCCCGAAGGGGTCGGATCCGCGGGTCGACTCGTACAGCGGGTTCTTCGACAACGGCCACCGACGGGCGACGGGGCTCGCGGAGTACCTGCGGGGGCGCGGGGTGGACGAGGTCTTCGTGATGGGGCTGGCGACCGACTACTGCGTGAGGTTCACGGCGATCGACGCGGTGGCGCAGGGGTTTCGGACGCACCTGGTGGTGGATGGCTGCCGCGCGGTGGAGCTGGCGCCGGGGGACGGCGCGCGGGCGATCGCGGCGATGGAGGCCGCCGGGGTGCGGGTGACGACCAGCGCGGCGCTCCTCGGGGGCTAGGCCCTGGCGTCGATCCGCGGCGAGGCGCGCGGGATCCGGAGCGAGGGAGGACGGGGGACTGCGTGCTGGTCCGAAGGGACAGGGCTCCGGGGACAGGTCGCCGGGGGCGGGTCCTGGGTCCCTAGGCGGCGGGGATCTCGAGGTAGTCGCGCACTTTGGGGAGGGGCTGGTCCATGAAGGGCCAGGGGTCCCAGGCGCGGAGGTCGACCCGCATGGCGCGGCCGCGGCGGTAGGCGGCGATGAAGCGGTCGAGGTCGAAGAGGCCGCGGGCGGGGGGCTGCTCGCCGGGGGCGACGTTGATGCCGAGGTGGAAGAGGAAGAGGACGAGGAGGGTGTTGGAGAACGAGTCCTCGCGCATGTAGCCGGCCTCGAAGCCGCCCATCTGGACCTCGCCGAGCGGGTCGGTGTCGTAGCCGGCGAGGACGTGGCCGAGGTCGTGGAAGACGAGGTGCGGTGGCGGCCCGCCGCGGTCGCCAGGGAGCTTGAACTCGTTGCGGGAGCAGTGCTCGTAGAAGAGGCGGCCGAGGGAGCCCTGCGGGTAGCTGCCGAGGTGCTGGTAGCGCTCGTGGAGGGCCTCGTCGGGGAGGCGGAGGGCGGAGCGGGCGAGGCGCCACATGCCGGCGATGCCGTCCTCGCTCCAGGCGCGGCGGAGGGTCGCGGGGCCGAAGGTGCGGCGGCCGAGGTCGAAGGCGAGGACGCGGAGGCGGCCCTCGACGAGGCGCTGCATGGTCTCGATCGCGGGCTCGTCGACGGCGAGGGCGCTGGCGATCCGGCGGAGGAGGGCGAGCTCGCCGGGGTGGACGATCTCGTCGAGCATCGCCATCACGACCAAGCGCTGGACGAGGGTGGCGCGGAGCTCGGGGGCGGTGATCCCGGCGGCGAGGTCGTCGACGTCGATCGGCGCGAGGGCGTCGAGGTCGAGGTCGAGGTCGAAGAGGCGCTGGTTGATCTCGAGGAAGTGGCGCTCGCGCGGATCGAAGGCGTCGTCGGCCAGGGCCATCGTCTTGAGGGCCCGGAGGATCAGGGCGGCCTCGTTCGGTGGGGGTCTCTCGTCGAACACGGCGGACGCTCCTCGTCGGGTGATACACCAGGGCGGCCGGGCTGCCCACCGGCCGCCGTCGCGGGCCCGCGGCGGCCGGAAAATTTGCCCGGCGAAGGGGGTCGTGCCAGCGTCCCGGCGATGACCCAGGAGCGAAGGAGCGCCCCGACGGGGCGACTTCGGTCGGTGCTGCAGGCGTGGCTCCACCGTCATGGTCACCTCGTGCTGGTCGCCGGGGCCCTCTTGGTGCTGACGCGGGCGGTCGACTTCGCGCCGCCGGACCGGGTGCGCGAGGCGCCGGTGGCCGTGCCGCCGGGCGAGACGCCGGGGCTGCCGTCGCCGAGCGCCGAGCTGCGGGGGGCGATGAGCACGGCCGACGCGGTGCAGGTGCGGGCGACGCTGCGGGCGATCGAGGACCCGCAGGCGCAGCGCACGGGCGCGGCGGAGGTGCCGAGCAAGGTGCTGGCGCAGCCGGTGGTGGCGACGATGGTCGGGATCCCGGCGACGGTCGATCAGAAGGTGCGCTTTGACGACGGCGCGCTCGAGATCGTGGTGAGCCTGGTGCTGACGCCGCGCGCGGGCCCCGGCGGGATGCGGGCGGAGGAGTCGCTGCGGGTGGTGAGCCGGCGGCGGAGCGGCTGGGAGGGGCGCTTCGAGGAGCGGCTCCACCTCGAGAGCACGGCCGAGGTGGTCGGCGTGGAGTCGCGCGGGCGCCGGTGGGTCTTCGCGGTCGATGAGCGGCTCTTCAGCCTCGACGTCGACGTTCAGCGGGCGGGCTAGGCGCGATCAGAGCTGGCCGCGGCGCGCGCCCTCGTGGTCGATCGAGGCCGCGTAGGCGGGGTCGTCGAAGCGGGCGGGGGCGAAGGCGTCGTGGCGGTCGCGGGGCGCCTCGCCGAGGGCGAGGCCAGCGATGAGCTCGGCGGCGGCCTGCGAGCCCATGATCCCGTAGCCAGAGAGGGCGCCGACGACGAAGGCTCCGTCGATCGGGAGCGCGCCGATGAGCGGCCGGTTGTCGGGGGTCTTGCAGTAGTAGCCGCCGTCGACGCGGCATGATGGACCTGTCCCAAAGTACTGGTTCATCGCGGGGATCATCCGCGCGAGGCCACGGATCAGCACCTCGGCGAAGTCGGGGTCGAAGCGGGGCGGGAATTCGGGGGGGCCGGTCTCGGCGTCGAAGGTCCAGATCAGGAGGAGGTGGTCGCCGCGGACGCGGAAGTGGACGCCGGCGGGGAGCGGGCCGAGCCAGCGGCGGCGAGCGGGGTCGTCGTGGAGCGCGGCGGCCTCGGCGGGGCCCCAGGGGAGCGTGACGGGGTCGGACCAGACCATCAGGGGCGAGCCGCGCGGGACCACGCGGCCGGCGTCGAGGACGTGGGCCTTGCCGTGGAGCTCGCAGGTCACGGGGAGGTCGACGCCGAGGCGGGCGAGGGCGTCGCCGAGGTGCGGGCCCGGGGCGAGGATCACTCGGCCGGCGGGGAGTGAGTCGCCGCTGGAGAGGCGGACCCCGCGCAGCTGTCCGCCGGGACACTCGAAGCCGACCACGCGATCGCGGACCAGCCGCGCGCCGGCCCGGACGGCCTGGTCGATGAGCCAGGTGCCGAGGGCGCGGGCGTCGAGGAAGCCGCAGCGGCGGACGTGGAGGGCGGCGCGGGCGGACGGGCCCAGGAAGGGGAAGGCGGCCCGCAGGGCGTCGCCGTCGAGGAGGTCGAGGCCGGGGGGCGCGCGCCAGCCGGGCCCGGGGGTGGGCTCGTAGGCGCTCGCGCCCGGGTGCTCGCGGAGCGGCCCTTCGCCGCGGGCGGCGGCGGCCAGGGCCTCGGCCCGGAGCTCGGCGGCCCGCGCCGGGTCCGCGGTGACGAAGACGTAGCCCTGGCGGCCGAGCGCGAAGGCGTTCCGGCTCCGGTCGGCGAGCTCCTCGAGGAGGTCGATGCTGCGGCCGATGAAGGCGCGCATGGTCGCGTCCGGCCACCAGTGACGGTAGGCCTCGGTGCCCATCGCGCTGGTGAGGCCGAGGGGCTCGCCGGCCTCGACGAGGACCACGCCGCGGGCCCGCCGCCGCGCCGCCAGGTGGTAGGCCGTCGCCGCGCCGACCATCCCGCCGCCGACGATCACGATCTCTGCGCCCTGCATCGCCGGCAGGAGAGCAGGTCGCCGCGGGGGCTGTCAACCGCGGGCGCGGACACCTGTCCTCTGGGACATGCGAATCGGGGGAGGTGGCGCGCCGTCAGGGGCTCGGGCGGGCCTCGCGGCTCGCGGCCTCGCGGGCGCCGGCGTCGGCCTCGCGGGCGAGCCACTCGGCCTTGAGCATCGCCGAGGTCTTGCGCGAGCCGTCCGGGCTCCACCCCGGGGGGCCCCAGGAGTAGCCGAGCACCTCGCGGAGCGAGCGCGCGTGCCGGAGGTCGCGGGCGATCGCCACCCACTCGTGGAAGGCCACCCAGAGCGGGTTGAAGGTGGTGAGGTTCTTGACGATCCCGTAGCGGGGCCGCTCGGCGGCGGTCTCGCCGACGAAGGTGCCGAAGAGGCGGTCCCAGATGATGAGGACGCCGCCGTAGTTGGCGTCGAGGTAGCGCGGGTTGTAGGCGTGGTGGACGCGGTGGTGGCTCGGCGTGTTGAGGACCCACTCGAGCGGGCCGAGGCGGTCGATCACCTCGGTGTGGATCCAGAACTGGTAGATGAGGCTGCAGCCGCTGAAGAAGAAGATCATCGCCGGCTCGAAGCCTAGCCAGGCGAGCGGCACGGTGAAGATGAAGCTGAGCGCGAGGGTGCTGGTCCAGGTCTGGCGGAGCGCGGTTGAGAGGTTGTAGTGCTGCGACGAGTGGTGGCTGACGTGGGCGGCCCACATCCAGCGGCGCTCGTGGGCGAGGCGGTGGAACCAGTAGTAGGCGAAGTCCTCGGCGAAGAAGCAGAGGACGAAGACCCACCAGGAGCGGTCGAGGTCGAAGAGGCGGTGGGCGTAGGCGAGCTGGTAGAGGCCGACCGCGGCGCCGCCGGTGGCGATCGTCACGACCCGGTTGCCGAGGCCCATCGACAGGCTCGAGAGGGTGTCGCGGGTCTCGTAGCGGCCGCGGTGGAGGCGGCGGACCACGAGGACCTCGACGAGCATCAGCGCGACGAAGGCGGGGATCGCGTAGAGGACCACCGGCGGGAAGTCAGACGGCATCGTGCACCTCGCTCCCCTCTGGGGCGGTGGCGGTGAGCGGCGTGAGCCAGGCGAGGGCCCGCGCCCGCGCGTCGGCGGCGGCGAAGGGCAGGCGGAGGCGCGGCCGGGTCGCCTCGTCGAGGCGGAGGGTGATGGTTCCTGTCTCTTCGGACCGGACCTCGAGGACATCCCCCCGGCGCAGCACGCGACCGACGAAGCCGTCGCCGAGGGGGACGAGGAGGCCGATCGATCGCTCACCGGCGAGGAGGGCGCCGCGCCCGCCGTCGGCGAGGAGGACGGTCGTCGCCGCGAAGCCGGGCGCCTGCTCGGCGAGGCGGGCCCGCGCGGCGGCCTCGTCGGCGAGGCGCGCGTCGCCGAGGTCGCCGACCGCGTAGGTCAGGAGCACGACCAGCGCGACGCCGACGGGGGCGAAGAGGAAGACCATCCAGGACACGCCAGCTTTGAGCATACACGGCGATCCGGCGGCTGGCATCCGGCGCAATCGCTTCGCTGGCCGGCGCCGGTGGGCCTTGGGACCCTCGGGTTCGTCGTGTCGGGCCTCCTCCTCGCTCGCTTCGCGCGCGCTCGCGTCGTCCTCGCCTTCGCGCTCGGGTGCGGGCGCCCTTCGGTCGATGCGCCGGTGACCCCGCCGCCGCGGGCCGCGGCCCCAGTGGCGGAGCC
>WBZL01001398.1_pt1 | contig 25440 bp, 21 predicted proteins | sample 5204291 | NCBI WGS metagenome assembly WBZL01 (sample SAMN12344345, study PRJNA552823) | activated sludge metagenome | biome: Activated sludge suspended growth; feature: Nitrification reactor; material: Wastewater; isolation source: activated sludge from nitrification reactor of wastewater...
GCTCTACATAGACCTGGACCGGTTCAAGGCGGTCAACGACGAACACGGCCACGGCGCCGGAGACCGGGTCCTGGTGGCGGCGGCCAGTCGTTCGGAGGCAGTACTCGGGGTTCGGGGTGCCCTCGCTCGCCTAGGTGGTGACGAGTTCGCGATCGTGGTCCAGGGAGTTCACGGCGAGGACGAGCTGGCCGAGATGGCAACCCAGATCGTCTCGGTCATGGCTGCTCCCATCGATGTCGGCGTCGCGGCCGCCACGGTGGGAGCGAGCATCGGCGTGGCCCTGGCCCGACCCGGTGAGTGCAGCGCCGATGCCCTGGTCGATGCCGCTGACCGGGCTTTGCTCAAGGCCAAACGAGCAGGCAAGGGAACCTGGCGCGACGCAACGGTGACCTGATCGTTCCGGGCGGCATCCCCTCGGTACCGTGAACCCATGTCCATCGGTCGGCTCGCCCGTATGCTCGCCGCCTCAACCGGGACGACGTCGAGGTGACGATGGGTGGGCTGTTCCCTCGGGTGGTGCGAGAGATCGCTCCCGGTGCCGTGCACCTTCCGGACTGGCTCGACATGGGGACGCAACGCCGGGTGGTGAGCGAGGCTCGGCAATGGGCGCGACCTCCGGGCCCGATGCGACGGATACGCCTTCCGAACGGGGGCACCATGTCGGTCGAGACGGTGAGCCTCGGGTGGCACTGGGTGCCCTACCGCTACGTCCAGATGGCCGTCGACACCGATGGCTCGCCGGTCGCACCGATGCCCGATTGGCTGGTGGGACTGGGTCGACGAGCAGTCGACGCCGCCTACGGGCAGGGGCGTGGTGACGACTATCGACCCGACGCCGCGCTGGTGAACTTCTATGACGATCACGCCAAGCTCGGCATGCACCAGGACCACGATGAGCTCACCGATGCTCCGGTGGTCAGCTTCAGCGTCGGTGATGCCTGTGTCTTTCGGTTCGGCAACACCGAGAACAGGAACAAGCCCTACGTCGATGTGCAGCTCGCCGGAGGCGATGCGTTCGTGTTCGGCGGAGCCACTCGACTGGCCTACCACGGGGTGTTGAAGACCATCCCCGGGACTGGAGATCCTGCCACCGGCCTAGACCGGGGACGTCTCAACATCACCCTGCGGGTGACGGGATTGGGAGCGGGCCGGGACTCGATCGGTGGAGACTGACGTGAGCGGCCCCGCCGATTCGAACGATCCGACCAGGGTTGCAGGGGGGGTCGTCATCGGCGACGACGGCCTGGCCCGATGCCCGTGGGCCGTGGCATCACCCCTGCTGCGCCACTACCACGACCACGAATGGGGCCGGATCGTGCGTGGCGAACAGGGCCTGTTCGAGCGGGTATCACTCGAAGGATTCCAGGCCGGGCTCTCGTGGGCCATCGTGTTGGCCAAACGTGAAGCGTTTCGGGATGCCTTCGCCGACTTCGACCCCGACGCAGTGGCCGCCTTCTCCGACGCTGACCTGGAGGCGATCCTGGGCCGAGGCGACATCATTCGCAACCGGGCCAAGATCGAAGCCACCCGCTCCAATGCTCAGGCCGTCCTCGAGTTGCGAGCCGATGGGGGTCTGGATCGCCTGATCTGGTCCCATCGGCCCGAGGATTCCCCGCGGCCGGTGGTGGCCGGAGACGTCCCCACCCGCACCGTCGGCTCCGAAGCCCTCGCTCGAGATCTCAAGAGACGCGGGTTCCGCTTCATCGGCCCGACATCGGCCTTCGCGTTGACCGAAGCGATCGGGATGGTCGACACCCATCTCCTCGCCTGTCATCGCCGGGGTCGTGGGGCCAATCCTGAGACCGAGGACCACCCAGCGACCGGAACCACAGATGATTGACGGGCAGCCAGGACCCGATCGATCTACGGTCCCGCCCCGATGAACTTGAACCCTTCAGTCGATCTGACCGTCGAGCGGACAGACCTGGGCGACCTCGACGTCGCCTGGCTCACCGACCCGCGGGCGGACCCCGCGGCACCCCTGGCCTTGTTGCTCCACGGCTTCCCCGATTCTGCTCAGACATGGCGGTACCTCATCCCAGCCCTGACCGACGCCGGGTTCCGGCCGGTGGCCCCGTGGCTGCGGGGATACGCCCCGACATCGGTCCCCGTCGACGGGCTCTACCAGGTTGGAGCGTTGGCCCGTGATGCCAGCCGGCTGCACCAAGCGTTGGGTGGCGACGACCGGGCCGTGATCGTCGGGCACGACTGGGGGGCGATGGCCACCTACGCCGCCGTCGGTTGGGAGCCGGACCGTTGGAACCGGGCCGTGGCCATGGCTGTACCGCCCGCGGGGGCGATGTTCACCGGTTTCACCTCCTATGACCAGCTGCGGCGGAGCTGGTACATGTTCTTCTTCCAGAGTCCGTTGGCCGACGGTGTCGTTGCCTCCGATGACCTGGCCTTCATCGACCGGCTGTGGGCCGACTGGTCTCCGGGTCATGATCCATCGGGTGACCTTCCCGCCGTCAAGCAGTCGCTCGGGGATCCGGCCAACCTCACCGCCGCCCTCGGCTACTACCGGGCCACCCTCGGAGACGGACTCAAGAGCTCTGACCTAGATGCGCCCCAGGCCGGGTGGATGACAGCGCCTTCGGTCCCGGTTCTCTACCTCCACGGTGCCGACGACGGCTGCGTCGGTGCCGACGTGGCCGCATCGGCGGGGGATCATCTGCCGATCTCGGGCTCCCGGGCCGAGACGCTCGATGGCGTGGGTCACTTCCTCCACGTCGAGGCTCCCGAACGGGTCAACCCCCTCATCACCGCGTTCCTCACCGCCGACCTCCATTCGACAGCCGAACTCACGGCCACGTGATCGACATCGTTTCGGACCGGATCGGGGGTGTAGGGCCCTGGGTCGCCTGGCCGGCGGCGTTGCTTCCCGTCGATCGGTAGGTTGGCGCCGATGCCTTCGAACTCCACTGTGGACCCCGGTGCCTGCACCGAACGGGAGATCACCCACCCGGTGACGTTGTGCCGTGCCGACGGCACCCTCAACCCTCAAGCCGTCGGATGGTCACGCGTCCCGCTGCACGACTGCACGCTGAACGGATGGGGACGCAACAAGAGATGGGACTACTGGTGCGTCACCGCTGACACCCATGTCCTGGCCATCACCTATAGCTCCATCGACTTCGTTGCCATCCTCAACGTCTGGTTCTTGGACCTCGAGACGCTCGACGCGTCGACCATCGAGATGGCCACCCCGGCTTCGGTGGGGGTGAAGTTGCCCGACTCGGTCGGCGGCGACATGTCGTTCCGGGGACCGGGCCTGACCATGGCAATAACCGAAGAACCCGAGGGGACCCGGCTCGTCGCCAGAGGTCGCGCCCGGGGCGGAGATCGCATCGAGGTCGACGTGGTGGTGGCCTTGCCCGACGGGCACGAGACGCTCAGCGTCGTGATCCCATGGTCCCAACGTCGCTTCCAGTTCACCTCCAAGCACAACACGCGCCCAGCCTCCGGGACGGTGGTGGTGGGCGGCAAGGGGTACCGCTTCGGCGCCGACAACAACTCGTTCGGGTGCCTCGACTTCGGCCGCGGACGCTGGCCTCATCGGGTGCTGTGGAACTGGGGTGCGGCATCGGGCCTTTCGGGCGGGCATGTCGTGGGGCTCCAGTTCGGTGGAAAGTGGACCAGCGGCACCGGGCTGACCGAGAACGCGTTGTGCGTCGACGGTCGCTTGCACAAGATCTCCGAGGAACTGATCTGGGTCTATGACCCCACGGACTGGACCGGTGAGTGGCAGGTCTCCACACCGCGTTCGGATCGTGTCGATCTCACCTTCCAGCCGTTCTACGAGAAGCGGGCCAAGGCCTCCATCGGTGTGCTCGGAACCGAGACCCACCAGTGTTTCGGTCACTGGACGGGCACGGTCGTCACCGACGACGGGACCGCGGTGCCAGTCGAGGGGATCTTGGGATGGGCCGAAGAGGTTCACATGACGTGGTGACCGGCGGGCCACGTTGAATGCCGGGAGAAGATCGGGTCGAAGGTTCCCTGAGCCGGTCCTGGCGGTGTGTCACCGGCGTTGGATCACGGCCGTGGAGTTTCGACGCCGTCAGTAGCGGCCTGAGATCTGGTGCCTGTTCGCCCTGATGGTGGAGCGGCCAAATGCAGATGTGGATGGTTCGCGTCGGTGACGGTGATGGCATCTCGGGCGATGGCCAGCTCTTCGTCAGTCGGTACGACCAGTACCGCGGCCTTGGTGTCGGGGGGCGAGATGATCCGGGCTTCACGGGACCGTCGGACGTTTAGCGCAGGATCTACGGCCAACCCCAAGAAGTCGAGCCCGCCGATGGCCGCGGCGCGGGTGATCGGGTCGTTCTCCCCAACGCCGGCGGTGAAGGTCACGGCATCGATCCCGCCCATGACCGCGGTGTAGGCCCCGATGTACTTGCGGATCCGGTGCACGTAGATCCCGTGGGCCAGAACCGCGGCCGGGTCCCCTTCGGCGATCAGTCGATGGACCTCGCGCATGTCGTTGTGGCCGCTGAGTCCCTTCAGGCCCGAACGTCGGTTCAGCAGGTCGTCGACCTCGTCGACTGTCATGGTCCCTGATCGGATGAGGTGGGTGACCACCGACGGGTCGAGGTCGCCGCTGCGGGTTCCCATCACCAATCCTTCCAGCGGGGTGAACCCCATGGAGGTGTCCACTGGCAGACCTCCATCCACCGCCGAGGCCGAGGCACCGTTGCCCAGGTGGAGAACTATCTGGCGGATGTCCCCGAGCGGGCGGCCGAGGACGTCGGCCGCCTTCTGGGACACGTAGCGATGAGAGGTGCCGTGAGCGCCGTAACGACGTATGCCGTGTTGAGCCGCCACCTCTGGGTCCAGCGCGTAGGTGGCAGACACCCGGGGAAGCGAGGTGAAGAACGCGGTGTCGAACACCGCCACGTGGGGGAGGTGGGAGAACAGGTCACGGGCCACCGCAATGCCGACCAGGTTCGCCGGGTTGTGCAGGGGGGCCAGCGGTACCAGCCGCTCGACCTCGGCCACCACGCGATCGTCGATCAGCACGGGTTGGGTGTAGGTGTTGCCACCCATGACCACCCGGTGACCGATGGCCACCAATCCGGCGGTGGCCAGATCAGGGCCGACTTCGGCGCACAACTCGATCACGGACTGAAGTGCGTTCCGATGGTCCGTCCCCGACAGGTCCCTTTCGACGATCCTCGCCCCGACGTCGTGGCGGACACGCGTCCCCGTCTCACCGATCCGTTCCACCAGCCCGGCCACGAGACGGGTGCCGTCGTGGGGAGACACCACCTGGTAGCGGATCGATGACGAGCCGGAGTTGAGGACCAATACGGTTCCGCTCATGGCTGGCTCACACGGAAACCGTCTTGGGCCTGGATGGCGGTGATCGCCACGGTGTTGACGATGTCTCTGACGGTGGCCCCCCGAGACAGGTCGTTGACCGGTTTGGCCAGACCCTGGAGCACTGGGCCGATGGCCACGGCTCCCGCCGAGCGTTGCACCGCCTTGTAGGTGTTGTTGCCGGTATTCAGGTCAGGGAAGACGAAGACCGTCGCCCTTCCGGCCACCTCCGAGTCGGGCATCTTGGCGGCAGCCACCGATGCGTCAACGGCTGCGTCGTATTGGATGGGGCCATCCACCGATAAGTCGGGTAAGCGCTGGTGGACCAGGGCGGTAGCGGACCGCACCCGGTCCACCTCGACGCCCGACCCGGAATCTCCGGTTGAGTACGACAACATCGCCACCCTGGGCTCCACCCCGAAGTTGGCAGCGGTTGCAGCCGAAGACACGGCGATGTCGGCCAACTCATCCACGGTGGGTTCGGGGATGACAGCGCAGTCGCCGTAGACCAGCACCCGATCGGACAGGCACATGAAGAACACCGACGACACGATGTCGGTCCCCGGGCGGGTCTTGATGATCTGGAAGGCGGGCGTGATGGTGTGAGCGGTGGAGTGGGCGGCGCCCGAGACCATCCCGTCGACCATGCCGATGTGCACGAGCATCGTTCCGAAGAACGACACGTCTCGAACCATGTCTCGGGCCCCGTCGAGCGTCATCCCCTTGTGGGCCCGGAGTCGGGCGTACTCCTCGGCGAATCCTTCGGCCAGATCCGAGGTGCGAGGGTCGATCACCGCGGCTCGAGCGACGTCGAGCCCTAGCGATGACGCCTTCTGCCTGATGTCGCTTTCCACCCCGAGGAAGGTGAGGTCGACGACGTGGCGGGACAACAAGGTGTGGGCGGCTCGAAGGATCCGCTCGTCGTCTCCCTCGGGAAGCACGATGTGGCGACGATCGGACCGGGCTCGTTCCACCAGCATCGACTCGAACATGAGCGGGGTCATGACATCGCTCGGGGGTACGTCGAGCGCCGCCATCAGGGCATCGCCGTCGACGGCCTCCTCGAAGGCAGACAGGGCCTTCTCGTGCTTGCGAGGCATGCCCGGTCCCAGCAGGCCCCGAGTGGTGGACACGATGCGGGCTGCTCGGTACGTGTCGTGATCGGTGTGCACGACCGGCAGGTGGCGGGCCAGTCCGGTGACGAGGCGGGTGGCCGACTGGGCCGGCGGGTAGCCGCCGACCAGGACCACACCGGCCAGGGATGGGAAACCGTCGGTGCCGTGAGCGGCCGCCAGCGCCACCAGCACGTCGGCTCGGTCGGCAGGGGTGATGCACAGGTGACCGTCGAGGAGGCGGTCCAGGACGTGGTCGACGGTCATGGCGCACACCAGCATGTGCTCGGCTTCTCGACGGAGCATGGCCGGATCGCCGAGCAACATGTTCGCGTCCAAGGCGTCGGCCACCTCGGCCACAGTCGGTGCCCCGAGGATCGGGACCTCCGGCACGGCCCACACCGGCAACCCGGTGACATCCACCGCCGCGGTGATGTGGGCGGTGGCGTCCTGGTCGCAGCGGTTCACCATCACTCCGAGCGTGGTGGCATGAGCATCGGAGAGCTCGTGCACTGCCAACGTCGACAGTTGAGCGATCTCGGCGGGGGTCCGGTCCAGACCGCTCACCACCAACAGGACCGGGGCCCCCAGGTTGGCGGCCACCCGACCGTTGAACCCGAGCTCGATGGGGGCGGTCACGTCGGTGTAGTCCGAGCCCACCACCACCACGACCTCGCAGTCCTCGGCCAGATCCCGATGTCGTTCCACGATCGTGGCCAGCGCCGCCTCGGGGTCTCGGTGGACGTCGTCGTAGGACACGCCGATGCACTCGTTGCGTCCCAGAGCTACGCCGTCTCGTTCCAACAGGAGATCGAGGACCTGATCTCGACCCGGATCGGGGTGGGTGACGGGACGGAAGACGCCCACGCGCCGTACCCGTCGGGTGAGCATGTCGACGAGACCGAGAGCCACCAGGGACTTTCCGGTGCGGCCTTCGGGCGCGGTGACGTAGATGCTGCGCGGAGCGGTCACGGCTGGTCCTGATCGTTCACCCACACGTTCGGTTGGGCCATCGACTCACCCTAGGTTGACCGCCTCTGGCGAAGGTCTCGCACGGCGGTGACTCTTCCCACTGCGCCCTGGTTGCACCGACCGGCGCAATGGTGAACACTTGTGTTCGTAAATAGGTCGGTGACCAACTACGGAGAAAAGCCGGATGGAACGATTCACCAGCAACGCAATGACGGTGGCACTCCGAGACGTCGGGTCGGGCCCGACCGTGCTGATGCTCCACAACGGAGGAACGTCCTCGACGATCTGGCGCAACCAGATCGACGACCTGTCCCGAGATCACCGCGTGCTCGCCGTGGACCTTCCCGGGTTCGGTGACTCGCCCCGACCCCAGGTACCGCCGACCCTGGACTCCATGATCGGCCTGCTGGTCGACCTTCTCGACCAGCACGGCGAAGGCCCGTCCCTGCTGGTCGGCAACTGCATGGGTGCCAACCTGTCGCTGCGCATCGCCCGGGCCCGACCCGATCTGGTGCGGGGGGTGCTGGCCGTCAACCCGCTCACTGAGGCCACGTTCCGGTCCGGCGGAATCGGGTTCACCCACTCGATGTCACGGGTGGCCCCAGCCCCGGCCCGGCTCGTACGGTCGCTGTCGCGGCGGGTCCCGGTCCTCAACCCGACCGCGGTGGCCACCCTCCGCTTCCAACTCGGGCGCAAGGGTGCCCGCATGGGGCTTCACCGCGACCCCGAGTTGCTGGCCTGCCAACGACGTGCCGATCAGATGCCGGCGCTGGTAGACGTCCTCGACGACATGTCGTCCTACGGCAGCTTGGACCGAGACCCCAGCGACATCACCGTCCCGGTCTGGATCATGTGGGGTGCCGAGAACAAGGTTCTGGACCGCGACGCAGGCGCCGATCTGCAACGGCTGGTCAAACCGTCGCGGGTCGAGGTGGTCGACGAGTGCGGGCACCTGCCGATGCTCGAAGACCCCGAGAAGGTGACCGCGGTGATCCGCGAGCTCGATGTCCTCACCGGCGCCGAGGTTCGCCGATGACAACCGTCGATGCCGACGTGCTCGACCTGCCCGACCGTGTGTTGGACGTCGCCCGCCGTGACCCAGGACGCGTCGCCGTGGTCGAAGCCGCCCGCTACGGCTGGCAGAAGAACAAGCGGACCACCTACGCCCAGCTCAGTGCCAGAGCCGAATCTCTGGCCGTGGGACTGCGAAGGGTTGGGGTTCGCGAAGGGGTGCGATGTTCGTTCATGGTTCCTCCCGGCGAGGACGCCATGGTCGTGGCCCTGGCCCTGTGGCGGGTTGGTGCGGCCAGGGTGGGCATAGAACCCCACAGCCACGGGCTGAGATCGGTGGCGCGCAGCCTCAAGCGGGTACAGCCCGAGATGTTCTTCGGAACGGTCGAAGCTCACGCGGCCCGGGTTGCCTTCGGGTGGGGCAAGGACAGCATCCGACGGAGCTTCGTGGTAGGCCCAGGTCGTATCCCAGGCCTGACCCACATCTCCGAGTTGGAGGATCCGTGGCTCGGCGAGCCGGTCCACTCAGAGGTCGGTCCCTCCGATGCGGCCCTCATCGCCTTCACCACTGGCAGCACCGGCGACCCCAAACCCACGGTCATGACCTACGCCAACGTGAACGCCATGGTCGAGGCCATCAGCACCCAGTGGTCCATGGGTGAAGGGCGAGACGTGGTCGACATGCCGACCTTCCCCATCTTTTGGATCGTCGGCATGGCCCACGGCGGAACCGTGATCGTGCCACCCATGAACTTCGCCACCAAGGGGCCCGGTTCAGCCAACCCCGCCGTATTGGTTCGCACCATTCGCGAACACAACGTCCGTTCCATGTTCGGGTCGCCGGCCCTTCTCGCCAACCTGTCGGGCTACTGCAACCAACGGGGGATCACGCTCGGCTCGATCCGACGCATCGTGGCCGGAGGCGCCGAGATCACCGGCCCTCTCTACGAGGCTGTCGGAAAGATGATCCCCAACGGCGAACTCTTCTCCAACTACGGCGCCACCGAGGTGCTCCCCGCCACCGAGATCGGGGGCTCCACCGTCCTGGCCGAGACATGGCCCCTCACCGAAACCGGTCACGGCCTGTGCGTCGGTGCCCCGATGCCCGGCGTCGAGTTGAAGATCGTGGCCATCGACGACGGCGACATCGCCACCATGGACGATGCCGTGGTGCTCGGGCCAGGCGAGATCGGTGAGGTGGTGGCGACCAGCCCCCACGTCAGCGATCGCTACTACGAGGCTCCCAATGACATGGCCGCCAACAAGATCGAGAACGGCGACAGGCGCTGGCACCGGCTCGGCGACTGCGGCTTCCTCGACGACACCGGCCGGCTGTGGGTGTGTGGACGGCGCTCCCACCGGGTGGTCACCGAGGACCGAGCCCATTTCCCGTTGTGCTGCGAACCGGTGATCAACACCCACCCCGAGGTCGAGCGCAGTGCCCTGGTTGGGCTGCGCCCCGCCTCCGGAGGTGGCCCGGTTCCCGCCATGTGCATCCAACTTCGTCCCGAGGCGCGTGACCGGTCCCACCAGATCCTGAGCGAGCTGAAGGAGTTGGCCGACCGCCACGACGCCACCCGAGGCATCGACAGGTTCGTGTTCGTCGACCTGCTACCAGTGGACAAGCGCCACAACGCCAAGATCGACCGTCCCGCACTGGCCGCCGAATACTCGAAGTGAGAGATCGAACACCCAACCCGTGAGCTGGGACTGTGGAGCCGGTCTAGCGGAACCGGTAGCGGATGGGCAGGTGCTTGACGCCGCTCACGAAGTGGCTGGCCGCCCACTGGGCTGGACCATCGGGTTCGATCACCTCGATCTGGTCGACCAGGCGACGCAGGAACGATCGCAGCTCCCGGCGGGCGAACTGCGAACCCAGGCAGTAGTGGGCACCGATGCCGAACGACAGCAGACGGTCGGCATCGGGCCTGGCCACATCGAAGCGGCCGGGGCTCACGAACACATCCTCATCTCGGTTGGCTGACGGATAGCTCAACAACACCCGGCCGCCGGCTGGGATCGTCTCGGTGCCGATCGTCGTCTCTTGGGTGGCGTAGCGCATGAAGTGGCGCACAGGGGAGGTCCAGCGGATCATCTCGTCGGTGGCTCGGGCGATGGCCACGTCGTCTGCGCCTCGAAGTGCTTCCCACTGATCGGGGTTGGAGAGCAGGGCCTCGAGACCCCCGGCCAAGGCGAACGACGTCGTGTCATGCCCGGCCGTGGCCACGATGATGTAGTACCAGAGTCGTTCGGGGTCGCCCATGGGGCAACCGTCCACCTCACCGTTGGCGATCACGGTGGCGAGGTCGTCGGCTGGGCACGCCCGCCGGTCGGCGGTGACTCCGTTGAAGTACTGGATGAACGTCATCACCGATCGCATGGCCCGCAGACCGGGGTCGGTGTCGTCGCCCAGGAACTCGGGATCGTTGGCCCCGAATATCCCCTGGGTCAGGTCGAGCATCATCGCCTCGTCGGACTCGGGGACCCCGTAGATGTCCATGATGACCCGCAGCGTGTACGGCTGGGCGATGTCGACGGCGAAGTCGCACTGCCCGTCCAACTCGCGCATCCGGTCGATGAAGTGGTCGGCGATCTCGTCGATCCGGGGTTGGCGGGCCCCGACGGAACTGGGCTTGAACCAGTCGCTGGCGACCCGTCGGTGGGCGGTGTGCTCGTGGCCGTCGAGGTGCACGAGCGACCGCGGCGCGAAACCACTGGCCACCATCTCGGCGTTGGATGAATCCGGGCCCAGCACCGAAAGGACCGTGTTCTCCCAGTGGGTGTGATCCCGAGACACCGCGAACACGTCGTCGTGGCGGGTGAGCGCCCAGAACGGCCCGAAGTCGTGATCCTCCACTCGTAGCACCGGTGTTTCGCGGCGGATCCGGGAGACCTCCTCGTGCCAGGCCTCCATGTCGGTCCAGCGTTCGGGTCGATGGAACAACCCGGAGCCGTCGGTTCCAACCTGGGTAGCGGTCATGGCATGGGCCTCGCTGGAGGAGCTTCGGAGGGGCTTCGGTGGTGAGTGGCCGAACCTAACCGGGTTCCGAGGTGCTTCGCTCCGGCCGAGATCAGTTCTCGGGCGGGTGCATCTTGGTCAGGTAGCCGTCGAAACCGAAGCCGAACAGGGGCGGTAGTGGCCAGGTGGCGGTGAAGGTCGAGCGGGTGGGGTCGGCGATGATCTCGAGGCGGTGTGGAGACGACAGTGTGGCCACATCCACGTGGATCCGGCCGTCCTCACCCACCGCGGCGCTGGTCGACAGGGGATGACCGGGCACATCGCTCCAGTTGTCCGTCAGGGTCACGGCGAGGGTCTGGTCGCCCTCGGTGATCGTCATCTCTCCGGGGCTCGTCTGGATCGACGAGATGGATGGATGGCTCGGGAACCCCGGTGAGCGTGTGAAGTTGGCGTCGGTAACGGTGTCCAGCGGCCTCTGGGCCCCGATGCGATCAGCCGCGGTGGGAACGTGAAGACCGGTGGCCCGTGCTGTCACTGCGGCATCACCTTCGGGGTCGACGGAGCCCTCATCGGCGTCCACGTCGGTGAAGGCCGGCAACAGCGAATCCCAGATGTGGTCCATGACTACCTGCATGTCTTCGGTGCATGAATGGAAGGCCACCACCGCTCGATGTTGGGGGAGCACGACCATGAACTGGCCGAAGGCGCCGTCGCCCCGAAACCCGTGACGGCACATCCACATCTGGATTCCATAGCCGAGTGCCCAATCTGGTTCGGGCCGGTGGGCGTTTTCGATCTGGATGGAGGAAGCCTCCTCCACCCAACCGAGGGGAAGTACCTGCTCGCCGTTCCACCGCCCCGAGTCGAGGTGGAGTTGGCCCAGCCGAGCGATGGCGTCCAGGTCGGTGAACACCCCGGAGAAGCCCAAGTCGATCCCCGGCTTGTACTGCGACCATCGAAGGTCACCGACCCCTATCTGATCCAAGACCCGACCGCGGAGCTGATCGACCAGACGTTGCCCGGTCAGGCGTTGAAGGATGGCAGACAGCACCAGCACCGGAGGCTGGTTGTATGCGAACCAGGTGCCGGGGTCGTTCTGGGGTGGCAACTTCACGAACGCGGCCACCAGGTCGGTGGGGTCGGTCATCAGCGCATCTAGCAATGTCTCGTCTGCATGTCCGGTCGACATCGACGCCAGGTGTCGGATGCGCATGGAACCCATCCGCTCATCGGCGTGGTCGGCCAACTCGGGGAGGTGGTCGATCACCCGATCCTCCAACGACAACAGGCCGTCGCCGACCGCGAGGCCGAGAGCGGTTCCGGTGAACGTCTTGGACAACGAATAGCCGAGCCGGGGCTGCCCAGCCCGATGCGGTGACCAGTAGGTCTCGAGTACCCGGTGACCGTGTCGGTGGACGATGAGCCCATGGGGCTCGATAGCCGGATCGGTATCGAGGGCATCGACGAACCCGACGAGCCCGGCTGGGTCGACACCCTGCCGGGATGGACTGCTGGTGGGAAAGCTCACCCCTTCAGTCTGTCCCAGAGCAGGGCGGGACCGGCTCACATAGCGTGAACTCGTGACCTCAGATCCCGCCGCGGCCGACGCCCCGGACACTGCCATGGAAGATGAAACCGTCAAGGCACGCCGAGCCGGACCGAGGAGGCCGGTCGTCAACGGTTTTGACGATGAGCTGGCCCGCCTCGACGCAGTGGCCACCATCGATGCGCTGGATCGGGGAGACCTGTCGGTGCGCGAGGTGGTCCGAGCCAGCGTGGACCGTGCTCGGGTGCTGGGTCCTCGCCTTGGCGCGGTGGCTTTCGAGCGCTACGACGTGGCGCTCGGCGGTACATCGCCGCAACGTCCCCGGCGGGGAGGGTTCCACGGAGTTCCGACCTTCATCAAGGACATGGTGCCGGTAGCGGGGCTCCCACTCACGTGGGGATCGGAGGCGCTCACCGGCGGTCCCCGCAAGCGTCGCACCGCTGGTGTGGCCAAAGACATGGAGGCCATGGGCCTGACCATCCTGGGTTCGTCGACGATGCCCGAGTGGGGCTTCACCCCTTCCACGGAGTTTCCACACCTCGATCCCACCCGCAACCCGTGGAACCCGCAACGGTCGGTGGGAGGCTCCTCTGGTGGTGCTGCGGCCCTGGTGGCATCGGGTGTGATCCCGGTGGCTCACGCGGTGGACGGTGGTGGGTCAACCCGCATCCCGGCAGCCTGTGCCGGGTTGGTCGGCCACAAGCCAACGCTCGGCCGGCTGCGCCGACATACCGACGAAGCCATGTTGCCGGTGTCGATCTCGGTGGACGGCGTGGTGACGCGAACGGTGCGCGACACGGCGAGGTTCTACGCCGAGATGGAGCGGGTGTTCCGGCCCCGACACCTGCCCCCGATGGGCGAGGTATCGGGGCCGCCGACCCGCCGGTTGCGCATCGGAATCTTGGGCGAGGTGGCCGGGGTCGCCGAGCTGGACCCCCCGACCCGGGCCACACTCGACGAAACCGCCACGCTGTTGGAGGACCTCGGCCACCACCTAGAGCCGGTAGACCCACCGGTTCATCCCCAACAGTTCCGCGCCGACTTCATCGACTACTACCGGTTCTTGGTGTTCGCCGCGACCCGTACCGCGCGCGTCTCCCATGGGTCTCACTTCCGAATGGACGCGCTGACGCCGTTCACCATGTCGATGGCCGCGTCGTTTCGGTCCGACCCGGGGCGCGTGGTGGGCGCCGCCCGCCGACTGCGGGCCAGTCGGAACCAGGTTGCGGCCGTGTACCGACGCTTCGACGTCCTGCTCAGCCCCACGTTGGCCTCGGTCGCCCCCGAGCTCGGGTACCTGGCGACCGACGTCGAGTTCGAGGTCTTGCTGGATCGGATCGCGTCGTGGATGACCTACACCCCGATCGCCAACGCCTCGGGAACCCCGGCCATCACCTTGCCCATGGGCTTCGACGACAAGGCTCAGGTGCCGGTAGGAGCCATGCTGTCGGCAGATTTCGGCCAGGACGCGGTGTTGGTGCAACTGGGTCTGGAGTTGGAGCAGGCCAAACCCTGGGATCTGGCCCGCCTTTGACGGACTGGCTCGACATCTTCGACGGCGAGATGGTTCTGTTCCAGTGGGCCCGCTGGCGAGTGAGGTGACGTCGGTCCTTCCGGTCGAGGCCCTATGTCCCTACCGGTCGTGCCAGCGGTCGGCGAGGTTGAACCAACGTGGAGCGACATCGAGTTGCGGTGGTCGGTGGTGGGATCACCGGGTTGGTCGCTGCCCGTCGGCTGTCGACCCAAGGCCATGCCGTCACCGTGTTCGAGGCGGGCGCCCGGCTGGGTGGCCAGATTAGGACCGAGACCTTTGTTGGCCATGACGTCGATACCGGCGCCGAGGCCCTTCACCTGGCTGGCCCGCATCTCCCGGTCCTGCTGGACGAACTTGGGCTCACCCCCCATCTGGTGCCGGCACGACCGGGGCGAGCCCAGATCTGGGACGGTCGCAGGCTTCGGTCCCTGCCCAGCGGCGTTGGTCCCACGGGCCCGACACGGCTCGGCCCCGTGCTGCGGTCGAGGATCTTGTCGCCGGCCGGTCTCGCCCGGGCCGGAATGGAACCGCTCATCACCAGATCGACGGTGGCGGGCGACCAGTCCGTTGGTGACTTCTTGGATCGCCGGTTCGGACCCCAGGTCGTCGATCGTTTCGTCGACCCGCTGCTCGGCAACCTTCACGGTGGGGACGTGCGCCGACTCAGCCTGGAAGCGGTAGCCCCGTACCTGGCCCAGCAGAGCGCGACCCATCGGTCGTTGGTCTTGGCGGGTCGAAGCCGCCGCCGAACCTCGGCCCCGACCTTTTGGAACTTCCCCGATGGCCTGGTCACTCTCGTCGAGACCCTCTCCGGCGCCATTGTCGACACCGGAGGTGCCGTCCGTGTGCGGTCGCCGATCGAGGCGATAGGTCCGGTCCTGGAACCGGCGACCGACCCTGCCCCTGGCTCTGTGCGTTACCGGCTCCCTGGCGTCGATGGCGAATGGGATGCGGTGGTGCTGGCCGTTCCGCCTGCGGCCGTTGGTTCGCTGCTGGTCCCCCTGATCGGAGGGGTGGGCGTCGATCCGGTGACGACCACCCCCGTCGCCAGCGTGGCCACCGTGGTGGTGTCGTTCCGCCATTGCGATGTCGACCACATCTCCGCCTTCGACGCCACCGGGTTGCTGGTTCCGTCGCGGGTCGGAGCCATCTTGAAGGCCGCCACCTTCCTCACCCGAAAGTGGCAGCACCTGGACCGCGGAGATCGTTTCTTGGTGCGCATGTCGGCGGGCCGGGCTCGTGACGACCGGATTTCGGCCCTCGACGACGACGCCCTCCTGAGCGCGCTCGTCACCGACCTGGCGTCGGCCACCGGGTTGAAGGTGCCACCGGTGGATGCCCTGGTCCGCCGCTGGCCCGAATCGATGACCCAGCTCGAGGTCGGTCACCTCGAACGGATTGCCGAACTGCGACGATCCCTGACCCGCTGGCCTGGCGTGGTCGTGGCCGGGTCGGGGATTGACGGGCTGGGCGTTGTCGCCTGTACCACCAGTGGTGAACGGGCCGCGGCGGAAGTGGCCCGCGTCCTCAGCGGGGCAACCGCTTCGGTTCCGAAATGACCGCAACCGCTGACGCCCGCCCGTTCCGATCTCTGCACCTCGATGTGGACGATCGACCGTTCATCGTGATCTGGGAGACGACCCGGGCCTGTGCCCTGGTGTGTGCTCACTGTCGGGCCGATGCCGTGCATCATCGTGACCCCATGGAGCTCTCCACCGATGAGGGCAAGGTGTTGTTGGACGACCTGGCGGCCCTGGGAGCGCCCCGACCCATCGTGGTGCTCACCGGTGGTGATCCCTTCGAGCGGCCGGACCTGGCCGAGTTGGTCGCCCACGGGGCCGCCGCCGGGTTGAGCATGGCCCTGTCACCGTCGGTCACTCCCCGTCTCACCCGTGAGGTCCTGATCGAGCTGAGAGACGCCGGAGCCCGGGCCATCTCTCTGTCCCTCGATGGGGCGTCGGCCAGCTCCCATGATGGGTTCCGGGGTGTGGAAGGAGTTTTCGACGCCACCCTGCAAGCGGCGCAGTGGGTTCGCGAGGTCGGCCTCCGACTTCAGATCAACACCACCGTCACCGCCGATACCGTTGGTGAACTGCCTGAGGTCCTGGCCCGCGTCGTCGCCTTCGAGGCCGGACTGTGGAGCGTGTTCTTCTTGGTGCCCACCGGCAGGGGAGACAACCTGAGACCCCTTCCCGCCGATGAAGTCGAGGAGGTGCTGCACTGGCTCAACGAGGTCGGAGATCACGTAGCGGTCAAGACCACCGAGGCGCCGCACTTCCGTCGGGTTGCGATCCAGCGATCTCGTAGCGCAGACGTCGACGTCGACTTCCCACCCGGTCCGCTCCGGCTGACCCTGAGAGCGGGTACCGTCGCCAACCTCGGTTCATTGCATGGGACTCGTGCCCGAACCCGTCCCCCGCTGGACGTCAACGCGGGCCGAGGGTTCTCCTTCATCGACCACCACGGGCTGGTCTACCCCAGTGGCTTCCTGCCGATGTCGGCGGGCTCGGTTCGTCACCGTCCCTTCACCTCCATCTACCGGGAATCCGACCTCTTGGTCGCACTACGCGACCCCGACCGGCTCGGTGGGCGCTGTGGTCGCTGCGAGCTGAAGACGGTGTGCGGAGGCTCACGGTCCCACGCCTTCGCCGTCTCCGGCGACCCGTTCTCAGAGGACCCCAACTGCGCCTACCAGCCGCCGGCGGGCTGACGCTGACGACAGGCGGGTGTGGGAGCGGGCATAGTTCTGGACGTCTCTGGACAGCCGGCCCGCGGTTGGTCTGTCCTCGTCTTGAAGTTGGAGGAACTCGTGCCCGCTCCCAACCGTGCCACCCCACCCAGCCCCTATGACTACCTCGCCGCTGTTGACGAATTCACGGTGACCAGCACCGACCTCGTCGACGGGCAGCCCATTGCGTTGCGTTTCGTGGCCGACGCCAACTTCGGCGTCGGCGGAGACAACGTCTCACCCCAACTGAGCTGGAGCGGTTTCCCGTCCGAGACGGCCAGCTTCGCCGTCACCTGCTTCGACCCCGACGCCCCCACCGGGAGCGGGTTCTGGCACTGGGTTCTGTTCGACATCCCCACGTCGGTGACCGAGTTGGCTACCGGAGCGGGGTCAGGAGACGGTACCGCCATCCCGGCCGGGTCGATCCACGGCCGCAACGACACCGCCAACAACCTCTACACCGGGCCGTTTCCACCGGCGGGCCACGGACCTCACCGCTACCTGTTCGCGGTGCACGCCCTCGACACCGACAAGCTCGGTGTAGATGGCACGGTCAACCCGGCCGTGGTCGGGTTCTACATGTCCAACCACGTGCTGGCCCGAGCCGTGCTGACCGTGACCCACGAGGAGTAGCCATCGGGTCAGTCACCCAAGATCTCCAGGACCCGTTCGGGCGGCCGAGCCACCACGGCTCGGTCGCCCACGATCACGATGGGGCGTTCGATCAGCTTGGGGTTGGCGCTGAGCGCCTCGATCACTTCGTCGGCCGAGGCATCGTCGAGTCCCAGTTCCTTCCACAGCGCCTCACCGGTGCGGGCCATGTCCCGCGGATCGTCGGTGCCGAGCAGATCCAGTACCCGCCTGATCTCAGCGGTGTCGGGTGGCGAATCGAGGTAGCGGAGGTAGGTGGCGTCCACCCCCTTCTCGGTCAGGATCGACTGGGTGGTGCGGCATTTCGAGCACTTGGCGTTGAACCAGACGGTCGGTTCTGACATAGCGGCCTACTCCCTCGGGTCGGTGGCGCCGCGAGCTTGGCATGACTTCGCCCAGAGACAGGTCTCGGTTCAGGAGGCCCGCATCCTCACCGCTGGGAACGCCAGTGTCAGGGGGGGCGCGATGTGGTGGGAAATGGGCGTCTCGGTAGGCTCGCTCGGGTGTTGAGCGAGGCCCCCGACGTCAGCCCGCACCGACCGAACCAGTTGAGCTGGTGGCTGTTCGGAGTGGCGGTGCTGGTGTTCGCCATGGTTGTGATCGGTGGAGCCACCCGCCTCACCCAGTCCGGGCTGTCGATGGTTCATTGGGAACCGGTGAGCGGCTCTGTTCCGCCGCTGTCCGAAGGCGACTGGCAGGCCGAGTTCGATGCCTACCGCCAGACGCCTGAGTTCCGCCTCGTGAACCGGGAAATGGACCTCTCGGAGTTCAAGGGGATCTTCTGGTGGGAGTACTCCCACCGGGTTCTGGGTCGCATCGTGGGCATGGCCCTAGCCCTCCCGTTCTTCTGGTACCTGTTCCGGCGGGCCATTCCTCCCGGTTACGGCCCCCGCATCGCGTTGTTGGTGGCGCTGGTAGGTCTTCAAGGCTTCATCGGCTGGTGGATGGTGACCAGCGGCCTGGTCGATCGTCCCGATGTGGCCCACGAGCGACTTGCCCTTCACCTGGTCACCGCCCTGCTCTTGTTGGCCGCTCTGGTTTGGACGGCCCTGGACCTGAGGGCATTGGCCCAAGGGCGCACCAAGGTCGAGGGACGCCCGTCGCGGTGGGTGGCGCCGTTCTTCGTTCTGCTCAGCGTGCAGATCGTGCTCGGAGCGTTCGTGGCCGGACTCGATGCCGGGCGCATCTACAACACCTGGCCGGCCATGAACGGCCAATGGGTTCCCAGGGAGGTCGATCGGCTCTCGCCGGTGTGGTCCAACGCGGTGGACAACCCGGTCACCGTCCAGTTCTTGCACCGGTGGTTGGCGGTGGTGGTGGCGGCGTCGGCCATGGCCGTGGCGGCCAGACTGTTCTTCGCCGGGGCCCGGGGAATCGCCTTCGCCTTGGAGATGGTAGTCCTGGCCCAGTTCGTGCTCGGCATCATCACGCTCGTCAATGCCGTTCCGGTGGGTCTGGGGATCGCCCACCAGGCGGTGGGTGCCCTGACGTTGGTGGTTGCAGTGGTGGCGGCGCACTGGTCCACCGGGGGAGCCCGGGCCCAACCGGGCCGAGAGCCTTCTCCCGTGGCGGAACCTGCGGTATCGGTCTGATCAAACTCGCAGCGAGGACGACCGGACCTGCTCGCTAGGAACCATCGGGGCCTTCGGGCTGGTCGGGTGACTCGACGATGAGCCTCAGAGCGCGGCGCAACAACCGGGTGGTGGCTTCCCACGCCTCCAGCTCCCCGGCGCAGGCTTCAGCCTCGTCTGAGTTGCCTTCGAACACGGCTTCCTCGTGGCTTTCACGCCACGAGATCTCCTGACGGGAGCTGTCGGCGATCAGTTCCAAGACCAGGTCTCGATTCCACCCACAGATCCGGGCGGCAAGGTCAGGGCTGACCGAACCGTCCTCGTCGGTGTCGAGTTCGATGATGGTGGCCAACGCCGGATGGAGGTCGTCGTCTTCGCCGTCGACGTCGCGGAGGTCGACGGTGGGGCCGGTGCTGGTCCAGGTCCGGCCGCCGACTCGTTGGGCCAGACCTTCGTCCAGTTCGTCGACGGCCTCGGCCAGGTGGACCAGCAGAAGATGGAGCTGGGTGGCCGAGAACGGGTGGGCCAACAGGGTGGTCCGGGCCGAGATGCGGTCGCCCACCAGGGCGAAGCGGACAAAGGCGGTCTGCTCGTTGAGGCGATTGACCTCGAACAGAGCATCACCGGGCTGGGCCACGTCGACCACCACCCACGACACCATCTCGACGGCAGGCATGTCCTGGCGCACCGTCACCCACACCAGCGCAGAGCCGCAGGCGATGGGTATGTCGTCGTCCTCGTCGTGGATCGGTGGATGGCCCACCGCTTCCTCGATGGCCTCATCGACGAGACGCCGGAGCTCGTCGGGGTCGCCGGGGATCACCACGTCGGCGTCGTCACCCTTCTCGGAGCGGTTCTGGAGCCGGTGACCGACCAGGAACGCAGGGTGGGGAACGCCAAAGACCCGGCGCAGCACCCGCACCGCCATCACCGACAAGCGGTCGGCGTCGTCGAGTGCTCCGTCGGCGAAGTAGTTGGACGAACCCTCATCGGGGACTTCGTCCAGGGTGTAGGTGGGGGGTGTGAGGCCGAGCGCGACCAGTTCGGCTTCGGCGTCGGCGGTGAGTCGGAAGCCATCGTCGAGGTAGGCGTTGCTGGAGACCTCCAGACGGACCATCGGCTCTTGAAGGGCGAACTGCACGTAGGGCGTCACCTGGTCCTCGCCGTTGAGCCCTGTCTCCACATCGATCACGAAGGACTGGAGGTCTTCGATGTTGGCCAGGCGCGTGGCCACCTCACCCTGGAACCGGGTCCAGGCCCGGGCCACCTCCAAGTCGAGATCGAACCCCTCGGACTCGCTCATGGTCGCAGGTTACGCCGTGGTCCCAGCGCCGCGACGGGCCGTGATCGCGGTTGCCCAGATCCCGGCCGCGGCCCCGATCCCGGCCCCGACGGTCAGGCTGAGCACCAGTCGAGCAACCGGTGCGGCCAGCGCGGTCGGCAACTGGGAGTGCGTGAAGACCGAGCCGTAGGCGATGCTCACCACCGCGACGATTCCAGCCAGCCCCCACGACGACACCGCCCAGTCGTGGTCTCCGAAGTGGGCTCTAACCAGCCCGAACAGCGTTAGGCAGACCGGCAGCATCAGCGCGATGGCCGCCCCGCCCGGTGGATCGGACATTGTGAGCGCGACGCCCACCACCGTCGTGGCTCCGAGCAGGCACACGCCGATCGCCACCGCCGGGAACAGGCGGACCCCGAACGACGACAGGAAGGAGATCCCAGCGGCGACGACGGCCACCACCAGCCACGGGGCCACCGGCGGTGGTGGAACCCACCTGGTCTGGCCGGTCACGGTCCGTTGCCGGCCGTCGACGTGCAGCCCCAGTTCCCAACCATCGATGATGGTGTGGTGCCCATGGGGTGAAGTCTGAACCGCCACTGGATCGGTTCTCCCCATCCAGTGGACCCGGTGATCGTGCCAGGAGGCGCTGCGGTCCGCGGACACGTGCACCCACTGGGCGGGAGCCGACGAATCAGCCGTCTCGGGCATTGCTGGCCATCACCCGCCTACCCAACGGTCAGGTTGCGTCACTGCGCCAGGAGGTGGCCCATAAGATGGGGTTGGACCTGGACGAACCGCGCTCGCTGGCCGCGGTCGAAGCCCGGGCCCGAGAGTTGGTCGAGGCGGCGGCAGGTCGGGACTGGGCGGTGGTACCAGCCGATTCGCCCACCGTGGCATGGATATGTGACTGGCTGGTCCCCAACCTGGCACGCGCCACCGACGAGATCGACAACCTCCTGGTGGGCCTCGCCGGGGGCCACGTCCCTGCCGGTCCCAGCGGAACCTTGACCCGCGGCGGTGCCCACGTCTTGCCCACCGGACGGAACTTCTATTCGGTCGACCCCAAGTCCCTTCCTACCCGGCTGGCCTGGGATGTTGGGGTTCGACTCGCTGATGGGGTGGTGGCACGCCACATGGACGAGGAAGGCCGACCGCCGACCACGGTGGGCCTGGTGTTGTGGGGGACCGCCCTCATGCGCACCCAGGGCGATGATGTGGCTGAAGCCCTTGCCCTGCTCGGCGTCCGTCCGGTGTGGGAGCAGGAATCCCGCCGAGTGGTCGGGCTCGAGGTCATCTCGTTGTCTGAACTGGGCCGTCCACGGGTGGACGTCACGGTGCGCATCTCGGGGTTCTTCCGTGATGCCTTCCCCAACCTGGTTCAGTTGATCGACGACGCGGTGGCCCTGGTCGCGGCGCTGGATGAACCGCCAGAGCAGAACCCGCTGCGAGCGTCGCGTGCCGATGACCCTCGGATCTTCGGGCCGCCGCCTGGTTCCTACGGGGTCGGGGTGGCGGCCGCATTGGAGCAGCGTTCGTGGCGGAGCGACGACGACTTGGCCGCGATCTATGTGGCGTGGTCGGGGCACAGCTACGGCCGGGCGGGCTACGGCATGCCCGCCGAGGACGCCATGCGGCGCCGGTTCGCCGCCATCGAGGTGGCGGTCAAGAACCAGGACAACCGCGAGCACGACATCTTCGACAACGGCGAATACCTGTCCGAGCACGGTGGCATGATCGCCACGGTTCGGGCCCTGACCGGGGCCGACCCCAAGGGATGGTTCGGCGACTCGGCCGACCCCGACCGGCCGATGGTCCGCTCGTTGGCCGAGGAGGCCGCTCGGGTGGTTCGCACCCGGGTGGTCAACCCTCGCTGGATCGACGCCATGACCCGTCACGGTTACAAGGGCGCCTTCGAGTTGGCGGCCACGGTGGACTTCCTGTTCGGCTACGACGCCACCGCCCGGGTCGTCGACGACTGGATGTACGACCGTGTGGTCGAGGCCTACGTGGCCGACCCGGCCATCCGGAAGTTCTTCGAGACGTCCAACCCTGGTGCCCTGTCCTCGATCGCCGAGCGACTGCTGGAAGCGATCGAGCGAGGGATGTGGGACGCCGCCGCGGAAACCCGGACGCTGTTGGCCCGCGCCGTGCTCGAGGCCGAGACCTGGGAGGAACGACGGTGAGCCGGCTGTCCTTCTCCGAGGTGGTGGGCTTGGAGGAGGCCAAGGAGGCCCTGTTGTTGGCGGCGGTGGAGCCGCGGTTGGGAGGGGTGCTGCTGCGCGGAGACAAGGGTTCGGCCAAGACCACCTTGGCTCGAGGGCTGGCCGCGGTGATGCCCGGTGACGCTCCCTTCGTGGAGCTTCCCCTCGGGGCTGGCGAAGACCGGGTCCTGGGCGCCCTCGACCTGGCCGACCTGTTGGAACGAGGTCGACCAAGGTTGCGTCCGGGGCTCCTGGCCGAAGCCCACGGCGGGGTGCTCTACGTCGACGAGATCAACCTGTTGGCCGATCACCTGGTCGATGCCTTGCTCGACGTGGCTGTCTCGGGCGTGAACCGGGTGGAGCGCGAGGGCCTGTCGGCCCAGCACCCTGCCCGGTTCGTGCTGGTGGCGTCCATGAATCCCGAAGAAGGTGAGCTGCGCCCTCAACTTCTCGATCGGTTCGGGCTCACCACCGAGGTGCGGGCCCCGGTCGAGGTCAGAGACCGCGTGGAGGCCGTCCGCCGCCAACTGGACCGCGACCAGCCATTTGCCGCCGCGGGTGAGGAGGGAGCCGGACCCGTCAGCCTGGTCGAACCAGACCATGTGAGCGAGGCTGATTCCGAGCTGCGGCGGCGGGTCACCGCGGCCAGGTCCGCCAGCGCATCGCTGCCCGACGAGGTGGTGAACTTCGCCTGCTCGGTGGCGGTCGGGGCTGGCGCCGAGGGGCTGCGGGCCGACCTGGCCTTGGTGCGAGCCGCGCTGGCTCGGGCCCGGCTCGACGGCCGTCGCCATGTCACCACCGCTGACGTGGAGGCGGTGGCCGCGTTGGTGCTGGCCCACCGTCGACGACGTGGCCCGGCTGATTCCCCCGGAATAGACCAAGGCGAGTTGGACGACCTGTTCGACGAGCTGCGCCCCCCGACTCTGCCTGACCGACCTCCGACCTCATCGGAGAGCCCGGATCCCGATCCGCTTCCTCCCCCTGCCGACCAGACCAAGAGCAGCGGGGTAGACGCCGACGCGCAACCTCGCCCCCGGTCAGAGCGCGGTCCCGAGCCCGAACAGGACCCCGACCCGGGTCCTCGGGGGTCGGTGTCGGTGGCGGTCGACTTGGGGTTGGGTCGAGGCGGACAACCTCCCCGCACCCCACCAGCGAGAGGTCGTTCCGGGCGGTCGACCATGGCGGTCGGGCGCCCGGTGCGCACGGTGGAATCGGGTGATCGCCCCGGCCAACGCCCCGACGGACCGGCCAGTGCTCTGGCCCTGGCCACCAGACGCAGCGTGGACGGTGTACCCCAGGCCGTAGCGGTCCCCGGTGACCTGAGGGTCGTCGACCGCGAGCACACCGCCCGGGCTCTGGTGGTGTTCGCGGTGGACACTTCGTCGTCGATGGGTCGAGACGGTCGTTTGGCCGTGGCCCAGGGGGCGGTCAGGCATCTTCTGGGGGACGCCTACCGCCGCCGTGCCCGGGTCTCCCTGGTGGCCTTCCACCACGACCAGGCCGACGTGGTGTTGCGCCCGACCTCCTCCACCGAGATCGCGTCATCTCGGCTGGGGGAGATGGCGAGCGGTGGCACGACCCCGATCGCCGCCGGGCTCGACGTCTGCCGAGACCTGGTCGGCGCCGCGGCACGTTCCGGTGATCGGTCCATCGTGGTTGTCCTGACCGACGGCCGGGCCACCTCGGGTGGTCCGGACCCGCTGGCCGCGGCGATGACGGCAGCGACCCAGCTCGCCAAGGTGGCCGACGACGTGGTCATCGTGGATACCGAGTCCGGCTACCCCCGCCTGGGCTTGGCGGGGTCGTTGGCCGGGGCCGCGCGAGCACGACTGGTTCCGCTGGGGGACCTCGACGCACTCGACCCCGGGCGGGACCTGGTCGCCCACCTTCCGGGGGTATCAGATGTCCGCTCCTGACCCGGGTCCAGGTCTGGCTCCCGGCGCTGGTCTTGCGCTCGAACCCGATGTCGCCGGTCCCGTGGTGCTGGTGTTGGGCGGTGTCCGGTCGGGAAAGTCCGAGGTCGCCGAGGCTCTGGTGACCGACCTGGCCAAAGGCGCAGCGGTCACCTACGTGGCTACCGGTCGCCGTGACCTGGCCGACGTCGGGTTCGCCGCTCGCATCGCCTCCCACCGGCACCGGCGCCCGCAGCATTGGGTGACCGTAGAGGCCGGCGACGACCTGGCCGTCGTGGTGGCGGCGAGCTCGGGCCCCGTCCTGGTCGATTCCCTCACCACCTGGGTGAGCGCCCACGCCACCTTCCAGCCGGCGGTCGACTCCCTGGTCGATGCCCTGAGGGCCCATGTCGGTGCCGTTGTGGTGGTGTCGGACGAGGTGGGCTTGGGTGGCTATCCGGCCACCGACATGGGGGGTCGCTTCGCTGACGCGCTCGGGTCGGTCAACCAGGCAGTGGCTCGGATTGCCGACCGGGTCTTGTTGGTGGTGGCCGGTCGGGTCATGGAACTTCCATCGCGATGATCTCGGCTTTGGCGCTGCTCACCTGCATCGGCCGAGGTCGCGACCCCGACCCGGGTGCAGTCCGGTGGTTCGGTGC
>WBZL01001401.1_pt1 | contig 25396 bp, 19 predicted proteins | sample 5204291 | NCBI WGS metagenome assembly WBZL01 (sample SAMN12344345, study PRJNA552823) | activated sludge metagenome | biome: Activated sludge suspended growth; feature: Nitrification reactor; material: Wastewater; isolation source: activated sludge from nitrification reactor of wastewater...
CCTTCAGCGGGGTGAGTGCCGCACTCTGCGGGGTGAGTGCCGCCGTCAGGCGGTGTATCGAAGCCCGCTCAGGTCGGCTCGTACCCAGGGCGGTCACGTCGTGCGGGCCGAACTCCGCCTTGGCTTCGATACGCGCTTCGCGCTACTCACCCCGCGGCGGGTGGGCCTGTCCCCGCCTACTCACCCGCGGCGGGTGGGGCGATACGCGGCTGCGCCGCTACTCACCCCGCGGCGCGTGGGCCTGTCCCCGCCTTACTCACCCCGCGGCGGGGGGGCGGAGGTCAGGCGGGGCCCTTGTCGGGGTCGTCCGTGGGGTCCTTGGGCGGAAGGTCGCGCAGGGCGCGCAGTTCTCCGGTGTCGTCCACCGAGACCCCGGTCTCCAGGTCGAGTGCCTCTGTTCCCTCGGGCAGGTTGGACAAGTCGGGGGCGATCACCAGATCGGGCAGGCCCGAGTCGGGCAGGCCCACGACCACACTTTCCAACGGCTCTCCGCTCAAGACGAGGTCGCCCGAGTGGCGCTTGTCCAAGGTCTCGCCCCGGAAGAAGGGCGGGGCGATCACGTTCCAGATGACCATGAAGACCACCCCGAGCAGCAAAGCCCCGATCCCGAGGATGAAGACACCACCGATTCCCCACAATGTGGTGCTGCCGTACTCGGGATCCGCGTACTGCATCGACGCGATGACGAAGGCACCCAGCAGCATGAGTCCCCCCAGGAACGGCAGCAGTCCCTTCATGAAGAAGTTGTTGATGCTCTTGGTCAGGTCATGGCGGTAGAACCACACCGCCGCGAAGCCGGTGAGTCCGTAGTAGAACGCGATCATCAGACCCACGGCGGCGATGCTGTCGGCGAGCACGTTCTCGCTCACCAGCGTGAGCCCCATGTAGAAGAGGATGGAGACGGCACCCATCCAGATCGTTGCCACCGATGGGGTCAGGTACCGGGGATGGATCTTGGCGAAAGTCGCCGGCAGTGCCTTGTAGGCACCCATCGCGAGAGTCGTCCGGGCGGTCGGAAGGATCGTGGTCTGGGTGGATGCCGCCGCACTCGACAGCACCGACAGGATCAGCAGGATCTCCATGCCCCGACCCATCATCGAGTCACCGAAGACTGTCGGTCCCAGCGCACCGAATACGTCATCGGAGTTCTCGGGGTTGGCCAAGCCCAGCCCTTCTTCACTGGTTCCTGCGAACGCCACCGTGGCCACACTCACGATCGCGTAGGTGAGCAGAAGGAGCAGCGTGGAGATGATCGCCGCACGGCCGGGCGTCTTGTCCGGATCCTTGGTCTCTTCGTTGACCGAGACTGCCGTGTCCCAGCCCCAGTAGATGAAGACCGCGATGAGCGTGGCGGTGACCAGCGCACTCAGGCTCAACCCCGAGGGCCACAGCCAGTCGAGGCTCGGTGTCAGGGACTCGGGAGTTGCGTTGCCGGTGTAGACCTTGGTCAGCGCGATGACGGAGAACGCCACGAGGATGATCACTTCGATCCCGAGGAGCGCGTACTGCAGACGCGCCGAGACTTCGATCCCGCGGTAGCAGATGTAGGTCATGATGATGATCCACACGACCCCGGCGACCATGCTCCAGAACGTCGATTCGCTCAGGCTGTCGAGACCGACCAATTGGAAGCTGTAGGCGCCGGCGATCTGGGCCAGGTTGGCCATGACGATGACGTCGGCGGCGATGATTCCCCATCCGCCGATCCAGCCGGCGCGCGGTCCGAACGCGCGACTGGCCCAGGTGAAGGTCGTGCCACAGTCAGGTTCGGCCTTGTTCAGTTGCTGGTAGGCGATGGCGATCAGGAACATCGGGATGAACGCCAACAGCATGATCGCAGGCGCCTTGACCCCGACGATGCTGTCACCGTTGACGGTCGCGACGACGAACCCCAGGCTGGCGGCCAGACTGTAGGCGGGAGCAGTGGACGCCATTCCGATCACGATGCTGGAGACCAACCCCAAGGCACCCGTCTTCAGACCTTTGTCGTCCGAGACTTCGGGGTATCCGATCGGGGCATCTTCAACGTGACTCATGTGCGCCTCCCTCGCCTCGCGGCCGCGCCGCGGCCCGGCGTTCGATTCTTGCACTGGAGTGCCAGCACAATCCCGGGTTCCGGGCACCTGCCCCCGAACCGACTACTCCCGCCTGAAGGTGCGCCGGCGGGTCAGCGGTGGTGAAGTGGAACATGGCCAGCGCAGAGCAACTGACCGGCGTCTACGACGCGGACGGTGGACCAGTGGGCGAGGCGGCCTACGTGGTCGGCAAGTTCCTCGGGCGCAGGCACTGCTCGCTGTGCGACATCACGCACTCGCCGTGGCGCCGCAAACCGGAGTGGGACCGGATGCTGGCGTCGGCCGGCCTTTCGATGACGTTGATGCATCGCAACGAGGTGCCTCCGGAGCTCCAGGCGGTCGTGGCTGAGACAGGAACCCCCGTGGTGCTGCGCGGCGGGGCGGGCGGCGAGGTGACCGTCCTGCTCACGCCGGGGGAATTGGACGCCCTGGGGGGGTCGGTGGCGGCGTTCCACTCGGCGGTCGTGGCCCGCCTGGCCGCAGGTCAACGCGAGTAGCGGCACACCTCGGAGACTGCGGGGTGAGTGCCGCCTCGGAGGCGGTGTATCGAAGCCCGCTGGGGTGGGCTGGTGCTTCGGGGTTGCCCGGGTGTGGGCCGTACTCCGCCTTGGCTTCGATACGCGCTGCGCGCTACTCACCCCGCGGCGGGGGTCACCGGGGGGTGGGGCGTTGGCCGGTTCCCTCCGGGTTGCGCGCGCTTGGTGCCGCGGACTGACCCTGCCGATCCGGGTTCTGCTGATTCCCACTCGTCGTCGTGGGCGTGGGCGTCGGCGTCGGCGTGGGAGCTGCGGTGGCCACGGTGATCGTCACGGTGTCGCCACGGGACGCCTGCGAACCGGCGTTCGGACTCTGCGCCAGCACCGTTCCCGGAGTCTCGCTGCTCTCCTGACTGGTCGCCGACACACTCAGGCCGACATTCGACAAGGCACTGCGTGCTTGGGCTTCGCTGCTCCCGACCACGTCCGGAACAGTCACCAAGCCGTTGGAGACCGTGATGTTGACCTCGGTTCCCACATCGACGTTGGTCCCCTGCTCCGGTGACTGGCTCAGGACGTAGCCCTGCGGCTGATCGCTGTCGCGGGTCTGGACATCGCCCAGTTTCAACTTGCTCAGTTCCAGTTGTTTGGAGGCGTTCTCTGGGCTGGTCATTCCCACGACGTTGGGAACGACCGTCTGACCGGGACCACCGGACACCGTGACATCGACCGCCTGGCCCTTCTCGATCTGCTCGCCTTGAGTCGGTTCCTGTGACAGGACGGTGCCCTCGGGTTTGTCCGACGCCTGCGCGGTCTCGGTGCCCAGGCGCAGGCCCTGCGCGTTGAGTGTGTTCTCCGCTTCTGTCAGGGTCATCCCGACGATCTTGGGCACCTGGACCTTCTCGGTCTCGGAGTTCCCGAACAGCGTGGACGCCAGCGCGATCGCACCGATGGCGAGCAGGAGGACACCGGCGCCGATGGCGACCCACAGCCAGGGGCTCCGCTTCTTCTCCTCTTCCTCGGGGGTGGCGACGGGCGCCATCATGGCGGTCGGTTCCGCGACTGGCGGCACCACCGGCACCGGCGCGGTCACGGGAGCTCCGACGATGGCGCGGTCGACGTCGGCCTTGAACTCGGCGGCCGTCTGGTACCGCGCATCCGGGTCTTTGGCCAGTGCTCGCAGGACCACCGCGTCGATCTGCGGGGTCACCTGGCTGTCCAGCTGCGACGGCGGGATCGGCTGCTCACTGACGTGCTGATAGGCCACGGACACGGGCGACTCGCCCACAAAAGGCGGCCGATCGGTCAGCAGTTCGTAGATCACACAACCGGTCGAGTACAGGTCCGACCGGGCATCGACCACTTCGCCCCGGGCCTGTTCCGGTGACAGGTACTGTGCTGTCCCCATGACCTGCGACGTGGCGGTCATGGTCTGACCCTGCGCGGCCAGCGCCCGCGCGATGCCGAAGTCCATGACCTTGACCTCGCCGCTCTTGGTGAGCATGACGTTGGCCGGCTTGATGTCGCGGTGCACGATGCCGTGCCGGTGGCTGTAGTCCAAGGCCGCGAGGATGCCCGAGGTGATCTCGAGGGCGCGTTCCGGCAGTAGGCGGCGACCGCTGCCGAGTAGTTGCCGCAGCGTCATGCCGTCGACGTACTCCATGACGATGTAGGGAACGGTCACGGCGGTGGGACCGGAACCGAGGGTGTCCTCGCCGGTGTCATAGACGGCCACGATGTTGGGGTGGTTCAACGCGGCGGCGCTGTGCGCCTCGCGCCGGAACCGCTGATGGAACGATGGGTCCCGCGCCAGTTCCGGACGCAGGATCTTGACCGCCACCCGGCGTCCGAGACGCAGGTCATAGCCCTCGTGCACCTCGGCCATTCCGCCGCGGCCCAGCGTGTCACCGATCTCGTACCGGTCGCCGAGCATCGTCTTGCCCGCCCCTGGGGGCACGACAGGTCCGGTCCCGGTCGGATCCTGCGGCGTGGGCTCGGGAACGTTGCCCCCGACGGTGGGATCGTCAGTCATCGCTGCGCCTCCTCAGGCATACCTGCGTCCATCATGAACCACGCAGGCCCGGAGCCGTCCGACCGACCCGTCCGCAGGTTGCTCGCCCGCCCATTGGGTGGCGCCCCTCTGCGGGTGAGTGCCGCACTCTACGGGGTGAGTGCCGCCAGTCCGCGGGGTGAGTGCGGCCTGTCTGCGGGGTGAGTGCCGCCGGAGGCGGTGTATCGAAGCCCGCTGGTGCCGGGCTGCACCTGGGTGGCGGTTGTTGCGTCCGGGTGGGGGTCGGAGGTCGGCCTTGGCTTCGATACGCGCTTCGCGCTACTCACCCCGCGGCCGGGGTGTGGTGGGGGTCGGAGGTCGGCCTTGGCTTCGATACGCGCTTCGTGCTACTCACCCCGCGGCCTTGGGGGGTGGGGTGCGGGTCGGTGGGGGCCTTGGCTTCGATGCGCGGCTGCGCCGCTACTCATCCCGCGGCCGGGGATTGTGCGCCGCGGGCGGGGTCAGCGGTTGAGGACGGCTTCCATCACCGAACGCGCGATCGGAGCCGCCAGGCTGCCGCCGCTGCCGCCGGCGCCTTGCAGGACCACCGCTACCGCGACCTGAGGAGTGTCGGCCGGGGCGAACGATGCGAACCAGACCGTGTCGGCGCTGTTGCCGGTCTCGGCGGTACCGGTCTTGCCCGCCACCCGCACGCCGGGGATCGCACCACCGCTGCCGGTACCCCGCTCCACGACCTGCACCATCATTTCGGTCAGCTCCTGCGAGTGTTCCGGACTCAGGGCCTGACCGAAGACGGTCGGCTTGGTGCTGTCGAGGACCTTCAGTTCCGGGCTGCTGATCTCCTTCACCAGGAACGGATTCATGACACTGCCGTTCTGCGCCACAGCTGCGACGACCTGGGCCATGTTCATCGCGCTGGTGCGGACCTCATACTGTCCGATGCCGGTCAGCGCGGTCTGAGCCGGATCGGGGTTGTCGGGGTAGCGTCCGGCGGCAGCGGCCATGGGGACATCGAACGTGGTGCCGAAGCCGAACTTCTCGGCCTGCGCCCGCAGCGCATCGTCGCCCAACTGGTTCGCCAACCAGGCGAACGCCGTGTTGCACGACACGACCAGGGCTTCGGTCAACGTCACCTTGTCGGTACGACTGCAGGCGGTGCGCGATGCGTTCTGCAACTGGGTCGAGGTGCCGGGCAGGGTGTAGGTGGCCGGACCGGGGATGACCGTCTGCGGCGTGAACCGGCCCGATTCCAGCGCGGCAGCGGCCACGACGACCTTGAACACCGAGCCCGGTGGATCCACGGCCGCAAGGGGTCGGTTGAGCAACGGTTCGGCGGGGTCGTCGGTCAACTGGGTGTAGTAGTCGCGGATCTGTTTGGACTTGTGCGACGACAGCAGGTTGGGGTCGAACGACGGAGACTGGGCCAATGCCAAGATCTCGCCGGTCCGGGGGTCGAGCGCCGCGACGGCACCCGGGCGTCCCGCGAGTCCGTCGAAGGCCGCCTGTTGCGCCGCAGCGTTGAGGGTCAGCGTCACGGCCCCACCCTGTGGGTCGCGCCCGGCGAACAGTTGCTGCAACCGGTCGAAAAGCAGGCGATCGTCGTAGCCGGACAGCACCGGGTTCTCGGCCTTCTCGATCCCGGTCGCCCCGTACACCTGGCTGTAGAAGCCAGTGGCCGGCGCGTACAACTCGCCCTGCGGGTACTGCCGCAGGTACTTGAGTTCGCCGTCGGTCTCGACACTCTCGGCCACGGCTTCGCGCCCGACCAGGATCGGACCCCGTTCGCGTGAGTACTCCTCCAGCACGGCCCGGGAGTTCCCGGTCGCGGTGCGATAGGCGTCGGCCTTGAAGACCTGGATGTACGTGAGGTTGGCCAGCAGCGCGATCAACAGCACCGCGAGCACACCGGACAGCCGGATGATGCTGCGGGTCACAGGCGCACCACCTGTGTCAGGGCCTGGTCCGGTGACGTCACCACCGGGTCAGGGCGTCGCGTGATGTCGCTGATGCGCAGCAGCAGGGCGACCATGATCCAGTTCGCGATCAACGCGGAGCCACCCGCGGACAGGAACGGGGTGGTGAGGCCGGTCAACGGGATCAGTTTGGTGACCCCGCCGGCGACGACGAACACCTGCAACGCGAAGACGAACGACAACCCCGTGGCCAAGAGCCGACCGAACACGTCGCGGCAGGCCACCGCAGTGCGCAGGCCCCGTTGCACCAGGATCGCGTACATGAGCAGGATCGCCATGATCCCGGTCAGGCCCAGTTCTTCGCCGAAGGCCGACAGGATGAAGTCGCTACTCGCGAACGGGACGAGCTGCGGATAGCCCTGACCCCACCCGGTACCCAGCAGACCGCCGTTGGCCAAGCCGTACAGCGACTGCACGATCTGGTAGCCCTGGTCGTTGGCGTAGGCGAAGGGGTCGAGCCATATCTGCACGCGGGTACGGACGTGTCCGAACAGGAAGTAGGCCAGCGTCCCGCCGATCACGATCAACAGGGCACCGAGGACGAGCCACCCCCGTCGCTGGGTCGCGACGTAGACCATGGCCACGAACAGGCCGAAGAAGATGAGCGCTGTTCCCAGGTCCGTCTCGAAAGCCATGACGGCCAACGCCAGTAGCCACGCCCCCAGCAACGGTCCCAGGTCACGGCCGCGGGGCAATGCGATTCCCAGTACCTTGCGGCGCACGATCGCCAGGGAGTCGCGGTGCGTCACGAGGTACCCGGCGAGGAAGATCGTCAGGACGATCTTGGCCAGTTCCCCGGGCTGGAAGGTCAGCGGTCCGAGCTTGATCCACAGCCGGGCGCCGTTGATCGTCAGACCCAATCCCGGAACCAGCGGCAGCAGCAGCAGTCCCACTCCGAGAAAGAGCGAAATGTAGGTGTACTTCTGCAGCCGTCGATGATCACGGACCACCAGGAGGACGGCGGTCAGCAAGGCCACGCCCAAGATCGTCCAGGTCAGCTGGCCCAGAACTTCCGGAGTCGGCGCCGGACTGCCGTTCGCCTCGGCGCGCTGGGCGGCCGCGATGTCGAGCCGGTAGATCATGACCAGACCAAGGAAGTTCAGCAAGTACGCCGTGGGCAACATGATCGGTTCGGCGTACGGGGCCAGGACCCGGACCGCGGTGTGAGCGATCAGCGCAGCTCCGCCGAGTACGGCCAGCGCAAGCCAGAACTCCCCGGGCAGACCATCGCCGGTCCCCCAGGCGACGTTCGCCAGGGCAACGGAACCGACGACCCAGGCGAACACCAGCAGCATCAGTTCCTGGCTGCGCCGGGTGGGCTGCTTGGTCTGGGGGTTGGTGTCCGGGGCGGCCGCTGCCGCGGGGGCGCTCACTTGGTCTTGACCTTGTCCGGGCACCCCGCCTCGGCCGGGTTCACTTGGCATTCGGCCGCGTGATTGCGCAGTTCGCTGACGATGTCAGCGGCTTGAGTCTCGGAGCCGGCGTTGATCCCGGACGCGACCCGGGACTGGTCGTAGCTGGGGAGCATGCTCACCGGCAGATCGGTGATCTGGTCCAAGCGCTGCAAGGGGATGGGACCCAGGGTGCCGGGCACCCCGTGATACACCGCCACCTGGCCGTTGGTCGCGGCGACGTACCACTGTCCCGTGAGCCACCACATGAGCAGCGCCCCCACCAGTGCCATCAGGCAGACGACCGCTGCGACCAGTCCGAGGGCGAACCGGCGCTTGCGACGCCGGGGGGCCCCGGCCGCCTCGGAGGCGACCGGAGGCGCGTCGGTGTCTGACGTGTCGGGAAGTTCGGCCAGTGACGGTCGGGCGCCTCGGGGCTGCGGATCGTCGGGGTTGAGCTGTTCGTCGACCGGCCAGGGCACGTTGGGCAGGCGCGCCCGGTTCTGCGGCTCCCCGGCCGCCCCGACCACCACCGGCTCGGTGGCGGCCACGTCATCGGCGGCACGGATGTCTGCCACCACCACGGTGACGTTGTCCGGCGCCCCGCCCTCGAGCGCCAGGTCGACCAGTCGGATGACGGCGCCCGTGGGATCAGCCGATGTGCGCAGGACCTCGGCCATCTCGTCGTCGGAGACCACCCCGGACAGCCCGTCGGTGCACAAAAGGTAGCGGTCGCCGGGCCGCGTCTCGCGCATCGACAGGTCCGCCTCCACAGAGTGGATGCCGTCGACCGCCCGGTTCAGAAGGTTGCGGCGCGGGTGCCGGGTGGCTTCCTCGGCGGTGATCTCACCGGCGTCGACCAGGCTCTGGACGTAGGTGTGGTCCTTGGTGATCTGGTCGAGCACCCCGTCGCGCAACCGGTAGGCACGGGAGTCACCGACGTGGACGACGGCCATGCGCTCGCCCATCCACGCCAGGCCGGTGATCGTCGTGCCCATCCCCTGGTTGGCGGGCTCGCTGGAGATGACGTCGCCGATCCGTTCGCTGAGCAGGTCGACCCCCCCGGCCAGGTACTCCAGCACCTCGTCGGTGGTCACCTCGTCGTCGGACATCTCGGCGAAGGTGGCCACGGCCATGGCACTGGCCAGTTCACCCGCAGCGTGGCCCCCCATCCCGTCGGCGACGATGAGCATGTGGTCGTCGGCGAATCCGCTGTCCTCGTTGCCCGGCCGGCGCAGGCCGACGTCGGAGCGGGCGGCGTAGAGCAGCCGTACGGTGTCGGTCATTTGCGGACCTGCATGACGCTGCGCCCGATGCGCAGCGGCACCCCCAGCGGCAGCACCGTGGGTCGGGTGATGCGGGTCCGATCCAACCAGGTGCCGTTGGTGGAGTTCAGATCCTCGACCACCCACTCCCCGCCGGCCGAGTAGATGCGGCAGTGGTGGGTAGAGGCGTAGTCGTCCTCGAGCACCAGCGTCGAGTCCGCGGCGCGGCCGATCGTGATCGGCGTTGCTCCCAGCGGTACGACGGTGCCGGACAGCGCTCCTTCGGTCACGACCAGCCGGTTCCCTTTGCCACCGGATCGGGTGCGCCGGGTGGGCGCGGGTGTCGATGCGGCCGGTTGTCCGCCTGCGAGTGCGGTCGGTCGGGCTTCGCGGGGGGCCCGCAGATCGCGACGCAGGACGCTGAGCGTGAACAGCACGCCGACCCACAGCAGCACCAGGAATCCCAGGCGCAGCAGGGTGAGGGCGAGCTCCGACATCACACGTCCCGGTAGGTGATCACGGTGGAACCCACCTGGATCCGGGCCCCGTCGTACAGCGGAGCTTCATCCACGCGACGTCCTTCGACCAGCGTCCCGTTCGTCGATCCCAGGTCCCGCACGACGACCGGTAGTCCGAGCACGATCTCGGCGTGTGCCCGGCTGACGCCGGAGTCATCGATCTGGATGTCGGCCCCCTGCCCGCGCCCCAGCCGCGTGTGGCTGCGCGTCAGCGGATACGACGCGGATCCGATGACGAGTCGCGGATGTCCGGTCACCTCGCCGACCGGGACCGGCTGGGCACTACGAGCCGTTCCGGGGGCATCGGCATGTGCCTGGCTGCGGATGCGGAACATCCCGGTGGACAGGTCAGGGTCCTCGGCGAACCGCACGTCCACCGAGCCGAGGAAGGTGTAGCGCTGCTCGGTGGCGTACTGCCGGGCCACAGCCGCGAGTTCGGCGCGCATCTGGTCGGCGTAGAGGTCCAGCCGTTCGATGTCGCTGGGGGCCAGTTCCACGGTGAAGATGTTGGGTACCACCGTGCGCCCGCGGCTCACGATGGCGGAGCGGGTGTCCATCTCCTGCTGGATCCGGGCTGCCAGCTCGACCGGCTCGACGTTGTCCCGGAACGCCTTGGCGAACGTCCCGTTGACGAGCTGGTCCAGCCGCTGCTCGAAGTTGTCCAGCAGCCCCATGACTCACCTCCGGCCGTCGACGCGCCGAGTGACGCGTGATCGATGCTATCGGCGCCAGACACGGCACGACCACAACACGGTCCGTTCCGGGGGATCGATGCTCCGGTCAGCCGGCTGCTCGGCCGTCGGCTGATGCCGCGTCGTCCAGTGCGGCCAAGCGGCGATCGACGTCGTCGAGGGCATTCGTGAGGGCGGGGTTGTCCGCCTGATCCGAGCTGATGAGCACTCCGCCCAGTGCGAGCAGGTCGTCGTTGAGTTGTTCCAGCTCCGCAAGGTCGGCGAGATACCGGTCGCGGTCAGGTAGGTCCGGATTCGCCACATCCGATTGCAGGTTGTTCAGGGCCGTCACCACGTCATAGGTGCGGTCGAGGGCGGCTTGGGTCCGCTCGACGGAGGCCGTTTCGGGCCGGGCGGGCGCCCGCAAGCCGGCAGCCGATTCCTGCAGCGCCCGAGTGGCCCGCGCGACGTGAGCCGCCGGCTCGGGACGGACTCGCAGGACGACCAGGGACACCACAATCGCGATGACGCAAGCGAGCGCAACGTCGACTCCGCGCAGCAGCGCCCATTTTGGAACATCGTTGACGGGCACTCCGGTGAGCAGCACGATGGCGGACGCCGTCCCCACGGTCATTGACGCGTAGTTGCGCTTGAGCCAGGCGAAGCCACCGATCAGCAGCAGCGCCGCGACCCAGGGCACGAGGATTCCAGCCGGCAGCACGGTGGCCAGAAGCAGTGCCAACACCACCCCGGCCCAGGTGCCCGCGGCGGCGCGGACGGCCTTCTTACCCGTCGCCGCCGTGTCGGGTTGCATCACCAGCAGCAGCGTCAGGGCGATCCAGAAGGCGTTCGTGTTGCCGCGCAGGGCGACCACGGCGGCGACGGCACCGCCGATGGCCAGCGCCCGCTGGACGGCGTACCGGAAGACCGACGAGCGTGGGCGGAGCAACGCTCTGCCCATGTCCACGACGATGGCGCCGGGTCGGATTCGCGGGACCTTGGGCGGGATGCTGCCGTCGAGGAGGCCGGCGGCATGGCTGTGGGACCAGCGCCACAGATGCCAGGACGCTTGGTCCATCCGGTTGGCCGCTGCGGCCTCTGCGTCGCGAGCAGGAGCGTCTGCGGCGGCCACAGATTCGGTGACGTCCCGTGGCACCAGGCGCCCGCGCGGCACAAGCGCTGCCGAGATGGCCTCGTCGGCGGCGACCGACAACGCGACGGGACCGACGTCCGGCTCCGGCTCGATGCCCGGATCCGAGTCCTCAGGGACCGGTGTTGACTCGGGCGGGGCTTGCTCGTCCCTGTGGTCGGAGGGGGTGTCCTGCGGGGCCAGCCGGTCCCGGGCCAGGCCGGCGATGATCGCCCCGTGCAGCAATCCCACCAATGTGGTGGGCGCCGACTGCAGCCGCAGCATCTGCAGGGTCGACCCCTGTTGCTGCCGCGTGGCTCCCGGCGCCCACATCGCGCCCACCGCCTTGCGGGCGGCGCCCCGCGGATCGAACCCGCCGAACAGGACGGCCACCACCAGCGCACTGACGATGCCGGGAATCGCAGCGGCCATGACCTGCAACGCCGGGGCGCCACTGGTGAGGGTGGCGTTGTCCGCGATGATCAGGAGAAAGACGACCGCGGGGAAGGTCGCGAGCATGGCCCCGATGATGGGGATGGCGCTCCACACCGAGGACGCCATGAGGAAGACCATCACACACAGCGCGGCCGGCACGGGAGCGTCGCGGGTCACGACCGCCAGCCCGGCCATGACGATCATGAACAGCCCGTCGATCAGGATCACGCGGAGCGCGAGGGCTGTCGGCACAACAGTGGCGACGACGCAGAGAAACAGTGCGGTGAGGATGCCCACTGCGATGGTGGTCGTTCCCAGCACCGGCGCCCCGAGCACCCCGATCAGCGCGGCCAAGACGATGCCCAGCGTGATTCCGAGGCTGACCTTCGGATCGACCGCAGCCGGATCGTCGTTCAGCGCGTTTCGTCCCCGTCCGACGACGTCGCGCAGTCCCATGCGGCGATTCTGGCAGTCGGACGGTGATCAGATGACCGGATCGTCAGGCTGCGGCCGCGGCCGGCTGCTCCTCGCCCACTGCGTAGTCCTCCAGTGGGCCGCGCGCGGTGCGGCGCGCGACCACGAATCCGGCGACCAGGGCCAAGATGGAGACCGGCCAGACCAACAGCGCCACCACGTTCACGGGTGCACCCGATACGGCGTGGACCTCGATCGACATGTCCCACAGCCCATGCAGAACCATGGCCCACGCCAGCACCCCGAAGTAGCGCCGCAGCACGTAGAACGCACTGCCCTGCATCGCGGCAGCGACCACCTGCAGAAGAGTCGGGCCGGCGGCGGCACCCAGGAAGATGTTGAGTCCGTGCATGACGCCGAACAGCAGGCACGTCAGGGCCCAGGCGGCGACCTCGTGGAAGGTACCCCGCAGGCCCACCAGCAGTATGCCGCGGCAGACCAACTCCTCGGCGAACCCCACGAACACGCCCATCACCAGAGCCACCAGCAGAAAGCCTGGACTGACACTTCCCCAGTCGGTGAAGGCGAAGTTGCTCAGGGCGATCACCAGGAACACTCCTGGCGCGATGAGCGTCCAGCCGATCCGCGTGCGGTGCCGGTCACGCATCGCTGCGCTCCACCAGCCGAACCACACAGCCACCCCGGCGATCACGAGCGACCCGATGACCAGCGACGGGATGACGCCGCGCCACATGTTCCCGGTGGTCGATCCGAAGTCGGTGTACGGGATGCCGCTGGCCTTCTGGAGAACGACAACGATGACCAGGTAGACCAGCCAGACGCCGACCCCGATCACGGAAATGGGTTTCACGCGCATCCCGCCATGATGAGGCATGGCGGAGGTGCGGAAATCCAACCCACGCCGGGCCGCAGGAACCGGCATCACTCCGGCATCTGGGCCCTTGGTCCCGCCGGTACCGCGACCGGACACGCATCCGAGTGAATGGCAGGCATGGTGACTTCGCCGGATCTAGGGTGAGGCCACCCGCTTCACCGGCGGCACCGGCCGGGAGGCACTGATGACTCGATCCAAGTACCTGATCTTCGGGCTGGCTCTCGTGCTCCTGGGAGTGGTGCCGAACGCGGCCATGGCGGTGGATGAGCCTGGCGGGGCGGTGGCGCCGCGGGAGGTGAGTGCCGCCGGCGCGGCCGCCTCGTCCGAGGCAGCGGCTGCTCCTGAGGCGGCCGCCGCGCCGAAGTCCCAGCGGGACCGGCGCCCCAACATCGTGGTGATGCAGACCGACGACCAGACGCTGGCCGACCTCGCCATCATGAAGAAGGCGCGGGCGTTGCTGCAGCAGCGTGGGGTCACGTTCAACCAGATGATCACTCCGTTCGCGATCTGCTGTCCCTCGCGAGCGGCGCAGATGACCGGGTCCTACCCGCACAACAACGGGGTCTCGGCGAACTTCCCACCTGCCGGTGGCTTCGTACCGTGGGAGAAGAAGTCCGGCGACAAGAGCATCGGCAGTTGGCTGCAGCGGGCCGGCTACTACACCGTTCACATCGGCAAGTACATCAACGGCTACGCCTACCCCAATCGGGACAACGTCACGGTGCCCAAGGGCTGGTCCGAATGGCACGGGTCCGCCGATCCCTCGACGTATCAGATGTGGGGCTACCAACTGAACGAGCCGAAGGGCAGCACCACGTACGGCAAGTTCCGTAAGCAGGACCCGGCCACGTACTCCACTGATGTCTACCGGCGCAAAGCAGTGCGGGTCGTGCGTCAGCAGGCGCGGAAGTCCGGCCCCTTCTTCCTGCAGGTGGCGTTCCTGGCGCCGCATGTGGAGACCGTTCCGCTGAAGGTGGGCTTCATACCGCAGCCTTGGGTGGACACCGACGACCCCGATCCCCAGTTCGGCATCAAGTCCATCCCGCCCCGGCCCGCGCCGCGAGATCGTGACGCGTTCCCGAACATGCCGCTGGCCCGAGGACCGAGTTTCAACGAGGCTGATGTCAGCGACAAGGGACCCTTCGTGCGGGACCTGCCCCTGTTGACCAAGGAGCAGATCGAGGACCTGGTCGAGGACAACCGGCGGCGTCGGCGGTCGCTGTTGGCCGTCGATGATGCGGTGAAGGCCGTCGTACGAACGCTGCGGCGCAGTGGGGAACTGAAGAACACGATCGTGGTGTTCATGGGCGACAACGGTTACCTGTTGGGTCAGCACCGCATCAGCATGGGCAAGTACTTTCCCTATGAGCCGGCGCTGCGGATCCCCTTCGTCATGCGGGGGCCGGGAATCCGAGCCGACGCGCAGGTCAGGCGGCTGGTGTCCTTGATCGATCTGACGCCGACGTTGCTGGACTTCGCCGGGGCCAAGGCTGTCGGGCGTCGACCTGATGGCATGTCGCTCAAGCCGGTTCTGACGGGAAAGCATGGGATCCGCAAACGGCCGGTGCTGCTATCCAGTGGCCCACAGCGCGCTCCCAACGGCGACAACCTGCCGTTGTTCGACGGGGTTCGCACTCCGCGGTTCGTCTGGTGGCGCTACGAGGACGGCTTCGAGGAGATGTACGACCTGCGCAACGACCCGGACGAGTTGACCAACATCGCCGAGGACCCGGCCTACGCCAAGACCCGGGACAAGTTGGTCTCGGAGTGGAACCGGCTCAAGGACTGCTACGGGAAGTCCTGCCGGATCCGCACCTCCCTGCCCTGAGACATCTTCCCGAAGATGCCCGGGGCGAGCTGACGCCGCGTTTCACCTGCGGTGGACAGTGACGAATCGGCGAAACACTTCCACGCGGTGTTTGCTGGTGGTCAGACTCAGGCGGTACCGGACGGTGCGTGCCGCGTTGCGCACCACCAGCGAGACTTCGGACCGGTAGCGTCCCGTCCGATCGTTCGCCACCACCCGCGTGTGGCTGGCGTTAGTGATACCGATGCGGTGGAAGTAGGTTTGCCACTGGGTGTCGGTGAGGACACCCACGCGAACGCGGCTATTGAGGATCGCCGACTGCAACTCCTGTCCGATCCAGGACTTGGTGTGAGATGGGATGAGTCCGGCGTCCTCGAGGCCGACCGCCCTGGCCCGATCCTCAGTCGCGAAAGCGGTGGGTCTCCAAGGGGTCCGCCGCACTGACCCATACCGAAAGTCCGAGAACCGTGTGGGCATCTGGGACTCGTGGTAGTTGACGATGACCCCGTTCTCAGCGACGACCCAGCGCTTGAATTCCGCGACCTCCGGGTCCTGCCATTCGAAGGTGGTGGTGGCACCGACTGTCGTCGCCTTGTCGGGGACGTCGTGAGCGGCGGGCACGCCGTCGAGCAGCGTGCGAAGCCCAGTCGGAGTGGGTTGCCGAATCCCGATGATGCGACGCATCCCGTTGATCCGCAGCAGGCGCCGCTGCCACTGGTTGATCGGAGCCAGCCCCATGGAGCCGAACTTCAGCCACTGAGATCCGCGCCCGTAGAACATGTCGGTCTTACCGTTCAGCGTCACCGGGCTCTCCGTCAACGCCCGCAGCCAACGACCCTTGGTGTCCTGCCACGCCCGGTTCACCCAGCTGTAGGTGTCGTTCCCGGTTGATTCCCGCAACCCCCCAGTGGTCTCGATCGCTGTGTAGCTGGCCGCGATGGCCGCTTGGTACTGCTCGCCAGGAGTCGGGATCTCAGCGGCGAAGGCGACACCTCCACACGTAACGGACATGGCCAGCCACACCGATGCACCCACCAGCCTGCGGTCGATCTGCATGACCCTCCCGCTCGGCTTGGAATTCATCGCCGGGTTACTCAGACGGACCTGCGGTCCCGCCCCAAGTTACTCCCCGGGGACTGGCGTGTGACCGCTAGCGGGTGGTGTGCATGTCAGCGCATCGGGGAGGTCGATCTTGAATCTGCGCCGACGGCGCCCCCGGATACTGCTCTGGGGGTGCGGTCGGTCGGTCGGTCGGTGCGCGAGGGGGGAGTTGAACCCCCACGCCCTTGCGGGCACACGGACCTGAACCGTGCGCGTCTGCCTATTCCGCCACTCGCGCGTGTGGTCGCTGACGACCGGGGATCAGGATAGCACCGGGCGTGGTTCCGTCCGCTGGGCGGCGAGGAGGCCCTCGACCCGGCTTGGAGATGCACAGCCGCCAATCACCAGCCCGTCAGGCGACGAGCCAAGCGTGCGGCGCAAGGGAATGAGCGAGTCATTGGCGGCTGTGCACTCCGACCCACCGACACAGGCCCCTGTCATGGCCGGCCAGCACAGGTGCGGTACGCCGCGCCCCCGCGAGGCAGACAGAAGCGTCGAAACGGGACCGCGGAACCCCTGCGATCACTAGCGTCGGTCCCGTGAGCACCGAGGCGCCACCGCAGCTGGGTAACGGCACCAAAGTCGGCTATGCGGTCGGCTCGTTGGCGGCCGGTGCTTTCGGCACGGTGCCGGGGTTCCTGCTGGTCATCTACCTGACGGACACGCTGGGAGTCGCGGCGGCGGTGGCCGGGCTTGCGGTGGCGATTCCGAAGTTCTGGGATGTGATCTTCAACCCGATCGTCGGGGGCTGGTCGGATCGGACGAACAGCAAGATGGGCCCGCGGCGTCCGTGGATGCTGGCGGGCGCGCTGCTGCTGCCGGTGTTCTTCATCGCCATGTTCTCGGTGCCCGCAGGGCTGAGTCCGGCCACCAGCGCCCTGTTGGTGGCCGGCGCATTTCTGATCTGCGCCAGCGCCTACGCGCTGTTCCAGGTTCCCTACGTCTCGCTGCCGGCGGAGATGACGTCGAACTACCGTGAGCGGACGTCGGTGGTGGCGTTCCGCATCGTGGCGTTGACCTTGGGCATCCTGCTGTCCGGTGCGCTGGCTCCGGTGCTCGTCAACGCAGGCGGTGGCGGTTACACGGGACACACCCTGATGGCGATCGTCATCGGACTGTTCATGTCGGTGGCGATGATCGTCGCTGTCATCGGCACCCGGAAGGCTCCCCGGACCACCGTGCCGTCAGGCGAGGCCAGCCTTCTGGTCGCGTTCCGCACCGCACGCGGCAACCGCTACTTCATGCCCCTGTGGGGGGCGTTCATCCTTCAGGCGCTGGCGAATGCTGCCGCGCTTGCGGCCGTGCCGTATCTGGCGCGCTACATCATGGGCAACCCGGGTGCTGAGTCGATCTTGTTCGCGGCGCTCGTGGGTCCGGCGATCCTGGTCATGCCGCTGTGGGCGTGGATCGGGAAACGCTGGGACAAACGCCGGGGCTACGTGGCCGGTTCGCTGCTGTATCTGATCGGGGTGTTAGGCCTGCTGGCGGCTCGGTCGCTTCCGTCGGCGGCGGTGTTCGCACTCGTCGCTGTGATGGGTGTCGGATATGCCGCTATGCAGCTGTTCCCGCTGGCCATGCTGCCGGACACGGTCTCGGTCGACGAGGCCCACAGCGGCCAGCGCCGCAGCGGAATGCTGACCGGGCTGTGGACCGCCGGCGAGACGGCGGCCTTCGCGATCGGTCCCGGCATCGTGGGCCTGATCCTCGGGCTGTTCGGCTTCGTGTCCAGTTCCGGCGGTGGCGGAACCACCCAGTCCGACAGCGCCCTCAACGGAATCGTTGTGGCCCTCTCCCTGCTGCCGGCGGTGGCGATGGTGTCGAGCCTGCTGTTGATCCGTCGCTACACGTTGACCGAGGAGAAACTGGCAAGCGAGCTGGCTGAGTCCTGATGCTGGATTCCGGCAGGTCGCGGGGCCATGAGTGACTCATGTTGCGGGGCCTCGGGATTCGGTCGGTGGTCACCCGGCCCTGCTCGCTAGGGCTCCACAATCCGCTGGGCGGCGTCGTCCAGGGGCTGTAGATCAACCGCGACGTCACCGGCGAACGGGTTGTAGAGGCTCAGGACCACGCTGATCCCGATCGCGGACACCAGCGCCCAACCGACCAGCAGGAACGGGTGCTCCACCTTCGTGGCCACGATCCCCATGACCATCGACGACAGCGTTCCCGCGATCAGCAGGAGCCACAGCATGCTGGTGGGCAACTGCCGGCGGGCGATGGACACGAGGTCGGCCTGCTTCTGCGCGACGGTACTGGCAGCGGTAAGCGCCCGAGAGGCTTCCGGGTCTCCCACCGAAGCGCCGGCGGCGATGTCACGAACCTGCTCCTCGAGTTTGTCCAGGTACGTGAAACTCGGCATGTCCGTGAGGTCAGCAGCGGCCAGTCGGGCCTGATCCTGCGTGGCGATGGTCTCCAGATACTGCTTGAGCGTCTGGACGATCGCGTCGGCCTTGCCGCGGTCGCTGAGGTTCTCGGTGAGCCATGCGACCTCCTGCGCCGACGCCGCTACCTCCTCCACCGCCGACTGGGCGGTGCTGATGGTCCCCCACGTGATGGTGACCGAGAAACCGATGAGGAATGCCATCGCTACACCCGTCGGCCCGTTCATGGCCTCGGCCAGCGTGACCAGTTCCTCTTGGCGTTCGGGGCTGGAGCGGCGCCGCACCAGGTAGCGGGTGGTGAAGGTCACCGTCGAGAAGAACACGGTGAAGATCGCCACGATCAGCACTGTGGGAAGTGTGGCGATGGCGGCGAACACCGTCACACGCTAGCGGGCCAGCCGCCCCGAGGCGGGCCTCAGTTGCCTGCGGTGTGCGGTCGGACTCGGTTTCACGTTGGCCCCCTGGTGCCGGTGAGGACCGTTACCGTGAAGCGGGAGGACTCAGGCCACAACGATGAGTCGTCCTGCGAACCGCAGCAAGGGAGCCCCGCACCAGTGGCCGGGTGGGGCACGGGAGAAGACATGAACATCGCGCGTCACACCATCCGTCGGAGCACTGCTGCTGGTGCGGCGTTCACTCTGGCGGCCGCAACGCTGCTCCCGGTCTCCGGCGCCGAAGCCCGGACCGTCACCATGAGCGGCAATGCGTACGCGTTCATCTTCGGTGGCAACAACGACCGGTTGGAGGGCGCGACGATCCGGCTGGTCGAGTACCCGGACATCACCACCACGGCCGGCGTCAACGGCGCCTACTCCCTGCAGGTGCCCAACAACGCCTCTGTCACTCCCTACGTCGAGTTTCCCGGCTACTACACGACCCATCTGCAGACGTTCCACACGGACGGTCGTGATCTTCGTCAGGTCAACTTCCAAGTCCCGGAACTGAGCATCTACCGTGCCCTCGCCGGGATCACAGGAGCCAAGATCGACCCGAAGACCGGGCTGCTCGAGAAGTGCGCCATCGTGTCCACGTTCTTCGAGTTGAAGGGTCGATCGTTCAAGAAGTTCAACGAGTTCCACGAGTTCCATCCGCACGGGGTTCCGGGATCCACCGCGGTGCAATCGCCGGCCTCGGGGAGGCAGTACTACTTCAACAAGGACGTCATCCCCGACCCCGACCAGAAGGTGTCGTCGCGGGACGGCGGGGTGCTGTGGGCGGATGTTGAGACCGGGAAGTACCAGGTCAAGGCGTACAACCCCGACACCCGCTTCGCGAGTTTCGTCGCCAACTGCCAGCCCGGACGGTTGGTGAACGCCAACCCGCCGTGGGGCCTGTACGAACTGGCAGGCAATGAGTTGGTCAACCCGGTCACTCTCCCCGATCGGCGGGTCGACGCGCGACAGTTGGCGGCGCACGTGTCCACGAGCGGTCGGAAGCGCGTGGTCAAGGTGCGTCTGAAGGCCAGCGAGCACGCGGTGGCGGACATCGTGGCGAAACAGGGCGAGCGGCATCAGCGATGGGATCGCGACCTCGCTCCCGGGAAGCGGGTCGTTCGGCTTCCACTCGGGAAGAAGTTCCGGCAGGGGCGGCTGAAACTCACCACGACGCTGCGGGACGATGCCGGAAACCTGAACAAGCGCAGCGCGGTGCTGGCCGTCCCCGGTCGCCGTCCCTGACCAGCCGGCCGGCGTGGGGGACGGTTTCGGTCGCAGGCGACCGAAACGGACAGGTGCGACCGGAAGTTCCCGTCGCCTCCGACGGTTCTGGTCGCATGTTGCGGACCGGAACGCCCGACCGCCCCAGCGCCGGGACCGCCGACGCCGAGCGGCGAGCCACGGGCCTGGCACTGAAAGCAACGACCCGCGCCTCGGAGAGTGACCTCACCGGGGGCTGAGCTTCCGTGCGGCGGGCGTGGCACCGCTGCTGGCCCTAGGGTCGGGGGTGTCCCCGCCAGGAGGTTTTGTGAGCGACGAACGCTACTTCGACATAGAGGCCGTCATGGACCTCGACGACATCATCGCGTCCCTTCAGGACCTGGAGGACGACGAGTTCGAGGAACGGGGCCTGAGCGTCACCGGTACCTGGGACGAGGTCGACGATCCGATCCTGATCGGCCCCGACGGAACCCCGGTGGACACGTGGAAGCAGGGGTACCCCTACGACCATCGCATGCCCCGGCGCGAGTACGAGATGACCAAACGGCTGCTACAGATCGAACTGCTCAAGATGCAGTCGTGGGTCAAGGAGACCGGGCAACGCATCTGCATGGTGTTCGAGGGCCGCGACGCCGCCGGCAAGGGCGGCACCATCAAACGCTTCATGGAACACCTCAACCCCCGCGGTGCCACGGTCGTCGCCCTCACCAAGCCCACCGAGAAGGAGAAGGGGCAGTGGTACTTCCAGCGCTACGTACAGCACCTCCCCAGTGAAGGCGAGATCGTGCTGTTCGACCGCAGTTGGTACAACCGCGCCGGCGTCGAACGGGTGATGGGCTTCTGCACCGACGAGGAGTACGACGAGTTCATGCGGCAGACGCCGGAGTTCGAGCGCATGCTCGTGCGCTCCGGCATCACCTTGATCAAGTTCTGGTTCTCGGTGTCGCGCAAGGAGCAGGTCACCCGGTTCACGATCCGCCGCATCGACCCCGTGCGCCAGTGGAAACTCAGCCCCATGGACCTGGCGTCGCTGGACCGCTGGGACTCCTATGCCGAGGCCAAGGAGGCCATGTTCTGGTACACGGACACCGAGTGGGCGCCGTGGACCGTCGTGCGCAGCAACGACAAGAAGCGCGGCCGGCTCGAGGCCATGCGCTGGGTCCTGGCCCAGCTGGACTACCCCGAGAAGGACGAGACGGTCGTGGGCACTCCCGACCCGAACATCGTGGGTCCGCCGGCCGTCATCTACGAGACCGACGAGAACACCGGCCGGGTCTTCCCGGACCTGCGCTGACGCTCATGGCCGCGCACATCGACTGGCACGCGCGGGCGCACGAGTCGTGGAACGACCTGACCCGGGTCACCGGGATGCGCAGCCCGCGGGGTATCCGTGTCCACGAGCCGAGCCGGTGGCGCGTGGTCGCCGCATGGCCGTTGAGCCAGGTACTGCATGCGGCGGTCCTGGTCGATGCGGCCGGGATCGCGGGTGGGCGGCTCGGCGCCGACTCCGTTTGGCGGTCCTTCCGCCGCTACCGGCGAGGCGATGGATTCCTCGACATGCCGCTCATCGGTGAGCGTTACTACGACGACAACGCGTGGATCGGTCTCGCGTGTGCGCAGCGGGCGCTGTACACGTCGGGCGACGTGGCTGCGCCTTGGCTGCGCCGGGCCGAGGCGTCGCTGCGGTTCGTCAGTCAAGGTGTGCGCCGAGACGGAGGAGTGCTGTGGAAGGAGGGCGGCGACCGGCTTCACGCATGCTCGACCGGCTCAGCCGGTCTGCTCGCCGCCGGAGTTGCCCGCGCGGACGGTCGATCGCGGTCCCTGGCCCGAGCGGCCGGCGTCTTCATCGACACTGAACTGGTCAACCCCGACGGTCTGATCGCCGACAGCATCGGACCCGACGGGGATGTCGATCCGTCGGAGTTCACCTACAACCAGGGCCTCGCCATCCAGCTGCGGATCGAACGGGTACTGACGGCTCACGCGCGGGAACTGGCCGACATCTTCATCCGGGAGTTCGCGGGTGATCGTTTCTGGACCCACGCCGCGTGCTTCAACGCGATCCTGTGCCGCGCCCTGCTGCGTCTGGACGCGGTCACCGAGTCCCGCACCTACGAGTCCTTCGTCACCGACTACGCCGACCGGCTGTGGCGCGACGCCCGCGATGACCGGGGCCTGTTCAGCGGCGCGGGCCGCTACGACGCCGGGTACGTCCTGGACCACTCCGCCATCACCGGCGTCCTGGCCGCGCTGGCTCTCGACCCAGCGCAACGCCGCACTCTGCTGTAGCCGCCCACCTTCGTCGATCGGGGCAGTCCCGCGGTGCCCCGATCGCGATTGGGGCAGCGATTCACCGCCCCGATGACGATGCGGGCAGAGCAAAGGTGCCCCGATCGACCGGTGTCAGACGGCGACGTCGCGGTAGGCGGCGATGACGCGGGGGTCGCTGTCGCCGACCACCCGGGCGACCTGGGGGACGACCAGCACCCAGGTGATCACGTGCATCAGCGTGAGCCAGATGCGGGTGGGCCACGTGACGGCGGCCGGCTGCATCAGGGGGGACGCCAGCGACACCACGAAGAACGCCGTCCCCAGCCAGAACACCCAGCGCTGGCAGCCCCGGACCCCCAGGAAGATCGCCGCCACCAGTGCGCCGATCATTCCGCACGCCAGCGGCACGACGAACACCACGAGCACGGGAACCGGAGTCAGCTCGTCGCTGAACGGGCGCGCCACCAGGAAGTCCGTGCCGAACAGCCCGGCGATCACCCGCATGACGAGGCACACGATCGCCGCCGTCAGGCCGGTCACCCACCCGGCGGTCAGGACCGCCTTGGTCGTCGGCACCGCACTGAGTGGGGGCGCGATCGGAGTGATGGAGTCGGCGTTCGCTGCCACCGGGTCCGCCCCCGCCGGCAACGAGCGGGACTCATGCGGCAGGGACATGGGGCCCATCTTGCCGCACGCGGACGGTCCGGCGCGTGGCACTCGCTCGGGCCGCCCGTCCTTCGCAGTCCGTGACGGACTTGCGACGCACGGCACACCCCCATGATCTTGCGCTTGTTACTGGCGAGTAGCATCATGGGGTTACTGGCGGGTAACCACCCGCCTATCGGTGCCTCGGGGGTGGGGCGCCACCCGACCAGAAGGGGATCGACGGCATGAGCCATTACAAGAGCAACTTGCGCGACATCGAGTTCAACCTGTTCGAGGTGTTCGGCGCTGGTGACTGGATGGGCACCGACGCGTTCGAGGACATGGACGTGGCGACCGCCAAGGACTTCCTCAAGCAGACCAACGAGCTGGCCACCGGCCCGCTGTCCGACACGTTCGCCAGTGCGGACCGCAACCCGCCGGTCTACGACCCCAAGACCTACTCGGTCACCATGCCCGAGGACTTCAAGCGTTCCTACCAGATGCTGATGGACGCCGAAGGCTGGCGGATGGAGATCCAGCCCGAGATCGGTGGCATCTCGACGCCGCCGAGCCTGCGCTGGGCCGTCGCCGAACTGGTCCTCGGCGCCAACCCCGCCGCCTTCATGTACATGTCGGGCCCCGGCTTCGCCGGCATCCTGTACGACTTGGGCAACGAGGTCCAGAAGAAGCAGGCCGAGCGCATGATCGAGGGCCAGTGGGGCGCCACCATGGTGCTCACCGAGCCTGATGCCGGCTCCGACGTCGGCGCCGGAACCACGAAGGCGTTCCCCAACGAGGACGGTTCGTGGCGGATCGAGGGTGTGAAGCGGTTCATCACGTCGGCTGAACACGACATGTCCGACAACATCATCCACCTGGTGCTCGCGCGCCCGGTCGGCGTCGAGGGTGCCGGCGGTCCCGGTACCAAGGGTCTGTCGCTGTTCGTGGTGCCGAAGTTCCACTTCGACCCCGACACCGGTGAGATCGGCGAACGCAACGGCGCCTACGTCACCAACGTCGAGAAGAAGATGGGCCTCAAGGTCTCCACGACCTGCGAGATCACGTTCGGCGACAAGGAGCCGGCCATCGGTTGGCTCGTCGGCGATGTCCACGACGGCATCGCGCAGATGTTCAAGGTCATCGAATACGCCCGCATGATGGTCGGCACCAAGGCGATCGCCACGTTGGGCACCGGCTACCTGAACGCTCTGGATTACGCCAAGAACCGCGTGCAGGGTGCTGACCTGACCCAGATGATGGACAAGACCGCGCCGCGCGTGACGATCATTCATCACCCGGACGTACGTCGTTCGCTCATGCTGCAGAAGTGCTACGCCGAAGGCATGCGCGCCCTGGTGTCGTACACCGCGTCGTGGCAGGACCGCATCGCGGCCGCCGAGCACGGTGCGCCCGACATCGACGTCGATATGGCCGAGCGCATGAACGACCTGCTGCTGCCGATCGTCAAGGGCGTCGGCTCGGAGCGTTCCTACGAGATGTTGGCGCAGTCGCTGCAGACTCTCGGCGGGTCCGGCTTCCTGCAGGACTACCCGATCGAGCAGTACATCCGCGACGCCAAGATCGACAGCCTGTACGAGGGCACGACCGCGATCCAGGGTCTGGACTTCTTCTTCCGCAAGATGGTCCGCGACCAGTTCAAGGCCGTGTTCCACCTGGCCGGCCAGATCACCGAGACTGTCAAGGGCGGTGCGGACGGCGACCAGTTGTCCGCTGAGCGCGAGCTCCTCGGCACTGCGCTGGAGGACGTGCAGGAAACCATCGGCAAGCTCGGCGAGTGGGCCATGGCGTCGCAGACCGACGTGCAGCAGATCTACCGGGTCGGCCTGAACACGACCCGCCTGCTCATGATGGTCGGCGACCTGGTCATCGGCTGGCTGCTGCTGCGTCAGGCCGAGGTGGCGCAGGCCGCCCTGGCCGGTGGCGCCGCAGAGAAGGACAAGGACTTCTACACCGGCAAGGTCGAGGCCGCCAAGTGGTTCGCCCACAACCGGCTGCCGCTGCTGACCTCGGAGAAGGTCGCTGCCCTGGCCACCGAACTGGACCTGATGGAACTGCCCGAAGGCGCCTTCTGATCCGGTCGAATCCACGGGTCGATCACTGACCCGACGAGGCCCCTGCTCCACACCCCCGGAGCAGGGGCCTCGTCGTGTGGCGGATCTCGGTGTCTGCGGGGGGAGCCGCCTCTCTGCGGGGTGAGTGCCGCCTCTCAGCGGGGTGAGTGCCGCCGGAGGCGGTCTATCGAAGCCCGCTCAGGTCGGGCAC
>WBZL01001403.1_pt1 | contig 25377 bp, 13 predicted proteins | sample 5204291 | NCBI WGS metagenome assembly WBZL01 (sample SAMN12344345, study PRJNA552823) | activated sludge metagenome | biome: Activated sludge suspended growth; feature: Nitrification reactor; material: Wastewater; isolation source: activated sludge from nitrification reactor of wastewater...
GCGGCCGGCCGTCCCTTCGCACCGGCAATTCGGTGGATCGTCTGGTCGGAGTCCTCGACACTGGACGCCCCGCCGAGGAGGTGATCTCCATGACCCGAGCCCAACCCGCCCCGAATTCCCGGCTTCCCGACCGTGTCCGCAGCTGGGCCACCGACCTCGACGATGCGACGCTGACGCAGGCGGCCCGCACCGCACGCCTGCCCATCGTGGCCGGCCACGTCGCCCTCATGCCCGACGCCCACCTCGGCATCGGTGCCACGGTCGGATCGGTGATCCCGACCGACTCCGCGATCATCCCCGCCGCGGTCGGCGTCGACATCGGCTGCGGTATGGCCGCTGTTCGCACCGACCTTGCGGCCCACGACCTTCCCGACACCCTCGAGCCGATGCTCGGCGCGATTGCATCGGCGGTTCCGGCCGGCATGGGTCGCGAGCAGTCGAGCGTCGCCGCCGCGGCCGAGCGTTGGTTCCAGGCGCATCGACCGCGCACCGAGCTCGACGATCGGCTGGTCAACAAGACCCTGCGTCAGTTCGGCACGCTCGGATCGGGAAACCACTTCGTCGAGGTGTGCCTCGATCAGACCGACACCGTGTGGATCGTGCTGCACTCGGGCTCACGTGGTGTCGGCAACCAGCTCGCGCAGCGCCACATCGCCACGGCACGCTCGGTGGCTCGCCGATCGGGGCTCCGACTCGAGGACCCCGACCTCGCGTACTTCCTGGAAGGCACCGCCGAATTCGACCACTACATGGCCGATCTGGTGTGGGCGCAGGACTACGCGCGGGCGAACCGCGACGCGATGATGGACGCCGTGTTGCGTGCGGTCTTCGGCGCGGTGGGCCGCGGCAGCGAGCGTGAACGCGTCAACTGCCATCACAACTACACGGAGCGGGAGACCCACTTCGGGCGTGAGCTGTGGATCACCCGCAAGGGGGCGATCCGCGCCGGGGTTGGCGACCGCGGCATCGTCCCCGGCTCGATGGGGACGGCGACCTACATCACGGTCGGGCTCGGCAACGACGAGAGCTATCACTCGTGCAGCCACGGAGCCGGTCGTCGGCTGTCGCGCACGGCGGCCCGCAAGACGTTCACGGCCGGAAACCTCCGCTCCACCATGCAGGGTCGCACGTGGCTGGTGGAGCAGGCGGACCGGCTGCTCGACGAGCACCCCGGTGCGTACAAGGACATCGACGAGGTCATGGCCAACCAGTCCGACCTGGTCGAGGTGACGCACGCTCTCCGCCAGGTCCTGAACTACAAAGGCACCTGACCGACACCGCGCAGGCTCATGCCGACGGGCCCGGCGGCCGCCGTCGTGGCCCCGGTCGCGTCGACGATCGCCGGAACGAGCCCCGTGGGCACGGCCGTGAACACGAACCCGGTCACGGCGGCCTTTGGCGCCCGTCCGGCGTCGGGGCCGACGATCGCCACGACGGAGCCACCAGTCGCGAGCCCGTCGGTGCGCGCGATCGCTTCGTCCCAGGCGCGGTAGCCGCGCAGCGACGGGCCGGTCCAGCCGCGCACGTTCCCCGGTCGGTCCGGTGCGAGCAGGTAGCCACTGGGCGCGACCCCCGCCGCGGCGACGCGCCGCCACAGTGCGGCCGCCGAAGCATCATCGAGCGGCGCGGGAAGGTCGAGCGCGAACGAGGCCACTGCACCCGACGGCAGCGAAGCGGCCGCTGTGGCGAACTCCGATGCGGCCAGGCGGGGCGAATCCCGGTAGCGCAGCAGTTCGAGCGACGACCAGTCGCTCCACAACGTGTTGTCGTCCACCTCGACCTGTCCCCGCAACGACACGGTGTACTCGGGGGTTTGGACCTCGCGCATGTCGCCGCTATCGGGTCCGCTCACGAAGAACCGGAGGTGTAGCGATCCGTCGAGTCCGACGCTGCGGTGCGGACCCGCCACCCGTGATGAGGGGCTGTTCGACTGCAGTGCCCCGCGGATCTGTCGGATGATGAGGGTCTCGCGTCCGCCGCGGGCAGCGAGCGCCGGGGCAGCCAGCCACCCCCACGCCGACGCCACCACGCTCAGGATGAGTGCAGCGATCGCGCCCGAGCGCAGCGCGCCGATCCAGGCCGCTCGTCGGAGCGTGCCGGGGCGGAGTTCAGGGAGCTCAAGGAGTTCGAGGTGCTCGTCAGGTGCATCAGGTGCATCAGGTGCATCAGGTGCATCGGGGGCGGAATCATGGCGATGTGGCATGCGGACCTCTGGAGTTGCGTGCGTCGGGAGTGGCAGTGAAACGGGTGTGGAACGAACCACGCGCTCGATGTGCGGCGGTCCGGATGGCGCCCTCGGTGGCGCCCGACATGGCGGCGACCTCGGCGATCGAGAAGCCGTCGACATAGAGCAGGGTGAGGAGCCGGCGGTCGCGATCGCCGAGCTGTCGAAGCGTGTCGTGCACGGCCAGCCGCGTGGTCACATCGTGTGCCACATCCGCTGATCCGAGCAGCGAGCCCAGGTCGGCCCCGTCGTCGACATCGAGCCGCCGCCGTTTCCAATGGTCGATGAGCAGGTTGCGGGCGATCGACAGCAACCATGCCGTCTCGGAGCCACCGGTGAAACCCGTGATCGCCCGGGCGGCGCGCACGAAGGTGTCCTGCGTCAGGTCGGCAGCGAGGTCGGCATCGCCGCATCGGCGCCGGAGGAACCCGAACACCAACGCTCCGTGCGCTCGATAGAGCTGCTCGATCGCTGTCAGCGGCCGATCCAACTGGTAGACGAGGCGCCGTCGGCGTACTGAGTGAGGCACACCCAGCGCGGACGGCCGCCCTCGATCCGGATTGTCACCGACTGCTCGATCGCGGGCGCAGCTGCGTAGCGCGCCAGCGCCGGTTCACCGACGCCGCAGAGCGCGGCGGTGCTCGGACGCGCGATCCATGCCGCTCCGACGATCACGCTGACGGCGCCGATGAGCGCCAGCATCACGAGCGAGGCGCGCCGCGCCCGGCCGATGCGGCGCTCCCGGCCGGTGCGGTGCTCCCGGCCGGTGCGGTGCTCGGTGCGGGTGTCCGCCTGTGCGGCGGTGACTTCGGGTGCGGTTGAGGTCATAGCGAGCTCCGTTCGTTGGCGGCGCGGTGTTCCACGCTCATCGTCACCAACGACGGCTCCGGCGAAGTGTTACAGGATTTCGATGACACGACGCGGCCGGACTCCAGGCGAATGATGCGGTCGGCGAGCGCGAGCGCGACGGGGGAGTGGCTCGCGGCGATCACGGTTCGGCCATCGCGGCGCAGCGCGTGCCACAGCGCCGTCTCGGTGTGCACGTCGAGCGCGCTGGACAGGTCGTCGACCACCGTCACGGCGGACCGCGGTGCGAACGCTCGGGCCGCGGCGAGCCGCTGGCTCTGACCTCCCGACAGGCGAAGCCCACGGTGCCCCACCACGGTCGCGATGCCGCCGGGAGCGTCGAGCTCGAGGTCGAAGTGGGCGAGCCGCAATGCGTCTGCGACGTCGACGTCGAAGTCGAGACCGACGTTTTCCTCGATGGTGCCCGACACCAGGTGCGGCGTCTGCGACACGTACGAAACCTGCGGCGGGCGAAGCATCGCCGACCCGTCGTGGACCAGCTCACCGTTCCAGCGGATCTCACCGTGTGTGCGCCGGCGGAGCCCCGCGAGGCATTCCAGCAGGACGGACTTGCCCGATCCCACAGGGCCGGTGACGATCACGAACTCGCCGACGCCGATAGACACGCTGACCGGCCCGACGAGCCGCTCGCCCTCGGCGGTGTCGACGCACACATCGGCCGCCGTCAAACCGGCGAAGGGGTGGCGGGATGGCAGCGAGGGCCGGGGTCGTGGCTCGGCGACTCCCTGCAGCGTCGGCAGCACCACGCGGTCGGCGACCGTGACGTCGATGTCGTCGTTCGGGAGCAGCGCGTGCATGCGCCGGAGCTTGGTCGCGACCGCCGGTCTCGTCAGCATGATCGAGATCATGAGCGAGCCCATGGGTGGCATGCGACGGATCAGCTCGATCAGGGCGACGGCCGTGCCCGCCACGGCCGCAGGCCGCGCGGCGGGCACCCCGACTCGCGCCGCGAGCACCAGCACGGCGCCAGCGATGGCAGCGGTGGAGCCGTAGAGCACCGAGTGGAGGAGCACGTGCTGGCGGCGCCGCCGCTGTGCCAGCCGTTCGCGTGTCTCGGAGCGGCGATGCAGGTCGTCGACGATCGCGGGCTCCGCGGCGAAGGACTTGATCGTGCCCGCCGCAGCGAAGGCGTTGGCGGCCTGCGCGGTCCAGGCCGATCGCGACGCCGCAAGGTCGATGGCGAGCGACGCGATCCTCTTGCGGTTGACGAAGGTCGCGGCGCCCGCGGCGACCAACGGGATGGCGACGATCCACCGCGGCACCGACGCGTCGACGAAGGGCAGGACAACGGCGAACACGATGACGTACGAGATGGCGTCGAACCAGTTGTCGGCGTAGGTGATCATCTCGTCGCTGTCCCAAAGACGCGCGGTCGCCTCGCCCGGGCTGTGGTCGACCCGGGCCGTGTCGGCATCGTGCGGAGCGAGCTGGGCGCTCATGAGGTTGCCCCGGAGGGTGAGGTTGCTGAAGTTCCACCACAGCGAGAAGCGCCGCTCGCCGAACTGCGCGAACAGCACGGACGCAAGCAGGATCGCGCTGTACGCCGTGATGGCGAGCCAGGGGTGGCCGCCTGGTTGGAGATCGCTGACGAGGCCGCTCCAGATGGCGACCGTGATGGCTTCGGCCCAGAAGTTGAATGCCCAGAGCGCTCCGCCCCACAGGCCGAGACGTCTGCGTCGAGCGAAGAGCCGTGCTGCGAAACGTTCGGGGCTGACGGGATGGATCTCGATCGGATCGGGTTCGGCGACGGCTGTCGGCGCGGCACCGTCATCGGTCGCGTCGCCCTGGCCGTCCCCGCCGTCGTCGTCCCCGCCGTCGAGGAGTTCGAGCACCTCGCGTTCGCTGTCGGCCGAGGCCCGCACGGCACTGGCAAACCGGGAGTCGGGATCGGCTTCGAGTGCCGCTCGGCGGTCGAACTCCACCAGCTCGCCTCGGTCGAGCACGGCGACGAAGTCGGCGTGGCGGACGGTGCTCAGCCGATGAGCGATCACGACCGAGGTGCGTCCGCGAAGGAGCCCTGCCGTTGCGGCCTGCAGCCGGTGCTCGGTCACGGGATCGAGCCGCGCCGTCGCCTCGTCGAGGATCACCACGTCGGGGTCGCGCACGAGCAGGCGCGCGAAGGCGACGAGTTGGGCCTCGCCCGCGGAGAGCTGCCGACCGCCGTGTCCGAGTCGCGTGTCGAGCCCGCCGATCTCGTCGATCCAGTCGGCCAAGTCGAGCAACTCGATCGCGGCGACGACGCGCGCCGCGTCGATCGATCGATCCCGAAGCGTGATGTTGGCCTCGATCGTGTCGTCGAGCAGTTCGACGCGCTGCGACATGAGGGCGACCGACCGGCGCAGGTCGCGCAGTGCGATGCCCGTGACGTCGCGGTCGTCGACGAACACGTGGCCCTCGGGCACGTCGACGGCGCGCACGATCGCCCGAGCGAGCGTGGACTTGCCGCTCCCGGTCCGTCCGATGAGCGCCAACTGCGCGCCGGCAGGCAGGTCGAGGCTGACGCCGTGCAGCACCGGGTCGCCCGCCTCGTAGCCGACGGTGAGGTCGCGCACACGCAGACCGAGGGCCGCTGCCTCGCGGTGCTCGTCGCGGTGTTCGCCGTCGTCCCCGGTGGTATCGGCCGTGGCTGCGGTCGACGAGATCTGCCGCTCGGGTTCGAGCGAGAGCAGCTCGCCGAGGCGAGCGATCGCGGCATCGACAAGCGTGAGCCGCGGGGCCTGGCGGAGCAGTTCGCGAAGGTGGTCCGAGAACTGGCCGACGAGGGCGACCATGGCCCATGCCCGTCCGGGCCCGATCCAGCCGCGTACCGCCGCCAGCGCGCCGCCGATCAGCACGACGATCTGGAGCGTGTTCAGCAGCGTGACCGTTGCACCGCGCAGGTGAATTGACGCCCTGGTCGTCTCGCGTCGGGCTCGCACGACTCCGGCGCCCGATTCGTACCAACGGCGAAGGAGCAGGGACTGCCCGAGCGCCTGGCGGAGGTCGGTCCGTGCGGCGAACGCCTCTTCCACGATCCCCGACGCGGTGGCCCACTCCCGCTGCAGCGAGGCCGAGGCTCGGCTCGATCGGCGTGCAAGGGGAGCGCCGACCGCCAGCACGAGCGCGCCCGCGATCACGAACGCCAGGCCGAGGCGCCAATCGAGTACCACGGCGCCGACGGCGACGACGACCGCGCCGATGGTCGAGGCGCCAATCGTTCGGAACTGCTCGCTCACCGCGTTGGTGAGGATGTCGACGTCGTTGGACGCCCGGTCGGCGAGTTCGCCGGCGCTTCGGCTGGTGAGATCGGAAGGCGCGAGCGAGAAGAGGCGCTCGACGACGGTCGAGCGCAGACGCGTCGCCACCCGTCGGGCGAGCCCTGCCGCGAGGAGGCCGCCGGCGACCCAGGTTGCTTCGGCGGCGAGCACGAGCGCTCCCGCCACGATCGCCACACGGGCGGCTCCGCTGTCGCGCTGCAGGATCGCGTCGACGACGTCGCCGCTGAGGCGGGCGGCGACCACGTTGGCGATCAGGCCGGCGGTGATGAGGGCCGCGACGAGCGCGCCGAGGCCGGCGTCTCCGCGGCGGAAGATCGCGCGCAAGCGTCCGCGTGCCGACGTGTCCTCACCCATCAGGCCAGTCTGTCGGTCGAACACCTGTGCCGTCACCCGAATAACGCGCCGACCGAGCGCTGCCGGTGTCGTGCCTCAGCGCTGCCGGTGTCGTGCCTCAGCCGAAGAGCGCCGCCTCGACGCCGTCGAGCACTCGCTCTATCGCCGGCGCGGCGGCGACGCGGTCGGTTCCGGCGAGGAGCATCGCCAGGCCGTGGACCGACGCCCAGGCGACCAGTTCGGCGCCGGGGCGTTGCGCGGTCGAGATGACACCGGCCGCATGGAGTTCGTCGAGCACATCGATCAGCACGCGAGCGGCGTCCGGATCGTCGGCCGCGCACTCCTCGGTGGCTCCTGCGATCGCGTTCCAGGTGTGGGCCTGGTGCGGGGTGAAGGCGCACTCGAGTAGCCCCGGCTCGTCGAATGCGAACTCGATATAGGCGCGTCCGGTGGCGCGGAATCGGCGCTTCGGCGAGCGATGCCGATCTCGCGCGGTCATCATCGTGCGGGCGAGTTCCTGGCGACAACAGCGGGCGACCTGGGCGACGAAGGCGTCGCGGTCCTCGAAGTGGCGATAGGCGGCCGGGGCGCTGACGCCGACTCGACGCGCCGCCTCACGCACGGTGACGGCAGCGGTCCCTCCTTGGCGGGCGAGGGCGAAGCCGGCCGCTACGAGCGCCGGCGCGAGATTGCCGTGGTGGTACGACATGTTGACATCGTAAACATGTTCTGGCAGGGTGGACAATGTTTCCGGTGTTCACATCAACTGCAGCGAGGGGTTCGGCGATGGCCAAGACGATTCATACGGGGCGCCTCACCACGGCGAGCGACGCCGAGTCGGTGGTGTTCCTGTTGGGCATGCGGATCAACCGGCTGTGGGCGGTGCCCGAGGTCGCACGCGTCGGTATCGCGATGGGGCGGATGATCGCCGAGCTCCTGCGCCACGGCGACCTGGGCCTGCTCTCGGCCCGCACCTTCGTGTCGGGTCGCGACGTGATGGTCGTGCAGTACTGGCGGTCGGCGGAGGAACTGCAGGAGTACGCGCGGGCCGACGGGCGACATCACCTCCCGGCCTGGCGCGACTTCAACCACACGATGCGCGCCGCTGCCCACATCGGCATCTGGCACGAGACCTACCGGGTCGCGCCGGGGATGTACGAGGCGATCTACGTGAACATGCCGTCGTTCGGGCTCGCCGCGGCAACGGGGGGACCCGAGCCGATCGGGGCGGGCCGCCACAGCGCCGCCGCGCGGCTGAGCGGGGTCGAGGACCGTCCGGTGATGGAACCGAGCTGAGCGGCGCGAACCGGCGGAGCGTCGAGCCTCAGTGAGCGTGGCAGGCGCCGCCGCAACACCCGCCACCCATCGGACCCGCAGGTGCGGGTACCGCTGACGAGGCCGACCCGCCGCCGACGCCGACCGTGGCGATCAGGTTCAGGAGCTTGACCGTGTCGGCGTGCCCGTCGGGGCAGACAGCGGGATCGGAGGACTGGGCCATCGGGCGTTCGACCTCGAAGGTCGACCCGCAGGTCCGGCAGCGGAAGTCGTAGCGAGCCATGGACGGATCGTACCCACACGGGCCGGCCGGTGGGTCAGACTGGGCCGATGGAGTTTGACCTCGACACCGTCGACGCGCTGCTGAGCACCACGCGAGCCGTCCGCAAGCGTCTCGATCTCGCCCGCGACGTCCCCGACGGCGTGGTGCTGGAGTGCCTGCGGCTCGCAACCCAGGCGCCCACGGGCTCGAACCTCCAGGGATGGCGGTGGCTCGTGGTGCGCGATCCAGCGACCAAGGCGGCGCTGGCCGAGCTGTATCGCCGCGGCGGTGGCGAGTACCTGGCCGCGGCCGCCGAGACGGCGCAGGCGGGCACGCAGACCGGGCGCGTCTTCGACTCCGCCAACTACCTGGCCGAACACCTGCACGAGGTTCCCGTGATCGTGATCCCGATGATCGTGGGGCGTGCGGACGGATCGGTCGCGTCGGCCGCGGGGCTATTCGGATCGATCATCCCGGCGGTGTGGAGCTTCCAGCTCGCGCTTCGCAGCCGCGGGCTCGGCAGTTGCTACACGACGCTCCACCTGGCGTTGGAGCGCGAGGCGGCGGCGCTGCTCGACATTCCCGACCACGTGACCCAGGTGGGGCTGCTGCCGGTCGCGTACACGGTCGGGACCGGCTTCCGCCCCGCCGTGCGCCGGCCGATCGAGGAGTTGGCCTTCCTCGATCGCTACCGCCAACCCCTGGCACCGCCGATATGAGCGCGGAGCCGCAGCTGCACCACGAGTTCGCTACGGCCCTTCCCGAGCTGTGCGTTGGCTGGTTGCCCGTCAGCGCGCCGGCGCCCGAACTCCGCCTGCTGAACCAGGGTGTCGCCGCCGGTCTCGACATCGACCCCGAGGCGCTGCGGAGCGACGAGTGGGTTCGCGTCCTCGCCGGCGGCGCAGCACCCGAGGGAGCCCAACCCGTGTCGCAGGCCTACGCGGGGCATCAGTTCGGCGGGTACTCGCCACGGCTCGGCGACGGGCGTGCGGTGCTGCTCGGCGAGATCGCTGGCGGCGACGGCCGACTCGTCGATCTGCACCTCAAGGGATCGGGCCGCACCGTGTTCTCGCGTGGGGGCGACGGCAAGGCGTCACTCGGCCCGATGCTGCGCGAATACGTGGTGTCGGAGGCAATGGCGGCGTTGCGCATTCCGACCACCCGGGCGCTCGCGGTCACCGAGACGGGCGAGGACGTTTGGCGGGACGGCCCGGAGCGCGGCGCGGTGCTGGCACGTGTGGCGGCAAGCCACATTCGGGTTGGCACGTTCCAGTTCGCTGCGGCCACCGGCGACGTCGCGCTGCTCGCGCGGTTGATCGAGTTCGCGATCCGACGGCATTTCCCGCACCTCTCGGGGCGACCCGACGCGGCGCTGGAACTGCTCGGTGCCGTCGTTCATTCGCAGGCGGAACTCGTCGCGTCGTGGATGCACGTCGGGTTCGTGCACGGTGTGATGAACACCGACAACGTCGCCATCTCGGGGGAGACCATCGACTACGGCCCGTGCGCGTTCATGGACCGCCACGATGCGGCCACGGTGTTCAGCTCGATCGACCACCAGGGTCGCTACGCCTACGGCAACCAACCGTCGGTGATGCAGTGGAACCTCGCTCGTTTCGCTGAGACGCTGCTCGCCGCGATCGACGACGACCGCGAGCGAGCGATCGCGGCAGCGACCGACACCCTCCATGGCTACGCCCCGGCCTACCGGTCGGCCTGGCTGCGCGGTGCCCGTGCGAAGCTGGGCATCGGCGGCGGTGACGATGAGGCCGACCACCGTCTCGTCGACGATCTACTCGAGCTCATGACCGTGGCGCGGGCCGACCACACGCTCACCTTTCGCGACCTGGCCCGCTGGTTGCGCGGCGATCGCGATCCGCTGACCGCCCGGCTGGCGTCGGGGCCGGGGCTCGCGGAGTGGCTGGTTCGCTGGACCGGTCGTGTCGGCGCCGCGCCGCGCGATGCGGTCGCCGACGCTATGGACGCGGTGAACCCGATCTACATTCCGCGCAACGCCGTGGTGGAGGATGCGTTGGCTGCGGCGGTGGACGAGCGGGACCTCGGCGAGGTCGAGCGCCTCGTGGCCGTGCTCGCCGACCCCTTCACCGAGCGGTCGGTCGGGGAGCGATACGCGCTCGCATCGCCCCCCGACTACGACGGTGCCTACACCACGTTCTGCGGAACCTGATCGGAACTTGATCGAGGCCGGGCCGACGGCTCAGGCGGAACGGCCGAGGAACGCGGCGAGCTTCGTCGCCTCGTTGGCATCGGCCGGGGCGGCCTGCTCGGGGCCGAAGATCGCGCCGTCGTCGGAGCGGAACGCGTCGGAGATGGCGTGGCGCGCCGAGGCAAGGAGCTGCGCGGCGAGGTCGGCGTCGAGGTCATTCGACTGGCCGGTCGCGGTCGCGAGGTCCCACGCATGGGCGAAGGTGTCGGTTGTGGCCAGGCCGAGCAGCGCCGTCGCCGGCATGTCGCCGAAGCCCGGGTTGACCGTCTTCGCGAGGGCGCCGTCTTCGTTGAACGCGGCGAGCGTCGCTGCGGCGGCAGCGTTGAACGCGGCCCCGAAATCGCCCTCGCTTGCGCCCTCGCCCGTCTCGGTCATCTCCGTGCCCGCCAGCGCCGAGCTCGCCCAGTGCTGCGCTCCGACGAGGTGATCCACGAGCTGGCCCACGTTCCAGTTCGCGCACGGCGTGGCGTCGCCGAGCTGGTCGCTCGACACGTTTGCGATCACGGCTGCGGCGATCTCCTGGGCACGGGCGAGTGCGGCGGTATCCATGGTGACTCCTCGAGTTGTCGGCCGGGGTTGTCGGCCTGGGTGGCCGGCCGACGCTACCGCGTGGGCAACTCGCCGGGGCCGTCGCTCGCAACCCGCTCGGCGTGGGTCTCGCGGAAGAGCTCCGCCAACCCTGCCAGCGCGCCGGTCATGCCGCTCCCGTCGAGGGGGAGGAAGATCTTGGTCGCCCGCCCGTCGCCGATCCGGGCGAGCGCCTCGAGGTACTTCACGGCGAGCAGGTCGTTCGTGGGGCCACCCCGGTGGATCGCTCCGTACACCAGCTCGATCGCCGCGGCCTCGCCGGCGGCGGTTGTCTCCTGCCGGTAGCGCTCGGCATCGGCAAGCTCTCGCTCGGCCTGCGCCTGCCCTTGCGCTTCGAGCATCTGGCGCTCGCGGACGCCCTGGGCGGTGAGGATGGCCGCCTGCTTGTCGCCCTCGGCGCTGAGAATGGCCGCCTCGCGGTAGCCGTCCGCCGTGGTGACCTGGGCCCGCCGCGTGCGCTCCGCCTTCATCTGCTCGTGCATGGCGCTCATCACGTCGGGCGGCGGGTCGATTCGTTGGATCTCGACCCGCATGACCCGTGCGCCCCAGTTGTCGGTTGCGTCGTCGAGGATCTGGCGCAGGTTCGAGTTGAGCTGATCGCGGCTGGTCAGCGCCTGGTCGAGGGTCATGTCGCCGATGACGTTGCGCATGTTCGTCTGCGCCAGCTTCGTGATGGCCATCAGGAAGTTGGCCACGTTGTATTGCATCCGCTGCGGGTCGGTGGGCTCGTAGTAGATCACCGCGTCCACCGACACCACCACGTTGTCCGACGTGATGACCTCCTGTGGCGGCACGTCGATCACCTGCTCGCGCATGTCGACCATGGTGATGGTCTGCGCGAACGGGAGAATCACGTGCAGCCCGGGGTTCTTGGTCTCCTTGTACTTGCCGAGCTGTTCGACGATGCCCTTCTGGAACGGATGCACGATCCGCACACCCGAGAGCGCGACGACGAACAGCAGGACGGCGATCAGGATGAGCGCCACGATCGGTGCGGTCACGGTGAGACCTCCTCGGCGGTCGACGCTACGACGATGACGCGTGTGCCTTCGACGTCGGTGACCACGACGTGGTCGCCCACCTCGAATCGTTGACCGGATGCGGGGCTGGCACGCCATTCCTCGCGGTCGATGCGGACCAGCCCCGGATCGTCCGGGCCGACGGCGTCGATCACGACCCCGGCGCGGCCGAGGAGCCGGTTCGCCCCCACGCCCGGAACCTCCTCGATCTGGTTGAGTCGGCGTCCGATGGGCCGCAGCGCGAAGAAGAAGACGCCCGACGCGATCACGAACGTGAGGACCTGGACGAAGACCGATGCGCCGAGGAATGCGGCGACGGCCGCTGCTGCGGCACCGAGCCCGAAGGGGAGCAGGAAGAACCCGGGTACCGCGATCTCGCCGGTTGCGAGCACCACCGCGAGGACCACCCACAGGATCTTGAGTAGATCGGTCGAGCTGCCGGACATTGGGCGTCCCCTTTGCGGCCGGGTCGTGGCTCGACCCTAGTGGGGCAGTGCCCGGCGCGGCGGGGAATAACCCTCAACCTCGACATGAGAGTTCGGCGCCGTCGGCGGGCAACGCGTGGGACGTTCGACCCATCCGCAGGGGGGTGATTTCACCCGGAGGCATCAGGTGGAGCGCCGCAACTGCCGATAGCGGACACGATCCATCCGCGTCCGAAGGTCGATCCCGCCATGTCCGTACGTACCCGCCGATCCATCCTGTTGGTGGTGTCGCTGATCTCCTCGCTTCTCGCGGTGATCAGTCCCATCGCCCCGGCCCAGGCCGACACGAACCCCTCGACCGAGAACCTGGTGGCGAGCTGCGCCGTCGTGCCGTCCTCCTCGGCGGGCACGATCGCGGGCCTCACCGCGGTAGCTCCCGGCGAGGCGATCAAGGTCCGGTCGTCGCTCACCCTGGATGCTGGCCTGGTCTACCAGGACGTGCTCACTCGGCCCGACGGCTCGACCTACTTCGCGTCGGTGATCGAGCTCTTGCCGCCGGCGGCGGCCGGCGTCACGATCGACCCGACGTCGGCGCACCTCACGATCGGTGGCGTGCCCACGGCGTTGGTGGCCGGAACGCAGCCGGCGCCGGACACCTGGGTGCTCGACACGACCGGGGGTCAGGTGCGCGTGTACTTCCCCGGCGACGCCGACCAGATGCTGGCCGACGTGGCCGGCGTCGGTCTCCCGTCGTACACGGTGCCTTCGGACGGCACCGTCTTCGCGGTCGAGGTGGACGGTCGGGTCGGTTCGGACGCCGCGATCACCGCCGGGTCGGCCCTGGACGCCGCGACGTGCCGGGCCTCCATGAGCACCGGCGTGTCGGCGCGGTCGACCGGCGACAAGCTGGCAAAGGTCGGTGTCGCCGAACCGTCGCTGATGGTCGCCAAGTCGGTCGCTCCGGCCACGATCGCCGCAGGTTCGATGGCGACGTTCACGATCACCGTGACCAACGCTGAGTCCACGCCGGAGACCCCGACGGGCCCGGCGTATGACGTGGTCGTCACCGACAGCCTCCCCGCCGAGATGTCGCCGGTGACGAGCTCGGGTTCCCCGATGGCCGACGGTGCGGTCAACGCCAGCGGCCTGCGCTGGGACGCGACCAGCCGCACGATGACCAAGACCATCGCCACGATCGACTCCGGAGCGACCGAGACGCTGCAGGTGAAGGTTCGCCTTGCCGCCGACTCGGCCTCGGCGACCGGATTCGTCAACAACGTCGCGGCGACGGCGACGAGCCTGCCGGGAGCCGAGGCGTCGGAGCGCGCATACCCGGCGGTCACCGCCAACGCGACGCTCACCTCCGCGGCCGCAGCGCCGGTCATCACCAAGACCGCGGATCGCGACTCGGTCGTGCGCGGGAACGTCGTGAACTTCACGGTCACGGTCGCCCTTCCGGCGAACTCGCACTACGACAACGTCACCCTGATCGACGTGTTGCCCGACGGGATGTACTACCAGTGGAACCAGCAGATCAGTTGCTCGGGGTGCACGAACGCGCTCACCACGCTCGATCTCGGCGTCGATAACCCGACGCCGACCACGCAGCGATTCGCGATGTACCTCGGCACGATCGATACCGCCGCCGCGCCCGCAACGCTCACCTGGACCTATGGCGGGGCGGCCAACTCGAGCTTCGGTAACGGGACGGCCATCCCGATGGGCCACGAGTTCGTCAACGCGTCGGAGTTTCGGGCCAACATCGTCGATCGTCTCGGCGGCGTGCCGCCGCGCCTCTCGACGCTGCGATCCGCCGACTTTCAGCTCCCGGCCACCAAGAGCGTGATCCTCGGCGAGCCGAAGCTCGCGATCTCGAAGCGGGCACTGGTCGCCTCGCCCTACGACCCGGCCGACGGCCCGATCGAATGGGAGGTGACGCTCACCAACTCCGGCAACACCGCTGCGACCCACGTCTACGTGTGGGACAACGAGCTGAGCACATCGCCCGGCATGAACCTCGGGCAGCTCCAGGTGCTGAGCGATCCGGCCGACTTCGAGACCATCTCGAACAACATGGTGGTCGTTCGGACCATCCCCGCCGGTGGCTCGTTCACCTACCGCTACACGATGCCGTGGTACCCGGGTGAGTGGATTGCGTATGCACCGAACCCGTACCGGCTCGTCAACTCGGCGTATGTCAACCAATACGCCGATCCCTACGGCTCGTGGGTCGGCATCCCGGGCGAGATCCGCTCGAACGCGACGGTCGACCTGCTGTCGCCCGACCTGACGGTCACCAAGGAGCGCATCACCCCGGCGATCGTCGCCATCGGCACGCCGATCGACTATCGCATCACCCTCACCAATAACGGGCTCGGCAGCGCCACGAGCCTGGTGATCAACGACTCGCTGCCGGCCGGACTGGGCCCGGTCTCGGACCTGAGCTCGACCCCTGCGGGCATGGTCAGCTGCACGGGCACCACGTCCGCGACCTGCACGCTCACGCCGAACCGGATTCTCCCGGGCCAGACGGTCACCTTCGAGTACCGCGTCGCGACCACCGGGGCGACGACCGGTGTGAAGACCAACTCGGTGTCGGTCAGCTACCGCGACGGCGCCGGACGTCTGGGGAACCAGGCTCCCGTGTCGACCCCGTACACCGCATCGGCGTCGGTGTCGACCACGCTCGTGGCTCCGGAGATGACGCTGGCGAAGACCCCGGAGATCGATGACCCGGGCGCAACGATCGACGTGCTGGGCTCGGCGATGTTCCACATGGTGGCCACGAACACCGGCGACTACTTCGCTTCGAACGTGGTCATCGACGACCCGCTCCCGGCGCACATCTCGGCCGACCTGGCCTCGAGCTCGTGCACCGTCTTCCCGGCATCGCCCTCCTCGGGCTGCGTGGTCGGTGGCACGGCGGCACATCCGACCTTCACCGTGGACACCTTGGCGCCCGGTGCGGAGATGCGAGCCCACCTCGCGGTCGTGCACGACGGTTCCGACCCCAAGATCGTCGGGTCAGACCTGCCCAACGTCGCGACGCTGTCGGCCCTCGGGTTCACGTCGATCACCGACGACGGCGGTCTCAACGTGCAGTCCGGTCCGAAGCCTCCGATGCCCACCAAAACGGTGTCGCCGACGAGCGCATCGCCGGGCGAGACGGTGACCTACACCGTCGACGTCGCCTTCCAGAGCGCCGCCGCCCAGGTGATCGATGCGACCCTGATCGACGTCGTGCCCGACGGCCTCGAGAACGTGACTCCGGTCTCGATCACCTGCGTGACCGGCTCGTGCCCGTCGACGCTGGCCTACATCGGCTTCGAGCCCTCCGCGAACGGCGGTGGTCGCGCCGGCTGGTTCCTTGGCGATCAGCCGATCCTGACCACCGGGACGGTGCGCATCGTCTACACGGCGACCGTGGCGTCGGCGTTCGTGGGCGGCGGTACGCCGGCCGCGGGAACGCCGGTGCGCGACGGCGTGGGCACGGGCGATCCGCTCAAGAATGCCGCCCGCGTGTGGTTCAACGACGGAGTCGATCGCTTCGCGACCGCTCCGCCGGTCGTGCCCGCCGCCACCACCGCAAACTTCACCAACCGCTCGGTGAACACCCGCGTGTCGCTCGACATCGCAACGCCGGTCGTCGACCTGACGAAGACGGCTGAGTTCAGCTCGGTCGAGGCGGGGGATCGCACCAACCCCGGATCGATCAACACCTTCACGCTGACCGTTCGCAACACCGGATCGCGCGACGCGTATGCGCTCGACGTGACCGACTCGATGGGCAACGGCGAGCTGCGCGACGTGGTCTTCGACGCGCTGCCGTCGGGCGTGACCGTGACCGACGGGTGGACCCTCGCCGACCCGGCGACGACCCTGCGGATCGACACCGTGCCGGCGGGGGGCCAGGTCGTCATCACCTACACCGCGGTACCCCGCACGACCGGTGAGGCGTTCGACAGCCGCTGGCAGATCCGCAACACCGCGCAGATCGTGAACTCGCACAGCACGCCGGGCGGCACGGGAGCGGGCGACTACTCCTACGGCCCCGGCACGAGCCGCATCGTGGACACGTGGGCGTTCACCCCGCAGCCGCGGGTCTATGCCTCCGGCTGTTCGGACCCCGACGCCATCGGCGACACGGTCGAGTTCCGGGTCGACCTGTACAACTACCACTACCTCGGCACGCCCGACCGAGCCGACATCGGCACGCTGCACGACGCGGTGGCCACGGTGACGCTGTCGTCGGATGTCACGTTCGTGCCCGGCTCGGTGAAGGGCACCCCGTACAACGGCGTCGAGGCGCCGTTCCGCGACCCCGACACCTTGGTGGTGAACGGCGATGGCACCACCACCATGACGTGGAACGTCGGCGACGTGGCGATCAACAACGCATCCCGGTTCCTCGGGTTGCGGTGGAACGTCACGGCCAGCGCCATCTCGGTTTCCGGTCCTTCTATCCAGCTTTCCGGCGTCGACTGGAGCGGCTCGCCCAGCCGCGGCAGCGCGATCGCCGCCACGACGCCCTACGCGGCCTCCGCCGGGGCGGGTTGCAGCGTCGCAATGAACCTGCAGAAGTCGCCCGACGGGGGCACGGTGCCCGCCGGGAACGCGGTCAACTGGAACGCGAGCTTCAGCGTGTCGACGCCGCTGCGCCACGCCTACGCGGTGTCCGGATCGATCTCGGACCTGCTGCCCAAGGGCTTCATCTACGCCCCCGGCACCGCGACGTTCAGCGACGGTACGACGGCGGCTGCCCATAGCGAGGTGATCACGCCGCAGCCGGACGGCTCGACCAAGATCACGTGGTCGGGATTCGCCATCACGGCGCAGCCCGCGAGTTCGGCCTCGATCTCGGTGACCATCCCGACGACCACGGACACCGAGGCAGCCCTGACGCTCGACGGTGCGCTGCCTCGTTCGTTCACGAACCTCGCGGCGTTCGAGACCACCAGCCCCGCCGCGATCGGTGGCACGTGCGGCCCGTTCACCTCGGCCTTCTGCGACACCGGATGGGTCACCGTCGAGAGCAACAACCAACCGACGGTCGCGAAGAGCGTCGACCACGCGAAGGGGCCGTGGGGCGACGCCGCCACGTTCACGATCGACGTGTCGGTGCCGAAGAACTACGCGGCCAACGGGCTCTTCGTCTACGACCAGACGAACGTCAGCAACCCGACCTCGCCGTTCTGGCCGACCAACCAGCCGCCGGTGTCGATCGTGCCGGTGTCGGCGTCCTGCATCGCCGGCTGCACCGCCGGTGGCCCCGACGACATCACGGTGACCGCGCTGCCGGCCCTGAGCGACGGAACGCTCGCCGCCTGGAAGACCGGCCCGGTCGCGTCCGACACCGAGGCGCGGACGCTTCGGATCTCGTATCAGATGGTCACGCCCGAGGCCGACGTGGTCTACGCGCTGCCGAACTGCCCGAGCTACGGCATGGCGGCCGACACCTACTACAGCTGCGGCGTCGCCCGATTCCTGAACACGGTGAACCTGTACAACTCGAATGCGCTGCTGAGCGGTATGGGGGCCGGGTGGCAGAACAACTGGTGGGCGTACGGCATGAACCACCGCGGGCAGGCGACCGCCGCCTTCACGGTGAGCACGCCGGACGTTCGCATCACCAAGACGTGCCATCGCCCCGGCGAGGCATCGACGGCGCCGGGCACCTACGGCGAGCCCGAGCCGATCAAGGAATCCGCGCTCAGCGTCGCGAACGTCGAGTGCGAGCTGACGGTGCGCAACCTCGGTCCCGGCTCGGCGTACTACATCGACTTCGATGACCGCCCGTCCGCGAACTCGGTGTACGGCTACCCGGTGGGCTGGGAGATGCTCTCGAACTCGACGCCGTCGCCCGCGATCGTGGACACCGCGCCGACCGACGGCTCGAAGATCTCGTGGGAGCTCCCCGAACTGGGAGCGGGCGAGACCTACACCGCCAGCTTCCAGGCGCGGACCTCGCTTCCCGGGTGGGCGGCAGGCCTTCGGGTCCAGTCGAACGCCTACTTCGGGACTCGCTTCATGAACGAGGCGCGCATCAGTTCCTACGACATCGACGACTTCGACACGCTTTCGGTCACGAGCGTGACGGGGAACCGTCAGTCGCAGACGTACCTCGACCTCGTCAGCCCCCGGCTGTACATGACCAAGCAGGTCAATGCCGTCGGGTCCACCGACGTGGGCGAGCTGACCGACGACGCTCACTGCTACGGCTGGGAGCAGATGACCGTTGACGGTCACCCGGTCTGCTTCAACCAACGCGACAGCCGCGCGCCCATGGACGACGGCGACTCGCTCGAATACCACGTCAACATCGGCGTGGAAAACGCCGAGGAGCTGCGGACCATCAACCTGACCGACCGCCTGGCGAGGGGATGGAGCTACGTTCCGGGTACGGCACGCCTCGACCATTGGTCGTGGGACGGCTCCGGGAATCTCGTGAAGACGTCCACGCCGCTGTTCGAGCCGACCGTCACGCCGAACTCGCCGCAGCAGTGCTACTACTGGAACATCGAGCAGCAGGGCGACCAGCTGCTGTGGGTGTTCTCGAAGGCCGGAACCGGCCAAGACGCCGCGTTGTGGGATCCGGCGATGCAGTGGACCGGAGCGACGAACGCCGGCAACTTCACCTTCGACCGGTCGTACCGCATCTCCTTCGAGGTGGCGCCGAATGCCGAGTGGCCGGGCTGCAAGTCGGCCGCCGTGTGGGGCTGGGAGCCGGTCGGTCCGACCGTTCCGAACTACGTGTCGCTCGAAGCCACGACGACGTCGGACCAGTCGGGAACGACGGCGGCGAGTGTGCAGGCCCGATCGATCGATCAGCCGTCGTTCACGAAGGCCCCGAAGAACGGAACCGTGACCGCCGACTCGACGGCGGCGTTCACGATGGACCTCGACTTCAACCAGCGCTTCGCGATCGACGACGTGACGGTCACCGACACGGTGCAGGACTGGTCGGTCGCCGCGGGTGCGCCGCTGTACCAGCCCGGCACCGCGACGCTCACCGATGAGCTGGGCGACCCGGTGAGCTTCACCGAGAACGTCGTGCATCGCTCGACCGGCCCCGGCGACCCGTCCATCATCGAGTGGACCTTCGACCTGCAACCGGCCTACTCCCAGTGGGAGAAGTGGCCGGACGGCAGCCACCAGTGCCCGGTCGCAATTCCGAAGGATCATCCGTATTGGGGTCAGTGCGCCTCGCGGGTGCACATCGAGCTGCCGATCTCGGTGCCCGACGACGAGGTCGACGGGTACACCTACACCAACTCGGCGACCGCCGAGGCGCCCACGGCGACCTACTCGCCGACGCACCCCTTCTACACCACCCTCGGGTCGTTCGACTACGGCTTCACGCTCACCGACACCGGTGACCTGCGGGTCGTCAACCCGTCGCCCGCTCCGACGCCCAGCAAGTCGGGCCCGTGGATGGTGACGCCGAACGATGCGGCTGACTACTACATCAACTTCATGCTGCCGGCCGGAACCGTCTACCACGATCTGGCCTACACCGACGTCGTCCCCGACGGGATCGACGATGTCACGATCGACCAGCCGAACTGCTCGACATCGACGGGCGTTGCCTGTCCGCCGCAGACAACTGTGGCGCTCGGCCCGGTGGCCAATGCGGACGGCACGACGACGGTCGGCATGTTCTACGACGAGGTCGTCGGTGTGCCCTACGACCGCTACTTCTCGTTCCGGGTACACGGCCACGTGATGGACGCCTACACGACGGGCACCCGCCTGGCGGTGGGCGATCAGCTCGTCGACCGCGCTCGCGGCTACTCGAACGAGGACGATGTGATCACGTCGACCCCGAGCGCACCGGTCGAGTCGGCCCTCTACGAAAGCGATGAGGCGACCTTCGCGACCACGGTCGGCGAGCCAGACGTGCACGTGGAGAAGACGGCGGATCGCGCCGGACCGCTCGCTGCCGGCGACGTGATCAACTACACGATCACCGTTCGCAACACGGGTCAGGTCGCGGCCTGGCGAGTGCCGGTCGAGGACCGTCCGAACTCGGCCCTCACCAGCGTCACGCTCACCGGCGACACCTGGCTCGCGACGAAGGGCTGGGTTGCCGACGATCCGACGATCGCGTGGCTCATCCCGACGCTGTGGCCCGGGCAGGTGCAGCAGTTCACCTACCAGGCAACCGTCGGGCCCGACCCGCAGACCGAAGCGGCGATCGAGAACACCGTCGACGTCGGCGTGTTCCAGGGGCGTCAGTACGCGGACGACGCGAACCGCGAATACGACGGCCCGAGCGACGAGGTCGTGATCCGGTTCCTGTCGGCCGACCTTCGCCTGACGAAGGTGCCGAACCCCACGGGCGCAACGCCGTGCCCGGCGAACGACCCAGCGAACGACAGCCAGCAGATCGCGGTCGGTCGGTCGGCGCCGTGGTGCATCACGGTCACCAACGCCGGTGAGCTCCTCGCCGGCGCGGTGGTCGCACGCGACATGCTGCCGCCGGGGTGGACCTACGACGCCGGCTCGGCAACGGTCGACGGTGTGGCAGTCGAGCCGAACATCACCACGTTGTTCGGCAACACGCTGCTGCGCTGGGACCTCGGCGACCTCGCCTCGGGGGCGTCGGTGGTGATCCGCTACTCGTCCACGCCGGGAACCGGCTCGGCCGCGGACTCGGCGAACAGCGCCTGGGCTACAGCACAGCGCCCCGACGGCTCGGCGCCGCCCGCAGGCGCGCCCGGGTTCCGTTCCGCCGATGCTGCGAACGCGACGCTGTCCTCGGTCGGCGTCGAGATCGCCAAGACACCCGACCGCCAGGTGCTGCCCTTCGTGCCGGGAGGTGGCCGTGCCCACTGGGACATCACGGTGACCAACCCGGCCGAGACCGATCTCACCGGTCTGGTCGTCACCGATCACTTCCCCGACGGCGTCACGTACGACCCCGCTACCACGGTGTCGACCTGCGCCGGATCGGTCGAGACCGCCTCGGCGGCCACGGCCGCCGGCCAGGACGTCAGCTGGGCCTTCCCGTCGCTGGCGGTCGGCCAGACCTGCACGATCACCGTCGAAGCGGTGGTGCCGGCGGGCCTTCCGGGGCAGACAGTCTTCGTGAACTACGCGGATGTCGACTCGGACCAGACCGATGCCGCCGCGGCGAACCTGGCGAAGCTCGTGGTCTACGAACCCGTCACCGTCGGTGACTTCGTGTGGCAGGATCTCGACGGCGACGGCGTCCAGGACGCCGGCGAGTCGGGCCAGTCCGGCGTCGACGTGACGGTGTCGGGTCAAGACGTGGAGGGCAACCCCTTCACGGCCACCTTCACCACCGATGCGACGGGCCACTGGACCGGCGAGATTCCTCCCGGAACGTTCACGGTCACCCTCGACACGGCGGATCTGCCGGCGCACTGGCAGTTCACCCATGTCGGGGTGGGCGACCCGGCGCTCGACTCCGACGCCGGAGTCGGTGGCAACCTGGGCACGATCTCGCCCGCTTCGGGTGAGGTGCTCGACGGCCTCGACGCCGGGTTCGTTCTCGACACCGGGGTGATCGAGGGAGTCCGCTGGACCGATGCGGACGCCGATGGCGTCCGCGAGGCCGGCGAGACGCCGGTCGCTGGTGAGACGGTCACGCTGACGGGCACCGACATGTTCGGCAACCCCGTCTCGACGACGGCGACCACCGACGTCGACGGCAGCTACCACTTCACCGGCCTTCTGCCCGGCACGTACACGGTGACCTTCGAGGTGGTGCCGGGGCTGCACGTGTCGACCCCGCTGCCGGGGCCGATCGCGCTCCAGTCGGGTCAGACGGTGTCCGACGTCGATGAGGGCACGTACGCGCTCGGCTCGGTCGCGGGCATCGCCTGGGTCGACGCCGACGGCGACGGTATCCGGGCGGCAACCGATGTCGGCCTTGCCGGCGTCGAGGTCCACATGGTGGGCACCGACGGGTCGGGAGCCGCGGTCGATCGGACCGCGACGACGGGGTCCGACGGCACGGTGACCTTCGACGACGTGGTCCCCGGTACGTACCACCTCGTCTACGGCGCGGTCGCCGGTTCCGACCGGACCTCGGTGGATCAGGGTGCGGACGACACCGCCGACTCCGACGCCGACCGGGCGACCGGTGCGACGAACGGCTTCGACATGGTCAGCGGCGCCGACGTGTCCGGCGTGGATGCCGGGTACTTCGTGCCGGTGGCGATTCATGGCCTCGCCTGGGACGATGCGGATGCCGACGGCGTGCAGGACGCGGGTGAACTGCCCGTGGCCGGCGTGGTCGTCACCCTCGTCGGAACCGACGGCGCGGGCAACCCGGTGTCGATTCCGGCAACGACGGGCGCCGACGGCCGCTACGACTTCACGGGTCTCGCGCCCGGCACGTACCACCTCGAGGTGGTGGCGCCGTCCGGTACGGAGTTCACCGTCGACGGCCGTGGCCCGGCCGACACGGACTCCGATCCCGCTCCGGCGACGGGCCATACCGCGCCGGTCACGCTCGACAGCGGCGACCATCGCGACCACCTCGATTCGGGCTTGTTCACACCCGCCCACCTCGGTGGCGTGGTGTGGACCGACACTGACGGTGATGGCGTGCACGATGCCGGAGAGCCCGTGCTCGCCGGTGTCGAGGTGCACGTCACCGGCACCGACGGCGCGGGCAACCCGGTCGACCTCACGGTCACGACCGATCCGTCCGGCGTGTGGGCGGTCGACGGGCTGGTGCCCGGTGACTACTCCGTGGCCTTCGGCACTCCGTCCGGCACGGTCCTGACCGCGCCTGACAAGGGGTCGGACGACACGCTGGATTCCGATCCGGCGGCGGAGGGCTCGACGGTCGATGTCACGCTGACCTCCGGGTCGTCTCGCGACAACATCGGCGCCGGCTACTTCACGCCGGGCAGCGTCGGCGGAACTGTGTGGACCGACCTCGATGGTGACGGCGTCCGCGACGCGGGCGAGCCCGGAACCCCGGACGTGACCGTCCGGCTGACCGGAACCGACGGAGCGGGCAACCCGGTGAGCATCGAGGTGACCACCGGCGCCGACGGCACCTACACCTTCGACGACCTGGTGCCAGGCAGCTACATCGTCACCGTCGTTGCGCCGCCGCGGCGAACCATCACGGTCCCGAACGCCGGTGCCGACGACGTCGACTCCGACATCGATCCGGTCACCTCCTCGACTCCGGTCGTGGTGACCTCTGGCTCCTCGTCCACGGTGGACGGCGGGCTCGTCGGCGGCGCAACTCTCGGCGGTCAGGCCTGGACCGACCGCGACGGCGACGGCGTGCACGAGAGCGGCGAGCCGGTCCGTTCCGGCGTGGTCGTCCGGGTGACCGGCACCGATGGCACGGGCGCCGCGGTGACACGCGAGACGACCACCGATGCCGACGGCAACTGGAGCGTCGGTGTGCCGCCGGGGACCTACACGGTCACCTTCGTCGCTCCGGACGGGACCGAATTCGCGCCCGCCAAGGCCGCGACCGCGACGCCGACGACCGACTCCGACGCCGACCCGGCGACGGGTGGGGTCGACCCGATCACCGTCATCGTCGACGACGAGGTCGGATCGATCGACGCCGGCGTCTGGTCGCCGGGCACGGTGTCGGGCCGGGTGTGGGATGACCGCAACGGCAACGGCGTGCAGGATCCGGGCGAACCGGCGATCGAGGGCGTGGAGATCACGCTCACCGGGACCGATGTCAACGGCAACCCGGTCGAACGGACCGCCACCACGGGCCCCGACGGCAGCTGGACCATCACCGGCCTGCCCGAAGGCGACTACGAGGTCGCGGTCACTCCGCCGGAGGGCTACGACGGCTCCCCGGTCGATGCGGGCGACGACGACAACCGTGACAGCGACGAGAGCCCGCTTCCGGTCCACCTCGGCCCGGGCGAGACCGATGGCGCCATCGGCCATGGCTTCTGGCGTCCGGCCAAGCTGGAGGGCGTCGTGTGGGACGACGTCGACCGCGACGGCCTTCGCCAGCAGGGCGAGGCGCTGCACGGCGGCGTGCCCGTCGAGCTGATCCTCGTGTCGGCCGAGGACCCGGGGATGTCGCTGCGGACCGCCGCTGCACCGACCCCGGTCGAGCCGGGCGAGGTGATCGCCACGTCGACGACCGCCGAGGACGGCTCCTACCTGTTCGAGGACCTCGCTCCGGGGATCTACCAGGTGCGGATCGCGGTGCCCGAGCGGCATCGCCTGACCATCCCGCTCGTCGGGGGCGATCGCTCGATCGACTCCGACATGGGGCTTGCGACGGCGATGACGCAGGACATCACCGTGGACGCCGGCGACCACATCCGGGCGATCGACGCGGGGCTGTGGCTCCCGACCGACCTGACGATCAAGAAGACGCTGATCGACGGGCCGACGGCCGATCGCACCGTCACGTATCGGATTTCGGTGACCAACGTGGGCGACCAGCCGACGGTGGGCACGGTGAGCGTCACCGACACGCTGCCGACCGGCCTCACACCCGTGAGCGCCACCGGCACGGGCTGGACGTGCGACCAGCGGGTCACCGAGGTGGTCTGCACGCTCGACTCGGTGATCGAGCCCGGTGCCACATCGGATGTGACCCTGGTGGGAACGATCGCCAAGGGCGTCACCACCGACCTGACGAACCGCGCCAGCGTGGTCAGCGACGACGACCTGGACAACGTGGTGGATTCGGCCGACGAGGGCACGGCGCTCGTCGAGGCACAGGCGATCACTCGCCTCGACAAGAAGGCCACGCCGGAAACCCCGAAGACACTCGCCTTCACGGGCGGAAGCATCTGGCGCCTCCTGGCGCTGGCGGTCGCGGCCATCTCGGGCGGTGCGCTTCTGGTGCAGATCCCGCGGCGGCGTCGCCGGTCGAGGTGACCTCACGCCCAACCCGTGCTCTGCGGGCGGGCGTGAGCGGAACCT
>WBZL01001404.1_pt1 | contig 25375 bp, 20 predicted proteins | sample 5204291 | NCBI WGS metagenome assembly WBZL01 (sample SAMN12344345, study PRJNA552823) | activated sludge metagenome | biome: Activated sludge suspended growth; feature: Nitrification reactor; material: Wastewater; isolation source: activated sludge from nitrification reactor of wastewater...
CGCAGGCGCGCCCGCTCGGCCAGCACCTGGGCGTGCAAGGCCTCGGCCGCGCTGGACAGCGCGCGGTCGGCACGCCGCAGCACGAACAGCTCGCGCATCGGTGCCCCCTTGCCCAGGGGGCGGGTGACCAGGTCGGCGCGCCGGAAGTGGAACAGCGTCAGCGCCGGCACCACGGCCACCCCGAGGCCCGCGGCCACCATGCCGGCCACGCTGGCGAGCTGCTGCAGCTCCATCACGGCCGGCAGGCGCAGCGGGTAGACGGCTGCATCGAGCACCTGCCGCACGCTGCTCGAGCGGGCCAGCTGCACGATGGGCCAGCGCGCCAGCACGTCCAGCGCCACGGCGCCGCGCCCGGTGGCCAGCGGATGGTCGTGGCGGCACACGACGTGGAAGCGGTCGCGGCACAGCTGCTCGGCGTGCAGCAGCGGCGATGCACTGCGCGTCGAGGCCAGCGCCAGGTCGGCGCGGCCCTGTTCGAGCCGCTCCACGCATTCGTCGGACAGCACGTCGGCCACGTCGAGCTCGATGCCCGGATGCCGGGCCCGGAAGCGCGCCAGCAGCTCGGGCAGCCAGCCTGCGGCCAGCGAGGGCAGCACCGCGATGGCGACGCGGCCGCGCCGGCGCGCCGCATGGTCGCGCACGTCGGCCACGGCGGCTTCGGCGTCCTGCAGCAGGTGGCGCGCCGGCTCCAGCAACGCCAGGCCCTCGGCGGTCGGCTCGACACTGCGTGTGGTGCGGTCGAACAGGCGCGCCTGGAGCTGGCCTTCGAGCGCGCGGATCAGCGTCGAGAACGCCGGCTGGGACAGGTGCACGCGCGTGGCCGCACGCGTGAAGCTGCGCTCCTCGGCCAGCGCGACGAAGGCCCGCAGTTCGCGCAGCGACAGATTGATCGGCATCGTGGATGAATGTATCCGCAACTTGCGTTTCACGGATTCATCCCCGCGCCCTACAGTGCCGCGATGGACGAGGTCTTGCGCGTGGGCTGTGCCGCCGGCTTCTCCGGCGACCGCACCGACGCGGCCGGGCCGGTGGTGGACGCGCTGATCGCCGCCGGCGGCCCCGCGGTCCTGATCTTCGAGACGCTGGCCGAGCGCACGCTGGCGCTGGCGCAGCTGACGCGACGCGCCGACCCGTCCGCCGGCTTCGAACCGTTGCTCGACGAGATGCTCGGCCCGGTGCTGCTGCGCTGCCTGGCGCATGGCGTGCGCATCGTCGGCAACTTCGGCTCGGCCAATCCGACGGGGGCGGCGCTGCGCGTACAGGCCCTGGCACGGCAGCAGGGTTGCGCGCCCCCGCGCATCGCGGTGCTGCAGGGGGACGATGTGTCCGGGCCGGCGCACCACGACGCACTGGCACGGCAGTTGCACGGCAGGCTCGCCGGCCGCGCCGTGGTCAGTGCCAACGCCTACCTGGGTGCACAGGGCATCGCCGAAGCGCTGCGCGACGGCGCGCAGGTCGTCGTCACCGGCCGCGTCGCCGATCCGGCGCTGACGCTGGGGCCGGCCTGGGCCCACCACGGCTGGCGCGCCGACGACTGGAATGCGCTGGCCGGCGCGACGATGGCCGGGCACCTGCTGGAATGCGGCACCCAGGTCACCGGCGGCTACTACGCCGACCCGGGTCTCAAGGACGTGCCCGGCCTGGCGCGCCTGGGCTACCCGATCGCCGAGATCGCCGGCGACGGCAGCTGCATCGTCGGCAAGCCCGCGGGCACCGGCGGCGTGGTCGACGAGCACACCGTCAAGGAGCAGCTGCTGTACGAGCTGCACGACCCGTCGGCCTACCTCACGCCCGATGTCGTGGCCGACCTGTCGCACGCCGAGGTGCAGACCCTAGGCCCCGACCGCGTCCGCCTGTCGGGCGTGCGCGGCCACGCCCGGCCGGCGGACCTGAAGGTCAGCGTCTGCGTCGAGAACGGCTGGCTGGCCGAGGGCGAGATCTCGTACGCCGGGGCGCGCGCGGGCGCGCGGGCGCGGCTGGCGGCCGAGGTGCTGCGCGAGCGGCTGCATGGCCTGGGACGGTTGCGCGTGGACCTGATCGGCGTGCTCAGCGTGTTCGGCGACGACGCGGGCCGCGGGCTCGCTGCGCAGCCGGCAGACGCGGTGGACGGCGCACGCGACGTGCGCCTGCGCGTCGCGCTGCGCCACGCCGAGCGCAGCCAGGCCGAGCGCCTGGCGCGCGAGGTGACCGCGCTGTACACCTGCGGCCCGGCCGGTGGCGGTGGCGTGCGCACCTCGGTGAAGCCGACGCTCGGCACGCTGTCGACGCTGCTGCCGCGCGAGGTCGTGCCGTGGCGCCTGGCCTGGCTGGACGGGGCGGCGGCATGAGCCCGGCGACGCTGAGCGTCCCGCTGTGGCGTGCCGCGCACGGCCGCACCGGCGACAAGGGCAACCGCTCCAACATCAGCGTGATCGCCTGGCATCCGGCGCTGTTCGAGCCGATCGTCGAGCAGGTCACCGAGGCGCGCATCGCCGCGCTCTTTGCGCACCGCGCGCCGACCCGCGTGCAGCGCTTCGTGCTGCCGCGCCTGCATGCGATGAACGTGGTGATCGACGAGGTGCTCGACGGCGGCGTCAACGACGCACTCAACCTCGACAGCCACGGCAAGGCGCTGGCCTTCCTGCTGCTCGACCTCCCGGTCGAGCTGCCCGCATCGCTGGTCCCGCTGCTGCGCGGGCCGGCGCCCTGACCCTCAACCGGAGACGACCATGAACCGACTCGCACGACGACACCTGCTGCACGCCGCCCTGGCCACGCTGGCCCTGGCCGGCGGCGGCGCCGCGCTGGCGCAGGCCTTTCCCGCACGGCCCGTCACCTTCGTCGTGCCCTTCGCCGCCGGCAGCGCCACCGACCAGCTGGCGCGCGCGATCGGCCAGTCGTTCACCGAGCAGACCCGGCAGCCCGTCGTCGTCGAGAACAAGGCCGGGGCCAGCGGGCAGATCGCGGCGTCTGCGGTGGCCCGCGCCGCCGCCGACGGCTACACGGTGCTGATCACCACCAACACCACCCAGGCGGCCAACCCGCACCTGTACAAGAAGTTGAGCTACGACCCGGTGAAGGACTTCGCGCCGCTGTCGGCCATCGGCAAGGGCGGCCAGGTGATGGTGGTGCGCGCCGACGCCCCTTACAAGACCGTCGCCGACGTGCTGGCCGCGGCGCGCCAGTCGCCCGGCCGGTTGAGCTTCGGCAGCGGCAGCTCGAGCAGCCGGGTGGCCGGCGAGCTGTTCCAGCAGATGAGCGGCACGCAGATCCTGCACGTGCCCTACAAGAGCAATCCGCTGGCCATCACCGACCTGCTGGGCGGGCAGATCACGATGATGTTCACCGACGCGTCGACCGGCGTGCCGCAGATCAAGGCGGGCAAGCTGCGCGCGCTGGGCGTGACCTCGTCGCGCCGCATGGCCGTGCTGCCCGAGGTGCCGACCCTCGACGAGGCCGGCGTCAAGGGCTACGACATGGGCTACTGGTTCGCCGCCTACGCGCCCGCAGGCACACCGCCCGACGTGGTGCAGCGACTCAACGAGCTGCTGACCGGCGCGTTGAAGAGCGCGGCGGTGAAGACCTTCTTCGACGCCAGCGGGGGCGAGATCTTTGGCTCGAGCCCGGACGGACTGGCGAAGTTCCAGGCCGACGAGACGGCCAAGTGGGGCCGGGTGATCAAGGCGGCGGGCATCGAGGCCGAATAGACGGCGCGTGGGGGCCGCGGGGGCGGCGTGCGGGCGGCGTGCGGCCCGTTCGCGGATCGCCTCTTGCCAGACGACGGTCACACGGCCAGCCGCCGGCGTCGCGCGCGCCGGCCGCACCGGTCCTGCCGCCATCGGGTAGCCTCGCCGGCATCCTGCCGCCCCGGAGCTGTCCGATGACCGAAGCCACCGCCCGCCACGTCGACGTCAACGGCCTGCGCATGCGCATCACCGAGCAGGGCCAGGGCCCGCTGGTGGTGCTGTGTCACGGCTTCCCGGAAGGCGCGCACTCGTGGCGCCACCAGCTCGCGGCGCTGGCTGCCGCCGGCTACCACGCGGTGGCCCCCGACATGCGCGGCTACGGCGGCACCGACGCGCCGGCGGAGGTCGAACGCTACACGCTGCTGCACCTGGTGGGCGACATCGTCGACCTGGTCAAGGGGCTCGGCGCCACACAGGCGGTGGTGGTGGGACACGACTGGGGAGCGCCGGTGGCCTGGCACGGCGCGCTGCTGCGGCCCGACCTGTTCCGCGCCGTCGTCGGCATGAGCGTGCCGTATGCGCCACCGGGCCGCATCGACCTGCTCAGCGCCCTCGAGCAGCAGGGCATCCACGATTTCTACATGCAGTATTTCCAGGCCGAGGGCGTGGCCGAGGCCGAGCTCGAGCGCGACCCCGTGGCGTCGATCCGGCGCATCCACTACAGCGGGTCGGGCGACGCGCCGCCGCGCACCACCTTCAGCCGCGTGCCGGCCGGACGTGGCCTGCTCGACAACACCGTCGAGCCCGCCACGCTGCCGCCGTGGCTGGGCGAGGCCGACATCGCGGTCTATGCCGCCGGCTTCGCCGCCCAGGGCTTCCGGGGCCCGCTCAACTGGTACCGCAACCTGCGCCGCAACACCGGCCTGCTGGCACCCTGGCGCGGGCTGCCGATCCGCCAGCCGTCGATGTTCATCGCCGGCACGCGCGACGACGTGCTCAAGTTCCCGGCATCGAAGGCGCAGATCGAGGCCTTCTCGCGCACCCTGCCGGGCCTGCGCGGCTGCCACCTGCTCGAAGGCGCCGGCCACTGGGTGCAACGCGAGCGGGCGACCGAGGTCAACCGCCTGCTGCTGACGTTCCTGGATGGGCTCGGTTCGACACCACCGCGTCACATATGATCGATTGCCCTTCGGGCTGCCGGGCACGGCACCGACTGGCGGGCGCACCACTGCATCGATCGGAGGACCCCCGTGAACACCTCGTCCCTGCTGTCTCGCATCGCCCTGCTGGCCGGACTGGCCGGCCTGGCCCAGGCCCAGAACGCGTCGGCACCCGCGGGCGCTGCACCCGCCGCCCCGGCGCCGGCCGCTGCAGCGGCCCCGGCCCCGGCCGCCGCGCCCGCCGGCACCCCGGCCGAGGCGGGCGAGGGCAAGCTCGCCTGGTACGGCGGCAAGTTCGCCGGCCGCAAGACCGCCAGCGGCCAGCGCTACGACCCCGGCGCGATGACGATGGCGCACAAGAGCCTGCCCTTCGGTACGCGGGTGCGTGTGACCAACCTGAAGAACAAGCGCAGCGTCGTGCTGCGCGTCAACGACCGCGGCCCGACGCAGGGCGACCGCATTGGCGACGTGTCGCTGGCTGCGGCCCGCAAGCTTGGCATGCTGCGCTCGGGCGTGGTCGACGCCAAGATCGAGGTCGTCGCCGAGGCCAAGCCGCGCCCGGCACCCAAGGCCAAGGGCGGCTGATCCGCCCCCGAGGCCAGGCGCGGCCCCGTCGGCCTGCCAGCCACGAAGCAACGCCGCTGCGCTTTCGCGCAGCGGCGTCGTCTTTTGCGGTCCCTTTGGCCTACTTGCCGCTGGGCACCTTGCCCTCGACGCCCTTGACGTAGAAGTTGACGCCGCCGAGGAACTTGTCGTCGGCGACCTCGTCCTTCTTCAGCACTTCCTTGCCGTCCTGGCCGACGATCGGGCCCTTCCAGATCACGAAGCTGCCGTCCTTCAGGCCGGCCTTGACCTTCTCGACCTTGTCCTTCAGCTCGGCGGGCACCTTCTCGTTGATCGACACGATGTCGATGGCGCCTTCCTTGACGCCCCACCAGATGCCGCCGCCGCCCTTCCAGGTGCCTTCCAGCGCCTCCTTGGTGGCGTGGATGTAGTACGGCGCCCAGTTGATGATCGAGCTGGCCAGGTGCGCCTCGGGGGCGTAGGCGGTCATGTCGCTGTCCCAGCCGAAAGCCCACTTCTTGTTCTTGCCGGCGGTCTGCAGCACGGCCGAGCTGTCGGTGTTCTGGAACAGCACGTCGGCACCCTGGTTGATCAGGCTCTGCGCCGCCTCGGTCTCCTTGGGCGGGTTGAACCACTCGTTGACCCACACGACCCGGGTCTTGATCTTCGGGTTGACGCTCTGCGCGCCGAGCGTGAAGCTGTTGATGTTGCGCACCACCTCGGGGATGGGGATCGAGCCGACGACGCCCAGCACGTTCTTCTTGGTCATGCCGCCAGCGATGACGCCGGCCATGTAGGCGCCTTCATAGGTGCGGCTGTCGTAGGTGCGCATGTTCTCGGCCTGCTTGTAGCCGGTGGCATGCTCGAACTTGACGTCCTTGCTGTCGGCGGCCACCTTGAGCATCGGCTCCATGTAGCCGAAGGTGGTGCCGAAGATCAGCTTGTTGCCCTGGCCGACCATGTCGCGGAACACGCGCTCGGCATCGGCCGCCTCGGGCACCTTCTCGACGAAGCTGGTGACGACCTTGTCGCCGAACTCCTTCTCGACCGCCTTGCGGCCGTTGTCGTGCGCGAAGGTCCAGCCGCCGTCGCCCACCGGACCGACGTAGGCGAAGGCGATCTTCAGCGGCTCGGGCTTGGGTGCCGGGGCCGACGCGGCCGGGGCGGACGGCGCGGCCGCCACCGGTGCCGGCGCCTCCTCCTTCTTGCCGCAGCCCACCAGGGCCGCGGCGGCGGCCAGCGTGGACAGGCTGCCGAGTTTGAGCAGGATTCGCTGGGAGGGGAAGGTCATGGGTGCTCGCTCCTGGTGTGTGGGTAGGACGGAAAACAACGGCGCATTATCGGCCGCGGGGTTCACCCTCGAGCCGTCGGCGGGCCGGCCGGATTCATGAGCCCGGAAAGAACGGCTTGCCCAGCGAGGCCGGCATGTTGACGCGGATCCACGTCGGGTTGCGCGAGATCGCCACCAGCACGACGATGGTGGCCAGGTAGGGCAGCATGCTGAGGAACTGGCTGGCGATATCGACGCCCTGCCCCTGCAGGTGGAACTGCAGCATCGTCACCCCGCCGAACAGGTAGGCCCCCAGCAGCACGCGCGCCGGGCGCCAGGTGGCGAAGGTGGTCAGCGCCAGCGCGATCCAGCCCTTGCCGGCCACCATGCCTTCCACCCACAAGGGGCTGTAGATGACGCTGAGGTAGGCGCCGGCCACGCCGCACAGCGCCCCGCCGACCACCACCGCCAGCAGCCGGATGCGCCGCACCGGATAGCCCAGCGCGTGCGCCGACTCGGGCGACTCGCCGACGGCGCGCAGCACCAGGCCGGCCCGCGAGCGGTACAGGAACCACCCCAGGCCCACCGCCAGCGCGATGGCGGCGTACACCATCGGGTGGTGGCGGAACAGCGCCGGCCCGAAGAACGGCAGGTCGGCCAGCACCGGCACGTGGTAGGCCACGCGCTCGCCGAGCTTGCCCTGCACGTAGCCGATGCCCACGAAGGCCGAGAAGCCGCCGCCGAAGAGGCTGAGCGCCAGGCCGGTGGCGTACTGGTTGGTGTTGAGCCAGATGACCAGCACGCCGAAGGCCGCCGCCAGCAGCGCGCCGGCACCGGCGCCGGCAGCGAAGGCCAGCGCGTCGCTGCCCGTGTGCACCGCGGTGGCGAAGCCGGCGATGGCGGCCACCAGCATCAGGCCTTCGGCCCCGAGGTTGACGATGCCCGAGCGTTCGTTGATCAGCAGGCCCAGCCCGGCGATGGCCAGCACGGTGCCGGCGTTGAGCGTGGCAGCGACGAGGAGTGCGAGGCCTTCCATCTCAAGCCCCTTGCGCACCGGGCGCGAGGCGCCGCTTGATGCGGTAGTGGATCAGCGTGTCGCAGGCCAGCAGCGTGAACAGCAGCAGGCCCTGGAACACGCCGGTCAGCGACTTGGGCAGGCCCAGGCGCGACTGCGCCAGCTCGCCGCCGATGTAGAACATGCTCATCAGGATGCCCGAGAAGACGATGCCCACCGGGTGCAGCCGGCCGACGAAGGCGACGATGATCGCCGCGAAGCCGTAGCCGGCCGGCACGTGCGGCGTCAGCTGGCCCAGCGGCCCGGCGGCCTCCAGCCCCCCGGCCAGGCCGGCCATGCCGCCCGACAGCATCAGCGCCGTCCACAGCGCCGCGCGCGACGAGAAGCCGGCATAACGCGCCGCCAGCGGCGCCAGGCCCCCCACCTGCAGCTGGAAGCCGCGGTAGATGCGGAACAGGAACACCCACAGCGCGGCCACCCCGGCCAGCGCGATCAGCACGCCGATGTGGGCGCGCAGATTGGGCACCAGGCGCGGGATCTTGGTGACGGCGTCGAAGGTGATGGTCTGCGGGAAGTTGTAGCCCTTGGGGTCCTTCCACGGCCCGTAGACCAGGTACGACAGCAGCAGCTCGGCCACGTACACCAGCATCAGGCTGACCAGGATCTCGTGGGCGTTGAAACGGTCGCGCAGCAGCGCGACGATGGCCGCCCACAGCATGCCGCCCAGCACGCCGGCCAGCAGGATGGGCACGATGATGCCGCGGCCCATCCACGCCAGCCCCGGACCGGACTGCATCGCCATCCAGCCGGCGAACAGCGCGCCGACGACGAACTGCCCTTCGGCGCCGATGTTCCAGACGTTGGAGCGGAAGCACACCGCCAGCCCGAGCGCGATGAGGATCAGCGGCGTGGCCTTGATCGACAGCTCGGACAAGGCATACAGGCTCTTCACCGGCTCGACGAAGAACACCTGCAGGCCGCGCAACGGGTCCTTGCCGAGCAGCGCGAAGAGCACCACGCCGATCAGCACCGTCAGTGCCAGCCCCAGCAGCGGCGAGGCCAGCGACATCAGCTTCGACGGATTGGGGCGCGCCTCAAGCCGCAGCATCGACGGCCTCCGCGGGGTTGGCGGCCCACAGGCCCGACATCCATTCGCCGATGCGCTCGATGCGGGCTTCGGCCATCGGCACAGCGGGCGACACGCGCCCCTGGGCGATGACCACCAGCCGGTCGCTGATCTCGAACAGCTCGTCGAGCTCCTCGCTGACCACCAGCAGCGCGCAGCCGGCGTCGCGCAGCGCCAGCAGCTCGCCGCGGATCAGCGCCGCCGCACCGACGTCGACGCCCCAGGTGGGCTGCGAGACGATCAGCAGGCGCGGCGCGGCATCGATCTCGCGCCCGACGATGAACTTCTGCAGGTTGCCGCCCGACAGGCTCTTGGCCGCCGCCCCGCTGCCCGGCGTCTTGACCTGGAAGCGGTTGATCACGTGCTCGGCCAGGCGCCGCACGTCACCGGTGCGGATCCAGCCGCCGCGCCCCACCGTCGTCGTGCGCGTCAGCAGCGTGTTCTGCGCCAGGCTCAGCGTGGGCACGGCGCCGCGGCCCAGGCGCTCCTCGGGCACGAAGTGAAGTCCCTCGTGGCGTCGTCGTCGCGGCGAGTGGGCGGCGATGTCCCGGCCGAACAGGCGGATCGAGCCGGCCGGCGCGCGCCGGTCCTCGCCGGACAGCACCGCCATCAGCTCCTGCTGGCCGTTGCCCGAGACGCCGGCCACGCCCAGCACCTCGCCGGCGCGCACCTCGAAGCCGATGTCGCGCAGCTCGACGCCGAACTGGTCCTGCCGCGGCAGCGTCAGGCCGCGCACCTGCAGCACCAGGTCTCCCGAGGCGCGCGCGCGGTGCTGCAGCGGCGGCGGCTCGGCACCGATCATCAGGCGCGACAGGCTGGCATTGCTCTCCTGCGTGGGATCGACCTCGCCGGTGACCTTGCCGCCGCGCAGCACCGTGCAGTGGTGGCACAGCGCGCGGATCTCGTCGAGCTTGTGGCTGATGTAGAGGATGCTGCAGCCGGCGGCGCTGAGCTGGCGCAGGGTGACGAAGAGCTTGTCCACCGCCTGCGGCGTGAGCACCGAGGTGGGTTCGTCCAGGATCAGCAGCTGCGGCTGCGTGAGCAGCGCACGCACGATCTCGACGCGCTGCTTCTCGCCCACCGACAGCGTGTGCACCGGGCGCAGCGGATCCACGTCCAGCCCGTAGCCGGCGGCCACCTCGCCGATGCGCCGCGACACCTCGGCCAGCGTGCCGGCCTTGTCCAGGCCGAGCCAGACGTTCTCGGCCGCGGTCAGCGTGTCGAACAGCGAGAAGTGCTGGTAGACCATGCTGATGCCCAGCGCCCGCGCCTCGGCCGGGCTGCGCACGCGCACCGGCTGGCCGTTGAAGCGCAGCTCGCCGGCGTCGGGCTGCACCGCGCCGTAGATGATCTTCATCAGCGTCGACTTGCCGGCGCCGTTCTCGCCCAGAACCGCATGGATCTCGCCGGGCTTCACGCGCAGGCTCACGGCGTCGTTGGCCCGCACCGCCGGGTACTGCTTGGTGATGCCGGTGAGCTCGAGCCGCAGCGGGTGCTCCATCGCTTGTCCTCCTCGCGCCAGGGTCGCCGTGGCCATCGGCGCCTGCATCAGCGGTTGTAAAGCCTGCGCCCGGCCACCCAGGCCCGGGCCAGGTGTCGCTCGTCGGCCAGGGTCATCCAGGCAAAGACTTTCTCATGCAAGTCGCGCGCCACCTCCTGGCGGCGCGTGTCGACCGGCCCCACCGCCCAGTCCCACAGGCACAGGTCGGCCATGCAGCCGGGCTCCAGGCGGCCGATCTCGTGCGGCAGCTGCAGGGCCTGCGCAGCCCCCAGCGTGGCGGCGTGCAGCGCGCTCCAGGCCGACAGCCGCTGGCCGGCCAGCGCCTGCGCCTTGTAGCCGTCGGCCAGGGTGCGCAACATCGACAGGCTGGTGCCGCCGCCGACGTCGCTGGCCACGCTGACGGCCACACCGGCCTGGCGCAGCGACGGCCAGTCGAGCAGCCCGCTGCCCAGGAACAGGTTGCTGCTGGGACAGAACGCGATCTGCGCACCGGCTTCGCGCAGCACCGCGCAGTCGGCGTCGTCGAGCCAGATGCCGTGCGCCAGCACCGAGCGCGCGTGCAGCAGCCCGGCGCGCGCGTACACGTCGAGGTAGCTGCGCGCCTCGGGGAACAACTGCGCCACCCAGCGCACCTCGGCCCGGTTCTCGGCCACGTGGGTCTGCATGTACAGGCTCGGGTCGGCGCGGCACAGCGCACCGGCCATCGCCAGCTGCGCCGGCGTGCTGGTGGGGGCGAATCGCACCGTCACCGCGTAGGCGTTGCGACCCTTGCCGTGCCAGCGCTCGATCAGCTCGAGGCAATCGCGCTCGGCCTGGTGCACGTCGTCACGCAGGCCGTCCGGCGCGTGGCGGTCCATCAGCACCTTGCCGGCGACCAGGCGCATCCCGCGCGACGCGGCCTGCGCGAACAAGGCATCGGCCGACACCTTGTGCACCGTCGGGAACACCACGGCGGACGTGGTGCCGTGCGCCAGCAGCGCATCGAGAAAGCGCGTCGCGCCGGCCTCGGCCACCGCCGGATCGGCAAAGGCCCGCTCCGACGGGAAGGTGTAGCGCTCCAGCCATTGCAGCAGCTCGGTGCCGTGGCTGGCGATGACCTCGAGCTGCGCGCTGTGCACATGGGTGTCGATGAAGCCGGGCATCAGCAGCCGGCCCCGCTGGTCGTCGACGATCCAGCCCGGTTCGGGCGCTTCGCTGCCGGGCCGCACGCCGGCGATGCGGCCATCGTCGCCGATCAGCAGCCAGTGGTCGGGCCGCCAGCGCACCGCGTCCGACTCCAGCGCGCCCCAGGCCGGCTCGGCGGTGAAGTCCAGCAGGTCGGCGCGGATGGCGATCATGGCGTGGACCTGCTACGGGGGTTGCTTGTCCCCCATTGCCCCCGGCCGGGATTTCGCCCCGGCGGGCGACCTACTTTCTTTGCTGGTGCAAAGAAAGTAGGCAAAGAAAGCACCTCAAACATCCATCTGGGAGCAGGTCCTCCAGCGTCCGCGCGCCTGGCCGCGACAGGTGTCGGGCTCCTCTCGCAAAGCCTTGCTCGACAGATGCCACCTATGCCGGAGGCGGCAGCTCGGACCGTCCGCGCACTCGGCCATTGCCGCAATGCAGTCCCTTCGGCCCGAAGTACCTCGTCGGCCCAGGTGATCGAGTGAGCCGCCGCTCGCGGGCCGCCTCCGAGGTAGGTGGCGTTGTCGAGCAAGGCTTTGCGAGAGGCCGCTGACAGAGCCGGGTGTTGAACGCATGACCCCGCGATCACCGACTCCCACATGGATGTTCGGTCTTCCAGGTGCTTTCTTTGCGTCCTTTCTTTGCACCAGCAAAGAAAGGATGTCGGCCGCCGGGCCGAGACCCGGCCGGGGGCGGTGGGGGGCGAGCTCAGCACCCCGAAAGGCTGCCATGCGCCATGAGCCGCGCGCAGGCTCACGCCCCACCCCCCCGCACCGGCAGCGCCCGCCGCGACAGCTGCCGCGCCACCTCCCGCACCTGCTCGCGGAACCAGCGCATCGGCGCGGCCTGGTGGGTCAGGTCGTGCCACAGCTGGTAGTAGGTCAGGGCCGGGAACGGCACCGGGCAGCGCACGATGCGCACCGGCAAGGTGTCGACGTAGCGGCTGCAGAACAGGCGACCGGTGGTCAGCACCAGCAGGCTGTCGGCCACCATCAGCGGGATCAGCCCGAAGTGCGACGCGCGCACCACGATGTGGCGCTCGGCCCCCTGGGCGGCCAGGTGCTCGTCGATGACCCCCGGCGCGCCAGGGTGCAGCGGCATCGGCGCGACATGCTCGCAGGCCAGATACTTGGCCACCGACCAGCCGCGGCCGACCGCCGGATGGCCGTCGGCCACCAGGCAGACGACCTCGTCGCTGATCAGACGACCCAGGTGCAGCTCTTCGGGCGGCCGCAGCCAGTTGCCGATGACCAGGTCGACGTCGCCGGCGGCCAGGTGGCGGCGGTAGTCGTACTCGCCGGTCAGGGGCATCAGCTCGAGCTGCACCCCCGGGGCGCTGCGCTTGACCTGCGCCACGAGCGACGGCAGGAACAGCGGGTCGAGGTAGTCGCTGGCGGCGACGCGGAACACCGCCCGGCTGGCCGTGGCATCGAAGGCCGCGGCACGCAGCCGCTGGCTGAACAGGCGGTCGGCCCCTTGCAACACCTCGGCCGCCGGCTGCACCATCTGCAACGCGGCGGCCGTCGGCTGCATGCCGTGGCCGGCGCGCACCAGCAGGGGGTCGCCGGTCAGCTCGCGCAGGCGCCGCAGCTGCGCGCTCACCTGCGGCTGGGTGCTGCCCAGGCGCGTGGCGGCGCGCGAGACACTGCGTTCGGTGATCACGGTGTGCAGGACCCGGATGAGGTGGAGGTCTATGGTGTCGAATCCATTGCGCCGAGTCATATCGATGCGAAGATAGCAGCCATGCGTGGAGTCGTATACAACGGCGTGCCGGGCGCGCTACCGTGCGGGTAAGTCCCGAGTCCTGACGCAACGCCCGCCATGCAAGCCCGCCCGATCCGCTTCTTCCACCGCGGCCAGATCGTGTCGATCGCCGGCGTGGCGGCCACCCGCACCGTGCTCGACTGGCTGCGCGAGGACGCCCGCTGCACCGGCACCAAGGAGGGCTGTGCCGAGGGCGACTGCGGCGCCTGCACGGTGGTGGTGGGCGAGCTCGACGCGGACGGCGCACTGCAGCTGCGCCACGTCAACGCCTGCATCCGCTTCCTGCCCACGCTGGACGGCAAGGCCTTGTTCACCGTCGAGGACCTGGCGCCACCGGAGGGCCCGCTGCACCCGGTCCAGCAGGCGCTGGTCGACGCGCACGGTTCGCAGTGCGGCTTCTGCACGCCGGGCTTCGTGATGTCGCTGTGGGCCTGCCAGCAGTCGCATGCCGCATCGGGCACGCGACCCGACCGGCAGGACCTGGCCGACGCGCTGGCCGGCAACCTGTGCCGCTGCACCGGGTACCGGCCGATCCTGGACGCCGCCCAGGCGGTGTTCGAGGGCCCCATGCCGGCCTTCGATGCCGGGCCGGCCGTCGCCGCCTTGCGCACGCTGGCCGCGGACCCGCCATTGAGCACCGGCACCGGGTTCTGGGCGCCCCGCTCGCTGAACGACTTCGCGACCTTGCGCCAGGCCCGTCCGCAGGCCCGCGTGCTGGCCGGCGCCACCGACATCGGCCTGTGGGTGACCAAGCAGCTGCGCGAGCTGCCGGAGCTGCTGTACGTCGGCGACGTGGCCGAGCTGCGCCGCATCGACAGCGTCGACGGCACCCTGCACATCGGCGCCGCGGTGTCGCTCGAAGCGGCGTGGACAGCGTTGACGGCGCGCTGGCCCGAGCTGCGCGACATGTGGCTGCGCTTTGCATCGCCGCCGGTGCGGCACGCCGGCACCCTGGGCGGCAATCTGGCCAACGGCTCGCCGATCGGCGACGGCGCGCCGGTGCTGATGGCACTGGGCGCCGAGCTGCTGCTGCGGCGCGGCGCGCAGCAGCGTCGCGTGCCACTGGACGACTTCTACGTCGACTACCAGCGCAACCGCCTCGAGCCCGGCGAGTTCCTGCAGGCCATCGTGGTGCCACCGCCGGATGCCCGCTGGCGGCTGCGCGCATACAAGGTCAGCAAGCGCTTCGACAGCGACATCTCGGCCCTCAGCGCCGGGCTGGCCTTGCGCCTGGAACAGGGCCGCGTGGCCGAGGCCCGACTGGCCTACGGTGGCATGGCCGCCACGGTGCGGCGCGCCCGGCATGCCGAGGCGGCGCTGGTCGGCCGCGCCTGGGAGCCCGAGGCCGTCGATGCCGCCATCGCCGGCCTGGCACGAGACTTCCAGCCGATCACCGACCTGCGTGCCAGCGCGGCCTACCGCCAGCGGGTGGCCGGCAACCTCCTGCAGCGCTTCTGGCTCGAGACCCGCGACGCGGCGCCGATGGCCGAGGCGCAGGTCAGCGTGTTCGCGCGCGGCCCCGCTGCCAGTGCCGGGTCCGATGGACCGATCGCCGGGTGAGCCCATGAACCGTCCCACCGATCCGCATCTCTCGACGCCGCTGGTGGAAGTCGGCGCCAGCCGGCCGCACGAATCGGCCGTGGGCCATGTCAGCGGCCGCGCGCCCTACACCGACGACCTGCCCGAGCGGGTCGGCACGCTGCACGCCGCGCTCGGCTTGTCGCCGCTGGCGCACGGCGTGCTGCGCTCGATCGACACGGCCCGCGTCGCCGCGATGCCCGGCGTGGTGGCCGTGCTCAGCGCGGCCGACATCCCGGGCCGCAACGACTGCGGTGCCCTGGTCCACGACGATCCCATCCTGGCCGGCGAGGCCGGCGCCACGTTGCGCTACCTCGGCCAGCCGGTGTTCGTGGTGGTGGCCGAGACGCGCGATGCGGCGCGCCGCGCCGCCGCCCTGGCGCGCGAGGTGATCGTGGCCGATCCCCTGGCGCCGGTGCTGTCGGCGCTGGACGCGCACGCCGCCGGCCAGTACGTCGTGCCACCGATGCACCTGCAGCGTGGCGATGCCCGCGCGGCGATCGACGCCGCGCCACACCGCCTGGCCTTGCGCTTCGAGGTCGGTGGTCAGGAACATTTCTACCTCGAGGGCCAGGTCGCCTACGCGGTGCCCACCGAGGCCGGCGGGCTGCACGTGCACTGCTCGACCCAGCACCCCAGCGAGATGCAGCACGCGATCGCCCACGCCGTGCATCGCCCGGCGCATGCCGTGCAGGTCGAGTGCCGGCGCATGGGCGGCGGGTTTGGGGGCAAGGAGTCGCAGTCGGCCCTCTTCGCCTGCATCGCGGCGGTGGCGGCGGCGCGCCTGCAGCGGCCGGTCAAGCTGCGCCCGGACCGCGACGACGACTTCCTCATCAACGGCCGGCGCCACGGCTTCCACTACGACGTCGAGGTCGGGCACGACGACGAGGGCCGCATCCTCGGCGCCGAGGTCACGATGGTGGCCAACGCCGGCCACTCGGCCGACCTGTCGGGGCCGGTGATGACGCGCGCGCTGTGCCACTTCGACAACGCCTACTGGCTGCCGCACGTGGCGATGCACGGCTACGCGGCGCGCACGAACACGCAGAGCAACACCGCGTTCCGCGGCTTCGGCGGCCCCCAGGGAGCGCTGGCGATCGAGCACGTGCTGGACAGCGTGGCGCGCCGCCTCGGCCGCGACCCGCTGGCGGTGCGCCAGGTCAACTTCTACGGCGTCGGCGATGGCCGCGACGTCACGCCCTACGGCCAGCCGGTCGAAGACAACCTGCTCGAGCCGCTGGTCGCGCAGCTCGAGCGCAGCAGCAGCTACGCGGAACGGCGCGAAGCCGTGGCGCGCTTCAACGCGACCAGCCCGGTGCTCAAGAAGGGCCTGGCGCTGACGCCGGTGAAGTTCGGCATCTCGTTCAACGTGGTGCACCTCAACCAGGCCGGGGCCCTGGTGCACGTCTACACCGACGGCTCGGTGCTCGTGAACCACGGCGGCACCGAGATGGGCCAGGGACTCAACACCAAGGTGGCCCAGGTCGTCGCCCACACCTTCGGCCTGCCACTCTCACAGGTGCGCGTCACGGCCACCGACACGCACAAGGTGGCCAACACCTCGGCCACCGCGGCGTCGACGGGCAGCGACCTCAACGGCAAGTCGGCCGAGGCGGCGGCGCAGACGGTGCGCGACCGGCTGGCGGCCTTCGCCGCCGGGCGCGACGGCGTGCGCGCCGATCAGGTGGTGTTCGCGGCCGGCCAGGTGCACGTCGCCGGCCGGACGCAGCCCTTCGACCAGTTGGTGGCCGACGCCTACGCCGCGCGCGTGCAGCTGTGGAGCGATGGGTTCTATGCCACGCCGGGCCTGAGCTGGGACCGCGCGACCATGCAAGGGCGGCCCTTCTACTACTTCGCCTACGGTGCGGCGTGCAGCGAGGTGCTCGTCGACACGCTCACCGGCGAACACAAGCTGCTGCGCGCCGACCTGCTGCACGACGTGGGGCGCTCGATCAACCCGGCCATCGACATCGGCCAGGTCGAGGGCGCCTTCATCCAGGGCATGGGCTGGTTGACGACGGAGGAGCTGGTCTGGCATCCGCAGACCGGCGCCTTGCTGACGCATGCCCCGTCGACCTACAAGATCCCCACCGCCAACGACGTGCCGCCGCATTTCGAGACCCGCCTGTTCGACCGGCCGAATGCACGCGACAGCATCCATCGCAGCAAGGCCGTCGGCGAGCCGCCGCTGCTGCTGGCCTTCTCGGTGTTCTTCGCCATCCGCGACGCGGTCTCGGCCGTCGGCGACCATCGCATCGACCCGCCGCTGCGCGCCCCGGCCACGCCCGAGGCCGTGCTGGACGCGATCGTCGCGGTGCAGCGGGCCGCCACGGCGACGGGATGACCCTCGATCTGCGCGGAGCCGCCCTGCGGGCCCTGCGCCAGGGCCGCCCGGGCGTCGTCGTGGAGGTCGCCGAGGCACGCGGCTCGGTGCCCCGCGAGTCCGGCACGCGCATGCTGGTGCACCTCGACGAGGTGCTCGGCACCGTCGGCGGCGGCCACCTCGAGCTCAAGGCCATCGAGGCCGCGCGCGCGATGCTGGCGGGCATCGCGGAGGCGCCGCGCCGGCTGCACCTGCCGCTCGGCCCGGCACTGGGCCAGTGCTGCGGCGGCAGCGTGACGCTGTGTCTGGCGCCACTGGCCGAGGCCGATCCGGCAGCCTGGGCGGCGCCGCCGCCGCGCTTCACGCTGCAGCTCTACGGCGCAGGCCATGTCGGCCGCGCGATCGTGCGGCTGCTCGAAGGGCTGCCGTGCCGCGTGCAGTGGATCGACGAGCGCGAGGCCGAGTTTCCCGCCGAGCCCTCGGCACCGCACATCGAGCGCGTCTGCGTCGAGCCCGTCGAGGCCGAGGTGGCGGTCGCGCCCGCGGGCTGCCACTACCTGGTGCTGACGCACAGCCACGATCTGGACCTGGCGATCACCGAGGCCATCTTGCGGCGCGGCGACTTCGGCTACCTCGGACTGATCGGATCGAAGACCAAGCGCGCCCGCTTCCTGAGCCGCTTCGCGGCGCGCGGCATCGCGCCCGACCGGCTGGCGCGCCTCACCTGCCCGATCGGCGTGCCGGGCATCGAGGGCAAGGAGCCGGAGGTGATCGCGGTGGGGGTCGTCGCGCAGCTGCTGCAGCAGCGGACCGGGACCTGAACGCGGGCACCCCGCGGCGCCTGTGCGGCGGTCGGACCGACCCGGGGGCTCTCAAGCCCCTTCGGCGACGCGCTTCAGGCCGTCGAGGTCGGCCACGTTCACGGTGTAGCCGGCGACGCTGATCATGCCCTGGCGCGACAGGCTGCGCATCAGGCGCGACAAGGTCTCGGGCGTGATGGCCAGCTGCGAGGCGATGTCGCGCTTGCGCTCGTTGAGCTTGACGACGCCGCGCCGCGGGCTGTCCGCGTACGGCTGGCAACGTTCGACGAGCCACTGCGCGAAGCGGGCGGGCGCGTCCTTGTGCATCAGGCCGTGGGTGTTGAGGGTCAGTGAATGCGCCTCGCGGGCCAGGCTGGCCACCAGGCGGCGCGCCAGCACCGGCTGCACGCCGAGCAGAGCCTGCACGTCTTCGCGCGGCAGTTCCACCACCACCAGCGAACTGACCGCCCGCGCGTCGATGGCGTGGGCCGCGTCGATCCAGGCCGAGCTCTGGTCCAGCCAGCCGGGCCCGCGCACCGGGCGCTCGATGTGGAACTGGCCGTCCGCGGTGCAATGGCCGAGGGCGGCGTCCCCTTCCTGCACGAAGACCAGCGAGCGCGCCGGCTCCTGCTGCGTGAAGACCGAGCCGCCATGCGGCACGAAGCGAGGCCTGGCGATGGCGGTCAGCGCGGCCAGTTCACCGGCGGTGAGCGGCGGCTCGCCGAGCAGGGCATTCCAGATGCGGGCATCGGGCATCGCGGCCTCTCCGGCGCGGCGCAGGTTGCGGGTTGCGGGAATCGCGCCGGTCTCGCTTCGGCGCAGCGGCCGGTCTGCCAGCAGCGTGGCACCGTCGGCACGGCTTTCGATGAGTTGTCCCATGAGGTTCGGCGGAAGATGCCCCATGCCGGGCTTTGGCGCATGGTCGGCCAGCCCTGGGCACCACCCCTTGCGCCAGATCAATGCGCCGACGTGGTCGCATGCGTACCCCCACCGGTGTGACGGAAGGCCGCGCCATTGAGGCGGCCGGCAGCCGCTCCGGGCTGCGCCCTCGCCAAGCTCGGGCCCGACGGCCGGCGCACGACCATCCGCAGGGACAGTCATGCGTCCAGCCTCGCCTTGCAGGCCGCGCCCTCGCAGAGCTCGGGCTCTTCGGCAGGCGCATGACCGTCCGCAGGGACGGTCATGCGTCCAGCCTCGCCTTGCAGGCCGCGCCCTCGCAGAGCTCGGGCCCTTCGGCAGGCGCCTGACCGTCCGCAGGGACGGTCATGCGTCCAGCCTCAGCCCAGCTCCGGGCCGGCCACGAGCACCAGCAGCGCCGGATCGCCCGGCGCCACCGCGGCGTCCGCCGGGCTCGCCGCCGCAGCCTGCACCATGCGCGTGAACGGTCGCTGGAACACGAAGCCGCGCTCCTGCAGCCAGGGCAGCAGGTCGCGGCGGTGGTCGACGAGGTCGACGAACACGCGGCCGGGCAGCGTCGCCAGCGCGGCCTCGCACAAGGCCTGTGCGCTGCCCACGTCGCGCGCGATCAGCGGGCCCAGTTGGCAGGCCTCGCGCCCGTCGCGCGCCAGCACGAAGCCGGCCAGGCCGCCGGCGCGGTCTTCGGCCACATGGGCCGCCGCGGGCAGACGCCGCGCCAGCGCACGCAGCAGCGGCTGGCGCGAGGCGCCGAACGCGGCACGATCCAGTCGCGCCACCTGCGGCCAATCGCTGTCGTGCAGCAGACGCACGATGAGTCCGTCCGCCCCGGATGGTCCCGCACCACCGGCCGGCCCGGGGTGGACGTCCGCCGCCTCCACCCGCGCGTCGCGCTGGTAGCGCGCAAAGCCCCAGGTGTCGCGAAAGCCCTGCCGGGCATACACCGCATGCCCGGCCGGCGTGGCATCCAGGACGGGGAGCATTCCCTGCTGCGCGAGGTGGGCCGTGGCCCGTCGCAGCAGCCGTTGCGCCAGGCCGGCTCCGCGGTACGGCGGCAGCACCAGCACCATGCTGACCCACGCGAAGCCCCCGTCGTAGGGCAGCACGACGATCGACGCCGCCAGGACGGGCGGGCCGCCCGGCGGCCGCACGCGGATGCCCCAGCCGTGCCCCAGCTCGAGCATCGTCCGCCAGTCGGCGGCGTTCTGGTTCCAGCCCGCGGCGATCGACAGCCCGAGTGCATCGGGGATGTCGGCTTCCGTCAGCCGCAGCGGGTCGTCGAAGGGATGCGCGGTGTCGGTCATCGCGGCGCGCCACCGGTCCTGCGCCTCTTCGGCATCGCCGCCACCCGCCGGGTCACGCGCCGGGCTCCCGCGCTTCAGAACTTGCCGTCTCGCGCCTCGAAGTGCGTCGGCTTGCCCAGGCTGGGCCCGCCGCTGCGCACCCAGTCGGCCACCCAGTCGATCAGCGTGTCGATGGGCACCCGGGGCGGGCCGAACAGCTGCTGCGCCTCGCGCGTGTCGACCAGCCAGGCCGTCGGCGCCTCGTGGCCGGTCACGGTGGGGGTGCGCGCGAAACGCCGGCCGAACTGCTCGGCGAGCCAGCGCACCGAGGTGTGCGTCGCACCCGACACGTTGATCGGGGATGCCGGCGTCGTGCAATGGGCCAGCAGGCGCAGCGCCTGCTCGTTGGCGTCGCCTTGCCAGATGACGTCGGCATAGCCCATCGTCACATCGACGGGCCTGCCGGCGAAGACCGCGCTGGCGACGTCGAACAGCACGCCGTAGCGCATGTCGATCGCGTACGACAGGCGCACCGCACGCCCCGGCGTGCCCCAGCGCCGCGAGCCATGCTCGAACATGCGCTCGCGCCCGACGCACGACCAGGCGTAGTCGCCCGGCGGCGGCAAGGTCGTCAGGCTTTCCGGCGCGCCCGGGCCATCGACGGGCACGAAGGGGTACACGCACGCGGTCGAGAAGACCACGATGCGCATCTCGCGGAACGCCTCGGCCACCATGGCCGGCACGCCGACGTTCATCATCCACGTCAGCGACGGGTTGCCGGTGGCGCCGAACTTGTGCCCGGCCATGAACACGCAGTTGCGCACGCCCTGGGCCACGTTGGGCAGGCGCTCGAGCGCCGCGCGGTCGAGCAGGTCGCAGGCGACGCACTCGACGCCGTGGCGCTCGAGCTCGCTGCGCAAGGCCGGGTCCGTGAAGCGGGCGACCCCGATGACGCGTCGCCCCGGCATCGCCCGCTTGGCCATGCGCGCCAGCGTCGGCCCCATCTTGCCGCCGACGCCCAGGACGATCAGATCGCCGTCGATGCGAGCCAGGTCGGCCACCAGCCCCGGCGAGGGCTCGGTCATGAAGTCCTCGAGTGCGGCAACGTCCGCGAAGCGTTCAGGCAGGTTCGACATGGCAGCACCTAGGCGGCAAGACCTTCGAAGCGATCGCGGCCGAGCCGCAGCGCGCGCATCTTGGCGTCGGCGATCGACCGCTTGAGCATCCAGAACCCGCAGTCCGGGTGGATGTAGCGCACGCGTCCGTCGCCGAGCAGCCTCTCGGCGCGTTCGATCGCCCGCGCCACGGCGTCCGCGCTCTCGACATCGGTGACCTTGATGTCGACCACACCCAGCCCGAGGCCGATCTCCGGCCGCAGCTCGCGAAAGGCCTCCAGCTCGGCCGGCGGGCGGTGGGCGCACTCGAGCACCACATGGTCGGCATGCAGGCTGTTGAGGTAGCGCATCAGCCGGTCCCACGTGCCCTTCTGCACCGATTGACCGCCGTAGTTGCCGAAGCACAGGTGCACCGCCGCCACCCCCGGCACCGCGTCGAGCACGCGGTTGATGGCCGACGCGGCCCATTCCCATTCGTCCGGATGGCCGGGCAGGTTGGCCTCGTCGATCTGCACGATGTCGGCGTCCAGGTGGCGCACCTGCTCGGCCAGCGCATCGGCCAGCGCATGCGCCACCTCGGCGGTGTCGCGGTAGTGCTTGTTGATCAGCGTCTTGGCCAGCATGTGCGGCCCGGTGACGGTGAACTTGAAGGTGCGCGAGGTCAGGGCCTTGGCGCGTCCGCAGGCCAGGGGCAGGTCGAGGCTGCCGTGCCCGATCGGCCCCACCACCGTGCCGGGCGGGCGGGTGCGGAACTTCATGCCGCTGCTCGACCGGTAGGCGATCAGGTCCTCGAACGAGAAGCGCTGCGAGATGCCATCCATCGGACGCACGAAGTACTCGATCATCCCGTTGGTCTCGGGATGGTTGATGTCGAAGCGGTACAGCTCGCCGTCGCACACCACGTCGATCCCCGCCTGTTCCTGGGTGCCAATCACCACGCGCGTGGCATCGAGCAGGGCCTGCTCGGACGGGGCCGCCACCAGCCAGTCCGGAACGGGGTACGAGCCGACGACGGTGGTCTTGATCCTGGGCATGCTGCAGGCCTCCGCGGCGAAGGGCGGGCTGCCCTCCGCTTGTTAACCAGATGGTGACTAAGCATCGTAGGCCGCCACCCACGGGCCGTCAACCCGCCGGCATCACCCTCCCAACCTGCGATTGACCGGCCCTCCCGGCGGCGCACGGCCGATCTTGACGGCCTGGGGGCGTGGGCACTACATTAATTCACCATCCGGGGATTAATCAGCCGAACGGGTCCGCGCCCGCCCTGGATCGCGAGGAGTGGGAGCATGACCCTGACCGACGGCGATCGCGCGGTCTACCGGCACACCGGCCATCTCACGGTGCCGGGACTGTTCGCGGCGGCCACCACCGACGCGGTGGTGGCCGACATCCAGGAGTGGGGCGTCAGCTTCCTGGCCGACCTGCCGGCCGCGCAGCGGGCCTGGTACGTCGACGGCGGCGTGCAGGCGCGAACCGTGCTGCGCAAGCTCGACAACCCCCACCACCACCGCGAGCTGGTGCAACAGCTGGCCCGCACGCCGGCGCTGGTGGCGGCCGTCGAGGCCCTGATCGGTCCCGGCGTCTCGGTCTGCTTCAGCCAGATCTTCTTCAAGCCGCCGGAAGGTGGTGGTCCCAAGCCGGCGCACCAGGACAACTTCTATTTCGGCCCCAACGACCTCGACGGCGTGGTCACGGCCTGGATCGCGCTCGACGACGCGACGCTCGAGAACGGCTGCCTGTACTTCGGCGAGGGCAGCAACCGCGGCCCGGTGTACCCGCACGAAGCGCCGCCCGACGAGCCCTACAACCTGCAGCTGCCCGCCCGCGTGCTGGCCGGCCAGCCGATGACGCCGGCGCCGGTGATGCGCGGCGGCGTCTCGTTCCACCACGGCAATACCTTCCACCAGTCGGCGCCCAACCGGTCGACCCGCTGGCGCCGGGCCTGCGCGCTGCACTACGTCAACGCCCACACGGTCTTCGAGCGGCCGGCGCTGCCCTACGACCGCGCGCTGCGCCTGCGCATCAGCTGAGGCGCCTGGGCGCCCCCCTTCACTCCAAGCAGAGGCAAGAACATGACCGAACGTCTCGGTATCGTGATGCACGGCGTCACGGGTCGGATGGGACTCAACCAGCACCTGGTGCGCTCGATCGTCGCCATCCGCCAGCAAGGCGGCGTGACGTTGTCGGATGGCCGGCGCGTGATGCCCGACCCCATCCTGATCGGCCGCAACGCCGAGAAGATCGAGGCCCTGGCGCGCGCGCACGGCATCGCGCGCTTCGGCACCAACCTCGATGCCGCCCTCGCCGATCGCGGCGACAGCGTGTTCTTCGACGCCGGCACCACGCAGATGCGGCCCGAGCTGCTGACGCGCGCGCTGCGTGCCGGCAAGCACGTCTACTGCGAGAAGCCCATCGCCACCTCGCTGGCCGAGGCGCTGCAGGTGTGCCAGCTGGCGCAGGCCTCGGGCCTCAAGCATGGCGCGGTGCAGGACAAGCTGTTCCTGCCCGGCCTGCGCAAGCTCGACATGCTGCGCCGAGCCGGCTTCTTCGGCCGCATCCTGAGCGTGCGCATCGAATTCGGCTACTGGGTCTTCGAGGGTGACCTGCAGCCCATCCAGCGACCGAGCTGGAACTACCGCGCCGAGGACGGCGGCGGCATCATCCTGGACATGGTGTGCCACTGGCGCTACGTGCTCGACAACCTGTTCGGCGAGGTGCAGTCGGTGTCGTGCCTGGGCACCACCCACATCCCCGAGCGCTGGGACGAATCCGGCAAGCCCTACCCGGCCACCGCCGACGACGCGTGTTATGCCACCTTCCAGCTGCGCGGCCACGACGGCGCACCGGTGGTGGCCCAGGTCAACAGCTCGTGGGTGACGCGCGTGCGGCGCGACGACCTGGTCACCTTCCACGTCGACGGCACGCACGGCTCGGCCGTGGCCGGGCTCACCGACTGCCGCTCGCAGAGCCGCGTGAACACGCCGCGACCGGTGTGGAACCCCGACGTGCGCCAGACCCTGCCCTTCTTCGAGCAATGGCAGGAGGTGCCCGACACCCAGGGCTACGACAACGGCTTCAAGCTGCAGTGGGAGGCCTTCATCCGCCATGTCGCCGAGGACGCGCCGTACAAGTGGACGCTGCCCGAGGGCGCCAAGGGCGTGCAGCTGGTCGAGGCGGCGCTGAAGAGCTGGAAGGAGCGGCGCTGGGTCGACGTGCCGCCGCTGGCCGTCTGAGCGCCGGTCAGCCCCCGGCCAGCGCCCCGCATCCGCACACCGCCTTCGGCTGCAGCCCGGGCACCGACCCCCACCCCCCATTCCACCGCGTCCGACCGCGACGCTCTCCGCGAGGCTTCGATGGACATCCGACTGCCCGGCGCCGACGGGCGCCTCCAGACCTACACGCTGCGCGGCCCGGGCCGCTTCACGCCCGCCGCTGCCGGTGAACCCCTGCCGCGCATCGCCTTCTCGGCGGCCCACGTGGTGGCCGACCCGCTGGCGGCGATCGACCCCTGGCTGCAATGCGCCGTCGACTGGGACGCCACCATCGCCTACCGCCAGCGGCTGTGGCGGCTGGGCCTGGGCGTGGCCGAGGCGATGGACACTGCACAGCGTGGCATGGGCCTGGACTGGCCGACCTCGCTGGAGCTGATCCGCCGCTCGCTCGACGCCGCGCGCGACATGCCCGGCGCCCGCATCGCCAGTGGCTGCGGCACCGACCACCTGGCGCCCGACGAGGCTCGCAGCGTCGACGACGTGATCCGGGCCTACGACGAGCAGATGGCGGCGATCGAGAAACTGGGCGGCCGGCTGATCGTGATGGCCAGCCGGGCGCTGGCGCGTGTCGCACGCAGCCCGGCCGACTACGAGCGCGTCTACGACCATGTGCTGACGCAGGCGCGCGAGCCGGTCATCCTGCACTGGCTGGGCGACATGTTCGACCCGGCGCTCAAGGGCTACTGGGGCAGCGGCGACGTGGCCGCGGCGATGGACACCGCGCTGGGCATCATCAACGCCCACGCCGCCAAGGTCGACGGCATCAAGATCTCGCTGCTGGACAAGGACAAGGAGATCGCCATGCGACGCCGCCTGCCCGCGGGCGTGCGCATGTACACCGGCGACGACTTCAACTACGC
>WBZL01001405.1_pt1 | contig 25361 bp, 23 predicted proteins | sample 5204291 | NCBI WGS metagenome assembly WBZL01 (sample SAMN12344345, study PRJNA552823) | activated sludge metagenome | biome: Activated sludge suspended growth; feature: Nitrification reactor; material: Wastewater; isolation source: activated sludge from nitrification reactor of wastewater...
ATCATGCAGCAGGTCCTCGGCGTGTTCGGCGGTCCCGGGCGGACCATGCTGTCGTTTGCCCCCACGTACTCGATGTACCCCGTCTACGCCCGCGACTCGCACACCCGGTACGTCACCGCCGGACGTAGGCCCGACCACAGCCTGGACCCCGATGTCGTGGTCCGCGCGCTGGCCGACGAACAACCATCCGTCGTGGTGGTCGCTTCGCCCAACAATCCCACCGGAGGGGTGATCTCTCCCGACGAGGTGGTGGATCTGCACGATCGGGTCGCTCCCGCGGGTGTCCTGGTCGTCGACGAGGCCTACGTCGAGTTCGCCCCAGACGGGTCGTCAGCCGTGCAGTTGCTGGACGTCCTGCCGAACCTGATCGTGACGCGGACCATGAGCAAGGCGTGGGGTATGGCGGGACTGCGACTGGGCTATGCCGTGACCTCGCCGGCCATCGTGGCCGCGCTGCGCATCGTCCGCCTTCCCTACCACCTGTCGGCCATCAGCCAGGCCGCCGCCGTGGCGGCGTTGGCCCACCGCGCCCAGCTGCTCGCCCCGGTGTCGGAGGTCGTGCACGAGCGGGACCGGTTCCAGGAGTGGCTCGCCGCCCGTGGCATCCCGTTCACGCCGTCGGAAGCCAACTTCGTGCTCATCGGGCCGCTGCCGGATGCTCACGGGGTGTTCACCGACCTCCTGGCCGATGGGGTGTTGATCCGTGAGACCGGCGGGCCGGGATACTTGCGTGCCAGTATCGGGACGCCGGACGAGAACGCTGCGCTGCGCCGAGCGCTGGCCGCCGCGTGGGAAGGACAACGATGAGTAGGACCGCGACGGTCGAACGGGCCACCAAGGAGAGCGAGGTCTTCGTCGCGCTCGATGTCGATGGCACGGGTGAGGTCGAGGTTGCCACCGGGGTTCCGTTCTTCGACCACATGATGAGCCAGTTGGGCAAACACGGGGGTTTCGATCTGAAGGTCCGCACGGTCGGTGATCTTGAGGTCGACGCCCACCACACCGTCGAGGACACGTCGTTGGCATTCGGTCAGGCGCTGCGTGAGGCGCTGGGAGCCAAGGAGGGACTGCGCCGCTACGGCGACGCCCTGGTCCCACTGGACGAGGCACTCGTGTCCAGCGCAGTCGACCTCTCGGGGCGTCCCTACCTGGTGCACGAGGAACCGGAGATCGTCGAACTGATCGGCTCCTACGACACCACCCTGACCCGGCACATCTGGGAATCGATCGTTGCCACAGCCCAGATCACGTTGCATGTCCGGGTGGTCTCGGGGCGTAATGCCCACCACATCGTCGAGGCGCAGTTCAAGTCCGTCGCCCGCGCGCTGCGGACCGCGGTGGAACGGGATCCGCGCGTGGTGGGAGTGCCCAGCACCAAGGGGACGCTGGGTGAGTGACCGGCCAACCGTGGTCGTGTTCGACTACGGGTTCGGCAATGTCCGTTCCGCGGTGAACTCGCTGCGCCGGGTCGGAGCGGATGCACAGGTGACCGCTGACGCCGAGCGGGCTGCGAACTGCGACGGTCTGGTGGTCCCCGGGGTGGGGGCGTTCGCCGCCTGCGCGGCGGGCCTGCGGACGGCGGGCGGCTCGACCATCGTGGATGAGCGGTTGGCCCGCGGCCGGCCGGTCCTGGGGATCTGCGTCGGGATGCAGGTCATGTTCACCACCGGGACGGAGCACGGGGTGACGACACCCGGGCTGGCGCGCTGGGAAGGATCGGTCGACCGGCTCCACGCCGATGTCCTGCCGCACATGGGGTGGAACACCGTGACCCCGGCGACCGGCAGCCAGTTATTCGCCGGCGTGGCCGATCAACGCTTCTACTTCGTGCACTCCTATGCGGCCCGCCGGTGGTCCGGACCGGCTGCTGCGGTCTCGTGGAGCGAGCACGGGGAGCCGTTCGTCGCGGCTGTGGAGACCGGTGCCCTGGCGGGCACCCAGTTCCACCCGGAGAAGTCCGGCGACGCAGGGCTGACGCTGCTGGCCAACTGGCTCGGGACGCTGCGCTAGGGTCGGCGCGACAGCGGAGGTGTGATGTCCAACCCCATGCCCGGGTGGTACCCGGACCCGGAGGACTCGGCGCGGCAGCGGTTCTGGGACGGCAACCAGTGGACCGAGGCCCGGGCCTACCCGTCGGTGGCGCTGGATTCGGAGTCCGGCGTGGCCCAGGTCGAGGCGGAGAAGGAGACCGCCCGCAGCTGGCGGGCCGTGGCGCTGATCGCCCTGCTGGTCGCCGTGCTGCTGGCCGCGGCCTACTACTTCCTGCTGCGCGGATCAGGGGAGTCGACGCCCGAGCCGCTGCCCACGGTCACCGCACCGACCGACACCCCGACGTTGCCGACCGAGATCCCGACCCCGTCCATTCCCACCCCGACCCTGACCGTCCCGTCCGAGGTCCCGTCCCCCTGAGGTGAGCGTGTCCACGCTGCAACTACTGCCCGCGGTCGATGTCGCCGACGGTCATGCCGTCCGTCTGGTTCAAGGTGCGGCGGGAACCGAGACGGACTACGGCGATCCGCTCGAGGCCGCGCTGCAATGGCAGGAGCAAGGCGCGCAGTGGATCCATCTGGTCGATCTCGACGCCGCATTCGGCCGGGGTTCCAACCGGGATCTGCTCGCGCACGTGGTGGGGCGGCTGGATGTCGACGTCGAGCTCTCCGGCGGGATCCGCGACGACGAGTCGCTGGCGGCCGCGTTGGCCACCGGCTGTCGGCGCGTGAACCTGGGCACGGCTGCGCTCGAATCGCCCGAGTGGTGCGCCCGGGTGATCGCCGAGCACGGCGACCGGATCGCCGTCGGACTCGATGTGCGCGGCACGACGTTGGCGGCCCGCGGGTGGACCTCGGAGGGCGGGGAGCTGTTCGAGACATTGGCCCGACTGGACGACGAGGGCTGCCCCCGCTACGTCGTCACCGACGTGGCCAAGGACGGCACTCTGAAGGGCCCGAACCTCGACCTGCTGCGGTCGGTGTGTGCTGCCACCGATCGCCCGGTCATCGCCTCCGGCGGTGTGGGTCGGCTCGAAGACCTCCATTCGCTGGCGGAGCTCGTGCCGGAGGGGGTCGAGGGGGCCATCCTCGGCAAGGCGCTCTACGCGGGGGCGTTCACCCTGGCCGAGGCGATTGTCGCGGTCGAACCACGCCACAGTTACCTGCGCCCCGAGGACCTGTGATCCGGTGAGCTTGGCGGTCCGCGTCATCCCGTGCCTCGACGTCGACGACGGCAGAGTGGTCAAGGGGGTCAACTTCCGCGATCTGCGGGACGCCGGGGATCCCGTCGAACTCGCCGCCCGCTACAGCGACTCCGGCGCCGACGAGTTGGTGTTCCTGGACATCTCCGCCAGCCATGCCGGTCGGGCCACCATCGTCGACGTTGTCAGTCGCACCGCGGAGCAGGTGTTCATCCCCCTCACCGTCGGTGGCGGAGTGCGCACCGCCGACGACTTCGAACGGCTGCTGCGGGCCGGCGCCGACAAGGTGGGTGTCAACACCGCAGCCATCGCGCGCCCAGAGTTGATCGCGGAAGCCGCGGATCGGTTCGGGTCGCAATGTGTGGTCCTGTCGGTCGACGCCCGACGCGCGCAATGGGCCCCCAGCGGGTACGAGGTCACCACCCACGGCGGCCGCCGATCCGCCGGCGTCGATGCCCTGGAGTGGGTGGCCACCGCGCAGGAGTTGGGCGCGGGCGAGATCCTGCTGAACTCGATGGACGCCGACGGCACGACCCAGGGTTTCGACGTCGCCATGACCCACGACGTGCGGGCCGTCACTTCGCTGCCGCTCATCGCCAGCGGCGGAGCCGGTGCCCCGGCCGACTTCGTCGCCGGTGTCCGGGCCGGCGCCGACGCCGTCCTCGCCGCCAGCGTGTTCCACTTCCAGACCACGTCCATCGCCGCGGTGAAGGCCGAACTGTCCGCCGCCGGCTACCCGGTACGGGCCACGCCCGCACCCTCCCACCCCTGACCGCCGCCCAGGGGACCGCAAAACTCGGGCTCACCCGCAGACATCGGGCATGGGGGCCCGCGCACGCCCGAGGGCTGCGCCGGAGGGCGAGGTTTGCGGTCCCCGGTGCCACAACCGGAGGGCGGCGTCAAGGTGCCGCGACGTTGTCCCTACCATTGGCCGCGTGTCAGCCATTGACTTGTCGCGCGCCGAGCGCGCCGAACTGTGCGATCTGCTCGAGGAGCTGGGTCCCGATGAGCCCACCCTGTGCGAAGGGTGGACCACACGGGATCTGGCTGCCCACCTGGTGATCAGGGAGAGCCGTCCCGATGCCGCCCTCGGCATCCTCGGTGGCCCGCTGTCGTCCTGGACCGACAAGGTCCAGAATGACGCCGCCTCCCAGCCCTACGACAAGCTGGTGCGGCTGGTGCGGACCGGGCCGCCGATCTGGTCCTACTTCCGGCTCCCGTGGGTCGATGGGCAACTCAACACCCTCGAGTACTACGTCCACCACGAGGACGTCCGCCGCGGCCGCTCCGGTTGGGACGTGCGCGAGCTCGACCCGGAACTCAGTGACTTCATCTGGGATCGACTGAAGTTGGCCGGGCGCGGGTGGTTCGGTGGCGTGGACAGCGGAGTCACCCTGGTACGCACCGACGGTGAGGGCGCCGAACACAAGGTCAAGTCCGGCGACGAGATGATCACGGTCACCGGGACCGCCGGCGAACTGATCATGATCGCCTTTGGCCGCAGCGCGGCCGAGGTGGAGGTGACCGGTGACGACGAGGCGGTGGCCCGCTTCCGCCAGGCCCGGCTCCACGTCGATGAGGAAGATCTCTTCCCCGAAGAGGAGTGAGCGGACGCGGCCTCGCGGCCACTTTCCGTCGGGGCAGGCACAATGGGGTCCATGACTGACATCGACGCCGTCGTCGACGGGGTGCGGTTCGACGTAGCCGGTCTGGTGCCGGCGATCGCGCAGGACGCCGACTCCGGCGCCGTGCTCATGATGGCCTGGATGGATCGGGACGCACTGATCGCCACCCTCACCACCGGAGCCGCCACCTACTACAGCCGCAGCCGGGGACGGCAGTGGGTCAAGGGCGAGGAGTCCGGACACCGCCAGCGGGTGCGCAGCCTGGCGCTGGACTGCGACGGCGACACGATCCTGCTGACCGTCGATCAGACCGGTCCGGCGTGCCACACCGGCACCGACACCTGTTTCACCGGGCGCGCGGTGACGGTCTCCGCATGATCGCCGACGGTCGCACGGCCCCCGACCTGGCCGGGTTCCGCACCCACGCCGAAACCCAACGTGTCATCCCGGTGTATCGCACCGTCCTCGCCGACGGGCTCACCCCGGTCGCGGTCTACCAGGCGCTCACCGGTGGCCGACCAGGGACATTCCTGCTCGAGTCCGCGGAACACGGTCAGTGGGCGCGGTATTCGTTCGTCGGCGTGGCCAGCGCTGCGATGTTGACCGCAGACGACGGCGAGGCGCGGTGGATCGGACGGGTCCCGGCGGGTCTGCCCACCCAAGGGCGTGCGGTGGACGTCCTGCGCGACACCGTTGCGGCCCTGGCCACTCCCGCTCATCCGGACCTGCCCCCGTTCACGTCCGGCATGGTCGGGTATCTGTCCTACGACGTCGTGCGCCGGTGGGAGCGCGTACCTGACGCCAACCCCGACGAACTGACCATCCCGGAACTCGGCATGCTGCTGGCCACCGACATCGCAGTGGTCGATCACACCGATGGCACGGTCACGCTGATCGCCAACGCCATCAACTTCGACGACTCACCGGCGCGGGTCGACGAGGCCTGGACCGATGCGGTGAGCCGGCTGGATGAGATGACCCGCGCCTTGGCAGAGGCGCCATCCGTCACCGTGGCCGCACTGTCGGGTGACGTGACCGTCGAGGTCGCCGAGCGCACCCCGCGCGGCACCTACTTGGCCGGCGTCGAGACGGCCCGCGAACACATCCGTGCGGGCGACGCCTTCCAGATCGTGCTGTCGCAGCGTTTCTCCGCGCCCTGTCCCGCAGATGCGACCGACGTGTACCGCGTGCTCCGGGCCACCAACCCGAGCCCGTACATGTTCCTCATCCGGCTGCCGGACACGGCACCCGGCGCGGACCTCACAACGTCGGGGGGCTGGGATGTGGTGGGCTCGTCGCCCGAGGCGCTGGTCACCGTGAAGGACGGGCAGGCGACGATGCACCCCATCGCGGGCACCCGTCCCCGCGGTCGCGATCCGGAGACCGACGCCCGGTTCGCCGACGACCTGCTCGCCGACGACAAGGAGCGGGCCGAACATCTCATGCTGGTCGACCTCGGTCGCAACGACCTGGGCCGGGTGTGTGCGCCCGGCTCCGTCGAGGTCGTGGAGTTCATGGCCGTGGAGCGCTACAGCCACGTCATGCACCTGGTGTCCACCGTGGTCGGCCGCCTGTCCGACGGTCGCACCGCCTTCGACGCCTTGGCGGCGACCTTCCCGGCAGGCACGCTGTCCGGTGCCCCGAAGCCGCGCGCCATGGAGATCATCGACGACCTCGAGCCGGTCCGGCGCGGGCTGTACGGGGGCGCGGTGGGTTATCTGGACTTCTCGGGGGGGTCGGACACCGCGATCGCCATCCGGACGGCGCTGATCCGCGACAATGTGGCCTACGTGCAGGCCGGCGCCGGTCTCGTGGCCGACTCCGACCCTGTGCGCGAGGATCAGGAATGTCGCGACAAAGCGGCGGCGGTGCTTCGTGCCGTCGCGGTGGCTGCGACGATGGCACCGGTGGACGGACCTCCGTCCGAGACCGAAAGGGCGAAGTGACATGAGCGAACAGCACAAACACGGCAACACCCCGGCGGCGTGGACCGCAGTGGTGATCATCATGGTGGCCTTCCTGTTGGGCACGCTGGCCGTGGTGCTGGCCAACTGGCCCATGTTCTGGATCGGCGGCGTCGGCCTGGCTGTGGTGGGACTCATTGTCGGCCGGGTTATGTCCGGCATGGGCTACGGCAAGAACCCCAAGGCCGCCGGCACCCCGGCGGTACCGACCTCCACCTCGCCCGGCCAGTGATGCCGTGCGCGGACTCGTGCTGGTCGTCGAGGACGAACCCGCGATCCGCGACCTGCTCCGCCTGTACCTGACCCGGGAGGGGTTCGGCGTCACCGCAGTGACATCCGGCGAGGAGGCCCTGACCCAGTTGCAGGCCGAACGACCGGTGGCCGTGGTCCTCGACGTGGGTCTGCCCGGGATGGATGGCACGGAAGTGTGCCGGACCATGAGAGCGGCGGGCGATTGGACCCCGGTGTTGTTCTGTACCGCCCGGGACGATGAGGTCGACCGGGTACTGGGGCTGGAACTGGGGGCCGACGACTACATCACCAAACCGTTCAGTCCCCGGGAACTGGTCGCCCGGGTCAAGGCCGCGGTCCGCCGTGCGGCCGGCCCCGGCGCACAGGACGCGCTCGCCGTCGGCCGGGTCACCGTGGATCGGGCGCAGCACCGGGTCACGGCGGACGGTGACCCGGTGTCGCTGACCGCCACCGAATTCGATCTGCTGGCCCATCTGATGGCCCGGCCCGGCCGGGTATTCACTCGAGAAGAACTGCTGTCCGAGGTGTGGGGATACTCCGCGGCCGGAGGCACCCGCACCGTCGACGTCCACGTGGCCCAGGTGCGCGCCAAACTGGGCGATGCCTCCCCGATCAGGACGGTGCGGGGCGTGGGATACGCAGTGGCGGAACCGGACGGCGATGGCTGACCCGACCCCGGCCACCCGACGGGGGTTCCTCGACTCGCTGTCCGGCCGCACCGTCCTGCTGTCGCTGCTGATCGCCGCCATCGCCGCCGTGGTGACGGTGGCGGTCTCCATCCCGTTGATCAACGGTGCGGCCCGGGCTCAGGCGCAGGCCACCCTGGACCGGGTCGCCGACGTGACCGTGGCGGCATTGCAGCAGTCGTCGGCGCCGGGGTCCGCCGATCGGGTCCAGGACCTGCTCGCCTCGCAGCAGATCTCGGCTTACCTGATCGGCACTGGCCTGCGCCCGGCGCCCGGTCTCAGCGTGGCGCAACAGCGCGAGGTGCTGGCGGGGGCGAGCCTCGACGCCGAAGTGGCCATCGACGACACCGACTACCTGGTCGCGGCCCGACCGTTGAACGGGAGTTTCGGCGTCGTCCTGCTGGCCCCAGCCGACAACGTGGTCGAACCCGCATCGTCGGCGTTGCGCCGACTCCTGGCGGCGGTGTTGGCCGGGCTGATCGTGGCCTCGGTCATCGGTTACCTGGTGTCGCGCCGGCTGACCCGGCCGCTGCGGCAGTTCGCCGACACCGCCCAAGCGCTGTCGGCCGGTGAACGCGGTCTCCAGGTCGAAGCCACCGGACCGCGGGAGATCACCGACATCGCCCAGTCCCTCAACGGGCTGTCCCGCGCGCTGGATGTGAGTGAGGGGCGCCAGCGTGAGTTCCTGCTGTCGGTCTCCCATGAGCTCAGGACTCCGCTGACTGCGATCCACGGCTACGCCGAGGCTCTGTCCGACGGGGTGGTCGATGCCGCTGACGTCCCCGGGACCGCGCGGGTCATGGTGGGCGAGTCCGAGCGCATGGAACGACTTGTCGCCGACCTGCTGGATCTGGCGCGGCTGGGTGCCGTGGACGTCGTCATCGATCCGACCGAGGTCGACCTGGTGCAGACCGTGGGCGAGGCCGCCCTGGTGTGGCGAGACCGGTGTGCGCGCGAGGGGGTGGACTTCACCGCGGAGCTGCCGAGTGGGCCACTGTTCGTCCGGACCGATCCGGTCCGGCTGCGACAGATCATCGACAACCTGGCCGAGAACGCCCTGCGGGTCACCCCGGCCGGCCGGCCGATCGTCGTCGCCGTCGCCATCGAAGGAGCCTGGGCGGCGACCACCGTCCGCGACGGCGGACCGGGGCTGAGCGAGGACGACCGGCGCGTGGCCTTCGAGCCGGCGGCACTGCACGCCCGCTATCGAGGGGTGCGCAGCGTCGGGTCCGGCGTGGGGCTGGCACTGGTGGGGCGGCTGTCCCAGCGGCTCGGCGGGATCGCCCGGGTCGGGCAGGCACCCGAAGGTGGCGCCGCCTTCACGGTCCTGTTGCCGCGGGTGCTGCCGGCGGCGACCGAGGGTGGTTTTCCGGTCGGTGCACCACGCGGTTAGGGTTGGGGATCGCAGCGGATGAGGATCGGAGGCATCGCGTGACCGTGCTCGATGACATCCTCGCGGGGGTTCGCAGCGACGTCGACCAGCGGATGTCCGTCACCTCCCTCGAGGAGCTGAAGGAACGCACCGCACATGTTCCCCACCCGCGTGACGCCGTCGCCGTACTGCGCTCCGAAGGGGTGAAGGTCATCGCCGAGGTCAAGCGGGCCAGCCCCAGTCGTGGTCACCTGGCCGACATCCCGGACCCCGCGGCGCTGGCCGCCGCCTACGAAGCCGGCGGGGCGCACATCATCTCGGTCCTCACCGAGGAACGCCGGTTCGCCGGCTCCTTGGCCGACCTCGCCGCCGTTCGGGCGGCCGTGGACATCCCGGTGCTGCGCAAAGACTTCGTCGTGACGTCCTATCAACTGTGGGAGGCCCGCGCCGCCGGTGCCGACCTGGTCCTGCTGATCGTCGCGGCCCTGCCCCAGGAGGCGTTGGTCAGCCTGGTCGAGCGGACCCAGTCGTTGGGGATGACACCTCTGGTGGAGGTCCACGACGAGTGGGAGGTCGACCGGGCGGTCGCGGCGGGGGCCGAGATCATCGGGGTCAATGCCCGCAACCTGCGCACCCTCGAGGTCGACCGTGCCACCTTCGGCCGGGTCGCTCCCACCATCCCCGAGGAGTGTGTCCGGATCGCCGAGTCCGGCGTGCGGGGGCCCCGCGACCTGCTGTCCTACGCCGCCGAGGGCGCCGACGCGGTCCTGGTCGGGGAGAGCCTCGTGACCGGTGGCGATCCCACGTCCGCAGTGCACGACCTGGTGACGGCCGGCGCCCATCCCTCGGTATCCCGCGACTAGTCATGGACGCCGACATCCTGCCCGACAAGTACGGGTCCTTCGGGGGCCGGTTCGTCCCCGAAGCGCTCACCTTCGCCCTCGATCAACTCGCCGACGAGTTCCGTGCCGCGGTCGCCGACCCGCAGTTCCAGACGGAATTCGACACGCTCCTGACCGACTACGTCGGTCGGCCCAGCCCGTTGACCGAAGCACGCCGGTTCGGCGACCACTGCGGCGGTGCCCGGGTGTTCCTCAAGCGCGAGGACCTCAATCACACCGGCAGCCACAAGATCAACAACGCCATCGGTCAGGCGCTGCTCGCCCGGCGCATGGGTAAGAGGCGTGTGATCGCCGAGACCGGAGCAGGCCAGCACGGTGTGGCCACCGCCACTGTGGCCGCACTCCTGGGGCTCGAGTGTGTGGTCTACATGGGCGAAGAGGACACCCGACGGCAGGCTCTGAACGTGGCCCGCATGTCGATGCTGGGCGCGACGGTCGTCCCCGTCACGGCCGGTACCCGGACGTTGAAAGACGCCATCAACGAGGCGATGCGTGACTGGGTCACCAATGTGGCGGACACGCATTACCTGCTCGGGACTGTCACCGGTCCAGCTCCGTTCCCTGCCATCGTGCGTCATTTCCAATCGGTCATCGGGACCGAGGCGCGGGCGCAGATCCTGCAGCGGATCGGCCGACTCCCCGACGCGGTGGTGGCGTGTGTGGGCGGCGGCAGCAACGCGATGGGTCTGTTCAGTGCCTTCGTCGCCGATCCCGAGGTGGCCCTGTACGGATTCGAGGCCGGCGGCGAGGGGGTGGCCAGTGGCCGTCACTCGGCGCGGTTCTCGGGCGGCGCCCCGGGTGTGTTGCACGGCGCGCGGACCTACATCATGCAGGACGAGTACGGCCAGACCGCGCCGTCGTATTCGATCAGCGCGGGCCTGGACTACCCCGGGGTCGGTCCCGAACACGCCCACCTGCACGACAGCGGTCGAGCCCAGTACGAGCCGGTCACCGACGTCGAAGCGATGGCGGCCTTCGAACTCCTGTGCCGCACGGAGGGCATCATTCCGGCGCTCGAGACCTCCCACGGGCTGGCCGGGGCCCTCCGGGTGGGGCAGCGGCTCGGACCGGATGCGGTCATCGTGGTCAACCTGTCGGGCCGGGGCGACAAGGACATGGCCACTGCCGCCCGGTGGTTCGGACTTCCGGCCGACGAGGATGGCGCATGACGACCGTGGCGCAGGCGTTCGCCCGGGCGGCGGCGCAGGATCGGGCGGCCCTCATCGGCTACCTGCCGGCCGGTTTCCCGGATCGGGAGACGTCCGTGCGCCTGCTGCAGGCCATGATCGATTCCGGCGTCGACATCATCGAGGTGGGGATCCCGTATTCAGACCCCCTCATGGACGGCCCGACCATCTGTGAAGCCGTCGATGTGGCGTTGCGCGCAGGGGTCACGACCGACGACGTGTTCGATGTCGTGGCGGCCGTATCGTCGGGGCCTGCCGCCGTGCTGGTCATGACGTACTGGAACCTCGTGGAACGCTACGGCACCGCGCGCTTCGCGCGTCGTCTGGTGGCCGCCGGGGGGTCGGGCACGATCACGCCGGACCTGACGCCCGAAGAGGGATCGGACTGGATCGCCATCTGCGATGAGTCGGAGCTCGCGCACGTGTTCCTTGCCGCCCCCTCGTCCACCGATGAGCGCATCGCGACGGTGAGTGCGGCCGCGACCGGGTTCGTCTACGCGGCGTCACTGATGGGTGTCACTGGCGTACGCACGTCGATGGGAGCGGGCGCGGCAGACCTGGTCGCCCGCATTCGGCCGGCGGCACAGGTACCGGTCGCGGTGGGTATCGGTGTCTCCACGCCGGAACAGGCACACGAGGTGGCCCAGTTCGCCGACGGGGTGATCGTGGGCTCGGCGTTCGTGCGCCGCGTGCTCGACGCCGCCGACCCGCAGGCGGCTGTCGCCGCGGTCGGTGACTTCGCCGGGGAACTCGCGGCAGCCGTCCGCCGTCCGACCGATTGATCAGCCCGTACAGTTGTCCGACAGACCCCAAGGAGAGCAGCGACACCATGGCAGAGAAGGTGAAGAGCGCCCGCGAGAAGGCCGCCGAGGCCCGCGCCGCCGCCGAAGCATCCGACAAACGACGACGCATGATCATCAACGTCAGCATCGGCGCGGTACTCCTGGTGGTGGTCGCCGCGCTCGTGGGGGGCGCGTGGGTGACCAAGCAGAGCAGCCAGGAGGCCGCCCAGCCGAGCGCTGATGCGGTGCTTCCCACCGGCGCCTTCGCCTCGGGGACGCCGTACCAGTACGGCATCGAATGGACCACCGACGCTGCCGACAAGCCCACGCTGGAGATCTGGGAAGACTTCCAGTGCCCCGCGTGCCGTGACTTCGAGGCTGCGTTCGGCCCGACGGTCCAAGAGATCGTCAAGAAGAATGACGCTCAGGTCATCTTCCGCAGCACGTCCTTCCTGGACGATCGGTTCCCGGGGGACAACTCCAAGCGGGCCGCAGCCGCCTACGGCTGTGCGGTCGACGCCGGCGAGGGCGAGACCTACCACAACGTCGTCTACGCCAACCAGCCCGCGACCGAGGGCGATGGCTACACCGAGCAGCAGTTGTTGGACTTCGGCACCCAGGCCGGGATCACCGGCGAGGCCAAGGCGACGTTCGACCAGTGTGTCAAGGACAAGAAGTACCTGCAGTGGGCCGCCAACGGCACCCAGACCATGCAGGAACTGGGGATCCCCGGAACACCGAGTGTCGTGCTGAACGGCCAGCAGATGACCAAGGAACAACTGGCGACCCCGGAAACCTTCAAGAAGGCCGTGCTGGAAGCCTCGGCCGCCAACCAGTGATCTGGTCCAGCGACCAATGAACCGATCGTGATGGTGGCTCCAACCGTGGTCGGTCTGCTGCCGGCCTCGATTCCCAGCCCCGAGAACGGGGTGTGGAATCTGGGGCCGATCCCCATCCGCGCGTATGCCCTGTGCATCATCGTGGGGATCGTCGTGGCGGTGTGGGTCGGCAACCGCCGGTGGGTCGCCCGCGGGGGGGCGCCGGGCACCGTCGCCGATGTGGCGTTGTGGGCGGTCCCATTCGGCATTGTCGGAGGTCGGCTGTATCACGTCATCACCGATCACCAGTTGTACTTCGGGCCCGGCGGATCCGGCTGGGCCGGTGCGGTCCAGATCTGGCAGGGCGGCCTGGGAATCTGGGGGGCGGTGCTCGGTGGCGCCCTCGGAGCATGGATCGGCTGTCGGCGCCGCGGCATCCCGTTGCCTCCGTTCGGCGACGCCATCGCCCCGGGGATCGTCTTGGCCCAGGCCATCGGACGACTCGGCAACTGGTTCAACCAGGAGCTGTTCGGCAGCCCCACCGACCTGCCGTGGGGGTTGCAGATCGACCCTGCCAACCGCCCGGTGGGATACGAGGCGTTCAGCACGTTCCATCCGACCTTCCTCTACGAGGCGCTGTGGAACCTCGGCGTCTTCGCCGTCCTCATCTGGGCCGACCGGCGTTTCCGCATGGGGCACGGACGGGTCTTCGCGCTGTACGTCGCGCTGTACTGCCTGGGCCGGGTCTGGATCGAGATGTTGCGGATCGACACCGCCAACACCGTTGCCGGCCTGCGCCTGAACGTGTGGACCGCGATCATCGTGGGACTGGGCGCAGTCATCTCCCTGGTCGTCAGCGCCCGCCGCAGACCCGGCCGCGAGGCGCCGGCGGAGCTCGATCCTGCAGCAGCGACAAATCCGGACGAGTCGGTACCGGCGGGAGACGAGCAGGCAACCTGACCGATTGTCCGCATACCGTGGTCGCCAGCGAAGGAGGCCACATGACTCCCGGCCGGACCACCATCACGGGGCTCACCGGGGCGCTGGTGGTCGCGTCCCTGGCGCTGGGCACCCCCGTCGCACACGCATCTCCGCCCGAGTGCACGAGTGGGTCGCCCACTACCTGGACCTACGCAGGAGACGCCGCCCAGCAATGCGTCACGCCGGGCACACCGGGATCCGTCCGGCAGGTGTCCCTCCGGGTGGACCACATCTTCGGCGGCGGTGGCGGGGCCGGACAGCACGACCCCAACTACGCTCCCGGTGGTGGCTCCGGGAAGATCTCCTTCGACCTGTCGGTGCCTGAGGCCACAACTCTTGACCTCTACGTGGCCGGCGGCGGGATCTATTCCGACAAAGCCCCGGACTATCGGGGCGCCGGCGCCAGCGGTGGGGGCAGCTCCGCCATCGTGTCGGCCGGGCTTCCGTTGGCCGAGGCCGGCGGCGGAGGGGGCGGAACCAATCTGGTCGAGGGTGGTGACGGCGCCCGCACGGGCGCCAACGGCGACGGTGCCTGCGCGGGCGCCGGTGGCAATGTCGGCCAGACCGGATCGGGCGGAGCAGGCGGGCCGGTCGCCGGTGGGTGCACCGGCGCGTCGCCTTACCCGGTTGTCGGAGGCGCGGGCGGTTCGGGATGGAACGGGGACGGCGGCGCCGGCGGATCGGCGGTCGGCTATGCGACGGTCACCGGCACCGGCGGCTTCGGCTGGTCGACCGGTGGCGATGCCGGCGGCGGACCCGAGGACGACATCGCAACCGCCGGTTCTGGGGGCGGCGGCGGCTACGGCGACGGCGGCGGCGGTGCTGCCCTCGACGTTGCGGCGGAGGAAGCGACCGGCAGCGGTGGCGGGGGTGGCAGCAAGGTCCGGGCCACAGCCGGGACCAACGCCACCTACACGACCGAGGCCACCGGCCAGGAGGAGGACGACGGACTGCCCGGTGAGATCCAGTTCAGTACCGTCGGACCCGCCGTCGTGACGGAGGCGTCGGCTCCGACCGGGGTCACCACCACAGCCGCGGCCACCCACAGCACCGTCGACGCCAACAGCGACCTTCCGGTCACCGAGATCACCATCGAGTACTCGCTGGACCCGGACTTCGAGTCAGGGGTCCTCAGCGTTCCCGGTGATCCGGCCTCGCTGCCTGGAGTGGTCGCGGAGGTCCCCGTGGCGGCGGCCCTGAGCGGGCTCAAACCGGGTACCACCTACTTCTACCGGGTGCGCGCCAGCAACGGGGAGTTGACGACGCTCGGCGCCGTCGCGCAGTTCACCACGGCCACGCCTCCCGCGGTACCGCCGACCGTGACCGGGATCTCGCCCGGCAAGGGAACCACCCGAGGGGGCACGAAGGTCACGATCACCGGGACCGGATTCCGCTCGGGCGCCACTGCCACCGTGGGTGGGGTGGCCTGCCGTCCGGTCACGGTTGTCACGTCGACCACCCTGACCTGCCGGACCGGGGCGCACGCCAAGGGTCTGGTCGACGTGGTGGTCACCAACCCGGACCAATTGTCGGGTCGCGGAACAGACCTGTTCCGCTATGTCGCACCGAGTCCGCCCCAACCACCGCCCGGGCCGAGCCTGACGGTGTCGGCCAAACCCCGAGGTGCGGTGGCCGTCGAGCGACCAACCCGAGTGGTCCGCAAGGTGACCGGCGACGGGCGGATCACGGTCAAGGCCAAGTGCACCGTCCACGGCCATCGGGTGGGCAAGGCCTGCCGCATCCGCATCGGTGACAGCCGGCACCGGGTGGTCGTCACCCCGCGGTGCAACGACGGCGTGCGGATCCACGTGCGCATCACGGCCCGCAGCCACGGCCGCACCGAGGTCTGGCGGCGCAGTTGGCGCGTCGATCCGGCGCCCGTGGTGATGTGCCGGAGTGGCGGCAACGGCTGATCGGGGACGATCCGGTCGTGCCGACGTGGCGGCGGTGCGTTCGGGCGGGTTATGATCCTGGCAGCCGCGGGCCAACGTCGTCCCGCGTGCTCTCCCTCAGGTTCGCCTGGGGTTTCGCACGCACCGACGACGGAGGGTTGCCATGCACCACGCCGCCTACCCCGCATCCGGATTCCCGGAACCACAGGGACTGTACGACCCGCGTTTCGAGCGCGACGCCTGTGGCGTCGCCTTCGTAGCGACCCTCACCGGGATCCCCACCCATCAGATCGTCGAGCAGGCCCTGACGGCACTGGAGAACCTCGAACACCGCGGCGCCTCGGGTTCCGAACCCGACTCCGGCGACGGTGCCGGCATCCTGACGCAGCTCCCCGACGCCTTCTTCCGGGCGGTGGTGGACTTCGACCTGCCCCAGGCCGGTGCCTACGCGGTCGGAACCGCGTTCCTGCCGCAGGACGAGGAACTGGCGGCCGCGACAGTCGCCACCATCGAGGAGATCGCCGACGACGAAGGCCTGACGGTGCTCGGGTGGCGCGATCTGCCCACCGACCCCAGCCCGGTGGGCGTCACCGCCCGCAGCGTCATGCCCCGCTTCCGGCAACTCTTCGTGTCGAGCGCCGACCGCAGCGGGATGGACCTGGAGCGAGCCGCGTTCTGCCTGCGCAAACGCTCGGAGCGGGAATCCGACGTCTACTTCCCGTCGCTGTCGTGCCGGACCATCGCCTACAAGGGAATGCTCACCACCGCACAACTGGGTCAGTTCTACCCCGATCTGCGCGACGACCGGTACGCGTCAGCCATCGGTCTGGTTCACTCCCGGTTCTCCACCAACACCTTCCCGTCGTGGCCGCTGGCCCACCCGTACCGGCTCATCGCCCACAACGGTGAGATCAACACCGTGATGGGCAATCGCAACTGGATGCGGGCGCGCGAGGCGATGCTCACCTCCGACCTGATTCCCGGCGACCTGACCCGGCTGTACCCGATCTGCACCCCGGGGGCCAGCGACTCCGCATCGTTCGACGAGGTGCTCGAACTGCTGCACCTCGGCGGCAGGTCCCTGCCCCACGCGGTGCTCATGATGATCCCGGAGGCCTGGGAGAACCATGCCGACATGGATCCGGCCCGGCGGGCGTTCTACGAGTTCCACTCGTCGCTGATGGAGCCGTGGGACGGTCCCGCCAACGTGTCCTTCACCGACGGCACGGTCATCGGCGCGGTGCTGGACCGCAACGGGCTGCGCCCGGGCCGGTTCTGGGTCACCGACGACGGCTTGGTGGTCCTGGCTTCCGAGGCGGGGGTGCTCGATCTGGATCCCGCCACCGTGGTACGCAAGGGCCGCCTGCAGCCGGGTCGGATGTTCCTCGTGGACACTGCCGCCGGTCGCATCCTCGAGGACGACGAGATCAAGTCGGACCTGGCCGCTGAGTTCCCCTATGACGAGTGGTTGCGCAACGGGTTGATCCACCTGGACGACCTGCCGGACCGGGAACACATCGTCTACACCCGTGAATCGATCCTGCGGCGTCAGCAGACCTTCGGCTACACCGAGGAAGAGGTGCGCGTCCTGGTCTCTCCCATGGCCCGCACCGGGATGGAGCCGATCGGTTCCATGGGCACCGACACCCCGATCGCGGCCATCAGCGAACGGTCCCGGTTGCTCTTCGACTACTTCGCCCAGTTGTTCGCTCAGGTGACCAACCCGCCGCTGGATGCCCTGCGCGAGGAGATCGTCACGTCGCTGGGGACCACCATCGGGCCCGAGGGCAATCTGCTCGAGGCCGATGCGGTCAGCTGCCGGCAACTGCGCCTGCCGTTCCCGGTGATCACCAACGACGACCTGGCCAAGATCGCCAACATCAACGCCGCCGGCGACCGCCCCGGCCTGGCCGGGGCGCGGGTGTCGGGTCTCTACCGGGTCGCCGGTGGGGGCGAGGCGATGCGCCGGCGGATCGAGGAAATCTGCAACGAGGTCGACGCCGTGATCCGGCAGGGCAAGCGGTTCATCATCCTGTCCGACCGCGACTCGACCGGCGACCGGGCGCCCATCCCGTCCCTGCTGCTGACCGCGGCGGTCCACCATCATCTGGTGCGCGAGAAGACCCGCACCATGGTGGGCATCATCGTCGAGGCGGGCGATGTGCGCGAGGTGCACCACGTCGCGTTGCTGATCGGGTACGGCGCAGCCGCAGTCAATCCCTATCTGGCCATGGAGACCGCAGAGGGTCTGGCCCGCCGCGGCATGCTGGGTGACATCGCACCCGAAGCGGCCGTGCGCAATCTGGTCAAGGCTCTCGGCAAGGGGGTCCTGAAGGTCATGTCCAAGATGGGCGTGTCCACGGTGTCGTCCTACTGCGGTGCCCAGATCTTCGAGGCCATCGGGCTGTCGCAGGAACTCGTCGATCGCTACTTCACCGGCACCACCTCGAAGTTGGGTGGGGTCGGGCTCGACGTCATCGCCGAAGAGGTGGCGATGCGGCATCGCGTCGCCTACCCGCCCAGCGGTATCTCACCGGCCCATCGCCGGCTGGCGGTCGGGGGCGAGTACCAGTGGCGCCGCGAAGGGGAGCCCCATCTGTTCGATCCCGACACCGTGTTCCGGCTGCAGCACTCCACCAAAGAGAAAAGCGCCGCGGTCTTCCGCGAGTACACCGACCGGGTCGACGACCAGTCCCAGCGACTGATGACCCTGCGCGGACTGTTCCGGCTGCGCGAAGGGGTGCGGGAGCCGGTGCCGCTGGACGAGGTGGAACCGGTCAGCGAGATCGTGAAACGGTTCTCGACCGGCGCCATGTCGTACGGCTCCATCTCCGCCGAGGCCCACGAGACACTGGCCATCGCCATGAACCGGTTGGGGGCCAAGTCCAACACCGGCGAAGGCGGCGAGGACCCGGAGCGGTTCCTTGTCATGTCCGACGGCGACTCCAAACGCAGTGCCATCAAGCAGGTGGCGTCGGGCCGGTTCGGCGTCACCAGCGAGTACCTGGTCAACGCCGACGACATCCAGATCAAGATGGCGCAGGGGGCCAAGCCCGGCGAGGGTGGCCAGCTGCCCGGGCACAAGGTCTACCCGTGGGTGGCCAAGACCCGGCACTCCACCCCGGGTGTGGGCCTCATCTCCCCGCCGCCGCATCACGACATCTACTCGATCGAAGACCTGGCTCAGCTGATCCACGACCTGAAGAACGCCAACAACTCGGCCCGGATCCACGTGAAGCTGGTGTCCGAGGTCGGCGTCGGCACCGTGGCGGCAGGGGTGAGCAAGGCCCATGCGGACGTCATCCTCATCTCGGGCCACGACGGCGGCACCGGTGCCTCGCCGTTGACTTCGCTGAAACACGCCGGGGGCCCGTGGGAACTCGGGCTGGCCGAGACCCAGCAGACGTTGCTGCTCAACGGGCTGCGGGACCGGGTGGTCGTGCAGACCGACGGTCAGCTCAAGACCGGCCGCGACGTGATCATCGCCGCGCTGCTCGGAGCCGAGGAGTTCGGCTTCTCGTCCGCGCCGCTGGTGGTGATGGGCTGCATCATGATGCGGGTCTGTCACCTGGACACGTGCCCGGTCGGGATCGCCACCCAGAACCCCACCCTGCGGGAACGGTTCACCGGCAAGGCGGATCACGTGGTGAACTTCTTCCTGTTCATCGCCGAACAGGTCCGCGAGTATCTGGCGGCCCTGGGCTTCCGGACGTTGGAGGAAGCGGTCGGCCATGCCGAACTGCTGGACACCGCCGACGCGATCGACCACTGGAAGGCCGATGGGTTGGATCTGGCTCCGATCCTTCACGTGCCGGATGTCGATCACCCTCGGCATCGCGTGACCGAACAGGACCACGGTCTGGCTCACGCATTGGACAACCAACTGATCGCCATGTGCGCCGATGCCATCGAGCGCGGTGATCCGGTGCGGGGCCAGGTCACCATCCGCAACGTGAACCGGACCGTAGGCACGATGCTCGGCGCGGAGATCACCCGGGCCCACGGGGGTGCCGGGCTTCCCGACGAGACCGTGGACCTGACGTTCCTGGGCTCCGCCGGACAGTCGTTCGGTGCGTTCGTACCTGCCGGGGTCACGCTTCGGCTCGAGGGGGACGCGAACGACTACGTCGGCAAGGGGCTGTCGGGTGGTCGGATCGTCGTGCGGCCCGACCGGGCGGCACCGTTCGAGGCGGGCGACCACATCATCGCCGGCAACGTCATCGGCTACGGCGCCACCGGCGGTGAGATCTACCTGCGCGGTCGGGTCGGCGAACGATTCTGTGTCCGCAACTCCGGGGCGACGGCCGTCGTCGAGGGGATCGGCGACCACGGCTGCGAGTACATGACCGGGGGCCGCGTCGTGATCCTGGGGGAGACCGGCCGCAACTTCGCCGCGGGGATGTCGGGCGGCGTCGCGTATCTGCTGGATCCCGACCCGTTGCGGATCAATCAGGACATGGTGCAGCTGGAGCCGTTGGACGACGAGGACCGGGAGTTCCTGCTCACCGCCATGCGTCGGCACCTGGAGGAGACGGAGTCTGCCGTCGCCGAAGCCCTGCTGGCCGATCCGGACACCGCGTTGGAACGCTTCGGCAAGGTCATGCCCACCGACTACAAGCGCGTGCTGCAGGCCCGCGCCGCAGCAGAACTGGAAGGCCGCGACCCGGTCGCGGCAGTGATGGAGGCGTCGAGCAATGGCTGATCCCCGCGGTTTCCTGAAGGCCGGGCGGGAACTCCCGCAGCGACGTCCGGTCGACATCCGGATCACCGACTGGCGCGAGGTCTACGAAGAGTTCCCCGACTCCCGACTGCAGACGCAGGCCGGCCGGTGTATGGACTGCGGTATCCCGTTCTGCCACAACGGCTGTCCGCTCGGGAACCTGATCCCGGAGTGGAACGACCTGGTGTGGCGCGACGACTGGCGCGGCGCCATCGAGCGGCTCCACGCCACCAACAACTTCCCCGAGTTCACCGGCCGGCTGTGTCCGGCGCCATGTGAGACGGCGTGTGTGTTGGGCATCAACCAGCCGGCGGTCACCATCAAGCAGGTCGAGGTCTCCATCATCGACAAGGCCTGGGACGAGGGCTGGGTCCAGCCCCAGCCACCGGCCCGCCAGTCGGGGCGCACCGTTGCCGTCGTCGGCTCGGGCCCGGCCGGTCTCGCCGCGGCCCAGCAGTTGGCGCGCGCGGGCCATACCGTCGCCGTCCTGGAGCGCGCCGACCGGATCGGGGGACTGCTGCGCTACGGCATCCCCGAGTTCAAGATGGAGAAGCGGCACCTTGACCGCCGGCTCCAGCAGATGGAGGCCGAGGGGGTCCGGTTCCGCCCGGGCGTCACCGTCGGCCGCGACATCACCGGCCAGGAGGTCCGCGAACGGTACGACGCCGTGGTGCTGGCCGTGGGCGCCACCCAGTGGCGCGACCTGCCGGTCCCGGGCCGGGAACTGGCGGGGGTGCACCAGGCGATGGAGTTCCTCCCGCTGGCCAACCGGGTGTGTGAAGGGGACTCCGACCACTCCGACATCGACGTGGCCGGAAAGCATGTCGTGATCATCGGCGGTGGTGACACGGGCGCGGACTGCCTCGGCACGTCGCATCGGCAGGGAGCGGCCTCCGTTACCCAGTTGGAGATCATGCCACTGCCCTCCGAGGATCGTCCCTCCGCACAACCATGGCCCACGTATCCGCTCATCTACCGCGTGAGCAGTGCCCACGAAGAGGGCGGCGAGCGGCTGTTCTCGGTGTCCACGCAGCGCTTCGTCGACGACGGCAACGGTCGTGTGGCCGCCCTGGAGTTGGTCGAGGTGGAGATGGTCGACGGCCGGTTCACGCCTCTGCCCGGCAGCGAACGGCAGATCCCGGCGGACTTCGTCTTCCTCGCCATGGGCTTCACCGGGGTCGAAGCGGACCCCTGGGCCGAGCAGTTCGGCGTCGAGCTGGATGCCCGGGGCAACGTCCGGCGCCACGACGACTACACCACCGACGTACCCGGCGTCTTCGTGGCCGGCGACGCCGGCAGGGGACAGTCCCTGATCGTCTGGGCGATCGCCGAGGGCCGCGCGGCCGCGGCGTCGGTCGACGCCTACTTGAGCGGGGGGACGAGCAACCTGCCCGTGCCGATCCCGGCGTCCGCCCGCCCACTCACGGTGTGACCGACTGATCACGGCCTGATTCATTCGACCTCCACCACGGGAGTGTCGCTGCCATACTGCGCTCGTGTCCGATGCTCCCGTCGCCGACCAGACCGGCACTCCGGCAGGTGCGATGCCGCCGTGGCAGGTGCCGGACACGCTCAAGACGCTGGCCGGGATCACCTGGCGCATCCTGGTCGTGGGGCTGGGCGCCTACATCCTGGTCTGGACGCTGTTCCAGGTCGGTCCGGTGGCGTTGGCGGTCTTCCTCGCCCTGTTCGTGAAGGCCCTGGCGGGTCCGGTGGCGCGACTGTTCCAGCGGATCATGCCCAAGGTGCTCTCGGTGGTGCTGGCGCTGCTGGTCATCACCGTGGCCGGTGCGGTGATCCTGTTCCTGGTGCTGCGGTCGATCGTGGAACAGGGACCGGCACTGGCCGCCGCGATCAGCGACGGCATCCAGGAGGTCGAGGACTGGCTGCAGAACGGGCCGTTGCACCTGACCGGCGATCAACTGAACCAGGTGCAGTCGCAGGCGGGCACCTGGCTGGAGAACACCGGCAAGAATCTCGCGGGGGATGTCGTGTCGGATCTGGGTGCGGTCGGCACGATCATCACGGCGGGTTCGGTGTTCCTGTTCGGGGTCATCTTCTTCATGACCACCGGCCCGCAGATCTGGTCCTGGGTGGTCAGTTGGGCTCCGGAACGGGTGCGGGACACCTTCAACACGTGCGGACAGTTGGCTTGGGGCACCATGGCCGGCTACGGCCGGGGCATGATCGTGGTGGCCCTCTGCGACGCCTTCCTGGTGTTCATCGGTCTCACGATCCTGCAGGTCCCGTTGGCGCCGGCGCTGGCGACCGTGGTCTTCATGGGCGCGTTCATCCCGGTCATCGGTGCGCCGATCGCCACGTTCCTCGCAGCCCTGGTGGCGTTGGCGACGAAAGGGCCGGTGACGGCAGCGCTCGTGGTGGTCCTGACGATCATCGTCGGCTCCTTCGACGGCGACGTGATGCAGCCCCTTGTGATGGGCAAGGCCGTGTCGCTGCATCCGTTGGCCATCGTCATCATCATCGCTGCCGGCGCCCTGACCTTCGGCGTGATCGGCGCTCTGGTGGCCATTCCGATCGCCTCATCGATCTATGTGGTCGTGAAGTTCCTGACCGGGCGTGACCCTGAGCATCCGTATCCGAACCCCCCGCCACCGGCCGCCGAGCCGGTCGCTGCCTCCTGAGGGGTCGTCCGGCGCCAGCGACTGGGGCGCCTTATGCTGCAGGCATCGACTTCCAGGAGGCAACGCGGTGACCGAAGCACAGACTGACGACGTCATGGGACCCATCGACTATCTCGTCATCGAATACCCCGGTGGTGCGCCCAGTGGGGAAGGCCTGCCGCACCTGATCGAACTGGTCGAGAAGGGCATCGTCCGCATCCTCGACGTCGCCCTCATCCACACCAGCGCCGACGGGACCTACGAAGTGATCCGTCCCGAGGACCTGGTCGCCGCCGGCGGCACCGGCTTCTCGTTCCTCGAGGGGGTCGTGTCCGGCCTGCTCGACGCCGAGGATCTCGATCAGGTGGCGTCGATCATGGATCCCGACAGCGCTGCCGTCGTCCTCGTGTACGAGAACGCCTGGGCGGCGCCGTTGGGCAATGCCATCCGCCGCGCGGGCGGTCAGCTCATCGCCAACGGCCGGGTCTCCATGGCCGACATCGCCGACGCCCTCGACCTCACATCCGACTGACCACCGACTGAACACCGAGAGGAAACACCATGCCCGGACTGTTGCGCGGAGTCGCTCGTACCGCCGTCATCGCAGGAACCGCCACCGCCGTGTCCAACGGAGTATCGCGCCGCCAGGTGAGTCGGTGGGACAAGAAGGCGCAGGAGCAGGAGGCCCAGCAGCAGGCCGCCGCCCCGGCACAGCCGGCCGCCGCGCCCGTCGCTGCGCCGCCGGCCGAGGACGACATGGCCGCCAAGGTCGAGGCGCTGAAGCAACTGGCTGCCCTGAAGGACCAGGGAATCCTCACCGACGACGAGTTCGCGGCCCAGAAAGCCAAGATCCTCGGTTGATCGTCGGACAGTCTCGGATCCGGGTCGCCACTGCGACCCGTGAGGACTAGGTTCGGGCCATGCGCCGCGCCAAGATCGTCTGCACCATGGGCCCGGCCACGGACTCCTACGACACGATCCGGGAACTGGTCATCGCCGGGATGGATGTGGCGCGGCTCAACCTGAGTCACGGTACCCACGCCGACCACCGCCGCATGTACGACAACGTGCGCCGGGCCGGCGACGACGTGGGTCGGGGGGTGGGGATCCTGGCCGACCTGCAAGGACCCAAGATCCGGCTGGGGCGGTTCGCCCGGGGCCCGGTCCTGCTGCGTCGCGACGACAAGTTCACCATCACGACCGACGACATCCCCGGCGACGCCGACATGTGTTCGACGACCTACGAGGCGCTGCCCCAGGACGTCAGCCCCGACGACATGATCCTCATCGACGACGGTCGGGTCGCCGTCCGGGTCCTGGAGGTGATCGGGAACACCGTCGTCACCCGCGTGGTCGAAGGCGGTACGGTCTCCGACCACAAGGGTCTCAACCTGCCGTCGGTCGAAGTGAGCGTCCCCGCCCTGACGGAGAAGGACCGGGCCGATCTCATCTGGGCGCTTGAGACCGGGGTCGACATGGTCGCGCTGTCGTTCGTGCGCTCTGCAGCAGACATCGACGACGTCCACCAGATCATGGACGACTTCGGTCGTCGGCTGCCTGTGTTGGCCAAGGTGGAGAAGCCGCAGGCGGTTGCCCGGCTGCGCGAGATTGTCGATGCCTTCAACGGGGTGATGGTGGCCCGCGGCGACCTGGGCGTGGAGATGCCGCTCGAAGAGGTGCCGCTCGAACAGAAGCGGGCCATCGACCTGTGCCGGCGGGCCGGGAAGCCGGTGATCGTCGCCACCCAGATGTTGGATTCGATGATCACGGCGACTCGTCCGACCCGCGCCGAGGTGTCCGACGTCGCCAACGCGGTGCTGGACGGCACCGACGCCCTCATGCTGTCGGGGGAGACCAGCGTGGGGCAGCACCCGGCACACGTGGTCATGACGATGGCGCGGATCATCAGGCACGTGGAGGAAGAGGCGCTGGACCGACTCCCTCCCCTCCCGCCGGACCCGCCCGGATCGACCGCCCGGGCCATGACCCGGGCAGCGGTCGGAGTGGGCAACGCGGTGGAGGCCACCCACATCATCGCGTTCACCGAGACCGGCTCGACGGCCCGACTGATCGCCCGGCACCGCCCCGACATACCGTTGCTCGCCTTCACCCCGAACGTCGAGGTGCGCAGCAAACTGGCGGTCGTGTGGGGAGTGGAGACGTTCCTGGCGCCCTCGGTGAATCACACCGACGACATGGTGCAGCAGGTGGACACCGCGCTGCTGGCCAACGGCCGGGTCCGCCACGGCGAGCGGGTCGTGATCGTGGCCGGGGTCCCGCCCGGTGTTCCCGGGACGACCAACGGCATGCGCGTGCACAAGATCGGCCACGCCTGACCGCTCGGATTGCTCGTCAGTCGCGCAGCCGCT
>WBZL01001406.1_pt1 | contig 25344 bp, 18 predicted proteins | sample 5204291 | NCBI WGS metagenome assembly WBZL01 (sample SAMN12344345, study PRJNA552823) | activated sludge metagenome | biome: Activated sludge suspended growth; feature: Nitrification reactor; material: Wastewater; isolation source: activated sludge from nitrification reactor of wastewater...
GCTCGAGGACGTAGGTGCCGGCGTTGATCAGGTCGGTGGGAGCTTCGTCTCGCGGGGGCTTCTCCACGAAGGCCTCTACTCGACCCTGAGAATCGGTGGGGACCACGCCGAAGGCCGATGGGTCTTCGACCCGATGAAGGGCGATGGTTCCCTCGGCACCGTGGGACTCGTGGAACTCGATGAGGGAGTTCACGTCTAGGTCGGTGAGGACATCACCGTTGACCACCACGAACCTCTCGTCGATCCCGGCGTCTAGGGCGGCGAAGCGAATGGCCCCCGCGGTATCGAGTGGCTCGGGTTCGACGGCGTAATGCACCTGGACCCCAGCGCACTCACCATCGGGGTAGGCGTCGGCAAAAGCGTCGGGTCGGTATCCCATCGACAGCACGGCGTCGGTGATGCCATGGGCAGCGAGGTGCTCCAACACGTGCTCGATCATCGGCTTGTGGATGATCGGGAGCATCTGCTTGGGGGTGCTGAAAGTGAGCGGCCGGAGGCGGGTCCCGAAACCACCGACCAGGACGACCGCCCTCACTGACCGGCCGCCGCGGTGGTCGACGGCGCCGCGGACGTAGCCGGCGTGGACTCGGCCGGCGTGGACTCGCCGGTGCTCACATCTGGGATCGATACCGAAGGCTGACCGCTGGTGTCGCTGCCAGCGTCACTCGGGTTCTGAAGTGACGCCACCCCGGCGGGTATGGCCGGCACCTCACCCTTGGGCAGCAGCGCCAACGACCACGCCTCGAGGTCGGCCTCGAAGCGGATGTCGGAGAAGCCTGATCGCAGGATCTGGTCGGGCTTGCCGGTCTGGCTGGTGAGTGGTTCCTTCCATCGAGCCATCACCAACTCGGTGGGCTTGCCGCCACAGGTGGTCTCACCGGCCTTGTAGACCTTGCCGTCGGGGGTTTGGAAGCCGGTGTCGGTCACAACAAGACCGACCTGATCGAAAAACTTGCCCATGCGGGCGCCCTCACCAGCGGCAGAGACCGAGAACGGGTGGATGTGGATCAACGCCTCACCGGCATGGGCATGGATCCCGAGTACGTCGGCCCCGATGTCGGAGAAGGGACCCAACTCCTTCCCACACACGTTCACGGCGAAGGCGGCGTGCCAATGGTCGTACGCCGACCCATCAGCCAGCTGGGCTCGGGGCGGTGTGGTGTTGTCGCCGGTGCCGATGTTCTGAGACCGGGCATAGGCGACCACACCGATCCCAGCCGCGACCAGGGCGACGATCAGTACCGGGAAGTACCAGTTGGCGCCCTTTTTCTTGGAGGTGTTACTGCTCCGGGCCGCGACGCGGGCCACCTTCTTGGCCGAGGAGGACGAGGTCATAGACCGGCCACGCTAGACGGCCGAACCCCCACCTCCCGAGTCAGCGCCGCAGTTCGTCGAACAGTGCCTCATAGGCCTGAGCCACCGCAGCCGGGGATGCCCAACCCTCCACGAACACCCGGCCTCGTTCGCCCATGGCCCGGGCTTCGGCCGGGTTCTGGACCAGTTGGCCGATGGCCTTGGTGAAGGCTTCGGGGTCCCCCGGTGCAACCGTGATCCCGGCCCCGGCCGCATCGACCGTGTTGGCCACCTCGGTGCCAGGGTCTACCGAGGCCACCACCGGCCTCCCGGCCGCCAGGATCGTGTACAGCTTGGACGGCACGCTGGAGCGGGCCAAGCCAGCCTTGAGCGGAACCAGATGGATGTCGGCGGCTGCCGCCACCTCAGGCAAGCGATCCTTGGGGGCCATGTCCACGAACCTGACGTTGTCGAGTCCGGCCGCCGCCTCCTCCAGCCCGGCTCGGGCCGAACCGCCACCGTTGATCACGAACACCACGTCGGGGTCGTGAGCATGGTGGGCGGCCGCGGCCAGCACCAGGTCGAGAGACTGGGAGAACCCGACGTTGCCCGCGTACATCACCACCGTCTTCGCGGTGAGACCGTGTTCGGCGCGGTAGGCGTTCTCACGTTCCGCGGGCCTGATCCAGTCGGTATCTATGAAGTTGGGGATCACCTTCACCTTGGCACCGTCGCCGGCCCGGCCTCGCCTTCCGGCGATCTTGGCTCGCACGTTCGCAGCCAGGTCGTCGGACAACACGGTGACGGCGTCGGAGCGCAGGTAGGTCTCTCGTTCCAGCCAGGAGGCCACCGCAATCACCCGAGGATCGGTGATAGCCCCCAACTCGACGGCAACGTCGGGGAACACGTCTTGGATGTTGAACACGAACGGCACTCGGTGGACTCGGGCCGCGAGCCACCCCGCCAAACCCAAGGTCAGCGGCGGGGACATGGCCAAGACCGCGTCCGGGCGGGACCTGCTCACGATGGCGGCCAGACCGCCCAGCCCGGTGAAACCGGCGAAGCCGAGGGCGCGGGCCGGGATGTTGCGCTTGTCGGTGGGGAACGGGTGGACCCGGGTGATCCTCCCCCACGGGGTGTCCTCGTGACGGACCAGCTGACCTTCCCAGCCGGGCTCAATGGCGTGGTGGACGTACCAGGGCAAGGAGGTCACCACATGAATCCGGTGTCCTCGTTGCGCCAACTGCTCGACGATCTGGGTCATCACCTCGCCGGTCGGAGCGAGATCGGGAGCGAAGTGGGGGCACAGGACCAGAAGGTTCACCGCCCACCATCCTCGCCCATGGCACCGGCCCGAAGGTATCCGGCGGCCAGGGCATCGGCGGTCCGATCCCAGGTGAAGGTGGCGGCCCGGGCCTTGGCCGCCGTGGACAGGCGGTGCTGCAATGCCGGATCGTCGAGCACATCGGCCACGGTCCTGGCCCAGGCGTCGACGTCACCGGGGTCGACCAACAGGCCTCCCGAGCCCACCACCCATGGCAGAGCCGTGGCATCGGCGGCCACCAGCGGGCGACCGGCAGCCATGGCTTCGAGGGCCGGGGCGCCGAAACCCTCGAATCGGCTCGGCACCGCCACCACGGTGGCCAGGTCGTAGAGGACCTCGAGGTCAGCCCACGGAACTCGACCGGTGCGCCGGACCTGGGCCCCAACTCCAGAGGCCCGGATGTGGGCGGCCAGCTCGGCCTCGACCGGTCCCGGTCCGCCGGCGAGGACGAGGGTCACCTCGGGTCTGGTTGCCGCTAGGCGGGCGAACGCCTCCACCAGGGTGGCGTGATCCTTGTGGCGGTAAGGGATGGCCGGGTAGAGCACCGTCGGGCCGGATAGCCCGTAGCGGGCCCGGACCTCGGCTCGGCGTTCGCTTGTGATCACGGCGGGGGGCTCTACCCCGTGAGGCACGGTCACGACCCGCTCAGGGGGCATGCCCAACAGGTCGACCACCGAGGCCGAGGCCGGATCGCTGGGGGTGAACACCAACCGGGTGCGACCCACCGAGCGGGGCAGCATCGTGGCCAGCCACCGCCGTTTGACCGGCGAGAAGTTCTCGGGCATGACCAATGGCTGGAGGTCGTGGATGGTCAGCACCGATGGGGTCCGGGCCGACAATGGACCGGGTGGGACCACTCCCCCGGCGTGGTGGACCAGGTCGACACCGTGACGTTCCAGTGCTCGGGGAAGCCACGTCGCCTCCCGCGCCACCCGTTCAGCCCGGGAGTGACCGTCGGTATCGGCCGCCACCACCGGATACCTCGCCGCCAGATCGGGGTGCGCTTCGGCGAACTGACGCAGGGCGAACAGGGTGACCCGAATCGGAGGTCCGACCTCAGAGGATCGATCTCCCCGTCGGTGGAGAGCGTTGAGCGAGCGCACCGTGTACTCCTCGCTTCCGCCCACCACGCCCGGAACCAACCACAGCAGGTTCACACCGACGTGCAACGGAGCAGACGACATGTCGGTCACGGTGCCACCTCGGCGTAAGCCGCCGCGGTCAGGGCCGCGGTGCGAGACCAGGTGAACTGCTCGGCTCGTTCCCGTCCCGCGGCTCGCATCCGATCGGCTCGCGCCGGATCGTCGAGCACCGCCTCCAATGCGACCCCAATGGCCGACGGATCCAGCGGGTCGACCAGGATCCCAGCGTCGCCGGCAACCTCCTCGGTGGCGGTGCCTCGGGATGTGACCACGGGAGCACCATGGGCCATGGCGTCGAGGACAGGCATACCGAATCCTTCTCGGATGCTGGGGAAGCAGAACACCGCGGCACCGGCGTACAGCGGCAGGAGGTCGCTGGGAGGCAGGAAGCCGAGGCGGTGCACACCGATCCCGGACCCGTCGAGAACGGCAAGACGAGCATCGAGGTCCTCGTTCCAGCCTTCGGGCCCGGCGATCACCAGGTCGATGTCACGGCCGGCCAGGCCGGCCACCGCGGCGATCACACCACTCAGGTTCTTGCGGGGTTCGATGGTGCCCACGAACAGCACGTATGGCCGGTTAAGACCCAACCGGTCCCGCATGGCCCCGATCTCGACTTCAGACACCGGGTGTGCCTCGACACCCCAGGGGATCACCCGGATCCGTTCAGGGTCGAAGCCAGCCAACCGACATTCGGCCGCAGTGGCTTCGGAGGGAACCAGGACCAGGCGGGCATGGCGACGGGCCAGTTCGGTCCCCCTTCGGAAGAACCGGTTGCCGTGGCGGGTGACCAGCGATGGATCGGCGAGGAAGGCGAGGTCGTGGATGGTCATGACCAACGGGGCCTTGCCCGGCGGGACCGCCACGGCGGTGGCATGGATGACGTCGACCGGTCCGGTGGCCCGTTCCACCGGTGGCCATCGGAGCGCGTGCCAGGCCTCGTAGAGCGCCAGGCGGGGCAACGGCAGGTGACGCACCTCGACCCCCGGCTCGAAGGCGCCAACTGGAGGACCGCCGTGACGGGCGGCCACCCCCACCACGTCCACGTCGTCTCGGAGGCTCAAGGCGGACACGGTGCCCAGGATGGACGTGGCGGTGCCCCCGGGAACCCGGTGCCAGCACTGCTCGAGGGTGACGGCCACGCGCCTAGCTCGTTCCACGATCCGATTCTGACCGGAACCGGGCACTGGAGGTGACACCGGTACGATGCGCACCCATGACCAGCCACTGGACCGACCGCCGTGTGCTCGTGACCGGCGGCGCCGGGTTCCTGGGCCGAGCCGTCGTGGCCCGCCTGGAGGCATCAGGAGCCGAGGTGACCGTGCCTCGCAGCGCCGAGGTCGATCTGCGGGACCGACGGGCCACAGCCGAGCTCTTCTCCCGGATCCGACCCGAGGTGGTCATCCACCTGGCCGCCCGAGTTGGCGGCATCGGCTACAACCAGGTCCACCCGGCCGAGCTGTACCTGGACAACCTACTGATGGGCACCTACGTGGTGGAAGAGGCCCGGGCGCACGACGTGGACAAGACGGTCCTGGTCGGCACCGTGTGCTCCTACCCCAAAGAGCCGCCCGTACCGTTCCACGAGGAATCGTTGTGGAACGGCTTCCCCGAGGAGACCAACGCCCCCTACGGGATCGCCAAGCTCGCCCAGCTCGTGCACGCCCAGACCGCCCGCGAGCAGTACGGCCAGCAGGTCATCTACCTGATCCCCACCAACCTCTACGGACCGGGGGACAAATTCAACCCCGCCGTCAGCCACGTGATCCCCGCCCTGATCAAGAAGTGCGTGGAAGCGGTTGAGACCGGCGCCGACCACATCGAGCTATGGGGAACGGGGTCGGCCAGTCGGGAGTTCCTCTACGTCGACGACGCCGCCCGCGGCATCGTGTTGGCGTCCGAACACTACGACGACCCCGACCCGGTCAACCTCGGCACCGACCACGAGATGCCCATCCGTGAGCTGGTGACCCACGTGGCCAAGGCCACCGGCTTCGACGGCGAGATCCGCTGGGATTCCTCCAAACCCGACGGTCAGCCACGCCGGCGCGTCGACAACCACCGGGCCCGTGAACGATTCGGGTTCCAGGCCGAGACCTCCTTCGCCGACGGACTCACCGAGACCGTGGCCTGGTACCGCTCACATCGGGCCGAAGCCGAGGCCCGGGTCGACTGACCTACGCCGCCACCCCGCTCGGCTTCACCGATGGCGAGGCCGATCAGATGCCCAACACGGTCCGGAAGTAGGCGGTGGTGCGTTCAATGCCCTCTCGAAGCTGGATGGTGGGTTCCCAGCCCAGTTCAGCTCGGGCCAAGGAGATGTCGGGCTGGCGCTGGGTCGGGTCGTCCACCGGAAGCGGTTCGAACACCAGGGGGGAAGCCGAACCGGTCACATCCAGCACCGTCTCGGCCAACTGGAGTATCGAGTACTCAACCGGGTTGCCGATGTTGACCGGACCTGTGATCGACCCGTCGAGCAGGGCCAGGAACCCCCGCACCTCATCGTCGACGTAGGTGAAGCTGCGGCTCTGGCTCCCGTCACCGAACACGGTGATGGGCTCACCCCGCAGGGCCTGAACGATGAAGTTGGACACGGCCCGCCCGTCATCTGGGCGCATCTGAGGGCCGAACGTGTTGAAGATGCGCACGATCCGCACGTCGAGGTCGTGATGACGGTGGTAGGCCATGGTCATGGCCTCGGCGAAGCGCTTGGCTTCGTCGTACACCCCTCGAGGGCCAATGGGATTGACGTTGCCCCAGTAGTCCTCGGGTTGGGGATGTACCAGCGGGTCGCCGTACACCTCGCTGGTGGAGGCCAAGAAGAAGCGGGCGTCCTTGGCCTTGGCCAATCCCAGCGCGTTGTGGGTTCCGAGGCTGCCCACCTTGAGGATCTGGATCGGTATGCGTTCGAAGTCGGCCGGTGATGCCGGGCTGGCGAAGTGGAGAACGGCGTCTACCGCGCCCGGCACCCAGATGAACGTGCTGACATCGTGTTGCACGAAGGTGAACCCCGGACGGGCGAACAGCGCTTCGATGTTGGCGATCGACCCGGTGATCAGGTTGTCGATGCACACCACCTCGTCCCCTCGCTCCAAGAGGCGAGTACAGAGGTGGGACCCCAGGAATCCGGCGCCGCCGGTGACTACGACCCGACCCACGTCAGCTCCGGCCGATGCCCTCGTAGTCGAAACCGCGCCGTTGCAGGGCACCGCGGTCCAACAGGTTGCGGGCATCCACCACCCTGGGACTGACCATGGCACCCAACACCTTGTCGAAGTCGACCCAGCGGAAGTCGTCCCATTCTGTGAGCACGACCAGCGCCGCAGCCGCCTCGACCGCGCCATAGGCATCGGCGGCCAGGGAGATGCCGGCCAACCGCTGATCGGTTTCGCCCTGGGCTACCTCCACCGCGGGGTCGAAGGCCTGGACCGTGGCCCCGCGCTCCAACAGTCGACGAACCACCTGGAGGGACGGGGAGTCCCGAAGGTCGTCGGTACGAGCCTTGAAGGTGAGCCCCCAGACCGCCACGGTGACGCCGCTCAGCGAACCGCCGACCATGCGCTCGACCTTGTCGGCCACCCGTTCGAACTGCTCCTCGTTGACGGTGATGACGCCCTTGAGCAGATCGAAGTCGTAGCCCGCATCCTCGGCGATTCGTACCAGCGCCCGTGAGTCCTTGGGGAAGCAGGAACCACCCCAGCCTGGGCCCGGACGCAGGAAGGCGTCGCCGATCCGCTTGTCGTAGCCCATGCCCAACACGACGTCGTTGACGTCGGCACCCACCGCTTCACACACCGCGGCGATGGCGTTGACGAAGCTGATCTTGGTGGCCAGGAAGGCGTTCGATGCGTACTTGATGGTCTCCGCCGAAGCCGGATCGGTGACCTGGAGCGGGGCGGGAAGGCCCAGGTAGAGGCCAGCGACGCGGATGGCAGCGCTCTGGTCATCGGCGCCGATCACGACCCGGTCGGGGTGCAAGAAGTCGTGCACCGCGGACCCTTCACGCAAAAACTCGGGGTTCGAGACGACGGCCACGTCGGATCGTCCGAGCGCCTGCTCGACCACCCGGGTCGATCCGACCGGAACCGTGGACTTGTTGATCACCACCGACTCTGGCCGTAGGTGGGGTCCGATCTCGGCAGCGGCCGCCTGGATGTAGGAGAGATCGGCCGATCCGTCCTCGCCCTGGGGTGTGGGAACGCACAGGTAGATGAACTCGGCCTCGACCACGGCCGGCGCCGCACCGAGCACGAACGACAGCAAACCGGAATGGAGACCTTCGTGGACCAACTCGTCGAGGCCGGCCTCGAGGATCGGAACCTCTCCCTTGCTCAGGGCTTCGACCTTGGCCGGCACCACGTCGGCGCACACCACGCGATGGCCGAGGTGAGCCAGGCAAGCACCGGTGGTGAGACCCACGTATCCGGTTCCGATCACGGCGACGTTGCTACCCACGGGTGAACCTCAGATTCGACGACACGAGACGGCGAACTCTACTTCCCCCCACCTGCTGCCCCCCGATGCGGGCCCGGCTCTGGCGGCGGTTCACGAGGCGTGCGGTTTGGATGTCGAGGTCAGCCGCAGGACTCACCCGGAGGCGGAGCACCGGGAAGGTAGGCACGGCCTTCGCCGGCCGGTCCGATGCCTTCGACCAACGGGATCGACACCTGGGGTTCCTCATCCTCGTCGTCGGCTTCACCTGACCGGTCAACGGTGGTGGAGGTGGTGGACGTGGTCGAGGTGGTCGTCGAGGTCGTCGACGTTGTGGTGGAGACCGACTCGGCCGGTCGAGGTGAATCGAGCACCCCCACCAGTTCGGGTCCGGTGACCACCGTTATCTCAGAGATCTCCGGATCTGGTATCAGGCGAGGTTCGGCGTCGAGGTATCGGGCCACCAGATGAGCCTGGGCATCGGCTCCGGGCGGATAGCGGACCTCGGTGACCCACACCGGCTCGGTCGAGTCAGGGCTGGCCACCTGGAAGCCGACCGCTTCGAAGCGGTCGGTGATGTCGGAGGCCTGGTCTTGTACACCCGTCCCGTTCCACACCCGGACCGTCACCGTCGACGGAAGGATCTCCACCTCTCCGGTGGCCCCTGTTCCCCGGAACTGGGCCAACACCGGCTCGGAGGCAACCTCGTCGAGCTCGAGTACGTCGGCACCACCCCGGAACACCTCACGGACGATGAGGGAGGATTGACCAAGCTTGTCGGGATCGAACCTCTGGAACGCCCGACCCAGGGTGATCAGATCGGCGGCAGTGGTGTAGGGATCCAGCGTGATGTGCTCCACCCCGGTGTCGACCATCTTGGACAGGACCACCGGGTTGCGGGCGCCCTTGGAGATGGCACGGTGCATGACCCGACGCAGGAAGTCCTGCTGGCGACGCATCCGGCCGTAGTCCGATGCTCCGTCGCTACGCCACCGGCCCTTGGCGTCTTTGTATTCGAAGTATCGGCTGCGGGCGTAGCTGAGCGACCCGTTGCGGTCGAGGTTGGTGCATCCGGCGTTCTCGACCAACAGTCCCGAGTGCTTGTCTCGCACCGGCGTCGGGAACCAGATCGGCACACCACCGATGATGTCGACCAGGCTCTTGAACCCGGCGAAGTTCACCTGCACGTAGTGGTTGATGTTGATGCCGAAGTTGGCTTCGATCGTCTTGATCAGCAGGCCCGGATTGCCGTCGCCGTAGGTGAGAGCGGCGTTGATCCGCGTCGTTCCCTTGCCGGGGATCTTGACCAAGAGGTCCCGGGGGAACGAGAGCACCTTGACGTCGAGGTTGGCCGGATCGACCCGCACCACCATGATCGTGTCCGAGCGCACCGAGCCCTGGGTCACCCGGTCCCGGCCGTTGGTGACCGGGTCGTCATCGGCCAAGCCCTCGTCGTCGTCCACACCCACGATCAGGAAGTTCTGAGGCTCACCGGGCGGCAACTGATCGGCCGGGGTCAGTTCACTGCGACCTATGTCGTTGCTTCGTTGGACGTTGGCCACCGTCCGCTTGGCCATGGCGATGGCACCGGCTCCGGCCAACGCCATCACGATGGCCACCACGTTGAGGCTGATCAGGAGGCGCTGGGGCCAGGTGCGCCGGGCCCGACGCCCGGCAGTTCGGCTGGACACGGGCTGCCACGCTACCAGCGACCCCATCGCGCCTTACGGTCACCCCCCATTGCCCCCGAAGCTCACGCGACCGGAAGTCCCAGCCCTCGAGCGATCACCAGTCGTTGGATCTCGGAGGTTCCCTCACCGATCTCGAGGATCTTGGCGTCGCGGTATTGGCGGGCGACGAGGGTCTCGTCCATGAAGCCGTACCCGCCGAACACCTGGGTGGCCATGCGGGTGGCGCTCACCGCGGATTCGGTGGCGTACAGCTTGGCGATGGCCGCTTCCTGCTTGAACGGTCGCCCCTGATCTTTCAACCACGCCGCCCGATACGTGAGCGTGCGGGCCGTCTCGACCATCACCGCCAGGTCCGAACACATGAAGGCCACGGCCTGGTTGGAGCCGATGGCGCGCCCGAAGGCGTTCCGTTCGTTGGCATAGCGGACGCTCTCCTCCAGGCAGCACTGGATGACCCCCACGGCCAGCGCGGCGATGGCCACCCGGCCGTCATCGAGGATGCTGAGGAAGTTGGCAAAACCCCGGCCCTTCTCGCCCAGAACGTTGGCCTCGGGCACCCGGCAGTCGGCGAAGGCCAGCCCGTGGGTGTCCGAAGCGTGCCAACCCATCTTGCGGTACGGCGGTTGGACCTCGAAGCCATCGGTCCCGGCCGGGACCACGATGGCGCTGATCTCGGGCTTCCCACCGCCGCCTGGGGAATCGGTGCGGGCGGTGATGGTGACGATCGAGGTGATGTCGGTTCCGGAGTTGGTGATGAACGCCTTCTCGCCGTTGATCACCCACTCGCGGGTGGTCTCGTCAAGGACGGCGCGCGTACGAGTACCGCCGGCATCGCTGCCGGCGTCGGGCTCGGTCAGCCCGAATCCTCCCAGCGCCCGTCCGGCGCAGAGGTCCGGCAACCACCGCTCACGCTGTTCGTCGGTGCCGAACTGGAAGATCGGGTTGGCGCCGAGCCCCACCCCCGCCTCGAGGGTGATGGCCAGCGACTGGTCGACGCGAGCGATCTCCTCGATGGCCACGCACAACGTGAGGAAATCGCTTCCCGAACCCCCGTATTCCTCAGGGAAGGGCAGGCCGAACAGGCCCAGCTCCCCCATCTGGGTCACCACCTCGACTGGGAAGCGGTGGTCGCGGTCCCATTCCTCGGCCTTGGGGGCGATGACCCGGTCGGCGAAGTCACGCACCACGGATCGGAACTGTTCGGTCTCGGCGGGCAGGTCGAAGTTCATGGTGGGAGCGTACGGACATCGCCACCTACGCTCCGACCATGTCTTCCCCGGTCGAGATGGCCACGCCGCTGGCCGTGGTGGGAGACCGTCTGCTCACCGGGCTCCGTGACGTCACCGACGACCTGGAGGCCCTGGACAGCTCGGGGTTCTGGGCGGTGGTCCTGCCCTTCGAGGGCGAGCCCGTCTGCGCCCGGTTCGACCACATCCGCCCGGCCCGCCCGTGGCGCGGCGCCCGCTGGGTTGGGGTGGATCCCAACTCCTGGACCTCCTCGCTCGACCGAGGCGAGTTCGAGTCCCGGGTCACCGAGATCCGCTCGGCCATCGGACGTGGCGACGTCTACCAGGTGAACCTGACCAGAATGCTGAGCGCACCGTTACCGGCAGGAGCCGACGTGGCGGCTCTGGGCGCGGCGTTGGCCCAGGGAAACCCGGCTCCGTTCTCGGCGGTGGTGCGGATCCCGTCCCATGACGTCCATGTCGCCTCCGCATCACCGGAGCGGTTTCTCGAACGAGATGGGGACCGCATCTGGTCGTCACCGATCAAGGGCACGGCCGCCACCGCCGCTCAGATGCTGCCCAAGGACCGAGCCGAGAACGTGATGATCGTGGACCTAGTCCGCAATGACCTGGGCCGGGTTTGCGACTGGGGAACCATCGACGTGCCCTCGCTGTGCTCGATCGAATCCCATCCGGGGTTGGTCCACCTGGTGTCGACCGTCACCGGCAGGCTGAAGGAGGGGTCGGGCTGGTCCGACGCTATAGGCGCAACCTTCCCGCCCGGCTCGGTGACCGGAGCACCCAAGGTCTCGGCATTGACCCACATCTCGGCGCTGGAGACCTGCTCCCGCCAGATCTACTGCGGGGCCGTCGGTTGGGTGGACGCCGATGCCCGTCGTGGTGCACTCAACGTGGCCATCCGAACCTTCTGGTTCGACCATGGGATGATCCGGTTCGGAACCGGCGGTGGCATCACCTGGGATTCGGACCCCCATGGCGAATGGTTGGAGACCGAACTCAAGGCCAGACGCCTCCTGCGGGTGGCTGCTGGCAGCGCGGAGGCCAGGTAACCATGGCATCGATGTCTGGGCCCGAGTCACCCGCAGAGTCGCTGCCTCGCTGGCTGCGCCCGACCGTCACCCTGCCGTGCATCGTGGGGGGTGGCTTCTTCCTGCTCGGAGTCGTCCAACTCCTCGGGACCTGGCTCCCCAACGGTGACTGGGCGGTGGCCGAACTGGTGATCCGCCACACATCGAGGATGGTGCCGCTGTCGGGCCCCTACTCGGCCCAGCGCGGCTACAACCATCCCTTGCCGTTGGTGTACGCCATCCAATGGCTCCCGTATCACCTGCTCGGACAACGTTCGTCGGCGGGCCTGGCTACCACTCTTTGGTGGAACGGGGCGTGGCTGGCCTTCTTGGTGTGGTTCATGGCCCGGCTCCGGGTGCCGTGGCTGGGCCTGGCTGCCGCCGCATCGGTGGTGATCATGGCAACCCGCACTCCCTCGGCCAGCCTGTTGATGCCGTGGAACCCGACCCTGGCCGTGGTGCCTGCTGTGGTCCTGGTGTTCGTGGCCTGGCGGGTGGCCCTGGGCAGCGGTCGCCTCCTCCCTTTGGCAGCCGCGCTGGCAGTGTGGTGCATCGGTGCCCACCTGGGGTTCGCTCCCTTCGTTCTACCGGTGGTGGGGCTGGCCGGGCTGGGCTTGGCCTTCACCACCGTCCGCACCCGAGGCCGCCCTGGCCTGGTGGCGTTGTGGCGACCGCTGGCGGCTGCGATGGCGGTGGGCCTGGTGCTCTTGTCGCCGATGCTGGTTGACGCGGCTCGCAACGGACGAGATTCCAACCCGGTCCACATCGTCGAACGGGGCCGGCTCGACGAGTCCGCAGCACGCGTACCGCGCTCGGAGTTGGCCAAGGTGCTCCGGGCTGAGTTGTCGATACCTCCAGCATGGGCGATCACCGAGCCGCCCTATGACTTCATGCTGATCGAGCGGATGCCGCGGCTTGCATGGGGGCTGGTGTTCGGAGCGTTCGCCACCGCCGCCGCGGCCCGACGTCGAGCCTGGCCGGAGGTCGTTGGCATGGGCCTGGCCCTGGCCGGGTTGGCCGGGGCGATCCTCGGGCTGGCCAACATCGAGGCGGGCGCGATCCAACCCTGGTACCTCCTCCCCGCCCACGCTGCCAGCATCGCCTTCTTCTCATTCGCCACGTGGTCGGCGGGCCGGACGCTGGCCGTCGGGGTCGAGCGGGCCGGCGCTACCGGGCGGGTGAGGCCGGTGCTAGCCGGCCAGCGCCGACCGACCTTGGCCCCCACCGTCATGGCGATCTCGGCCGTTGTGGTTCTCGCCCTGGCCGCCCGGACACTCCGGACCGACCTCCTCACCATCGACACCGACGGTCCGGTGGCGGCGTTGACCCAGGCCGCGGTCGACGCCTTGCCACCAGAAGCCCCGGTCCTTCTGGCGGGACCCATCGACTTCGACGGCTTCTACACCGCGGCGCTGGCCCTTTCCTTGGACCGGGCCGGGTTCGATGTCCGGGTTCCAGATGCCCAGCTCTACCTGTTCACCCCCACCATGGGAGCCCCATCAGACTTCGATCCGATACGGCTGGTCGTGGTCCTCAGCCAAGGCCCGACGCCGCCGCCAGAACCGGGGGCGACGCTCGTGGCCGAGTCCCCGATCGACACGATGCTCTACGCCAATGCCGACCGGATCTCGCTCTGGCAGGCCGCCCCACCGTCAGCCCCGTAGGCTGCCCCCAGGTCTTGGTGGAAAGCCGACCCACAGTCGGGGACTCACCGTTGTGGCCTGCTCTCGTCTCGATGCCCACGGCGCCGGGGGACGACCACCGCTGGGGGGTGGCATCAGATGACCAAACGAGTGTGGATGGATGATCGCCTGGTCCCGGCCGACCAGGCCACGGTCGACGTGACCGACCGGGGCTGGTTGCTCGGCCACGGAGTGTTCGAGACGGTCCGTATCGACGGGGGCATACCCTTTGGATTGTCCCGCCACCTCCAGCGCCTGCGCCGGTCCGCGGCAATCGCTGCCATCGATCTGCGCTGGGACGACGACGCACTGCACGGAGCCGTCAAAGCCACCACCGATGCCGCCGTCTCCGACCTAGGGGTCTTCGACGGGCGTCTGCGGGTCACGGTGACGGCTGGCCCCGAGGGCGGCTCCCCCACCTTGTTGATCACCGCCATGGTGGGCCCACTTCCGACCGGCCCGGCCGCTGTCGTCCTCTCCCCTTGGTCGGTAAACGAGCATGGTCCCCTGGTGGGGGCCAAGACCACCTCACGCCTCGACTACACGCTGGCGTTGCACGAGGCCCGCAACCGGGGTGCCGACGAGGCGGTGCTGGTGAACACCGCCGGTCACCTAGTGGAGGCCTCGGCATCGAACCTGTTCTTGGTGGTGGCCGGACGCCTGTCTACCCCGGCACTGTCAACCGGGTGCCTTCCGGGGGTCACGCGTGACCTGGTCATGGAGTCGAGCGAGGTCGCCGAACGCGACGACCTGACCATCGACGACCTTCGCTTCGCCCCTGAGGCCTTCCTCACCTCCACCACTCGCGGGGTTCAGCCCATCTCGACGGTGGACGGAGGACCGCTCCGATCCGTACCCGGCCCCCTGACCCGTTCGGCCGCCGTGACCTTGGACACCCTGCGGGCAACCAACCCAAACCCATAAGGGTCCTAGCGGATAGGTCCGGTCGTCGTCGCTGCGAGGGTGATCAGACCGAGGCTTCGCCTCGGTTTAGCCATGCCGTATTTATGGGTCGGCTCGCCTATTCGCTCGCCTCCTAAGGGTCCTGGCGGATAGGTCCGGTCAAGGTCAGATCAGGGCAGCACGGAACTGTTGGGAGCGGGTCTCCCAGTTGCCGATCCGGGCCGGGGTGGGTGCCGCTGGTGAGAAGAGGATCACACCTTCGGATCCGGAACGCTCCAAGGCAATCGCCGTAGCTTCGGCAACCGACTCGGCGGCACCGATCAGGTCCAACCCGCACCGCCGGGCCAGGTCCGAGCCGGTGTCGGCCAGCGCTACTCCTTCCAGGCGCCCCTGGGGCCAGAGGGCCACCTCGGCGGCCAACGGGGTGGCGTCGACGTTGCGATCCACACCACCAACCAGAACGATGGTGGGTCGCCCAACCTTGCGCAGCCAGGCCAGCGCCGCGGCGGTGGCGGTGGGGTTGGAGGCCAAGGCATCATCCAGGCACAACAGGCCAGGCGGACACGGGCACGGGTCGAGACGTCCAGGCATGCTCGATGCCGCCGCTTCCAGAACCGCCTCGGGGGTGGGGGTGGGACCCCCCAGGCGGTGAACCACCTCGACAGCCAGCGCCGCGTTGGCCACCCGGTGGGGTGGAAGTTCCAACGGGCCGGTCGGGGTGGGGACCACCACCGCATCGATACCCATCTCGGCAATGGCCCCGCGCGCCGAGGGCGACGATTCGGCCACCAACGCGGACCCAACGGTGCCGCCTTCGTTGCGGAACAGGCGGAGCTTGTCGGCCCGATAGCGGTCCACTCCGCCATGCCAGCTCAGGTGGTCCTCGGCCATGTGGGTGAGCACGCCCAAGTCGGGAACATGGTGGAGGTCTGAGGCCTGGTAGCTGGAAACCTCCAGTACCGCCACCGGGGCCTTGCGGTCCCACCGGTCGCTGAACACCGGTGGCCCCAGGTTGCCAGCCACCCCCACCCGGATCCCGTGGGTGGCAGCCAGCGGTGCGACCAGCGCGGTGACCGTGGACTTCCCCTTGGTGCCGGTGACGCCGACGACGGTGCAAGCCGAACCGTGTGTTCCCATCCACAGGTCCAGCGGTGTGGTCATTGACGCCCCGGTACCGAGGGCCTCCACCAAGGGAGCCTGATAGCGCGGAAAGCCCGGGGATCGTACGAACACCTCACCCCAGCGAGCCGCCTCATCCAACGTCGCCATCATCTCTGGACCGATCAAAGGGTCGAGCACCTCGACTCGATCCTCCACCACCCTTACGTCAGCCGGGCCGGCGGCCAGGACCGGGCCAATGGTGGAGGCGACGTCTTCTCCCAACCCGAGCAGTACAACCCGGCGGCCGGTCAGCTCACCTAGGTGCACGGTCGGCCTCCGATGCCATCGCCAGCGCCCGGTCGATGTCGGCGACCAGGTCCCGGACCCGGTCCCGGTAGTCGGGGGGCAATCCCTGGACCGAGTCGATCCTCAGGAAGTCTCCGGCTCGACGGTCATCGGCATCGAGCAACGCCTGTGCCTCGGTTCCCAGCGCCGAGATCACCGTCTGCCCCGACCAGCGGGACTGCGACGCCAGGATCGTCACCGCCGCCGCTGACTCGTGACGCTCGCCGACGCAGTCGAACGGCTTGGCATCGGACCAAAGTTCCCGCACCGGCTCCACGTGGTCGACGCGGTCCAACAGGTCACCGCCGTACTGGGCCGCGATGTCGGTTGGGCTCGACGCTGGCGCCAACATCAGGGCGGTGAACAAGCACTTGGCGCATTCACCGCAGGCCTTCTGGCTGCGACTCGCTTCGTTCTCGTTCCACACCGTGAACACGCGGTTGCACGACACGATGTGAGGGGCCAGTCCTCGGGCCGCGACCGCGGCGCCGATGGCCAGTTCCGTAAGTGGGCGCAGGAGCGAGAACCACCGGACCCCGCTGGCCTCGAAGGCGGTGCTCAACAACCGCTCGGCTTCGGAGGACTTGGACCACTGGTGGTTGACCGCCACGCCGTTCCCGTCGATGAGGCTGGGCTCGTCAGCGGAGCGCTCGATGCCCATCACGACGTCGGGGGCACCGATGGCCACCGCGGTGAGGACCGCCACTGCCGAGGTCACCGCTGTGACCGGGACGTGGCCGTTGGTGGCCCCGGCGGCCACCAGATCTCGCAACCGCGGGTCGAGGCGTCGGGTGACGCCGAGCATCGGGCGACCCAACGCCTCGGCCAGGTGGTGTTGAGCGCCCACCGGGTTGACGGCGAAGAGCTGCCCGTCGGGGACCAGCGAGGCGACCAGCGCCGAGTCCTTACCCCCTCCGACGGGCACCAGCGCCGGGGCCGAGCCGACCTCGGGCTCTTGGGCCGGCTCTCCGGTGAAGGTGACGGAAAGGTCTCCAGCTTCCTCGCGTAGGTCCACGGGGACGGGTACGACGATGGCGTTGCGAAAGGCCAGTTCTCGCAGCCCCTGGTCATAGACCCCCGCCAACAACCGCCTTTCGGGATCGCTGAGAACGGGCACCACCAGCGGGCTGGGAACGATGCACTTGTAGTACGAGACTCCGGCGAGGAGGTGGAGGTGCCGCACCGCCGATCGGGACCGGACCGTGTCGGCCAACGGCACCGGTAGCTCGACCTCTTCCACCAGGTCCACCGGCCCCGAGGCCGACGACAGCCGGTAGGGCAGGCGTATCAGGGCGCGCCCGTCTCGGTTGTGGACCGACGGGGCCAGCAGCACGAAAGGGCCGTCAAGGGGGGGCTGGGGCACCGGTTCGGTCACCGGATAGGTCTCCTCGGATGCGGGCGGCGGTCGGTCAGCCTACCGGGGAGGGAAGAATGGCCCCATGACCCGTCCCGTCCTGATCGTGTTGGTCGTGGTGAGCCTGCTGACCGCGGCGTGCACCACCGACGACGATCCCCAGGCCGACCGGCCCACCACCACGACCAACCCCCGAAGCGATGGCGATGGGGGTGGTACCGCGCCACCGGTGATCGAAGACGCCATTCGGATCGAGGTGCTGAGCAGCCATCCCGATCGCGTCAGCGGTAACGACGCTCGTATCCGTGTCACCCCCGAACCGGGAGGATCGGTGGCCGACCTCGGGGTAACCCTTGACGGCACAGACGTCACCAGCCAACTCACCGAGGTCGACGGTGTCCTCGAGGGCGTGGTCAGCGGTTTCGTCGAGGGGACGACCACCCTGCGGGCACGGCACGATTCGAACCCCGGTGAGGAAGCGGTGCAACGAGTCCGGGCCTGGCCGCTGACCGGTCCCATGATCTCGGGACCCCACACACCGCTGGCGGCATGCTCAACGGAGGCTCACGGTCTCGGCGCTGCCACCGATGCCAACTGCTCGGCCCCCACCACCGTGACCTGGCGTTACGTTGCCACCGACGGGCGGGTCCTGGACCTCGAGGACCCCTCGGTCGTGCCCGCCGACGTCGCCACAGTGACCTTCGACGACCGCCAAGGCACCTACGAGGGACCATTCTTGTTGCGTCACGAGCGCGGCGTCCTCAACCGGTCCATCTATGACATCGTCACCGTCCAACCCGGCCCCGGATCGCAACGGTCGGATTCTCCAGCCTGGTCGGGGAGCGTGGTGTATCGCTTCGGAGATGGCTGTGGCGCCACCTACGGACAGGGCCGATCGCTCGCGCCGGCCGAAGACGTCGAGCTGTTGTCCCGAGGCCATGCCGTAGCCACCGCCACCTTCAACACCGGTGCCGTGCAATGCAACGACGTGGTGTCGGCCGAGACGGTGATGATGGTCAAGGAACGACTAATCGAGGAGTTCGGCGTCCCGGCGGCGACCATCGGCGAGGGTCGTGGTTTCGGCGCGGCCCAAGCCCACCTGATCACGCAGAACTACCCAGGGGTCCTCGACGCGGTGGTGGCCGTCGAGCCGTTCCCCGATGTCGTCACCGTCCTCAGCGGAGCCGCCGATTGCGTCCTGCTCCAACGTTGGTACTCGACGCCGGCCGGGAGTGCCCTGACCCCGGCCCAGCAGGGCGCGATCAACGGCCACGCCACCAACGCCACATGCCGGAATTGGCACCAGCGCTTTGGTGGCGTGGTCGATCCCACCACCGGATGCGATCCCGGCATCGATGCCTCCCAGATCTATGAGCCGACCACCAACCCCGGCGGGATCCGCTGCACGATCTTCGACCAGGCCGTCAACGTGTTCGGGCCAGACCCCGACAGCGGGGCCGCCCGGCGCCCCCTGGACAACGTCGGGGTGCAGTACGGCTTGAACGCCCTCAACGCCGGAACCATCAGCTTCGAACAGTTCCTGTCGCTCAATCGAGACGTCGGAGGGTTCGACGGCGACGGCCGCCACCAACCGGCCCGGACCGAAGCCGATCCCGACACGGTGGCCACCACCTACGAGACGGGTCGGGTCTCGAGTGGTGTCGGTGATCAGAACATGGTGCCGCTGATCGAGGTCGACGTCTGGAACGACCCGGTCGGGGAGATCACCGACTTCCTGCGCCCGTTCTCGCTCCGAGACCGCCTGACGCGCGGGGCATCCCCCGAGCTGGCTCCGGGCTTGCGCATCTGGAGCCGCGAGCCGACACCGGTTGGGGCGGCCGCCACCACCGAAGCAGCGGAGGCCCCCGCTCGGCTAGCGGCCATCGACACGGCCACAGACTGGCTCGATGCCTTGGCCACCGCCAGAGGGTCACGCTCGGAGGCCCTCGATGAGTCTCGCCCCGACGAGGCTGGTGACAGCTGCCTACCGCCCGGTACCACCGCTCCCATAAGAGGCGTGCACGTGTGGGACGAGGACGGAACCTGCCAGAAGCGGTACCCGGTGAGCGGCTCACCACGGACCGCCGCGGGTGCGCCTCGGGCCGACGACGTCCTCAAGTGCGAGCTGAAGGCCGTGGATCCCACCGACTACGAGTTCGACCTGACCAACGACCAGTACGAACAGCTCCTCGAGGTGTTCCCCACCGGTGTGTGCGACTGGATGTTCAGCGGGGTCGGCCAGGTCTCACCGAGCATGCCCGACCGCACCTTCGAGGACGTGGTCACCCCCGAACAACTCGCCTGACCACACCGAGCTAAGGCGTCGGCCGCCAGGCCGGCGACCGAACTCCGCCGGAAGGCTCTGCCTTTCGGCGGATCCAGGATTAGGACGGGCGCAGGTGGACCACGTCGCCTACCGCGACCACCCGACGGCCACCTTCGACGGGTTCGATCACCAGATGGCCCTCGGCGGTGACGTCGACGGCCGTTCCCACCAAGTCGTCACCGCCCAGATCCACCCGAACCCGACGTCCCAGGGTGGCCGATCGGTCCCGCCACCGCACCAACACAGCCTCGGCCCCACCCGGGCCCACCAGCTCGCCGTAGCCGTCATCGAGTGCTTCGAGCAGAGCGATCAGGAGGTCGACCCGATCAGGGACAGGAACATCGCCGGCCACGATCCCGTCCAGAGCCACCGCGGTGTCCTTCAACTCGGGGGGGAAGCCATCTCCCCAGGCCACGTTGAGTCCCATGCCCGCCGCTACCGCGGCCCTTTGCGCCGGACCCGGTTCACGCCATCCCGACGCCGCCGCCACCCCCGGCGGCCACTCCGCCTCGGCCAGGATGCCGGCCAGCTTGCGATCTGGTACCGATCCGTCACCGGGCCAGACCAGGTCGTTGGGCCACTTGAGGCGCGGGGTGAGACCGGTGAGACGGGCCACGGCATCGGATGCGGCCAGGGCCAACACCATCGTGGTGAGACCGGCCACCGGGGCCGGAGGCCTCATCAAGACGGTGAACAGCAGCGATGCATCGGCGGGTGCTGCCCACACCCGATCCCGCCGACCCCGACCAGCGCCTTGGTGGTCGGCCACCAGTACTACCCCCTCGGGCTCACCGGCTCTAAGGAGATCCAACCCGTCGGTGTTGGTGGAACCGGTCGTCGCCACCCACCGAACGTCGGCGAATCGGCGGCCGGTGACGGCGGCACGCACCCGTTCCTGGCGCCCCCGCGCCAGTTCGACGTCATGGTTCAGGTCGGCGCCGGTGTCGTTCATCCATCGCAGTGAACCACAGCCCGCCACCCGAGGGTGTGGGCCCATGGGCGCGCCGACTAGACATTCTCCTCGTGCTCTCCAAGATCTTGATCGCCAACCGGGGTGAGATCGCCGTCCGGGTCATCCGTGCCTGCCAGGAGCTGGGCATCTCGACGGTGGCCGTGTACTCCGATCTCGACCGCAACGCCCTCCACGTCCGACTGGCCGACGAGGCCTACGCCCTGGGCGGCCAGACCGCGGCCGAGAGCTACCTGAACACAGACAAGATCCTCGAGGTGATCGAGCGCTCCGGCGCCGACGGCGTCCACCCCGGCTACGGGTTCTTCTCGGAGAACACCGACTTTGCCCGGGCCATCACCGAACGGGGCGTGACCTTCATCGGCCCGCCGCCCGAAGCCATCGAGGTCATGGGCGACAAGGTCTCCAGCCGCATCGCCGCGGAGAAGGCCGGTGTGTCCGGCGTGCCCGGCACCTCGGAGTTCTTGACCTCCGGCGACGAGGTCGTGGCCTTCGGTGAGGCCCACGGCTGGCCGGTTGCCATCAAGGCTGCCTACGGCGGCGGCGGTCGCGGCATGCGCGTGGTCAACACCGCGGCCGACGCCCACGAAGCGCTGGCTTCGGCCCAGTCCGAGGCCCTCAAGGGCTTCGGACGAGACGAGTGCTACGTGGAGCGGTACCTGACCCGGCCCCGCCACGTAGAGATGCAGATCATCGCCGACCAGCACGGCAACTGCGTGTGGGTCGGCGAACGTGACTGCTCGGTCCAGCGCCGCCACCAGAAGCTCATCGAGGAGTCCCCGGCGCCCAACTTCCCCGACGAGACCCGCCAAGCCATGGGTGAGGCCGCGGTCCGGGTGTCCCAGGCTTGCGGCTACACCAACGCCGGCACGGTGGAGTTCTTGTTCCAAGACGGCGAGTTCTACTTCTTGGAGATGAACACCCGTCTCCAGGTGGAACACCCCGTCACCGAGATGGTGACGGGCATCGACCTGGTCCGTGAGCAGATCCGGGTGGCCTCGGGCCTACCGCTGTCGTTCACCCAAGAAGACATCGAGCGTCGCGGCTGGGCCATCGAGGTCCGGGTGAACGCCGAGAACCCCACCGGTGGCGCCTTCCTCCCCGCGCCCGGCCACATCGACAAGCTCGTTCCGGCCCAAGGCTTCGGAACCCGCTGGGATGGCGGCTACGAGAGCGGCGACGAGGTCAGCCAGTTCTACGACAACCTGGTGGGCAAGCTGATCGTGTGGGGCTCGGACCGTCCCACCGCCATCGACCGGCTCAAGCGGGCCATCCGCGAGTTCGTCATCGACGGCATCGACACCACCCTCCCCGCACAGCTCGCCATCCTCGACAACGCCACGTTCGTCGACGGCGAGCACTCCACCAACTGGTTGGAGAGCGGCGCCGTGGACTTCACCGGCATCACCGGACGCCTCGGCGGCACCGACCCCGAGGCCGCTCCCGCCGCCGATGGCGAAGAGCCCGAGGCCAAGGTCCGGCGAGACGTCGACGTGGAGGTCAACGGCAAGCGGTTCTCCGTGGCCATGTGGGTCCCCGAGTCCCAGCTTGCCGCCGCGCCGGCCAGCTCGGGCGGCGGTGCCGCCAAGGCCAAGCCCCGCCGCAAGGGTGGCGGATCTGGCGGCGGTGGCGGTGCCGGGACCGGCGTGATCGTGGCCCCCATGCAGGGCACGATGTTCAAGGTCAACGTGGCCGCGGGCGACACCGTCGAAGCCGGCCAGGTCGTGGCCGTGCTCGAAGCCATGAAGATGGAGAACAACGTCTCCACCGACGTGGCCGGCACCGTGGCCGAGGTCAAGGTGGAGCCGGGCCAGGCCGTCGGCTCAGGTGACGTCCTGGTGGTCATCACCCCCACCGAGGGCTGATCCCACCAGCACCGGCTGGTCTTCCCGGTCCTCGGGTACGAGATCTACCGCTCCCGGACCCTGCCCATCGTCGAGATCCACGTGCTCGCTGATCCCGACGCGCTCGTACAGGCGGCGCATCGGCGCCGGCGCCCACCAGTTGGCCTCGCCAGCCAGCCGCATGAAGGCCGGCACCAGCGTGCCGCGGATCACGAACGCGTCCAACAGCACCGCCAACGTCAGGCCCACGCCGAAGAGCTTGATGAACGACACCTGCGACGTGGCCAGAGACAGGAACACCACGGTCATGAGCAGGGCGGCCGCGGTCACGATGCGCCCGGTACGAGCCAGGCCTCGAGCCACTGAAGCAGTGTTGTCGGCACCGTTGTCGTGCTCCTCCTTGATGCGTGACAGCAGGAACACCTCGTAGTCCATGGACAGGCCAAAGGCCACGCAGAACATGAGGACCGGGACGGTGGCGGCCAGCGATCCGGTGGGGGTGAAGCCCAACAGGTCTGCCCCGTTGCCGTCCTGGAAGATCCAGACCATGGCTCCGAAGGTGGCCGAGAGGCTCAACACGTTGAGCACCAACGCCTTCAGCGGTACGACCACGCTCCCGAACATGAGGAACAGCAGGACGAAGGTGACCACGGCGATGATGGCCAGCGCCCACGGGACATCGCCGACCAGCGAGGCCTTGGAGTCGACCAGGCTGGCCGATGGTCCACCCACCAAGTGCTGATCGCTCACCAACCCGGTCGGGGTGGCCCGCAGATCACGGGCCAGGCGCTCCCCGGCCAGAGACATCGGCTCCACCGACGGGGTGACCGACAGGTAGGTGGCGTGATCACGCTGGAAGCGCTCGGTGAGACGGGGATCGGCCGATCCGGGGATCACCACCTGGCCCGGTTCGCAAGGCACTCCGGCGAGCGACCCGGTGCCGCCGCAGTAGATCCCGGTCTCGGCATCCACTCGAGCTACGCCATCGAGGCGGGCCAGCGCCGACGCGTAGGCGTCGACCTGGCCGGCGCGCTCTGGGACCGACTCGGTCCCGGTGATCACCACCGATGCCGCCCCCGCCTCGGTGGAGTCGAACTCGGTTCGCAACAGGTCGTGAACCTGGCGGGTCGGGTTGGATGGCGGCAGCACCCGATCGTCGGGGAGCCCCAGGTTCAGACCCAGGACCGGTGCTCCCAGCACCACGAGACCACCCACCACCACGAACACCACGGGCCAAGGTCGACCCATGACCAGTCCCGCCACCCGATGCCACACCCCGGCCCCATCGTCGCCAGCCGCGGTCGCCGGTCGCGGCCGGCGCCCAACCGGGAGAGCATCGATGCGATGACCGATCGCAGCCAACATGGCGGGTAGCACCAGGATCGCCAACACCCCAGTAATGACGGCCACCATCAGCCCGGCGTAGGCGAAGCTGCGCAGGAAGGCGATGTCGAACACCAACATGGCGCTCAGCGAGATCGCCACGGTGACCGCCGAGAACACCACCGTTCGACCCGCGGTAGCCACCGTGCGCCGTACGGCCACCAGCGGCTCGTGGTGCACCAGTTCTTCGCGATAGCGGCTCACCACGAACAGCGAATAGTCGATCGCCAACCCCAGACCCATGGCCGTTATCAGGTTCAGGGCGAACACCGAGACCTGGGTGAGACCGCTGACCACGTACAGCGCAAGGAACGACGACACCACCGCCAGGGCTCCGATAGCCAGGGGAATGGCGGCCGCCACCACCCCTCTGAAGATGAACAGAAGGAGCAACAGCGTCAGCGGAACCGCGATCATCTCGGCCCGCAGCAGGTCGTGCTCGACCGTCGAGTCCACCGCCGCGAACAAGGGCCCCATGCCTCCGGGGGCCACCGTCACCGGCGAATCGGGGTCGTCTCGCCGGTACTCCTCGGTGATGCCACGGGAGAACTCGACCATCAGGTCGTCGTTGTCGGGATAACGGGCCAGGATCAGGGCCCGGTCACCCTGAGAGGACCCGAGCGGATTTCCAGCCGGCAGGTCCCAGTAGGACAGGACGTCGTCGATGGTCAGACCGGCGTGGGATTCGCCGGCCAACTCCGCCGCCAGATCGCGCCCCGCCGCTTCGACCTCGGGAGCATCCACATCGCCGTCACGGGCGGTGACCAGGAGGATCACGTTGGGGGTTCCGGTACCGAACTCTTCCCCTACCAGTACCTCGGCGCGCGTCGACTCCGAGTCAGGGTCCTCGAAGCCTCCCGAACTGAGGCGCTCGGCCACCCCTCCGCCGACCAGCCCCGAGAACACGAAGACCACCAGGGCTCCGAGGAGGACCATCCGGCGGTGGCGGATGGCGAAGTCGGCGATCCTTGTCAGCAGCATTGGAAGCTGACCCAACCATGTGAGCCGCTTCCCGTCTACGTGCAGTTGTCACACCACCGCAATCTGCGGTTAGGAGGCGAGCGGATTCGGCGAGCCGACCCATAAATACGGCATGGCTAAACCGAGGAGAAGCCTCGGCCTGATCACCTTCGCAGCGACGACGACCGGACCTATCCGCTCGGGTCCTTAGCCTCGATCCACCGATCGATCTTGGGTTGTGCTCGATTCTCCATGGTCACCCAGGCGAAACGGGTTCTCTG
>WBZL01001407.1_pt1 | contig 25336 bp, 30 predicted proteins | sample 5204291 | NCBI WGS metagenome assembly WBZL01 (sample SAMN12344345, study PRJNA552823) | activated sludge metagenome | biome: Activated sludge suspended growth; feature: Nitrification reactor; material: Wastewater; isolation source: activated sludge from nitrification reactor of wastewater...
TCATGGAGGCGCGTCTTGATCCTACCGCATTTTTGATTTCAAGGGTTTTTAGTTGCCCGGCCGCACAGCGGCCAGGGCGACAAGGTTTTGTTTGCAAGAGACGATCATGTAAAAAAGGGCGTCATTTGCAAATGAGTTCCCGAATTCACCGAGAAAAACCTTTAGGGTCTGAGCAGTTACTTTTTTGTTAAACTTCCGCCGATTGCGCCACCGCTTTCGGCTGGGGCATTTCGACGCCGCGGAACATCAGCGCGGCGATCAGCCCGGCAGAGGCGACCACGACTCCGCTGACGATGAACACTGTCCGTACCCCCATCGCGTCCGCCAGCACGCCTGCGGCGGCCATCGAGATCAGGTTGGCGGTGGTGATGACGGCGTTGTTCGCCGCGCCCGTTCGGCCACGCACCTCATCGGGCACGGCGGTTTGAGCAATCGTTTGGGCGGACGCTTGCAAGGGGGTGATAAATAACCCCGCCCCAAACAGGATCGCCAGCAACTGCCACGCCGCCGACACGCCGGACATCAGCCCAATCGTTACCCCCACGCCGACGAACGACACCGCCAAAATTTGCGTGGGTTTGAACTTCGCCGCCAGCCCCGCGAGGACCGCCCCGCTCAAAATCATCGCCGAAACCTGGGCAAATTCCACGCCCGCGAACCACGTTTCGGGGATTTGCAAATCGTTGACGATCAGGGGAACGAGCAAAACGTTGACCGCACCCAGCCCGAGCATCGTGACGGCGAGCGCGAGGATCGTCCCTGCGAGGATGCGGTTCCCGAACGTGATCCGCAATCCGCCAAACAGTTCGCGGAGGATCATCTTCGGGGAAACGGCGTCCGCATGGGGGGGCGGATGGGTTCTGGTAATGGATGAACGCCACGAACGTCAGCGCCGCGAAAAAGGTCACGGCGTCAATCACGAATGCAGGCCAGTACACGTCAAAAACATCAATTATGGCCCCAGCCGCTCCCGCCCCCAATAGCCCGAAAATAATTTGCGTCATCTGCGTCAGCGAGTTGGCGGCGAGCAGGCCTTCTTTCGGGATGAGGTTCGGGATGAGGGCACTCCGGGCGGGGTTGAAGAAGGTGCCAATGCTGGCCTGCAAAAACCCGATCAGGTAGAGTAGCCAGAGTTTTTCCGGCGTATCCACCAGGACAAACCCCAACACAAGCACCCCCCGAATCACATCGGAAACGACCATCACCCGTTTGCGATCCCAGCGATCCACATACACCCCGGCGATGAGGCCAAACGTGAGGGTGGGCAGGGCGAGGACAATCGCCATCGTCGCGAGCGCGGCGGTGGACCCGGTCAGGTGGTTGACGAGCAGGAGCAACGCGAGGTTGGTCATACTATCGCCAAAGTTTGAAATGCTCTGACCAATCCAAAGCAGGCGAAAGTCGCGGTTTCGCAAGAGGTCGCGGGGGGTGATGGGGGGGTGGGCGTCAGGCATGGGGGGTGATCTCCAGATCGAGGTGGGAGATGGGCGTGTCTCCAAACACGGGGTGGAACACGACCGTAAATCCGAAAATGTGGCCTTCTTCGCCTTCGGGGGCGGACATTTGACGATATTCTTCCATGAGGGCGAGCAAGCGGCGGTTGAATTCATCGGCCTGGGCGAGGGAGATACGAGCATTTTCGCGAGTGATCTGCCCCTGTACACCGCGGAATTTCTGCGCGGTTTCGTCATCGGCGACAATATTTTTGACCAGCCGCATCATGTCTGCCCGCGTGGCGTCGAGTGTGCTATCCAGAAGCGAAATAATCGCCTCAGCCTTTTCATCCCTGCCAGTTCCAGCCGAAAACAGTTCCCGGTCAATGGTGATGCTGTGGGCTGTGACCTGGTAGTGCTTTTCGATGATGCCGGAGACGATTTGAGTGTCGGCGATGGTGATCAGGCCGTGTTTTTCCAGCATGTTGATGTGGTAGTAGAGTTTGGAGGCCGGGGTGTCCACTTCTTCGGCCAGTTGTTTGACGGTGCGCAGTTCGCCCAGTTGGTTGGCGAGGCCGATGCGGTCGAGGATTTGCATCCGCAAGGGGTCACTGACGACTTTGAGGGTTTCCAGGTCGGTGATGGTATAGAGGGGGTTGATTGGAAGGATTTTTGGCATGATGTTTTGTTTCGATGATTGAGTTATTTTTATCGTAAAAATTATTTTTAATGACGTAGAAGATTTTAGCGGGTTGGGAGGGGGCTGTCAAGAGGGAATTTCAAAAGGGAAACGTGTATAATCTAAACATGGCGCTGAAAGATTTACTCTCTACCTTACGTGCTCAAATTCCTTTGCTGAAGAAGAAATATGCTGTTTCTGCCCTACAAGTTTTTGGGTCGTATGTGCGTCAGGAGCAAACCCCGGAAAGCGATCTGGATTTGCTCGTGGAATTTGACGAAATTCCTTCCCTGCTTGAATTTATTGCGCTGGAAAATTACCTTTCTGATATTGTGGGCATTCAAGTGGATTTGGTGATGAAGGATTCGCTAAAAGCGCCCCTGGATCAGTTTATTTTGGGGGAGGCAGTTCCGGTATGAGCCAAGTGCGTGTTTATATTCATTTTTTGCGCGATATGCTTGAACATGCCCAAAAAGCTCGAAATTTTGTCGAGGGAATGAGCGGTGATGAATTTCTTCGAGATGAGAAGACGGTTTTTGCCGCCATTCGTGCCCTAGAAATCGTAGGGGAGGCGGCGAAACAAGTTCCCGATTCGGTGCGAGAACAACATCCTGATATCGCTTGGCGGGATATTTCCAGAATGCGCGATAAGCTCATTCATCATTATTTTGGCGTAAATCTGAAACTCGTTTGGAAAACCTTACAAGATGATTTGCCTGTTTTAATCCCTAAACTTGAAAAGCTCATTGAGGCAGAAGCAGACTTTCCCCCTTCACAAGAGTCCTAAAAACATTGTAACTACTCAGATCAGCGAAGCAGACACCCTGAGCGAAGTTCGTCTACCGAATTTGGGAGGCATTGCGTTGTTGGAGGGTATCTGAGAAGTGGCTTTTTGCGTGGCCTCTGCATCCTTCGACCGCACTCCGAAAACTACGTTCAGGATGCGGCAACAAGCACTACCATAACTCAGCCCCAAAGAAGAGCCTTTGGGGCTGAGTATTTATTCTATAAAACATCTTACGCTTTCACCCCCACCCTCCCCGCATCCCCCTCACGTGGCCGCCACAGCCACAACAGCACAATAAACAGCGTCGCGTTAAACATCGGGAAAACGGCATTCATAAAATTCACCACGCCCGTAAAGGTGTAAAACAGCCCCGCCGTCAGATCAATGATCTGGATCAGGATCATGTTGTTGATCCAAAACCGGTTTTCCTCCGGTGCCCGGGCGATGGCAAACATCCCGACCCCATACGCCAGGAACCGCGCCGCCAACATCCCAAACATATAATTATTGTCCGGCACCGAAGCCGATAGCCCCATCAACACCAGAAACGCCGAGGGCGCGACCAAAAAGCCGATCCCCAAAATCAGTTGGACCACGCCAATCAGCCGCAAGAGGGTTTTTAACTTGTTCATTTTGAGACTCCTATATAGATATACTTAATATTTATTTTATTTAGTTTAGGTTAAAAAAATTATTCGTTCAGTTTGTGGACTAAATCTTCAATCGTCATTTGGGCCAATTGGGTTTTCATCACCTCCTCCGCAGATTGCAGATGGGCAAAAATTTCTTCCTGGGCGCGAGTGGGTTTGGGGCCGGTAACTTGCACCTGCAAATCCAACCGAAACAGGGGACGTTCACTTTCGATGGCGTTAAAAATCTCCAACAGCGTGATACTCGTCGCAGGTTTCGCCAGCCGAATCCCGCCCCGACTGCCTTCCCGCGTCTCGATCAGCCCGGCGCGGTTCAAACTTTGCAGGATTTTGACGGCGCTCGGTTGGGCAATGTTCAGATCATCCGACAATTGTTTCGTCGGCACAAAGTCAAACATGCCCTGCTGAATTTTGTCAGCCACATATAAAACGGCGATAATCGCCTGGGTGTACGCGAGAGAGTAGCTCATAATTAGTAAACTAAATATATAGTATATCTAATTCCCCAATTTGTCAAGAAGAAATTATAATTTTCCTCCATGCCTCCGGCGCTGTCTGTCTTCCTCATCCTCTTTCTTGCCATCTTCACCCAAAGTGTGCTGGGGTTTGGCTCGGCCCTCATTTCGATGGGCGTGCTCTCCACCCTCCTCGGCCTGCAAACTGCCGCTCCCTTCTTCGCTATCATCGCCCTCGTCCTCGAAATCATCCTCGTCATCCACTACCGCCACGCGCTTAACCTGCAAAACGTCTGGAAACTTACCGTCGGCTCGCTCCTCGCCACCCCGCTCGGCCTGTACGCCCTCAAAACCCTGCCCGAACAATTCACGTTGACCCTCCTCGGCGTGCTCCTGATCGCCTACGCCCTCTACGCCCTCAGCGGCCTGCAACTCCCCGAACTCCACCACCCCGCCTGGGCGTACAGCCTCGGCTTTCTCTCCGGGCTGATCGGCAGTGCATACAACACCGGCGGTCCGCCCGTCATCATCTACGGCAACTGCCGCCGCTGGTCCCCCGCCGAATTTAAAGCCAACCTGCAAGGCTTTTTCCTCGTCAACAGCCTCGCCATCGCCCTCGGGCACGGGTTGACGCACAGCTACACCCCCGCTGTCTGGCAATACGTGGGGGTGGGTTTGCTAGCGACTGTCCTCGGGATCATCGCAGGCACCCGTCTGGATCGGTTTCTCAACCCTGTCCTCTTCCGTAAAATTGTGTTGTGGGGGCTAATCTTTTTGGGGATTCAGTTGCTGATTTCGTGATCGCTTCACAAGACACAAACAAAGGAGAGGGCTTACAACTCACGCCGCATAATCACCTGCGTTTCCGACGCCCGTCCGACTTCCACAAAGCCAGCCGCGCGGTAAACGGAGGCAATGCCCATATACCCCCCGAACGTGTTCAACTTTTGCCCGGCGAGTTGGGGACTCTGCATGTCCAGCGGGTAGCCTTCCAAAATTGTCGCACCGTGTTCTCGGGCATACTGCATAGCCCCTTGCAAAAGGGCGGACATTAAGCCTTTTTTGCGGAAGGGTTTAGCCATAAAAAAGCACACGACCGACCAGACAGGCTGATCATCCACCCGCGTGAGGATGCGGGATTTTTCCAGAGCGGCGTAATCCTCGCGGGGACCTAGGGAACACCACCCGGCGGGGTGCCCGTCCACATAGGCGATCAACCCGGCGACTTCGTTTTTACACGTCATTTCTTTGAGGACGGCTTTGGTTCCCTCGCCTTGCATTTTCTTAAAATCCGTGCGGCGGAGACGCCAAAACATACACCAACAGCCGGCGTACGCACCCTTCTCGCCGAAGAGCGCTTCCAGATCGGACCAGCGGTCGGCGGTCGCGGGGTGAATTTCGAGAGGGGTCATGCTGGCTCTGCGTAAATCTCAACGGTGCTTCCCATCGGATCAAGGACAAAAAACTGCCAATGATCGGGCTGGGGGGAGAGGGGGGCGTCGTTCAGGCAGGGAACTCCGGCGGCTTTCAAACGGGCGACGATAGCCTGGAATTCTTGCGCGGGCACGGTGATCACCCATGAAGGGACCTCGACTATGCCCCCGCGATACCCCGGTTGTTTGGCCCAGTCTGCCAACGCAGGGAGCGGCGCGCTGGCCCGCATGAAAACGATGTTGAGATCGTTACTCTGGCAGGTGAACCAACCCGCTTCTTCATCGTAGTAGGTTTCTTCCAGGCCGATCAGGTCAGCGTAGAAATTTTTGGTTGCCGAGATGTCGTTGCACCAATAATAGAGGGTGCTCACGTGGACTTTGGGGGACATGAATTTTTCTCCTTAAGGTTGTTGGGGTAATCTTTACAGCATTTCGTCAAAGGGGGGGCTTAAATCAGGTGTTCAATGGTGACGGGATGGATTTCGATAGGGTTCGTCATTTACACATCGTGTTCAGCCGGGAAGTACAATATGTCCAAACAGGGCACTCAATTCAAAGGCTTCGATACCTTGCAGTCCCAGCATGAGCGACAACTCACCACCGTGGTGCAGGTCGTGGTTCATAATGCGCCAGATCGTCCACTGGCGAGAGGGCGTATAAATTTTCCCATTCCAGCGGTGGCGGTAAGTTTGGGCGATATCTGTGACTGTCCATGTGTGGATGGTTTGCTCGATCATTTGCCAGGTGTTTTCTAACCATACGACGAGCGCGGCCGGGTTCTCCGCAATCGGAAGCGCCGGTTCGACAATGTGCCGGTTACCATCTTCATCTTCTTCCCATTCGGGGATCTGGTTCGCGAGTTCTTCACTTCCCGGCGCGCTCATCCGCATAAACCACTCAATGCGCCCCAGGCTGATATGTCGCACCAGTTCCCCGACCGAGTTGAAATTTTCAGCGGGACGCCAGCGCAGTTGGTCGGGCGTGAGCGGCTTGACCGCGTTCACCAGGCTTTGCTGGTATCCCTGCCACCCGTCCAGAATGATGCTCATTTTAGTGATTGATTCTGACATTATTTTTTACTCATTCCTCATTACTCATCACTTCCCCCCGCCGAAAACAATCCATCGCGTGGTCATTGATCATCCCCACCGCTTGCATAAACGCATACACAATCGTGGGGCCAACGAAGGAGAAACCGTACTTTTTCAACGCTTTGCTCATCGCCTCGGACTCGGGGTTGGTGGTGGGGTAATCTTTAATTGTATGGATTTCGTGGACAAGCGTCTGCCCGCCGACAAAACTCCACAAGAATTCGCTAAAACTACCCTTTTCTTCTTCGATTTGCAGGTAGCCGCGCGCGTTTTTGATCACGGACTGGACTTTGAGCCGATTGCGGATGATGCCGGGGTTAGCGAGCAGTTCGGCGACTTTGGCCTCGTCGTAGTGGATGATCTTGCGCGGGTCAAACCCGTCGAAGGCGGTGTAGTAGTGCTCGCGGCGTTGCAGGATCGTCCACCACGTCAGCCCGGCTTGCGCGCCGTCGAGGCAGAGTTTGGCGAAGAGCGCTTGACTGTCGCGGACAGGCACGCCCCATTCTTCATCGTGGTATTGAACGTACAGGGGGAGGTGGGGGGGAACCCAGGGACAGCGGTTCATAATAGTGAATTGTGAATTGTCAATTTTTAACGGTTAATGAAAAACGGTAGCATCCTGAGCGTAGTCGAAGGGTGCGGGGCCTACAACTTGCCAAAGTTCTTCAATGTATGCAGACAATCCACCGTAATCCGGCCTGCCCATTCTTTTTTGGCGACTTCCCACACCTCTTCGTATTGCCCCCAATGCCAACCCGGCCACCACGCGCCGTCCTCGTGATTGCCGATTTCGTTTTCCAGCATCGGTTCGATGATCTCCGGCAGGGCAAGCGCGGCGAGCGAATCCGGGGATGGGGCGATCATGTACACCTTCAACTCGGATAACTTCTCTTGCGTGAGTGGGCGGAGCGAGCGGTACGCGGTCAGAATCCTGTCCCGCGCGTCCTTCGCCACCCCATCCGGGAGAAAGGGAATGGCTCGTTCCCAGTTCAACAGCTGGTAAAAGCTCAATTCCCCCTCGCCGAACGCGACGCCGCTTTCCAGATTTTTCCTGGCCCGTGCGGTGGCGCGGGCGAGTAAATCGGCGGGGACGCTTGCGCGGGCGTAGTGGAGATAGCCCACCAGTTCGGCGGAGGGATTGGCCCACGCCTCTTCGGGCGGGGCGGCCACGCTATCTCGCCCCCACCAAAACGCGTGGGGGTAGTCGTTCACTTCGAGAGGGAGGGCAGGCCAGTAATCGCCCTCGGTTTGATAGGTGTTCACCAGATATTGGATCGCGCCCTGCACAATCGGGTGCTCCGGCGGGGTGCCCACCGCGAGGGCGTACTGCAGACCGACCGAGGTCGCCATCGCTGACGATGCGGGGAGGCGAAAATCCGGCTCAAGCGCGTTGCCGAATCCCCCGTCGGGGTTCTGGAAAGCGCGTAATGCGTCGAGCACATCCCCTGCGGGGCCGCGGTCGAAATGGTAAGCGAATAAACAACGGTCAATGGGGCGGGCGTGGGTGTTGATGAACAACGCCGCCCGGTCAAAATTTTCAGCAGAAAGGTTCATCAGTCATCCTCCGGGGTTTCGTACTTTTTCATGATCTCGCGCACGGGGTGGTTATCGGCGAAGACTTGCCAGTGGGTGAGGTGCCCGTCTTCCACGATGGCTTTCCACGCGGCGGGGGCCTCCCAATAATTTTCGGGCGCGAGTTTGCCCTGCGCGGTGTAGGTGCCGCTTGCTTGCCCGGTGGCGAGGACGAGGTTGCCCTGTTCGAGCAGGTCTTCGACGATGATTTGATAGTCGGGGAACCAGGCGAAGTACCCAGTCCACGCGGTTTGCATCCCCTCGCGGCCATGAAAACTGTGCCCAAGCGAGTCGACAAAACGGTGGTCGGCACTCATGAGGGCGCACAGACCTTCGACATCGTGGACGTTGATGCGTTCAATAAAGGCGAGGACGGTTTGGGTAGGGGTCATGATTTTTGGGGTTGGGTGAGTTCGATCAGATGCCCGTCCGGGTCACGGAGGTAGGCGGAACGTCCCCAGTAATAATCGCAGGGCGGGATTTCCACGGTCAGGCCCTGTTGGAGGTAGGTGGCGCAAGCCGCGTCCACGTCGGGGACTTCGTAGGCGGTGTGGTTTTCGGGGGGGAGGTCGCTGGGGCCGGGGGTGTATGTGCGGTGGATGAAGATTTTGCTGTGCCCGGTCAGGAAGATCGCCATGTCGGGCGATTGGGCCACGGGTTCGTCCGCGAGCAGGGCGCGGTAGTAGGCGGTCATCTCTTCAACTTGGGGGATGAAGTAAGCAAGTTCAATCAATTTCAAGGAAACCCTCAATGATCGTTGGGGTCAACGAGTTGGAACCAGTTGCCGTCCGGGTCGGTGAAAGTGTAGCATTTGTCGGAGTCGACAGTGCCGCGAAAAATCAGGCCGCGTTGCTGGAGGGTTCGCACGGTGGTGTCGATATCGTCCGTGTACAGCACGAGGCCGGTGGGAGCATCTTCGTAACTGCGGGCGGGATTGGGCGGACTTCCGGGGCGAATGAGGATTTCGAGGAAACCGTTTTGGAGCCAGTATAATCCGCCCCCTTGATCCACGGTCAGCTCGAATCCCAACACGTCCTGGTAGAACTGTTTGGATTTTTGAGGGTCGGCGGCGAGAATTTCGATGTGTCCGAATTTCATGTTGACTTCACAACGGTTTGCGGTTTAAGCGTCTGGCAACTTGATGGCGACCTCGATCTCCCATTTGGTTTTGCGGGATTCGGTTTTGGGGTCGGTCAGGTAGGTTTCGCACCGGGAGCGAAAGCCGTCTCCTTTCGGATCATCCCACCGATCCCAGGCGATGCCGTTCGCTTTGGCCCATTCGACGAGGACACGGTTGCCCTGATAGCCGCCGCCGGTGTACACGAGACTGGCGTAGCGTCCCGCGGGAATCGCGCCCGCCATCACCCGCCCGTCCCCGGACACACCCTCCACCCCCAACACGCCGAATTCGATATCCATTTCCCCGGCCATGTCAATGACGTGGTAGCGCAGGAAAAATGGCCCGGTGGGGGTGATATTTTTTTGTTTCAGCCACAGCGTCAGTTCTTTTCGTAGTTGATCCACGACTTTGAACATGCCGCCAAAGGGCGTTTGCACGCGAATGCCCAGGGTGGGCTTTGCGGGGCGTTCGTCTATTTTGACTTCGGTTGCTGTGTTTACGTTTTTCATGAGATAGGAACCAATCTTTCAAATTTCGGAAGTCTAAAGGACAATTTTTGTGCGGGCGATTGTGGGTAAATGAATTAATTTGTTTTTGGGGAGCCGTTTGGAGACTTCCGAAATTTGGCATAGTTTTTCATTCCGGCCTGTACGGCGCTTCCTCATCAATATCGCCTACAAACTGCGGCAAATCGGTGTGCCCCAGGTTTTGGCGGATGGCGAGGTTTTCGCCGGTGTGATACCAGTAGTGGTAGATCATGCGGAGAAGCAGGGAACCCCAGTTCGTGCCGATGGGTTCGCCATTTTCGAGGACGGGGGAATTCAGTTTTTCGGTGGTGATCGTATCCAGCCAGGGGTCGGCGGCTTGGGTGATCATGTGCCAGGCCTCCCACATTTCGGCGAGGGGCGGGGTGCTGGCGGGGGCACCGAACGCGAACTTGTCGCGGACCTCGGGCAGGGGAACCTGATCCTGCGCGCGCCAAAGCCAGTAGCGTTGTTCCTGCCACGCGAGGTGACCGATGTTCCAACTGATGGAGTTCATTGGGAGAAAACGACGGCGGGCCTCTTCATCGGTGAGGCCTTCGAGGCCGCGTTGAAATTCGCGGCGGGCAAAGCGGAGTTGGTCTACGAGAGGGTGGGGCATGGGGAGGGGGTGAGGGGGAGAAGAGGAGAAGAGGAGAGAAGGAGAATTAGGAATTAGGAATTAGGAATTGGGACTACTTCCTTCTTCCTGATCCCTACTTCCTACCCTAACTTTTCTTTAAAAAACGCCAGTGTCCGTTCCCAGGCAAGGGACGCGGCTTCTTCGTTGTACTCTGGACGGTTGGGTTCGAAAAACCAGTGTTTGGTACCAGGGTAAATGTGGAGGGTGCCGTTGCGGAGGGTGAGGTTTTGCACCACTTCCAACGGTTCAAATTCGTCGTTATCGGCAAAATGGCAAAGGAGCGGCGTGTTGACTTCGGGCAGGCCCATGTCACTGCCGCCGTAGAACAGGGCGAGGGTGGCGAAGGCGTCCGGCTGGAGATCGTTCAGCAAGAGCGAGTATGCCGCCCCGAACGAGAATCCCAGTGCCCCGAGGGGTTTGCCCTGCGCGGCGGGATGGCGTTGGAAGAAGTCCAACGCGGCGAGGGCGGTGGCCTTTGTGGTGGGGAAGTCCGCATTTTCGACGAGTTGGGTGGCCGCTTCAATCGTGTCAGCGGTTTGGCCGAGGAGCAAATCCGGGGCGAAAGCGACGTAGCCCTCGGCGGCGAACTTGTCGCACAGGTCGGTGAAGAGGGGGGTCAGGCCCCACCAGGGGTGAAGGACGAGGATGGCCCCACCATTGGGGGTTTGGGGGAGGGCGAGGTAGCCGGAGCGGGGATTGCCTTCGGACAAAAATTCAACTTTTGACATATTGGTTCCTTCTTAAGTGTGGAGCAAAAAAGTATTTCCGTCAGGGTCAACGAATTGGGCTTCCAAGTCGCCACCATCTTTACCGTAGGGCAGGGTAATTAATTCGGAAGTAAATGGGACTCCTTTGGCTATGAGTTCTTGATAGGTCGTGCGAATGTCTTTCGCGGTAAAAACAATGCCCGTAGACGCGCCAATGCGTGGATCCCCCGCGGGAGGCGCGTACAGGCCGAGTAAGGTTTCTTTTGCGCCTTCCGGGGTGAGGAAAAGCATCCGAGCATCGGAATGTTCATCCCGCCAGTCTTCTGAAAGGGTAAAGCCCAATTTTTGGGTGTAAAAATTTAGCGCTTGATCGAGATTGCGGACGTAAACCGTGACAACTTGCAGATGGCTGATCATTTCTTTTCTGTGTAGGGTGCAAACCTTCAACCGTAGAAGGTTCCATTATTTACTTTTTAACAAATTTCAATAGGGGAACAACCACCCAATTATAGTCGAACACTCGTTCTAAATCAAGAATGAATTCCATTTGTAATACTTTTCGCCCTGCCCCGTATAATGCATCATGACGACGATGATCAACCTGAAATCCTGGTTCGGCATCACTGCTTCGGAAACAGACTTCGAGGCCGTTTACCGTACAGAACTTCCCCGCATCTACAACTTTTTTCGCTACCGTGTGGGCGATGGCCCCCTGGCGGAGGACTTAACGTCGGAAACGTTCGAAAAGGCCTGGCGCAATCGCGCGCGCTATCGCCACGACCTGAGTGCGTTTTCGACCTGGCTCTTTACGATTGCGCGACGCATTGCCATCGATCACTATCGCAAACCGCAAGTTGAACTGCCCCTCGAGGACTTTCCCCACCTCCCCGCCGAACTCACCCTGGAGGACGCCGCTTTCCAACAAGCCGACTTTGCCCGGCTCTCCGCCCTCCTCACCCGGCTTGAAGACCGTGACCGAGAGTTGGTGGCTCTCAAATACGGTGCTGGCCTCACCAACCGCACCATCGCGGGTCTCACCGGACTAAGCGAATCCAATGTCGCCGTCATTTTGCACCGTGTCGTCCACGCGTTGCGCCAACAATGGGAAGTACCCCTATGAACGATGAATTTCTCAACCAACAACAACCCCCACGCCCGGAATTTACCGCGGCGCTCTACCAAAGGATCAACACCCCAATGAAAACGTCTTCTCCCCTGCGCCGTTTCGTGCCAGGAATCGCCCTGCTCGCGCTGATCTTGACACTTGTTTTCTCCGCCTCGGTTCGTGCCTACGCCCAGGAAATCTTCACCCAAATCGGTCAGTGGCTGATTTCAGATGAACCCACCTACGCCGAACAATTTGAAACCCAAATCAATCTCGAAACGCCAACCGTCCACTCCACCGCGGACCCCATCCCGCTGGAGTGGCAAGCGCCCCCGCTTTTGACCCTTGCGGAAGCGACGGCAGAGGCAGGTTTTCCCGTGTTTGAAATGACCGCTCTACCCGAAAATCTACAACTGGTCGCGCGTTTTGTCACCCTGCCCGACGAAGAAAACCCCTTTACGCGAGTGACCACTACCTATCATTCCTCTACCGCCAACCTGGTACTGAGCCAGACTTCCTACCTGCCCGATGCGAGTCCCCAAACCTTACCCATTGGCGAATCGCCGACCCAGCCAATTACCGTTCAAGAAGTGAGCGGCCTTTGGATCGAAGCTTTGCGCCTGTCCACCTACGTGGATGATAACAATCAGGTCGCCCCTCAATTTGCCAATCTGCTGATTTGGGAAAAAGATGGCTTTGAGTTTTGGCTCCAATCTACGCCTGGCTTGCCTCAAGCAGACATGCTGGCGATAGCCAATGCGATAGAACCCTAAGAGAGCGTCTGAAAACTCCCGGCCCAAACCCTAAAGGTTTTCTTTGGGTGGCATATCAACCTAAAATGCAACGTTTTTGGGGTGGAATCGAAACCTAAACGAGTCAAAAACCTTTAGGGGTTGAGTTTTCAGACAGTCTCTAAATAACCTCCCCAAAAAAAGATGCGGCAAACATGGAGCATGTTTGCCGCATTTTTGCATTTAAACAAGATTTCCCGGTGATACAATCCCCCCATGCTCACCCCCGAACAAACCCAACGTATAACCCGCACCTTCCCCCTCCTCCAGCGCGCCGATGCCCAACTGGTGCGCGACTTCCAACAAGCCGCGTTCTTCGTCCAAATCCCCGCGGGAAAAGACGTGTTCGTCGAAGGCGACCGCGCGGACGCCATTGCCCTGCTCATGTCTGGCGAAGTGCGCGTGTACAAAATCGGGGAAACGGGCCGGGAAATCACCCTGTACCGGTTCGGGTTCGGTGGATCGTGTGTGTTGACCGCAAACGCCATCCTCAGCCAGCAATCGTTTCCGGCGATTGCGACCGTTGTCCACGACGCGGAAGCGATCCTGATCCCGGCGGAGATGTTCCGCAAGTGGGTCAACCGGTACGAGTTGTGGCGGGAGTTTGTGTTTGAGTTGATGTCCCAACGGTTGTTGAGTGTGATGGAAATTGTAGACGAGGTGGCTTTCCGGCGGCTGGATACGCGCGTGGCAACCTTTTTACTGGCCCGTGCCCGGTTGCAGAACCCGATCCGCATCACCCACCAGGAGATCGCCTCGGAGCTGGGCAGTTCGCGCGAGGTGATCAGTCGGATGTTGGAGGAGTTTGGCAAGCAGGGGTTGATCCGCGCCGCGCGGGGGGTGGTCGAAGTGATGGATTTTGAAGAATTGGCAGGAAGAGGGGAATATTAGATCCGCTTTCGGCCCGCCGGGGGATGAACTCCCCCGGCTATTAGACAACGCCCGCTAAATCCGGCTTTTTAGCCCGGTTTAGCGGGCTTCGCTTAGTAGTCCGGCGGCTTAACGGGCGGGGATTGTCAGAAGAATTTATCAAAATGCAAAAAATCTTCGCGACTCTGCGCCTTTGCGTCAAAAATGCCAGATGGGTTATGTGACTTAGTCACCGACAAATCTCAGCCCCCTTCCTATAATGTAGATAACCAACTAACCAACCCATTATAGGAGAAATCAAATGAACCCCTTCGTCAAATTTATGGCTTCCACCGCTGGCCGGATCACACGTATCGTTGCAGGGCTTGCCCTGATCGCCTGGGGCCTGGCCGGGATCACCGGCACCACCGGCATCATCGTCGCCGTTGTGGGCGCACTCCCCCTCGTCGCGGGGCTGTTCGACTTCTGCGTGTTTGCGCCGCTGTTCGGTGCCCCGTTGAGCGGTCCAAAAATCCGGGCAACCAAGTAATCCATTCAAACCCCTTGTTTTTGGAACGGTGCTATGTGGCACCGTTCCTTTTGTTTAAGGAATCATTGGTTTCTCGCCTGCTCCCGGATTCGACTATAATTTTGGTGTCGAGATCATACCCTGGAGGTGCGCGATGACTTTCATTCAAAAACTCATTCTTTCCCTGTTCCCCAAACGGGCGGCAGACATCGAAGCCGACTCAAGACGCTGGGTGTTGACCTGCCCCAATTGCGGTCATATCCAATCGGTGTGGGACATTGGCGGGGTACGGTACAAGGCCTTCTCCAAAGGAAAATGGACGGGCATCCGATGTCTGAATTGTAAACAGTGGCGCATGATGCCGATGACATGGAAAGAAATATGACCCCCTCCCTGGCGCCTCCCCTCCACGCGCTTTTCCGTGACCGCGCGGAAGCGGATTGGGCGTTTAACCTGCTCCGGCAAACGCTGACCGCGCTCGGGGTGGATGATCCCGCGGATGAACGGTTTGTCCTCACGTTGGCGACGGATGAACACGCACTCCGGCTCAATTTTGGCAAATGGAATGTGTTGGGCTTTAAAGCGGGCCACGAAGGGGCGTTGGTGGAAATGGCGCTCCTTCAAGGGGAGACCGATGTCCGTCAAATCAAAGAAACCGCCGCCTACGCTTACCGCAACACGGACCCGATCATCGCCATGCACCAAAACATCCCCCTCGCCACCGTGCAAAAATGGCCGGGAAATCTGCGGCTCGTGTTTGAAGATACGCTCGTGCAGGTGACCAACTGGTTTGGGCATTGGAAACGCTCCAACTTTCGGCAGGCGCACCTTCCCGCGTTGGCGGAAGCGGTGTTCGACCCCGAAAAACGTGCCCAGTTATTCGCGCACGGTCTCCCGGAAGCCGATCTGCGGTTCGACGACGAAGACCTGAGCCTGGACGGGGCGGCGGAAGCCCCCCTCTATTTCTCCCCCCAAACTTTTGCCCTGCTCGACGGCCTGCGCGCCGACCCCTCCAAAGCCTTTTACCAGGGTCAGCGCGACGAATTCCGCACCTACCTCGAAGACCCGTTCAAACACCTCCTCGCTGATGTCGCCGAGGCCCTGCCGTGGGGGATGAAATCTGTCCTCGAAACCCAAACCCGCGTCATTTCCCGCATTCTGAAAAACGATTTCGGGCGCGGCGGCGCGTGGGATCACTATTGGGGCGCGTTTTATCCCAAAGGAAGCAGTCGCCAGGAAGATGCCCAACTTTTGTTGAGTATTCGCTGGGAACTTCTCGAAGTCGGTTTTACGATTGGGGATGAGGGCGATGCGGTTCGGGAACGGTTCGCCCGCAATTGTCGCCAGCATCGGGACACTTTGCTCAACGGACTGTCATCGAACTTGCCTGCGGACCTGTCTTTTGGCAAAACGGGCAAAAAGACCGAAATCTCTCTCGCCGAATTTTTGGATGATCCCGCCAAAAACAACTTCCGCGCCTCCATCATCCTCCCCACCGATGACATCCTGACCTACTCCCGCAAAGCCCTGGTCGCGCGGGTCGCCGCTACCTTCACCCACCTCTTCCCGTTCTTCCTCCTCGCCGTTTTGGATGATCCCCTCCCCGCCCTCGAAGCCCACCTCCGACAGGATGAAGCGCCTCCCACCTTCCTCCCCCCACAAACATTGGACTACCCCCTCGCCGCGGTCGCAGAAGCCACCGGATTCGATGAACCCACCCTCGCGGGGTTTGTCCGTGCCCTCGAACGGAAAAAACAAGCCATCTTCTACGGCCCGCCCGGCACCGGCAAAACCTACCTGGCCGAACACCTCGCCCGCCATCTCGTCGGCGGTGGAGATGGATTTACCGAACTCGTGCAATTTCACCCTTCCTACGCCTACGAAGACTTCGTCCTCGGCCTTCGCCCTACCTCTCCCCCCCATCCCCAAACTTCCCACGATTCCCCCCTCCTCACCTCTTCTCCTCTTCTCCCCTTCGCCTTCACCCTCGTCCCCGGTCGCTTCCTCGACTTCTGCGCCCGTGCCCGCACTCGAACGGGCGTCTGCGTCCTGATCATTGACGAAATCAACCGCGCCGACCTCTCCCGCGTGTTTGGGGAACTGATGGTATTGTTGGAGTACCGTGACCGGGAGATCACCCTCGCCAGCGGGCAGACGTTCAGCATCCCTGGCAATGTTCGTCTCCTCGGCACGATGAACACCGCCGACCGCTCGATTGCCCTCGTAGATTTTGCCCTGCGCCGCCGGTTCGCGTTCCTCGCCCTGTCCCCCGATTTTGACGTTTTGCGCCGCTACCATGCCCGACACGCCCCCGGCGCTACGCCGCCCGGCACTGTGCCGCCCTTCCCCCTCGAAAACCTGATCACGCTCCTCCAACGCGTCAACACCGCCCTCGAAGACCCCAACTTCGCCCTCGGTCCATCTTTTTTCCTCCGCCCCAACCTGCCCGCCGAACTCGAAGACATCTGGCGCACCGAAATCGAACCCTATCTGGAAGAATATTTCTTCGACCAACCCGAGACGGTCGAGGCGTTTCGGTGGGGAAAAATCAAGTCTGCTTTGCAAAAATAATGTCCACTTTCAAGAAAAACATCCCCCGTTTTATCGTTCTACGTACTACGTTCTACGTTATTCTCATCCTGTGTTTCATCCTCCCGTCCCCCGCCCGCGCGGATGTCGCGCCCCCTGCCCAACCCCCTGGCGTGAATCCCCAGCCCGAAACCGAAGTGACACGGGTGCAAATGGCCGCCGAAACCGTCCTGATCAACGTCTCCGCCACCACGCCCGAAGGTAGCCTCGGCCAGGCCCGCGTCACCGCCGATTTCACAATGCACAACGTTGGAGACCTGTCCGAAACGATGGCCGTCCGTTTCCCCCTCTCCGCGAACGATGGTTTTTTCAACTTCCCCGAAATCACCGAACTCGAAGTGCGCGTCGGCGGCCAACTGGTCACCACCCGCCGGATCGAAATCCCGGATGAGTTCGATGACCCCGTCGCCTGGGCGGAATTTGATGTGACGTTCCCCGCTGGGCAGGATGTTTTCATCCAGGTCGCCTACACCCTGGAAGGCACGGGCGAATATCCGTACATCTCCTTCCAATACATTCTCGAAACCGGTGCGGGTTGGTATGGCACCATCAGCACGGGCGAGATTATCGTCCGCCTGCCCTACGGCGCGAACGAATATAACGTCATTTTCAACCAGCAAATCGGCTGGTCCGAGACGAAAACCGGCGGCACTTTGAGCGGCAATGAGTTCCGATGGAGCTTCACCGACCTCGAGCCGACCTTTGAAGACAACTTTCAAATCTCCCTCGTGATGCCCTCTGCATGGCAAAAAGTTCTCACCGAACAAGCGAACGTCACCAACAACCTTCAAGATGGCGAAGCGTGGGGGCGGCTCGGTAAAATTTACAAAGAAATCAGTCGTCTGCGCCGCGGCCTCCGCGAGGATTTAGGGGGGCAGGAAATCTTTCGCCTCAGCCAGGAAGCGTACGAACAAGCCATCACCCTCCTCCCCAACGACGCCCTTTGGCACGCCGGATACGCCGATTTGCTTTGGACACATTATTACTACTACACCTACTTCTCCGCGCAACCGGACCCCACCGAACTCATCCACATCCTGCACTTGCTCGACCGCTCGTTGGCCCTCTCTCCCGGCAATTCCGTCGCCTTCGATCTCCTGACCGAAATCTCTTACAGCATTCCCGAGGCGGTGCAATTTGAGGGCGATACCTTTGCGATTCTTTATTTGACCGCCACCCCGATCATCCCCCTGCCCGCCACCGCGACGCCCCTCCCCAGCGAAACCCCACCCCCCACCGCCACGTCAACGCCCCTCCCACAGGATCAAGCGACCGCGGTACCCACCGCGTCCCCCCTCCCCGCCACCCTCGCCCCCAACACGGCAATCCCGGAACCCACGCCCGCGCCCACAGGCATCACTATTTGCGGCCTGGGTCTCCTCCTGTTTCTCCCCGCCCTCCGCCGAAGGAAAAAACGGTAATCCATGCCCTCCCTCACCCTGGCCGAATACCAAACCCTCCGCATCCCCCGCGGCGCGATAACTGACGAAGCGGGAATGCGGCTGGTTCGGCACTACCCTAAACAAATCCAGGTCGAACCCCCCGGCCTGACGGACGACGCCTGGAAACTGACCAACCAGGGTTGGGCCGGATATCTGCCCCTGACACGGGACTTTGGCCTTTTTCTGCAACCCAAAATCCCCCTCGCCAACTTGTTTGGGATGATGGGGTACGCGTATCAACTGGGGGAATTTCTGGACTCCGGTCTTTATCGGAGCGCCTCCGTGCAGGAGTTTTACGAACAACTGGCGTACATCCTCGCCCGGCGCGTGCTGGCCCGCAGTCGGCAGGGGTTCTATCGGGCGTATGTCCCCAAAACAGAACCGCTCCCCTACATTCGCGGACGCCTCATCCTTTCTCCTTCATCCCTCATCCTTCATCCTGTCTCCCTGGATTGTCATTATCACGAACACACGCTCAACATCGAAGACAACCAAATCCTGGCCTGGACCCTGCATACCCTCGCCCGCAGTGGTTTACTGACCCCGCGCGTGGCCCCCACCGTCCGCGCGGCGTACCGGAGCATTTCGACTGCGCTCAATGCAGGTCTGACCGGGGCCGGGTCGCTGATCCCGTTGGGGGTACGAACCCTCTCCGGGCGCACGTACTCCCGTCTGAACCAGGATTATCGCGGTCTGCACGCGTTGTGTCGGTTCTTTCTCGATCACGCCGGGCCTCAACACCTTGCAGGGGATCACCCCATGCTCCCTTTTCTTGTGGACATGGCGCGGTTGTTTGAGGGATTTGTCGCAGAGTGGCTGAAGGGGCACCTGCCCGAAGGGTACGCGCTCAAAACCCAGGAGCGGGTGGAACTTGGCGATTCGGGCGCGTTGCACGCGCGGGTGGATTTAGTGCTGTACGCGCAGGCGACGGGGCGCGCATTGTCCGTGCTGGACACCAAATACAAAACCCCCGACCATCCCGCGCCGGAAGATATTTTTCAGGTGGCGGGGTATGCGGATTTGAAAGGGTGCCAGGAGGCGTTTTTGGTGTACCCGTCCCCGTTGAAACGTCCGTTGGATGTTCGCGTGGGAGAGGTCCGGGTGCGGAGTCTGGTTTTTGGGTTGGAAGGGGCGCTAGAGACGGCAGGGGAGCAATTTCAACGGCAGTTGGCGCAAGCGGGTGACAGAAACCCGTTGTTTCATCACGATGCAGGGTCAGGGCGTTCTTCGATACGTCACTATCAAGACCCCGATCAGCACGATCGCGCCCCCTAACAAATCCCGTCCCGTGGGTTGTGAGCCAAACAACGCCAGCGACCACAGAATCGCGACAACCGGGCTGAGGGTAAAAATCAATGCATGGATCGAGACCGTAAGCCGCCGCAAAGAAAGGTAATATAACGTGCGGCTGATCATCACATCCACCGTACCCGCGATGAAAACCAGTCCCCAGGCTGTCAGATTAGGTGGAAACGTCAACTGCTGTTGGATCATGGCCGAGAGAATCAGAATCCCCGTCGTGGACACCAGCCGCCAGACAAAAAACTCCAAAAAATCAATCCCCCCACCCGAACGTTTCACAATGGCCGCGTGCCACGCATACAAAAACGAGCCACTGATCACCATCAACGCCCCCAGACGCAAAAAATCACCGGGTTGGAAGGTGATCAAAATCACCCCGATCATCGCAACCGTTGCCCCGACGGCCTGTTTTCTCGTCAACCGATCGCGGAGCCAAAACACCCCTAAGATCACCCCAAACAGGATCGACATCTCGGACAACAGCGATGCCACGCCGGGTTCAATAAATTTGACCGCGGTGTAATTGATCGTGGTACTGACCCCCACCAATGTGCCGATCACGAGAAAAAAGATGGCGTGTTTCTGAAACGTCGCCCACCGAATCTTGCCCACACTGGCCGCAAACACCCCCACTTCCAGGGCCCCAATCCCCAGCACCCACACCACCGACGCGACCGGGTGCATATATTCTCGCAACGCCCGCGCAAACACAAAATGCAGGCCATCCACAGCCAACAAAGCCAGGATGAGAAGAGAGGTGTTTTGAGTTAGAAGATTCAAGGGCAAAAAAGAAATTTGTCTGTGTTTTATCAACCCCAAAAAACGCCTGACGATTTGGCTAAAATCAATGTGTTTTTACCAAGATGCGATATTTCCCCATGAAGAAAAAAAGTGGGCCCGGCAGGATTCGAACCTGCGACCAAACGGTTATGCATCCCACTACAGCTTTCGCTGCCCCTTTCGGGTTTGTGGGCTGGACTGTCCCTTCATCCAAAACCCGTTTGAGGGTTTTGGCGCTTGCCATCCAGTCTCTACACCTTCCAAAAACATTCAACGAATGTCATTAAACATTCAACGAATGTCATTGGCTTGGCTCGGGATTACCATTCCATAAAGGAGCAGGCTTCCCCGAATTTGGCAAGATTCACCTGGAAATTACTCTCCAGGTAGCCCTTTGCAGGTCATCATATTGATTATACAATCCAGTTATGAAAACTTTATCTAACTGCATTGTGTGCGGGAAATCTCTGAGTGGAAAACAAACGAAATTTTGTTCACCTGAATGCAAAAACAGAGATCTTCAATGCTATGAGGCTCAAAAACGTAGAGGGCTTGTTCGCAAACTAGAGATTATTCAAGCCGCAGGTGGTTGCTGTTCCATTTGTGGATACAAAACCAACCTGGCCGCTTTAGTCTTTCACCATATAGATGCATCCGAAAAGGACTTCAAGTTAGATATGCGCTCGTTGTCCAACCGTAAACTGGATGCTGTCATAGGTGAAATTGAAAAGTGCATTCTAGTCTGTGCAAACTGCCACGCCGAACTTCACAACCCGCACCTCAACTTAGATGACCTGCTTTAAGCCGTCCGCTCTGCCGCTGAGCTACAGGCCCTTATTCCAGTGGTCAGTATTCAGTAAGCAGTATTCAGTTTCTTCTGCTTACTGAATACTGACCACTGAATACTGCTTACTGGCTCAAAGCGGGAGACGGGATTCGAACCCGCGAATATCAGCTTGGAAGGCTGATGCCTTACCACTTGGCGACTCCCGCAAAGTGTCCTCTTTTCGAGTGGGCTGATTGTACACTGAGGGGGGTGAGTGGTCAAGTTTGGAGTTGTGTCTGCGCGCAGGTTAAGATCTTGCGCGTTTTGTGCAAATCCATCCAACCTAAACCTCGACGAGCGACCCCCGCCCGGGCGGGGGTCGCTCCCTCTTTTACCCTTCCAAACACTGCGATGCCGCATTCCGCCCCGGAAGACCGGTGATCCCGCCTCCCGGATGCGTCCCGCTTCCACACACATACACCCCTTCCACCGGCGTCTGATACCCCGCCCACCCCGGCACAGGCCGCATATGGAAAAACTGATCCAGCGTCATCTCCCCGTGATTGAGATTCCCCTCCGGCAAACCATACTCCCGCTCCAGGTCGCACGGCGTCAGCAGTTTACTCGCCACAATCTTCTCCCGGATGTCCGGGGCGTACTCCGCCAGGGTGTCCAGCACGGTGGCGGTAAAAGGCTCGCGCGCAGTATCCCACCCCTGTTCGTGTGTTCGTTCGTAGTGAGGCACGGTAGGATGTCTGGCATCCTCAGTGCCGCCTCCCGCACTATCGTGCGTTACTACCAACGTCCCCTGTTCGTAGTGAGGCACGCCAGTGCCGCTTCGCAGATGATACGGCGCATACTTCACCGTGATCGTCATCACATGCCCGCGTGGAGCCAGCGTCGGGTCCGCCAGCGAAGGAATGCGAATGTCCAGATACGGGCGGCGGGAAAACTCCCCGTACTTCACGTGGTCAAATGCCCGTTGCAGGTAATTGATCGAGGGCGAAATCTGAATCGCCCCCCGTAAAAGTTCAGGAGCGCGTCCATCTTGGACGCCAAACGTCGGCAGTCCTGCCAACGCCAGCACCAACCGCGCCGTCGAGCCGCGATACTTGATCTGCTGTACATGCCGGACGAAGGACGCATCCAACCGCGCGGGATTCAACAACTTCAAAAACGTCGTCCGCGGATCGGCACTGGAAATCACCGTTTGCGCGGGGATAAATTCCCCGGACGTGAGGCGCACCCCGGTCGTTTTCCCGTTGTCCACGCAAATTTCGGCCACTTCCGCACCCAGACGGAGTTCTGCCCCGGCATTTTTCCCCACCTTCACCAACACCTCCGTCAGCGCGCCCATCCCCCCCTTCACCTGCCCCGTTGACCGAAACAACCCCGAATGGCTTAACGCCCACTTGTACAACAGTGTGTACGCCGTCCCCGCCTCCATCGGCCCGAAGGTGATGTCCCGAATCCCGTTCGCCGCAATCGCCCCCTTCAGCGCGTCGGACTCAAACCACTCGTTGAGCAGATCGGCGACGGGCATCGGCAGGGCACGGAGGAGTTGGGAAACGTTTTTCCGCCCCAACCGGTTCAATGGCCCGGCGAGCGCCCGCATCCCCCACACGTCGGCAAACGACAGGTCGGGTAAAGCGAGCGGGGTTTGGTGCAAAAGTTCGCGTACCACCCCCGCAATTTTGCCCATCAAATCCACGAATTGCGGATACTTTTCCGCGTCTTTTTTCGAAAAGCGTTTGATCTCCTCCACGGTGCGGGCGGTATCCTGCCAGATCGTCAGCGCATCCCCGTTCGGCTGGGGGCAGAAGGCGACAACCCCAAGCGGGGGAGCATTCTGAGCGGCAGTCGAAGAACGCTCCCCCCGCGCAGGGGCCGAGGGGAGATATTCGAGGCCGAAATCGGCCAACGCGAGGTCCCGCGCCACGACCGGGGACACGTACCCCGCGCCATCCGCGACCATCGAAGCGCGGTAGCCAGGGGCAAATTCTTCGGTCACGGCGATCCCGCCCGGGGCAGGTTTCCGTTCGAGGATCAGCACTTTCTTTCCATTTTTTGCAAGATACGCGGCGGCGGTGAGGCCGTTGATTCCCGCGCCGATGAGGAGGGTGTCGTAAGTGTTCATAAGTAGATAGGGGATATAGGGGTATATAAGGTAGATAAAGTAAATAGGGTAGATAGGGTGACGTATTTCCCCTATCTACCTTATTTACCCTATTTACTTTCGCAAAATTTCCATCGCCGCCAACCGTCCCGGCCCGCCCGTGATCCCGCCCCCCGGATGCGTACCGCTTCCGCACTGGTAATAGCCTCGGATTGGCGTCTTATAATCCGCCCAACCAGGTGCGGGGCGCAGGAAGAAGAGTTGGTCGAGGGTCAGTTCGCCCTGGAAGATGTTGCCTTCGGTCATGCCGATGGTTTTTTCGATGTCCCAGGGGGTGAGGACTTGTTTGTGCAGGATGATGTCTTTGAGGTTCGGGGCAAATTCGCTGAGGGTGTTGATGACGGCGTTGCCAAAATCTTCGCGGTGTTGGTCGCGGTTCATCGGTTCGGCGATGGGGTAGGAGGCGTACTGCACGAAGATGGACATGACGTGCTTGCCGGGCGGGGCCATCGAAGGGTCAACGGTGGTTGGAATGAGCACATCCATGTATGGGCGGCGGGAGTAGCCGGGGCCGTCCGCGCCGTATTTGGCGTCGTCGTAGGCGCGTTCGAGGTAATCCACGCTCGGGCAGATTTCCATCATCCCACGCATCAGGGTTTTATCCTTCATGGAGGGGAAGTCGGGCAGGGTATCCAGCGCGAGGTTCACTTTGCCGGACGAGCCGCGGAATTTGAACTTGTCAATCGCCTGGACGAGGTCGGCGGGCAGGTCGCGTTCGTCCACCAGTTTGCGGAAGGTGACATACGGATCAGCCCCGGAGACGATGATCGGGGCGTAAAGCTCCTCGCCCGACGCGAGCGCTACCCCGGTCGCCTCCCCGTTTTTGACGATGACCTGGGACACGGTCGCATTGCACCGAATCTCTGCCCCAAAATGCCGCGCTGCCCCCGCAATCGCCTCGCTGACCATGCCCGTCCCGCCTTTCTGCCACCCCCACGAGGTAAACGCCCCGTCCAGTTCGCCCATGTAGTGATGGAGCAGAACATACGCCGTACCGGGCGAGCGCGGCCCCAACATTGTGCCGATAATGCCGTTGATGGAAAAGAGCGATTGCACGATGTCGGTCTCGAACCATTCCGCGAGGAAATCCACCGCACTCATTGTCATAATTTTGGTGAAATCGTGGAACCAGGGCTTGCCCTTGCCTTGCAAGTGTTTGCCGAACTCTGCCAGGGTACGCATCCCGCGCAGGCCGGGGTTGGCCGGGTCGGGCGGCGTCATCCCCAAAATATTCTTGACCCCAAACGCCATGTCGTACATGACCTTGCTGAATTCGGGGTAGGCGTCGGCGTCGCGGCGGGAGTGGCGGCGCAGTTCGTCGCGGGTGGTGGCGGCGTCGGCGTACATCGCCAGGTAATTGCCGTCCTCCATCGGGGCAAACGCGCTGTCCAACGGGAGGATGTGCAAGCCGAACTTGGGCAAATCTAGCTCACGGATGATCTCCGGCCTCAACAGGCTGACCACGTAGGAGCAGACGGTGAACTTGAATCCGGGGTACATCTCCTCCGTCACCGCCGCACCGCCGACGAGGTGACGGCGTTCGAGCACGAGGACTTTTTTTCCCGCTTTGGCGAGGTACGCGGCACAGGTCAGGCCGTTGTGCCCCCCGCCGATGATGATGGCGTCGTATTGTTTCATATGCTTTCCAGGTATATTTTTGAATGGAGCAACGTGACGCAAAGTCGCGAAGCCGCAAAGAAAATACTTAAAAACTTTGCGACTCTGCGTCTTTGCGTCAAATCGCCCAGGTGAGGAGTGCCATGCTCTTTTCCATTTCTAGCTTTCTGAAGGGAGCAACGTGACGCAAAGTCGCGAAGCCGCAAAGAAAGTACTTAAAAACTTTGCGACTCTATGTCTTTGCGTCAAATCGCCCAGGTGAGGAGTGTCACGCTCTTTTCCATTTCTAGCTTTCTGAA
>WBZL01001408.1_pt1 | contig 25328 bp, 24 predicted proteins | sample 5204291 | NCBI WGS metagenome assembly WBZL01 (sample SAMN12344345, study PRJNA552823) | activated sludge metagenome | biome: Activated sludge suspended growth; feature: Nitrification reactor; material: Wastewater; isolation source: activated sludge from nitrification reactor of wastewater...
GAGTAGAAACACCTGTGGTTCATACGTGGTGAGCCGGTCGCTGCCGGCTTCAGCCATATTGGCGGCCGACTGAAGCAGGACGGCCGACACCGCTGCGATGATGATGTGCCATGAAAGCTGCATGATTTCCCCTCTTCCTGTCTCCATGAAGCCGAATATGTATAGGCGAAGGCCGGACGATTCCCGACCGGCGCTCCATAGGTAAAGACGGACAGGGCCGAAAACCTTGCAGTGAAAAAAACGGGTCGCGCGAAAAAATCCCACGAGGCAATCCGGAGTAGCGGCGCAGAGGGTCGGGAGAGATTGGGCTAGTGGAGCAACACCAGGTAATGACTGAGGCTGGTCTCGTGAATGCGTAGTGTGCGCTCGATCATTCGTAGCGCCGCATCGGGGTCCGTCAGGTCGAATACGCCGGTGACGTTCAGTGAGCGCAGGGCCGGGTTCAGAATCAGAATTCTCCCGGGACGGTATCGATTGAGTTCTTCGATCACGCTTCCAAGGGCTTGGCCCTCGACGATCAACTTACCTCGTTGCCAAGCTGAGAACCGGTTTGCATCGATCGCATGCGGCGGACTCCACCCACGTTCTTCGGAATACGACGCTTGCTGCCCCTCGTTCAGGACCAGCGGCCTTCGATGGCCGGTGGGCGACGTGGAGACTTGGACGGCGTGTTCCGAGACGGTCACGGTGACGGAATCAGGATGCCGACGGACGACAAACTGGGTGCCCAAGGCTCGCGTGGTGACGTCGCCGCTGTGAACGATGAAGGGGCGTTCCCTGTCGGCTGTTACGGTAAAGGCCGCTTCTCCTGCGAGGAGGTGAATCTCCCGCCGTTCCGGGGAGTAGACCACGTTGAGTGCGCTTTCGGTGTTCAATATGATGCGGGTGCCGTCTTGCAGCACAATCTGTTCTTGCTGTCCGACCCCCGTTCGGTAATGGGCGGTCTGGAGGCGGTATTGATCGAGCAGGGGGGCCCAGAGGAACCATCCTGCCGTGAGAAGGAGGCAGGCGACAAGGCTCCATGGTCGGAGTCGCGGCCACCATCGATGATGCTGACGGTGGGCAGGCCGGGTGACGTGGGTCGGTGCACGCTGCCCTGCGCCTATATGACCGATCTCTTTCCATAAGGCCTCGGCCTTGTGGAACGCGACTTGGTGAGCAGGGCTCAGGCATTGCCAGGCCTCACAGGCCCGGCGATCGCGGTCGGACGTATGGCCGGTGTGAAGGCGGACGACCCATTCCAGGGCCTCGTCTTCAAGCGATGAAGCGGATTGTGGGGAACTCGCGTCGGACATCCATCCATCCGTCGCGCGCTTGCCGGGCCGCTGTGTACCCAAGATGGGGGCGCGCGTCTACTGTATAAGACGGATAGCCGCGAGCTTTCAACAGTCACGAACGCGCGTTCACCTCGTCCGCATCCAGCCGCGAGCGACAATGTTTCAGCGCCTGGATGACATATTTCGCAACCATACTTTCCGATACCCCCAGTTCCTCCGCGATCTCCCGGTGGGTTTTTCCATCCAAACGATTCATCAACAGGGCACTCCGGCACTTTGGAGGAAGCTCTCCGATGGCGCTTTCCAATCGAACGAGTCGCTGTTTGGCGTCCAAGGCATCCTCTGCCGAAGGCGCAAGGCTGGCGGTATTTTCGGGCGGCGGATCGGCGCTGAGCGCTTCCCGGCGAATACGGATTTTGCGGAGATTGTCGACGGCGAGATTCGCGGCCACTCGGAAGAGGAAGGCCCGCGGGTTCTGCACGTCGATGGTCGGGCGCATGCGGACGAGATGCATATAGGTTTCTTGCGTGCAATCGGCGGCCAGTTCCCGGCACCCCAGCTTGTGAGTAAAGAACCTCAGCAAGTCATTGTGGTGCTGTTCGAAGGCCGACAGGCACGGGATGGTCTGTTCATGGTGCATGGGTAATATCCTATTCCAGGCGATAGCCGATGGGGATGTGGACGACGACATACGGTTGACCGAGCGGATATTTCAGCGAGACCGGAGAGGTGCGTTCCAACAGGGCGATGGCATCGAGATCCAAAATCTCGTGGCCGGACGGTTCGACGACGGCAATGTCGCTCAGTCGGCCGTCGTCATGCACCCGCGCCTGCAACAGCACGCTGCCTTGCCAGTGCTGCCGTTTGGCAAGCGCCGGATAGCGTTTGGCCTGCTCGACTTCTGCAAATAACATCTGGGCCAGCCATCCGTAATCGGGCAGGAAGGCACGCGATACGATGGCCTCGCGGGCCTGGGGCGCAGGGCGATTGACCAAGCGCAGGGTTTCGGGTACGGCGGGTTCCATCGCCAGGTTCGAGGGATCGGCGGCTTCGATGGGGGGAGGCGGCAAGTCGGCGATCGCTGCCGTTGGGACCGGCCAATCTGAAGGCGAGGAATTCGCCAGCATCTCAGTGCCTGGGTTCGGCACGGGCTGTTCGTGGTTTGTAGGGATCGTGTCGGGCGTGGCCGCGTGGATCGGAGTCGGTTGTGAGGCGGGTGGTTCGTCGAGACGGCTTGCAATCGTGCCCTGGTCGGAGGTGACGGCCTTCCTTGCGATGGGGGCCACCACCGTGCGTGCGCGCTGTGTGGCGGCCATGGCGGGTTGAGCAGATGTGTCAGGGGGCGCGGAGGCGGAAGGCGTCGCAGAGGCCGTCGACTGACTGGGGACGTCGGAGGTGAGAGGTTGGTCTGCCGGTGCGCTGACGAGCGAGACCTCCCATCGAAACGGGTGTTCCCGCGGGATGACGGAAAACTCCGTGGCGAGCACCAGTGCGGCGCCGAGGCTGATCCCGTGCAGCGCCAGGGAAAAGGTCCAGGCGCCCGTCGATGCGAGGGGACTAGGACTCCTCATGCGGCATCCGCCTGGCGCAGGTGCTGCCTGCGAAACTCAGTCGGTGAACAGCCGATCGCGCGTTTAAAAAAATGGCTGAATGCGAAGGCATCGCTGAAGCCGACGGATTCGGCAATGCCGGCAATCGTATGGCCGTCCTCCAGAAGCATGGAGGTCGCCTTGTCCAGTCGTAGTTGTTTGAGGTGATGTGAAAACGGGCGACCCATATAGCGCTGGAACACGTCCGACGCATACTTTTCAGAATACCCCAAGAAGCGAGAGAGCTCCTTCAGGGTGATGCGTTCGCGGAGACGACCGGAGAGAAAGGCATGGAGCCGATCCGCCACGGTCAGGGTATCGTCAACGAGTCGTGTCTGCGATTGCTGAAACATATGTTTCTCCCTAAAAAATAAAAAAGCCCGCGATCGGATGACCGTGGGCTCTGGGAATCGAATTCCTCGGGCCTCTGCTGATATGGTGCAGAGACGTCTTAATTGAGTATGGTTCTCAATATCACCATTTTGTGCGCGTTGTCAAGGGCCCCTGTCCGAGGATCTCTTTGCTCTCAGAAATAATTCTGAGTTACAGGTTCGTGCTTGCGGTGAGCGGGCAGGGTAGAGAAACAGTGTTTGGTGCGCCATCGTCCGCGCGGCGTATCATCTGTCGGCATGTATCAACACAACCTGCCGGATGCGCAACAGGTCGTCCAGCAAGGTCGCAAGGAGGTGGGGGCGCGAATAAGGCAGTGTCTTGCGAGAACGCCGTCGGCGGACCTCGTCTGCGCCTGATGGGGAAGCGCGGAAGGACGTGACAGGAGTCAGGAGCGATGACCGGTGACAAGCGTCAGCAACATGGCTGTGGTGAACATCAGCACGATGCCGACCCAAGCGCCCCAGGCGAGAGGAACCTTGCGAGAGCCACTGCCGGCCAGCGCCACGAGGGTGAAGACGACGTAGAGCAGTGAGCCTGCGGCTAAGGCATACCATACGAGGGAAAAGGAGGGGGAGAGGGTGAGGCTGCTGAGCAGGGTCCCAAGACAGGTCGGTACGCCACCGACCACTCCAAGCAGCAGTGCATCCCGAAAGGAGAGCGTGGTCTTACCGGCTGCCCCGATGATGCCGAACCCCTCAGTGCCGTTATGGAGCGCAAAGCCGATGATGAGCAACCAGCTGAGTGCCCAGGCTCCGCTGGAATAACTTGCACCGATGGCCAGGCCCTCCCCGAGATTGTGCAGTCCCATGCCGGCGGCGACGACATACGGAAGCGCGGTGACGCGGTCGCCACGCCCACGTTTCAGTTGTTGTTCCTCCAGCAAGGCCAAACCAACAAAGCTCAGAAGCAGGCTGCCTAGGAACAACACCCATGACCAGGGATCTCGGGCACCGGTGAATTCGATCGATTCGTGCATCAGGTCGAAAAATAAATAGACGAGGACTCCGGTGGCCAAACCGATGAGCCTCGTTTCCCAGGCGCGAGGCAAGGACCGCCGAAGCCACATGGCGACCCCGATGCCGAGATAGACGGGGACCACACCCGCGAGAATGCCTAGACCGATGAGTTCCAGCATGGGCGCACTCTACACTCCCTGTTCGAAGCAGTGGAATGTTCAATGACCGGAACATCGTTCAAAAAAGGTCTGGTTGCCCGGCCGTGAAGTTTCAGGTTCGAGCCGTGGCGAACATCCGATCGAGCGTTCCATGTAATGGTGCGCAGCACCAGAGCGCTCCTCATGCACGCTTTGACTCGAAAAAAAATCGCATGGTATAGTCCGTCGCGAAACACAACGTGTTGCCGTGATGCCGGTGCTGTGCCGATGTCTCTACCCGATGCTGACACACCGGATTGCCACTTAACTGTCTCACCACCCTGGGGTCACAATGGTTGAAGTTCCAGTTAAACTTTACCTTGATAAAGTATTAAAGACGGCTCGTGAGGCGGTCCGCCAGACGTCGTTGCTGGCAGGGCCGGTCCGCGAGAAAGCCCTACGCGCCATGGCGGCGGCGATTGCGGAGAAGGAAGAAGCGATCCTTGCTGCGAATGAGACGGATGTGGACGCGGTCGGCAAGTCCATGACGGGATACGAGAACCGCGAACGGGTGCGGGATGCCGTGGCAAGAATTCGCATGACGGCAGACGACGTGAAGGCATTGGTGGATCGATTGCATCGCATCGCCGACTTGCCGGACCCGCTCGGCGAGGTCTTGGGGCGCCACGACGAACCGAATGGATTGCAGGTTGGTCGGGTGCGCGTGCCGATCGGGCTCATCGGCATTGTTTCCGAATTGTCACCGTTGGAAACCATCGAAGCCGTGGCACTCTGTTTGAAATCGGGGAATGTTTGTGTGTTCCGCGGGTCGCCGGATTGGACGCACACGCAAGAGATCATCGCCGCCGCGCTGACCGCAGCCATGACGGAGGCGGGGATTCCCCGGGGTGCCTGCACGATCATCGATCGACCGGAGAAGGAAGCGGCGCTGGAGTTGATCAAGTCCGGCAAGGCGTTGGATGCGATTATTCCGCGCGGCGGCGCCGGGTTGCGCAAGGTGGTGCAGGAACAGGCGAGAGTGCCGATTCTCTGTCATGACGGCGGGATCACCCACGTCTACATCGACGATGATGTCGAAATTCCCCTGGCGCAAAATATCGTCGTTAATTCGAAGGTGCAAAATCCCTCGGCGCCCAACTCGCTGGATACGCTGCTGGTCCATCAGGGGATCGCCCGTCCGCTGTTGTCGGCCCTGATTCTTCGGTTGTTGGATGAGTTCAAGATCGATATCTACGGCTGCCCGAAAACGGTGTCGCTCATGGGGCAGATGTTGATGACCGGGCATAAGGCGGTCAAGCCGGCACAGGAGCCCGATTGGCGCAAACAGTTCCAGGGACCGACCATGGCCATCAAGATGGTGCCCGGGTTCGACGATGCCCTCGCGCATATCGCACAACATGGTCCCAGTCATACCTGTGTCATCGTCACCAAATCGTACGAGTCCGCGATGCGCTTCACCCGGGAGGTCGATGCGGGGTCCGTCCTGGTCAATGCGTCCTCGCGGCTGAATGCCGGCGATAGCTTGGGGTTCGGCGCGGATATCGGACTCAGTGCCGCCCGTCATCATGCGCGTGGACCGATCGGTCTCAACCAACTCACCTGCGAGAAATATGTGGTATTCGGCAGCGGGCAACTCCGGCATCCGCATCCGGTGCCCCTGGCGTACGAAGATGCCATCATGCTGAAACGGCCGTGAGGCGTGACTCGTGACGCGCGTCTCGCGAAGAGGACCCCGTGCCTGGCGACTCGACTGACGAGATACGCACGTCGCTGGAGCAACACCTCAAGACCTGGGGCCTCCGCCGTTTCACCTCCGACCGCGACTACTTCGCCTGGCAACAACGCACGTTCAGTCGGAACGACCTCGACGCGCTCCACCGTGCCGTTGAAACCAGACGGCAGGGCGGCAGCGCCGCCGACCGGGCCTTTTACGATCTGACGGCTCACCCGTCCCTCATCCCCGCACTCTATAGCCAGCGCTACGAGTATTACCTCGAGGTCGGGTCGCGAATCTCGGCGGTGCTCGACCCGGACCAGCCGATTCTCGATGTCGGCTGCGGTATCGGCATCCTGACCATGTTCTATGCGATGCAGCATCCGACCTGCCGGGTTATCGGGATCGACCGGTCGAGCGCCTCGATCGACCAAGCCCGCCGACGCGCCAAAGAATGGGGATTGGACAACGTGCGGTTCGAATGCTGCGACCTTGAGAAGGACGCCCTTCCGGAGCGGTACCCGGTAGTCATCGCAACCCATGTGCTGTTCCAATCCGAAGGAGACCTTGGGCTGCCGAGCCGGTCATGGGCGACGTTCGATCGGGCGCGCGATCCGCTCACACAACAGGCATTCGAGGCGCGAACGGGGATCGGACCTCGCGTGGATCGGCTGTCTGCAGCACTGGCTCCCGGCGGCCGGGCGATCCTGTTCGAGAAAGCGCGATTGCTGTCCCGCCGCATCCCGTTTCAACGCGCCCTGGAGGCTCGGGGGTTACGTCCCACGCTCAGGCCGAAACCGATTCGTTATGCCTCGGTGGAAGAGATCACGGAGGACGGTCCGCTCTACATCCTTTCGCGAGGTCCGGCGTCATCCCTCTGGGACGAGCAGCCCGAGCCGGATGAAGGGGCTCGACTGGATCTGTCCGCGATCATGCAGGCCCGCGGCACCGACGAGGCTCCGTTGTATGAGAACCATTGGCCCTCGGCTCAGGAGGCATGGGCGCAGTTGCCGGCGCGGCAGGTTGTGCGTGAAGCGACCAGGGATGAGGCCGACGGCCGGCAACTGCACGTTGAACAGGGCCTGAGCGGAGATCTGATGTACCTGTATGTCGCCAATACCCTCGATCAGCGTCAGTTGGTGGTCGTGGAAGCGGCCCGGCGAGCGACGCTAGAACAGTATTACCGGGAGATCGTAGGTGCCGATTTGTAATAGGGAGCCGGAGTCGGCGAAGCCGGCGGCGGCATGGACAGGTGAGGCGAAACCGGAGATAATGCCCCCCCGATGACGCAGACGAACACAGCACCTTCACGGTCGGCCCTTGAAGTCGTTGGGTTGATTCCCGCCGCAGGCCAAGCCAAACGGTTGCAGCCGTTCCCCTGCAGCAAGGAAGTCTATCCCGTCGGCTTCGCCCTCGACGAGAAGACCGGGCTGCCGCGTCCGAAAGTCGCAGCCCACTATTTGCTGGAAAAATTCCGGGTCGCCGGAATCACGAAGGCCTTCTTCGTGATCAGAGACGGCAAATGGGATATTCCGAACTATTTTCGAGAGGGCGACCTGGTCGGTCTGTCGCTGGCCTATCTCGTGATCGGCGGATCGCTGGGGCCGCCGGATACCATCGATCGCGCCTATCCGTTTATCGAACAGCAGCGCGTGGCGTTTGGCTTTCCGGATATTCTGTTCGGGCCCGACGATGCCTACCGGCAGTTGATCGCGGCGCAGGAGCGAACCGGCGCGGATGTGGTCTTGGGCCTGCATCGGGTATATGACCACCGTGTGTGGGACATGGTGGAGTGCGAGGCCGACGGCCTCGTGCGGAACATCGTGATGAAACCGGCAGCGACGACGTTGACCTACGGCTGGTGCTGCGCGGTTTGGACGCCCACCTTCTCCCAGTTTCTCCACCACTTTCTGCGCGCAGAGGAGACGCACCGCAATTTGGCGCAATTGGCCAATCCCGCCCATGATCTGGGCGGAGATCTCGCCGTGGGGGTGGTACTGCAGGCCGCGTTGAAAGCGGGGCTGTTGTTGCAGAGTGTGATCTTCCCCCACGATACCTATATCGATATCGGCACGCCGGGAGATCTTGCCAAAGCGGTGCGGGAGTTTAGCCGGAAATAGGTTGATGCCGATTGTTCTCGCGCCACGGTCTGCCGTTGTTTGCCCCATCCATCTCGATAGGGCTGTGCAGGCAGATCTCCCACCTTCGTGCCTTCTGAAACCTTGCGGCAACGACGGCCCTGTCTCGATTACGCCGATCGATGAATGGAGGCGGGCGACAAGTACATCGTGATCGCCGACTCTCCAGGCGGCGGACTATTCGAGCGGTTTCACCGTGAGTGCGTTCGATTTCACGTAATTCAATGGCCAGACACGGGTGATTTGGTCGGGATGGTTGCCGCCGGAGAGCCGGACCTTGACCACGCTCCCACCGAGGAAGACGACCGTGGCCGGTTCGATTTTTACAAAGACCGTTTCCTTCTCACGGATGTGCACGTTGATATTTTCCGTCGAGATAAACAGTTCGGGCGACCATTTCACGTGCAGAACATAGGAGCCTGGTGGAATAGTGATCCAGGTAAATTCTTTCGAGGCGAGGTCGCCCACCTGTTGGTCATTGATATACACGGTGGCCTTACGAAGCGCCGGCGGCGAATCGGGTCGATAGATATAGAGCACTGTTTGGTCCGCTGTGGGAGAAGGTGCTTCTTGAAAGGGGATGTGAGAGAAGCATCCCGGCATCCCCAATACGCACAGCGTCAATCCAAGGCTCAACAGCCGGTGGAACATGAAGCGTCTCCTCCTGGAATCGGCGAGTGGTGAGCGCATCGACAGCTCGACCGTGGGTGTACATTACGATGTGGAGTGGCCCGGCGTACTCTTGGCCCGAATGGACTCGGCTTTCTCCGCAAAGGCATTCGCCTCAGCATTCCGGTTTTGATCCCGAAGAAACTGCGCATAGAGGCCTAGGGCCTTGGCAAGGGCGGGATGATCGGGACCGTAGGTGCTCTCGGTAAGTGTCAGACCACGCGTGAACAGAGGCTCCGCGTCCGTGCCTCCCTGCTTCCAAACCGCAACCGCCAGAGACACGAGCGCGTTGGCAAGCTTTGTGGAACTCGGACCAGTCTGCTGCTCATAAATCGCTATGGCCCGGCGGAGCTGTTGCTCCGCATGAGCATAGTGTGTGATGGCAAACAGCGCCTCTGCATGATTCGTCAGTGCGACGGCCACCTCTGGGTGAGACGTCCCGGAGCTTCGCTCCACCATGTGGATCACTTGCCTGTAGAGTGGCTCCGCTTCTTCCGGATGCCCACGAACAACATGCAGGGCGGCCAAGGTAGAGAGACCGGCGGCAGTTTGAGGATGATTGTCGCCTAGTCGCTTCTGCGCGGTTTCATACGACCGTTTCAAGATCGGCTCTGCCTCGTCCCGTCGATTTTGCGTGAGTAGGAGGGCGCCGAGATGGCGAAGGGCCAGGCACAGTTTGGCTGGATCAGGATTCTCAGATTTCTCCCACAGTGTGACGACTTGTCGCACCAGACTCTCTGCTTCGCCCACGCGATTGGTCATCAGGTATAGACTGGCCAAGCCCATCATCGGCTCGCCTAGGCGAGGGTCTTGAGGGCCGTACGCTGCAGCAATGTGCCTCTGCGATTGCGTGTACAGTTGTTTGGCTTCGCCGAGTGATCCATGGTCTCCAGCGATGTTTCCCAGCATGGACTCTGTCATCCCGACTTCACCGCTCTCGGCTCCGAAGAGATGCCGATACATGCCAAGTGCCTGCTCGGCATAGGCCCGGGCTGAGGCATAGTTGCCCCTTCTTGAGATGACGGAGGAGAGGCTTCGTAGGGATCTTGCCAGGCGAGCGTCCTCAGCTCCGAATTCTTGAGCGCGTGTGACGGCTTGTGAATAGTAGTATTCGGCTTCAGCATATCGCCAATACTCCTGTTCGATGTCGCCTTTGCGAATGAGCGTTTCCCACGAAGGCGGAAAGGAGGGAGGAGGGGTGACTTGCGGGTGCGGACAAGCCGTCAGGAGAAACGCAATGCCGACAACCATGACTGTGGTGATCGTCATCGTCACGGACACAGCGTATCTCTAAACGTCCCTGTTGTCCTCGAAAAGTCAAAAAAGGAAAGGGTGCCGGGGATTGTTTGGGAACGAGGTTGGCGCCAAGCTGGATCGCAGTCCTGACACTATCGTCGTCGTAACCCGCGAGGGAATTGCCGCATCGCTTCCCTTCCCTTCTCGCTCAGCCTCCATAAAAGAGCTTCCGGCACTCCAAGAGGAGGTAGACCGGCCGCGTATGCTTCTCTTTCTTATCGGGAACATGGCCGATCGCGGCGCCCGTCACGACCATCCCCGGAGGACACTGCCAATCATGACTGCCCACCAGCCCCCCTAATCCGAACGCGTCCGGCACTCTGGGGCTTACCTGGATAGAAGCCGGATCTTTTCCCTTCGATCCGTTTTCGTGGATATCCGCCGCAGTGGCATGTTCGAGGCCTACCTGGAGGAGGCTCTCTCGAAGCTGCAACTTGTTGTAGACTTCGTGCAGACCCATGACGAGCCGATTCATCGGCGCCGTGGTTTCGAAGAGTGTGCCGTCTTTCTCGTAGTTAAACAGAAACGGGCTCTTCTCCGAACGAGAGCCGACTGTGCCGTCGGGCTCCAATCCCCGGCAGGAGAACCGGAAGGATTTCCACGTGCGGTTGTTGACTTCATTGATAGACAGCCCGTGCAGCACTCCATCCGTAAACATCTCCAGGCAGGAAACGAACGGGCTTTCGACCACCTTGTCCTTCGCATAATCCAGATCGTTGCAGGCCACCCACACGGAGCCGACGAGTCCCGGATAGGGCAGGTTCTTCGGTACGCAGCCGGCGATGACATAGATCCGGAAATCGTTCCAGGTATATTGCGGATTGTGATCATCCAGCGGGTGGGCGGCGATGGAATATCCGCTCCCGGGCCGAACGGCGCCGGTTGCGGCCCAAGAGGAAGAAACCGGCAGAAGAAGGACGGCACTCGCCATTATCAGACACACTGCTCGTAGTGCGGCGGTTTGTGAGGTCATCGGATATTCCTCCTTCTGGTGAGAACCGAATGATGCAGCCGTACGGACGCAGTCGCGGCGGGAGCCACGCTTCTGGACCGTCTCGAATTCCCGCTAGGGATAGGCGGCGAGAATGTGTTGGGCCGCCTGCAACCGTTCCTGTCCGTTCTTGCCCTTACATTGCTTCCGGCAGTTCGCACAAAACGTGAGCCGCCCGGCGATCGACCGGATGTTTCGCTCGGAGTTGTAATAGAGCGGGCAGTCGGCAGGCCCGACCCGCCGGGGGTGCGGAGGAATTCCTGCGACCACCGCTGCGGCCAGATGCGCCATCATCCGTTCCACCGTGAACTCCCGCTCGTTCAGTTGCTCCAGCAACTCAAAGGTTGAGGTCACGATCAGCGGGTCCCGCCGCCAATAGTAGAGGTACCTCGTCCGCGCGTCTTTGAGCGGAAAATTGATCATGCAGATGAGCTGGTCGACGGCGAGTTCTTTCGGTTTCGATTTCAACCGCTCATACAGCGTTTCTGCGACCACGAAGGCCTGATCCTTGTCCTGCTCCCGCCGCCACGTGCCGATCGGTGCGGGGAACGAGACGGTTTCGAAGGCGTAGTGGGTTTGAGCTTCGGTGAGGCGTGTGCAGATGTCCGGGAGGTGCGGAATCATGCGATGGGCGTTCCAGATCCCGATTCTGACGCGATCTCCCACCGCTCGCCGCCGGCTGCGCACGGCCGCGCTTCTGGTGCGCTCATAATCCGCCGCCGTTCTGGGCAGGCAGAGTTGCTGCGCGGGATTTCGCGCGAAGACGACCGGCACCGCCCAATCGATGGCTTCTCCGGAGATGGAGTAATTGACCGACACACGCGCTTCTCGGGCGGCATCGCCGATGCTGTGTCCCATGGCCAGAGCCCAGTAGAAGTGGCGGGAGAAGGCCGTAGCGGACACATCCAGCACCGGATACTGATTGGCCACCACGGCGGGGACGCCCCCGGCAATGAGGGCCTGCGCCACGCCGCGACTGAAGTCCTGACGGCCGCCCCGGCCGGTTTCGCAGGCATTCAGGCAGACGAGACGAATCCCCCGGCGGCAGACGATCTGGCGCAGGGTGGAGGAATCCAACCGTTGTTCGCCGCCATCTTGATTCTCGAAAATCAGATAGCCGCAGTCGTTCTGCTCCTGATATTCGCCATGTCCGATGAAATGCAAGACGTCGAAGGGGGCCTCAGCGGATTCCAGTCGGCGATGGAGCAGTTCCGGGGTAGCGTCGAGTAGTAGTTCCACCTGGGCCAGTCCCGCATCGAGGAGTCGACGGAATCCGCTGCGAATGACATCGGCCTCCTCCTCCACCGACAGCGTACCGAGGCCGAGCGGTTGAGCCACCACCACCAGGATACGCATGCCGTTGCGGGCCGGAATGCGTTCGGCCGGAATCGCCGTCAAAACGTTGCGGGTAAAATTGACCTCCTCCAGCGCCAAAAACGTTCTGCGATCGGGATCGTAGATGAATTCCCACGACTGGTCGGCGATCCAGCCGATGTCGGAGGTAAAGATCAGGTTCAGGCGGCGGTTGACTTGCTCCGACCGCGCAGCATCATAGAGCCGCCGTACCTGGTCGGGAAAGAGGGCCTCGAAGAGGGCGCCGCCCATGCGTTGCAACGCGGCCTCGTCCGGGAGTTGCGGATAGGCGGGGTCGCCGTCGATGTACCCTTGAATGTGGGCTTGTCCGGCCTTGATGAGATCCCATTGAGTCGTGGCCGCGTCGGCAGACCCACGACGTTGCGCCGCGGCGGCTCTTGCTTTCCCGCCGGTGTGTAGATACTCCATGACGCGTGCATTGCGGAAGGTGGCGATCAATTGTGCGACATCCGCTCCCTGCGTCGGAGCGAGCAAGGCAAGATGGAACACATCCTCGGGCTCCGGGGCGGCTGTCTGCGCCTCGGCCGGTGCCTGCACCTGAATGGGGGAGGCAATCGCTCTGGGAACGGTCGGCTCCACGCGGGGCTTGGAGGCTGCGGCGGGTGATGGTGCTTCCACGCGGGCGACGCCACGACGCCTGCCCGACGGCAGGTCATGCGCGATGTCGATCGGCGTGACTGGTTGTGCCTGTCCGCGTAATGCGCGAACGAGAAAATCCACGGTGCCGGGATCGTCGAAGAAGTTCACATGGTTTACGGCCTTCAGTTGCGGCAGATTTCCGCCCAGGCCGAAACAGCCGACACGGGTGCCAGGGATGACGGCGGCTCCCGCTCCTGGATCCACGCGCCAACCGCCTTCGGTCGGGACAACGAGGTCGTTCGCGGTGGGGAAGAAGAGGTCCGCCCCTGCGTCGATGATTCGTTGCAGCAAGGCGCCGTCCGGTTCGAAGTTCGCGACAAGGGCGGAGTAGGCCTCGCTCGGAGGGCCGGGTGCAGCCTGTAAGGCCTGAATGATCTCGCCATTGTTATCCATCGAGGCGAGGCCCGGAAGGCTGCCCACCAGGCGGCGGGCCATCCACGACAAGGCTTCGCTCACGAACTCCACACCGGTGGTAAAGGGATTGTCCGGGAACAACTCCATCACGTTCGATAGCCAGTTCGTGTATTGGGTGACATGGTCCGGCGAGGCGAGGGGGGTTCCGCCGTTCGGGCTCGCTACCAGCACGGCCCGGCCGACGGCGAATCGATCGGCCAGCGATCCGAAGCGGTCTCGACGTTCGACGAGATGTCGCAGGACGAGCCCGCCGCGTGAATGGGTGATCACGTCGAAGGTGGTGCGGCGATCGGGCAGGGCTTCGAGCAGCATGCGGACGTTTTCTTCCGGCGTGCGGCTCAAGGTGAAGTGATCGAAGCCATAGATCCGGTTTTCGTAGACCTCCTTTAGTTCCTCGAACAGGGTCTTGCCGTTGCTGCCTGGTGTCTTGGCCAACCCTTTGAACGCGGCGGCCGTACTGGAGAAGGTGCCGTGTAGAAATAGGAGATGACGACCGGTGGGGCTGAGGGTCTGGAAGTCGGCGGCAGGCAGGGCTGCTTTGCGACTGAGTCCCTCGGGGGTGACCGTGAGCCACCCCTCCCGTCGGCCTTTCAACTTCCAGGTCGCGGTTTCCCAGAGCAGGGCCAGCTTGGCGAGCGCATAGTCGGCGACCTTGCCGGCGACTTTGAGCACCACCGTCTTGATGGCGCTGCTGATGAACCCTCGGCGAACGCCGGCTTCCGGTGCCGGCGCGGCCGGGACGGGAATCGAAAACCGGTAGAGGGTTCGTGACCCTCTGCGTCGTCCTCGGCGAGCCGGCTCGCTGGGCATGTGAAACCGGACGGCGCCGGAGGCATAACGCGTCATCACCACGTAGATGTCATCGGGGGCCCCTTCGACGTCGAGTGTGAGGGGCGCGGCAACGGCTTCGCCTCGTCGCACTTTCGGCGTGGCGATGAGTGTCTGTTCGATCTGCCAGCGTTTGGTGGCGGTCAGATTTTTCAGAAATGGATCAGGTGGTTCTGCGGCAGTCCGCCGCCCTCCGCGCGTGGTACTTGCTGCCTGAACGTCCCAGCCCTCCGATGTGGCCCAACTCACTGCGCCGGATTGCTTCTGTGCCATGGTGTGCTCCTGCAGCTGCCGTGCGACGTCTGACGGCGTCTCGATGACCGATGATTCACGTGTCGTCCGTCTCACATGAAGCGCAGCTCGCTCGGAGTGGCCGAGGGAGCACGCGTCACGAGGTACGGGGATTGTCCGCCGCGCTTATCCCATAACCGAACGCCTGAGGCAAGCGGGATGTTCACGCGCGGGTGAGGCCTGAACGTCTCAGTGGTCAAGCAGCAGGTCGGTCGGGCTTTGGGATTGGAGAGAGCGGTTGCAGGGGGCAGTCGAGGCTACGTAGGGTGGCATGAACCGCGATCACCACACCGACCGGGGGCCGGCAGGGAGTGTGCCGGCGCGGCGAAGGTGTCCGTCAAAATCCGAGCGCTTTCTCCAGATCGGCCTGTTCTTTCTGAAAGGTTTTCTTGCGCCCTTCCTCAGCCTGTTCGTGTCGCTGCTCTGTGTGTTTTTGGACGGCTTCCGCTTTAGCGTGCTCGTCGGCAATGGCGTAATAGTCTGCGGCAACTTCTCCTTCTCCCTTGGCTTCGTGGCGTTTCGCCAGGTCTAAGGCTTTTTCGCGGACTTTTTTGACGCCCTCCTGCCGATTTGCCCGCTCGTAGTAGGAGATGGCCAGCTCAAGAAATTTTCGACCGTCCTCGGCGGCGAGCGTATCGCCTCGTTGTGAGGCCCGGGCGCGAATCCGATCCTCGCCGGCTTTGGCATAGTACGCCCAGTCTCGTGCGCGCCCCAGATCCTGAAGCGAATTCCGGCCGATCGAGGCAAACCGTTTCTCCTCCTCCGCCAGTGCTTTGTCGAGGTTCTTCAGCGCGTGGGCGCGCATCGCCTGCTCCTGCGCCGTGTCGTGCTGCTGCGAGAAATGGTCGATCGCGTGGCTCACGGTGTTGATGTCGTCCGGCTGTTGTTCAACCAACTTGCGTTGCAGGCGACCCGCCTCGGCGACGCTCTGGCCCCGCATGTACCAGTCGTAGGCCTCCGAGAGGTGGCCATGCTTTTCGTTCTCTTCGCCGATGGCCTTGGCCGCCCGTAGTTTCAATCCCTCCTGCCGTGTAGCGTCGGTGACGCATTCCATGTCCGCTTTCGTAGCGGCTGCGTATGCCTCGTACGGCTTTCCCGCGCGTTCGAGCTGCTCCGCCTGTTTTATCTGCGCGTCCGCCGCCACTTGCAAAGCCTTGTCGGCACAGAGTGAATCCGCCCAGGCCGGCGCGCTCCACAGTCCAAGGCTGCCGGCGAGCACGAGATTGAGGGCATGCCGTCGTCTCACCATGGCCTCCTCAGCGACCCATCATGCCTTTGAGCATGTCCATCCCCATGCCCATGCCGCCCATGTCCAGCTTCTCGAAGCCTTTGGGGATTTCGAATAACTCAGCCGGTTGTTTCCCGATCTGGATATTGGTCTGCTCCATCTTGAAGCGGGACTTCTGCCCCTTCTCAATGGCAATCGCGTCGATTTTGGCCAGAATACCTTCCTTGGTGGTCCACATGAAGCCACCCATTTTGGTGCCGTCCTTGCCGGTCATGAGGATCTTGCTCTTGTGCATCGCGACCCCATTCAGCGATTCCTCTCCCAGTGCCGTCTGCTCAACCTGGTAATTGGAGAGATCGGATGCTCCACTCGATGCGGGATTTCCGGGGGCCTCCATGTACATCTTCTCTTCCGGCATGAGCGTCCAGTTCAGGTTTTTGTCGTGACGGATGATGGTGAACATGGAGGCACCACCCTGCGTCATCTCCCGGCGCTCCTTCGTGGGGGTAGAGTAGATGCGGATGTTCATCGCGCCCTCTTCGGATTCAATGATCTGGTCGGCAGAGTATTCGACATTCACAGGTTCCGTCGCGAGGGTGGGGCTTAGGGAGACCAGTGTCGCGGCACTCACTACGAGAGTGACCAAGAGTCTGGTGAGCATGGAATGCTTCTCCTTGCGGTATGGATGTGGAAGGTGTGATGGCGCGTGTCGCATCGGCGAGCACCATGATTATGGATGGTGAAGCGAGGGAAGGGTACGCCGGGTGTCACAGCCTGTCAATTCGTGCTGCGGGCGGGGAGTAGTCGGAACGATTCCGGTCGGGCGGTGGATCGTCAGTGAGGTGTCTTCTCCCGCATCAACGGCGCGCTCCGGCCCTTGCGCGTTTGGCCTTCACGCGGTCATCGTCGGAGAGAGACGGTGAGACCAGCGCGCGTTCCCACGACCCGTACATCGGATTGGGAAGGAGAAACCACGTTGTGCCCCAGCGTTCGCTGTGCTCGCGGGCCAATCGGATGCGTTGTTCCGGAGTATCACGGGCTCCCGGGATAAAATCTCCCAGATCATCCCCGATCAGCAGCAGGATGCGAAATCGGTCGGCGAGGTACCGTCTCCGGCTCGACTTGTCTGCCGGCCAGTTGAACGGTGGCTCACCTTCCGACAGTACCGTGTCGAAGTCCTTGGCAAGAGGGACCCCAAGTTTCTCGAGGTTGAGCCTGGTCGAAGACTCCTGGCCGGCATGCCGATTGGTGATGAACAGGATCGCAACGCCCTTACTGTGGGCCTGCGCGATGAAGTCCAACGCGCCCGGGACGGCTCGCGCATCGGCCTCGCGCACCCAGTCGTCCCATGCCGACGGACTGAACGTGGCACGCTGTGTCACCAGCTTGCCTTCAAAAGCACTGTTGTCCAGCACGGTTTCGTCGAGATCCAAGATGACGGCCGGCGGCCGGTTTGCGACGTCGCCGCTGTGCTCCGGCATCGCGCTCCAGGTGCGGTCCCGTAACGCGCGATCCAGCGCCTCACCGGCCTGCCGGTAGGTGGTCGAGGAGAGGACGTGATACTCGGCGGATGTCTGCACCCAGAGCAGACTGTCCAGGAGCTCATGGGTATCCCGGTGAGGTGCGCATCCCGTGCCGGTCATCAGGGCCAGCACAAGCCAGCACAGGTGTGTGAACATCCGATCGGTCCTACGGAAATGCCGATGAGTTGCAGTCATACGTAGTCGGTTACGGCCACAGGTCTGTCTCGACATCGGCCGCGCATTCTATCTGTTCGCTCGGCACGGGTCTATGAGGATCAGCTGTAGTCGAGCTCCGGGCTCTGTGGTATAAGAGCCGTCAGGCAACATACATGTCACGTGTACTGTATCCAATTGTCTCGCTCGCTGTATCGGATCATGCACAGGGATCGCGGTTCGACTCTCCATGTGTTGCGGTGATCGTCGGTCAATCCGACGGAAGATGTGCGCGCATCCGCTTCCCGGACAGGACAGGTCTTGTCGCATCGCAGGAGATACCGTTTCGAAACGATGATGAGTACGTGATGGTATGAATGGTGCACTTGTCCGGAAAGGTGTGTCGATCTCGCCGATAGCGTTGTAACTGATCAGACACAAATTCCCAGCGTGAAGAGGTGAGCCGGATGAAGGACGTCATCAGAATCCTCTTGATCTCGCCGGACGAACCGGGTCTTTCCGTTGTGCCTCCCGCGCAAATCCTTGATCAGTTAGAGCGCGGGATTCCGGGCGAACAGTTTGTCCTCGATCGAACGACGCACGGTTCTTTCGTTCCGCTTCAGCCCCCACATCTCGTCTTGCTCCAGCAGACGGTCCCGCTTGGATCGCTCGAATCATGCCTCACCGATCTGCGCCGGCGTTGGCCGACTGTGCCTATCCTGGGGATACTTGGTGAAGAACCTGGGCACGACAATGGAGTGCTGGACCCAATGCTGCCGATCCTGCGCGACTTTGTCGTGAGTCCGTTACGACATCGAGAGTTGGCCCTGCGGGTGCGTCGTATTTTGGCACAGGAGCCGCAGGTGGCGAGGCGTGAACCGGATGCCACACAGCCGGTACGGGTAGATTCACTGGTGGGCGAGAGCGCGATCTTTCAGGCGCAGGTGGAGAAGGTGCCTCTGTTTGCCGGCGTGGATGCGACGGTGTTGCTGCAGGGGGAGACGGGTACGGGCAAGGAAGTGTTTGCCCGCGCGATTCATTATTCGAGCCCGCGCAAGGATCGTGCGTTCATCCCGATCAATTGCGCAGCCCTGCCGGACCAGTTGTTCGAGAACGAATTGTTCGGTCATGCCAAAGGTGCCTATACGAGTGCGGCGCATGAGCAAGGCGGATTGGTGTTGGAGGCTGAAGGGGGGACGTTGTTTCTCGATGAGGTCGATGCACTGAATCCCTCTGCGCAGGCGAAATTGCTCCGGTTCGTGCAGTATCGCGAGTATCGACCGTTAGGCTGTTCGCGCACCAGGTTGGCGAATGTGCGGATCATTGCGGCATCCAATCACGACCTGCGGCAGGCGGTGATCGAGCGGCGATTTCGCGAGGATCTGTTCCACCGGCTCAACGTCCTCTCGCTGCTGGTGCCGCCGTTGCGCGAACGTCCCGAAGATATTGCGCTGCTGGCCAATCGGTTTCTGCAGCGCCTTCGACGCCCCGACGGACAGGGCCCCCGCGAACTGTCCGATCAGGCGATTGAAAAACTGTTGGCGTACAGCTGGCCGGGAAATGTGCGGGAATTGGAAAGCACGCTCCAGCGAGCCGTCGTCTTGTGTGGGGCTGCGGTCATCCAGCCTCAGGATATTGAATGTTCCGTGGAGAGTCCCAAGAGTCAACCGCTCAACCGCTCGCTCCGCGCCGTGAAGACCTCCGCGACCATGGATGTCGAACGAGCGTATCTGGTGAAGACCCTGGTGACCTTCCGCGGAAATGTCACACACGCAGCCAAGGCAGCGGGGAAAGAGCGGCGGAGTTTTCAGCGGTTGCTCCGGAAGTATGGAATCGATCGGGAATCCTTTCAACGTGATGAGGCGGGTCCACCCGGAGACTATCCGACGCCTCTTCACCCGCTCGATGGGCACGCCTAATCGCCTCAGTACCGCGGTCGTTGTGCCGCACCTTCCATCGTCATGATAATTCGCAGAGTCTGAGCCGAGTCCGCGCCGATGCGCTGCGGCAGAAACGCCGCGCCGGTGCCTTCGCCCTCCCAGAGCCTCTCAGTAAAACCAACAGAACGGGAATCTCCCTAATGGCATTCCTCTTGCTTTGCCTCACGGCAACAGTGTGAGGCAAAGCCTCTCCGGGGGGCGGGCCGGATGGAATCGCAGGATGCGGGGGTCAGGCACAGTATTCTCGACTATCTGGTCCGCCATCCGGGGGCGAAAGACACCCGGGAGGGCGTGATCAATTGGTGGATTGCGAAACCGTGTCCGGACGAGCGCATCGCGGATCAGGCCTTGGAGGCGCTGGTGGCACAAGGATGGATTGTGAAACGGGATACCGCGAGTCAGGCGATCTACAGTCTCAATCATGCGCGTGTCCAGGAGATCCAGGCATTTTTAGCGAACCATCGACGGGGAACGTGAATTACTTCAGCCGAGGAGGATGAGTATGCCAGTGCAACCAACCTATCCGGGTGTGTACATCGAGGAATTGCCGAGCGGGGTGCGCACCATCACCGGAGTCGCCACATCGATTACGGCGTTTGTCGGGAAGGCCGTCCGCGGTCCGGTCGATCGTCCGGTAACGATTACGAGCTTCGCGGACTTCGAGCGGATTTTCGGCGGGCTGCATCGCGATATGACGCTGAGCTACGCCGTCCGCGACTTTTTTCTCAACGGCGGCGGTCAGGCCGTGATCGTGCGGCTCTACAAAGCGACCGTGGGGAGCGCCAGCAAAGCGACGTACGAAGTGCCCAACCTGACCTTGCAGGCCGCGTCGGAAGGCGCCTGGGGCATGCAGGTGCGGGCTCGTGTGGACAAGAAGGCGACGACGGATCCGAACCTGATTGCGGTGGCGACGCGGCTCGGGGTACTCCCGGCCGATCTCTTCGACCTGACGGTGCGTGACGGGGGCACAGGCGTCACGGAAACGTTCCTGAACCTCACCACGAAGGAGAGCGCGCGTCGTGCCGATCGCGTGCTTGCCGCCGAGTCCTCCCTCGTTCGCGTCACGTCGAGCCTCCCCTCGAATACGTCTCCTGCTGCGCACGCAGGCACTCTGGCGGATGCCGATGTCTGGACGGCCGGCACGAAGTCCACGCCGGCAAAAAATGCGGCTCCGGCCGATGTGGCGGTGGACAGCGCGGTGCTCGATGCCACGGCCTACAACGGAAGCCTCGCGTCCAAGACCGGGCTCTACCAGTTGGAGAAGGTCGATCTCTTCAACCTCCTCTGTATCCTGTCCGATGCCCGAGGCGGTGACGTCCCCGACGCCGTGTATCAGGAGGCGCTGAGCTACTGTGTGAAGCGGCGCGCGATGTTGCTTGTCGATCCTAAGGTTGGGTGGTCGGTGAGCACGGCCGCAGCCGGGGTGGCGAGCATGAACCTGAATGGAGACATGGCGCGGAATGCGGCGGTCTATTTCCCTCGCATCAAGCAGGCGGACCCCCAGTTGGGCGGGCAGGTGGAAACCTTCGTGCCGTGCGGCGTCATTGCCGGCATCATGGCACGCACCGACACCCAGCGCGGGGTCTGGAAAGCCCCCGCCGGGTTGGACGCCGCGTTGAACGGCGTGGCCGGATTGCAACTCGACATGACGGATGCCGAAAACGGGCTGCTCAACCCGTTGGGCATCAACTGTCTGCGCACGTTCCCGGTGCATGGGCGGGTTGTATGGGGCTCGCGGACCATGCGAGGCGCCGATGCCGCGGCTGACGAATACAAATACGTACCTGTCCGGCGCCTGGCGCTCTTTCTCGAAGAAAGTCTCTATCGCGGCACACAGTGGGTGGTCTTCGAGCCGAACGACGAGCCCCTGTGGGCGCAGATCAGGCTGAACCTCGGCGCCTTCATGCACAACCTGTTTCGGCAGGGGGCCTTTCAGGGGACGACCCCGAAGGACGCCTACTTCGTGAAGTGCGACAAGGAGACCACGACGCAGAACGACATCAACCTCGGCATCGTCAATATCGTCGTCGGATTCGCCCCGCTCAAGCCGGCGGAGTTCGTCATCGTCAAACTGCAGCAGATGGCGGGCCAGATCGCGACCTAGCGGCTTCTGGAACAGCCGAGTGTCGGGGCCGGATGAGTGAATGGGTGGATAGGGAAACGATTGTATCACCACTCGCAGGATGCTCAAAAAGGCCGTCCGTCGCGGCCGCAGCGAGCGCAGGGGCGAGGCGTACTATTCCCGCACGGCGAGCCTCTGTGCGATGCGAGAACACAGGCGGCGGGCTTTTTTCAGCATCCTGCTAAGAGGAGGAACACATGGCGCAGTTTACCGTGAACACGCATCGGTTCGATCCGTACAAGAATTTCAAGTTTCGCGTCAAATGGGACGGACGCTATGTGGCCGGCGTCAGCAAGGTCGGGTCCCTGAAGCGTTCGACCGAAGTCGTCGAGCATCGCGAGGGCGGCGATCCCAGTACCAGCCGTAAGTCGCCCGGCCGTACCAAGTTCGAAGCCATTACGCTCGAACGGGGCGTCACGCACGATACGGCCTTCGAGCAGTGGGCGAACAAGGTCTGGAATTTCGGCTCCGGGTTGGGAGCGGAAGTGTCGCTGAAGGATTTCCGGAAGGACCTCATCATCGAGTTGTACAACGAGGCCGGCCAACTGGCGATCGCCTACAAGGTGTTTCGCTGTTGGGTGTCTGAATACCAGGCTCAGCCGGACCTGGATGCCAATGCCAATGCGGTGGCGATTCAGACGCTCAAGCTCGAAAATGAAGGCTGGGAGAGGGATTACGAAGTAACGGAACCGTCTGAGCCGACCTTTACGGAGCCGTGAACATGACTCAGGAGTCAGACCGGGGCCTGTCCGCCGCCGCGCTGTTGGAGGTGTGGGAGCAGGGAGCGGGCCGGCATCCCATCGACCAAGCCTTGCTGTTGTTGCGGTATGCGCACCCTGAGGAGTCGTTTGAGGCGCTCTGCGAATGGACGGTTGGGCGACGCGATGCGCATGTGCTGGATCTTCGTCGGCACACCATCGGCGATCGCATAGAGGCCTATGCAGAATGTCCGTCCTGTCGCAACGGGCTCGAATTCGAAATGTCCTGTGCCGTGCTCCTGACATCGGCGGTCACCACGGACGCCGCTTGGACGAGGGTGGAACATGACGGCCGCTCGTGGGAGTTGCGGGGGCCGAACAGCCGGGATCTGGCACTCGCGATCGCGGCGGCAGATCCGGACCAGGCACGGCGCATCATTCTGTCCCGTTGCGTCCGCGGGGTGCCCGGGGACGACGAGAGGCCGGCGTGGACTGAGGCGAACGAAGTGGCTCTGGCCGGACGATTGGGCGAACTGGATCCCCTGGCCGAAGTGCTCATCGAGCTGCGATGCGAGGCCTGCGGAGCGCAGTGGCAGGCGCTGTTCGATACCGTCACGTTCTTCTGGCATGAACTCCAGGCGAAGAGTCGACGACTCTTGCAGGAAGTCGATCTGTTGGCACGGACCTACGGTTGGACGGAAGGAGAGGTCCTCCGCATGAGTGAACAGCGTCGAGGGCTCTATGTGGAGATGGCCTTGGCATGAGCGATTTTGTCACCAGATTGGTCGAGCGGCAGGCCGGGACCGTGGCCATGGTTCAGCCGCGCACCCCATCGATGTTCGCACCGACAGGGAGTCGGACAGAGCCGGCCGATTTCCCGGTGGTCGATTCGTTGTTGCCGCAAGCTGACGCAGACCACGCGCCACCGGCGTCCATTCGCCAGGGCGATCACGAAGGCGAGCTGCTGACGCAGACTGATCAACGGGAGCGGCGACCGCCGGCTCCTGTTTCACGGCCGACCGCGCACGCTGCGCCGGGGTCGCGCCAAGCCGAATCGTCGCCCGCGCCGTTGGTGCGGAACGCCTCGGCAGTCGTTCCTCAGCCGATCCACGAGACGCTCGCATCGCCGCAGGTGAGTTCGGTGACGATTCGCAACCCTGCACCGAGTCGTCAGATGGGGACGACCGAACCGAACATCGCAGGCCGCCTCGGCTCCGCGCCGCTGCCTCCGACGGCCCGCATCGAACCGCCGCCGCGCCTGGTAGAGACTCGTCAGGCTATGCCTCGTTCCTCCGCTGCGGCCCCGCCTTCGCTGGCGTCTGGGTCGGGCACGGGTCGGAGGACGCAACAGATCAATGTGGCTCCGACCGAGCCTCCTGTGGAAGTCACCATCGGGCGGATTGAAGTGACGGCGGTGTCCGCTGCGCCAGACCAGAAACGGAAACCGGCGACTCGCCGGCCGGCGATGTCCCTGGAGGACTATTTGACGCGTCGTCAGGGAGGAAGATCGTGAGCACGGCATTGGCCATTGCCGGCGTGACGGCCGTGCTTCGGGATCTCCTGAACGACGGCTTGATCAATCACAACGTCAGCGGGCTGCTTGGCAGTACCGTGACGGTGAGTGCATTGCCTCCGGATCGTGTGGTGCCGGTCAACGGAACCGAACGCACCCAGCTGAATCTCTTTCTCCATCAAGTGACGTTCAATACCGGCTGGCGCAACCATGCCTTGCCCTCTCGCGATGGATCGGGCATGCAGCGCCTCAGCAATCCGCCGCTGGCTCTGGATCTGCATTACCTGCTGAGTGCCTACAGCGCGGAAGAATTGGGCAGCGAAATTCTACTCGGGTACGCCATGCAGTTACTCTATGAGGTGCCGGTGCTCGATCGCCGCGCCATTACGACGGCATTGACTCCGTCGCCGTCGGTCGATACCACCTTGCCGCCGGCGCTTCGAGCCTTGGCTGAGTGCGGGCTGGCGGATCAGCTCGAACAGATCAAGCTGGTGCCGGATCCCCTCAGCAGCGAGGAAATGTCGAAACTCTGGACCGCGGTGCAGTCCCATTACCGGCCTTCGGCGGCGTATGTGGCGACCGTCGTGCTGATCGAATCCTCCAAACCGACGCGGTCGACGTTGCCGGTTCTGAGTCGAGGCCCTGTCGATCCAGTCACGAAGCGGGACCGAGGTGTGGCGGTGCAGCCCGATCTGCTCCCGCCGTTTCCCACCATCCAGACTGTGGCTGCAACCAACGGACAGCCGGCTGCCACGGTCGGCGCGATCGTCGAGCTCACGGGCCATCATCTCGATGGTACCAATCGCGCAGTCCTGCTCTCGAACAGTCGATTTGACATCGAACAGGCGTTGCCGGCCGCAGGGGGAGGAAGCAGCATCGCCACCTCGTTCACGGTGCCGGCCGTGCCGGCCGGCTTGTATCAACTGGCGATACGAGTCATTCGTCCGGGCGAATCCGATCCGCGGATCAGTAACGCCGTAGCACTCGTGATCGGGCCGGAGATCACGACCGCGATGCCGATGGCAGTCGTCCGGGACGGGAGCGGAGTGGCCACCCTTGTGCTTTCGCTGCAGCCGCAGATTCAGCCGGGGCAGACGGTGTCGGTGCTGCTGGGCACCAGAGAGGTCCCCGTCGCGCCGATCACCGTCGCGACCGGAACGTTGACCGTGGCTGTCGCGGATGCCCAGGCGGGAGAGTTTCTGCTCCGGATACGCGTGGATGGTATCGACAGTCCGATCATCGATCGGTCGGCTGTTCCACCGGCGTTTTACAACTATCGGGTGACGATCACATGACCACCGCCACGACCTCCGCCGCATGGTGCGATGCGAACCAAGCCTATCTGGTGGCCGAGTTTTCCCGTCTGAAACTTCGGCTGGGCGCCGAACATGATGAACGCCTGGTGGCCGCACGGGTGGAGGCGG